>Ga0310810_10000178_pt1 | contig 64561 bp, 53 predicted proteins | sample NCmetagenome_FD_207641 | JGI IMG/M metagenome (GOLD analysis project Ga0310810, IMG submission 207641) | Soil microbial communities from experimental microcosm in Duke University, North Carolina, United States - NC | ecosystem: Engineered > Artificial ecosystem > Soil microcosm > Unclassified ...
GATTCGGCGTACTCGCCGCATAACGGAACCAGTATTTACCTGGGCGGGGAGATTTCCGGGCTGGGCGGCACGGTGCGGACACTGCGTCCGATCATCGAGTACAAGCACTTTATCCCGGTACAGAAGGGCCGAAACGCCATCGGCTATCACATTCAGGCATCGTTCCTGACCGGTTACGGCGGAGTGGTTGCTCCACCCTTCCAGCGCTTCTACTTGGGCGGAGAAAACGATATCCGCGGCTTCGATATCCGCACCATCTCGCCGGTGGCGTTTTTGCCGGATAAATCGGTGATTGCGCTACGCAATCCGGACGGATCAATTGTTCCTAAAGATCCCGCCAACCCGCTGCGAGGCAGCTACACGATTCCGGTTCCGATTGAGCGCATCGTATTTCCCGGCGGCGATACCAGCTTCGTATCCAATCTGGAATACCGCATCACCATCGCCGGGCCGGTTGCGCTGGCTCCATTTGTGGACATCGGCGCAAATCCGATATTGCGCAATTCACAGCTACGAATCAACAGCGGCCAGTTCGCGGATATTCAGAACACCGTGTTCGGCTGTCCCGCGCTGGATATAGCTCTCAATTGCGTTGGCGGACAGCGTCCTGGCGATCCCAATTCCACGATTCCAAAATTTTCCGAAGAACTGCAGATCGTTCAGCGCACCAACTGGATACCGAGGATGTCCACCGGCCTTGAACTGCAGGTTTTCCTGCCCATTATCAATGCGCCGTTTCGAGTCTATTGGGCATACAATCCTCTGCGCCTGGACACCACCGCCGAGGGGCCGGTGAAGATCACGCGGGACATGTTTCCGGCGGGAGCAGCAGGGGACTTTACATTCCGGCAGGCGGTGGACTCACTCTCACCGCAGTTCCGGTTACGTGAGCCCCGCAAAACTTTCCGTTTTAGCGTGGCAACTACATTCTAACGTCGACAATGCGAAGCTCTGTTTGACCTGCTGAGCGCGCCGTACCTATAATGTGGGCATCCACGCCCCTGAAAAGTAAGGATAGCCTGCAGGGTCAGCCTGCCGGTCCGGCGTGAGGAGTCGGGGAGATCCGGACAGCCTCTCCCGTTGATTGAACGGTGATGATCAGAGAGGGCGGCCGAAATGGATAATACTTACCCCGGGAAATTTCCAAGGAGTACCACTAATTCATGAAACGCCTGCTGCAACTACTATTGCCTGCTGCCCTGCTCGTGTCACTGGTGGCGATGGCGCAAACCAGTCCGGCCGGATCTTCCAGCCCAGCTAATGCAACGGCTGCCGCCCTGCCTTCCGCCCCCAGCGCCGCGGGTTCTTCTCCGGTAGCGACCAATCCGGGCGGCACCAAAATGGGCACCATCAATATCGAGCGCGCTATCTTTGCCAGCAATGAAGGCCAGCGCGACGTAGAAACGCTCTCCAAAAAACTTGAACCCAAGCAGACCGAGCTCAAGACCATGAATGACGAGCTCGAGGCCTTGAAGAAGCAGTTGAATGCACAAGGTGAGAAGCTGAATGACGAAAGCCGCGGCACGCTGGTAAAACAGGTCGAGCAGAAGCAAAAATCGTTCGATCGCCTGGTGCAGGATGCGCGCGAAGACGCGCAGAACCAGCAGAATGAAATTGCATCGCGCATTCTGCAGAAAATGGCGCCGCTCATCGTGAAATACGCCAACGACAATGGTTTCGGAGTGATCGTGGACACCTCGAACCCATGGCCTAACGGTCCGGTGGTTTGGGCCGGCCCGTCGGTGGATATCACTGAACCAGTGATCGTTGCGTACAACACGCAATCAGGCGTACCCGCGCCGACAAAGCCCGCGACAGCAACGCCTGGCCTCGGAACTCGTCCGGGCGGAGCCCCCAAGCCCGCGACTGCACCTGCCAAGCCCGCGACCGCACCTCCCAAACCGCCGACAACACAACCGAAGTAACGACGCCTTCGACCAGAAAATTGTTCCTGAAGGCCGCGCCCAGCGCGGCCTTTTTATTTTTTGGAAATGCCGCCCCGCCGGGCCTTGCTCCGGTGTCTTTACCGATAACGGGTCTTGACCGTTCCGGAGGCGTCATGTTTGCCGATTCATTGCTCGAATCATCGTGGGAAGCCCGCTCGCATCGTGGCTGGATGACGCTGGCATCGTTTGCGGCCCAGCTTCTTGGATTAGGCACCTTGTTGTTGCTGCCGATGTTTTACATTGAAGGCCTGCCCAACTTCCGTCTCAGTACGCCTGATATTCTGCAGGTTCCAGCTGCGGCTCCGCGGCCTGCGCCGCAAACTGTGGTGCATCATCGCGCGAGCAGCAATCTCAATCAAAGCGGATTGATCGTTATACCGACCACAATACCGCGTTCTATTCAGCAGATACTCGAACCTGTAGCACCCCCAATCTCTCCTGGTGCCGTGGACACCCAAAGTGCGTGGACGCCGGGCAGTACCGGACGGGGAAACAGGGCGAACGGTGCTGTTGGCAGTGTGGGAGATTTCGTAACTGCAGTTGCGCCGCCCGTGATTAAAACTCCGCATCCACCCGTGTCGGTGATGATGCAGGGCAATCTGATCGATCGCATCCAGCCGAATTATCCGCCCATTGCGAGAGCAGTAGGTGTTCAAGGGCAGGTGATTTTGCGCGCCATCATCAGCCGCCAGGGAACCATTGCAAATCTTCAGGTGGTCAGCGGACATCCCATGCTGGTAAAAGCTGCTGTAGATGCGGTAAAGCAATGGCGCTATCGCCCTTACGTTCTCAATGGCCAGCCGGTTGAGGTAGAAACCCAGATCACAGTAAATTTCCTGTTGTCGGGCGGATAGGGCTGCGCCCCCCCCAACTTTCAATCTTGTTGACTTCTGACTTCGCGAAGTGCAGAATGTGCGCGTTGTTTGTAGTTCCCCCCGCAGTACTCGATCAGCGACATCCCCGTCCACGACTTAACTGACCGAGTCCAGAATATAGTTCGTGTATTTTGCCCGAGGACACTAAGGCCCCCCGAACGCCAGGAGGTGGTGTCATGAAGGTAATTGCGCTTTTCGTGATTGCGGGCAGCGTCTGCCTGTTAAACGGATGTGGCGGCGGCAGTTCTCCTCAGGCTAAAGTTCTACCTGCTCCGAGTGTCACGCTTTCTGCCGCTCCCACGAGCTTCGTCGTGGGTCAGTCGGTCACGCTGACATGGTCGAGCACCAACGCGACTTCGTGCAATGCCTCGTCCAATCCGACTGAGGGCGACTGGTCCGGAATTGAGCCCACGACTGGCTCGCAAGCGGTGGTGCCAGGTGCGGCAGGCGCGGTCAGCTACACGCTGCAGTGTACGGGCGCAGGCGGTAGCGCCTCGGGCGCGGCTTCTGTGACCGGAACCATCGGGCCTCTCACCATCACCTCCAGCGCTCCACCGGATGGAACGGCAGGACAGCTTTATAACGCTCACAGCGTGCGCTGTGTCCGAGGTTCTCCGGGCTGCCACTGCATCTTCTTCAACATTTGTTTCAGGTTCATTTCCAGTTTTCCGTTCAGCGCCTCTGGGGGTCTTACTCCCTACACCTGGAACTGGGCGGCAGATGCAGGCTCATCTCTTCCTGCGGGATTAACGGTTACCAATGGCATAATCGCAGGAACGCCGACCACCCCGGGCGCCTACAAAGTATTGGTTACGGTAGCGGATTCAGAATCGCCAATCATCAGCACCAGCGCGCACTACACCATCACAATCCGGAAGCCTCCTCCGCCCATCATCAGCACTGACCAGCCGGTAGCAGCAGGCGCGATCCACCTGCCTTACTCATTCAGCTTTCTCGTTTCGCAGGGGACAGCACCATTCACCTGGAGTGCACCGAGCACGCCGCCTGGGCTAAGTCTTTCGACCGACGGAGTGCTGTCAGGAACTCCTACCGCTACCGGATCCTTCACGCTGAGCCTGACTTTGGCCGACAGCTTCAGCCAGAGCGACACTCATGACTTTGAAGTGGACATCTTCGCTCATGGCTTCGAAGCGACCACAGGAGCCATGCACGACGCGCGTTTTGAACACACTGCCACGCTGCTGAGCACCGGAAACGTGCTGGTTGCCGGTGGAGCGGGAACTGCCGCCGAACTGTTCGATCCGGCGGCGGGTGGTTCGTTCTCAGCGACCGGGCCGATGGCATCGTCACACGATGACGGGGCTACAGGGACCGCCCTTCTTACACCCGACCACAGGGTGCTGATTGCGGGAGGCGCAGCTGTATTTGCTGCCAGTGCAGAACTGTTCGATCCCGCCAGCGGGACGTTCACTACCACCGGCAGCATGTCCCCGATCCGCCAGCATCACACGGCCACTTTGCTTCCAAATGGAAAGATTCTGGTCGCCGGCGGCCTGGATACGGACGGAATAGCATCAAACTCCGCCGATTTATACGACCCCGCAACTGGTAAATTTACGGCCACGGGAAACATGAATAATGCCCGCTGGTTCCATACCGCAACCCTGTTGAGTAATGGGCTGGTGCTGATCGCAGGCGGAGAAGACGCGAACGGGCAGCCGCTGGCTTCCGCGGAGTTGTACGACCCGATCGCCGGCACATTCACCGCGACAGACGATCTGCAGACTGCTCGCTTCTCGCATACCGCAACCTTGCTTGGCAACCACAAGGTTCTGATTGTGGGAGGCACCGGCGACGGTGCGAATGGCCTGACCTCGGCAGAACTGTATGACCCAACCAATGCCACGTTCACCGCGACCGGGACACTTAACCTGGCGCGTTATTTGCACACCGCCACTCTGCTGAACGACGGTACGGTGCTCGTGACCGGCGGGCAATCAGCCTCTCAGATTCCGCTTGCGAGCGCTGAGGTGTTTCATCCTTCCCCCGAAACCTTCTCGTTCACCGGAAGCATGCTGACAGGAAGAATCCAGCATGTCGCGACCCTATTGAATGATGGGAGTGTACTGGTGACCGGAGGAATAGACGCTGAAGGAAACGTTCTCGCCAACGCCGAACGCTATCACTGAGGTTTGGATATCGATCGTAGCCTGCGCCGCGATGTAGCACCCAGGTAACCTGAGGTTCTCATCGCGCGCTCGCTATAATCGGCTAAGTGGCGACTATTGAAATCGTAAAGCGTGCCGCGACCCGGCCCACCTGGGCTGAAGTGTCGCTCCAGAACCTGCGGCACAACTTCTCCGTCGTTCAGCGGCACGTTGGTCCTCAGAACACAATCTGCGCGGTAGTCAAAGCGGATGGTTACGGCCACGGCGCGACAGGATGTGCGCGGGCGTTGGAGGAAGAAGGCGCTCGCTGGCTGGGCGTAACCTCTCTTGATGAAGCAATCCCCCTGCGTGATGCGGACATTCAGGCGCGCATCCTGCTTATGACCGGATTCTGGCGGGGCGAAGAGGATGAGATTGTCAGGCTGGGCCTGACGCCGACTATTTGGGACGCGGGCCAGGTTGAGCAGCTTGAAAAGGCTGCCGCCCGCCTTGGCCTTCGGCATGCGGTTCACCTCAAAATCGATACCGGCATGGGCAGGCTGGGCGTGGACGCTGAAGACTTGCCCCAGGTCTGCGCGGCGCTGAAGGATTCACCGCATTTGATAGTGGAAGGCCTCTCAACCCACCTGGCTTCTTCGGAAATTCTGGATGCGCCCTCGGTCGCCGATCAGCTCAAGCGCTTCGAGGATGTTCGCCGCGAGTTGCGCAATCAGGGGATCGAACCGCCGCTGGTACATGTGTCCAATACCGGAGCTGTAATCTCTCGGCCGGAAGCCTTGTATACCATGGTCCGTCCGGGAATCGCGCTGTACGGTTACTTCCTGCCGTTCGAACGAGCCGGACGCGAAGTGAGCGGAAGCAAGCTCAAACTGCCGATCAAGCCGGTGCTCACCTGGAAGACACGCATTCTTTCTTTGCGCGACATGCGCGCAAACCAGCCGCTCGGTTACGGGGGAACGTACCTTACAAAGGCACCGGCGCGGATCGCGGTGCTTCCTGTGGGCTACGCCGACGGCCTCAATCGGGCGCTTGCGTCGCGAGGACGAGTTATCGTTCGCGAGTACTACGCTCCCATTGTAGGCAGAATCTCCATGGATTTGACCTTGGTCGATGTCACCGGGCTGCCCGGCGTCTCAGTCGGAGATGAAGTGATCCTGCTGGGCAAGACGGATGGTTTGAGTGTGGATGCCCAGGAACACGCGGAACTGGCCAACACTGTGGTCTATGAGATCCTCTGTGGGATTTCAAAGCGCGTACCGCGACGATATAACTGATTACTTTCCTTTGCGTCGGAGAGCACGCTAAATAACTTCAACCGAGTGCACTCAGGCCCAGGTGCGCGTCAGGCCTTTCGCTTGTAATGAATGGGCCACATGACTTGCCAGGTTTTACCGCCATCGAGCGAGCGCTCCCAGATCCAGTCAAACTCCCCTGGAATGATGTTCTTGAACACCATACGCTGCTGGACTTTGCTGCCGTCAGGCTTCATGAATTCTCGTGAAAGGACCATCTGACCGTCTTTGAATTCACCTGTAAAGTCGAGATAGCTGCCCTCGTTGTCAACCCAGGTCTGCTTCCACTTGCCGGCGCGAGCATCGAACAGCGACACGCTGGTGCCGCGGAGGGGCATCGACTTCTCGCCCGAAAAGTTCTCCTGTACCACGCAGCCGTCCAGCACCCGCTTGATTGAATTGGTTCCGTGGCCGGCCTCGCCCCCGTTCTGCCCGGGCCAGGTCAGGTTCCAATCTCCTAGCCAGAACTCCAGTTGCTTCTGTTCCGGCTCGGAGCACGGCTGCGAAGCAGCCAGAACTGGGGTAGCGCTTAACAGCACGAACAGTCCGGCGCAGGCACACATGTAGCGGATCATATGTTCTCCTGCCGCAATAGACGGGCGAGCGCTGGAATAGTTGGCAAGGCCTGTTCATGTGCTCTGTGATACACCTTTATGTTTGAACCTAGGGCAGGCGGTGTTTCTTTTTTTGGCGGGGCTGGTAGGCGGAGCGATGAACTCCGTGGCGGGAGGCGGAAGTTTTGTCGCCTTCCCGGCATTATTGTTTGTCGGCGTGCCCGCCATACCTGCCAATGCCACCAACACTATCGCGCTCTGGACCGCGGCCGCGGCAAGTGGCGGAGCGTATCGCAGCCGCCTGAATAGCCCGCGCCGGGTGCTGATCGCATTATTAGCTGCAAGCCTGGCCGGGGGACTAGGCGGGGCGCTACTTCTTCTGAAAACCCCCGCGCATACTTTTCTGCGAGTGCTCCCCTGGCTCACACTGGGCGCAACCCTTCTGTTTATCTTCGCGCGGCGGATAGCGAAAACGACTTCGTCCGGATCCGGCCACCAAGCCAGCATTGCCAGACTCGCAGTTATCACCCTTGCGCAATTCGCAGTGGGAATTTACGGCGGCTATTTCGGGGGAGGCATGGGCATTGTGATGCTCGCCATGCTCGCGGCACTGGGCATGACCGACATCCACTCGATGAACGCGCTAAAGAGCGTCATGGGATGGGTAATCAACGGTATCGCAGTCGTCACTTTTGTTGTGGCTCATGCGATTTACTGGCGCGAGGGCGGCGTCATGATCCTGGGCGGCCTGGTGGGCGGCTACTTCGGCGCACACTACGCCATGAAGCTGTCGCAAGCGGCGGTGCGCTGGTTCGTCATTTTGACCGGCACCGCCATGACGATCTACTTCTTCGTAAAAGCTTACGGATGAAAACTAGCTGAGCGGTTCAGAAACGTGCTCGTGTACGATCAGCCACTTTCCGTCCTGTTTGGTAAACACCACCGTCCAGCGGAAGGTCGCCATTTCGTGCTTCCCGCTCTTCATAATCGCGTCTTCTTTGACCGTAGCGGTTCCCCAAACGTACTCGCCGGCTGGATGAAGTTGTGCGTCGTCATTCACCGTCAGCTTGGCTGATTTGAAGTCGGCCAGTACCTTCTTCACACCCGCCTGGTATTCATCCCAGCTGTCATATTTGAGCGGCGCAATGTCGAAGAAAGTGTGCTGGCCCGGGGCGTAGAACTGAGCGGTGTTAGCCGGGTCAAGCGTGGCCCAACCGTCCCATATCTTCTGCAGGTAGGCTTTGTCGGGAACAGGGCCTGAGCTTTTCTTCTCTGACTTTTTCGGGGCGGCAATAAGTGAGATCGCCACCATCAAGAACGCGAGCATGGCAAGCAAACGTCGATACATGGAATAGCCTCCAAATTGGCGCAAGATTGTCGCACAGAAGAATAGAAATCGGAAGGATGGTGATTGCATTGACGCCCTTCCGCAGTGCACGATAAAATATTTCAGTTTGCCTGTACTGCGGTTCCGTTCTGGAGCCGCCCGTACTCGTTGCCCAAGGCGCGACGCGGAAAACGCAGCAAGCACATACAAATGAGCAGTTTCCGGCGCCGCAAGGCGGCACCGGGCAACGGAGGCATAGCTATGTACGCCGTCATTCGCACGGGTGGAAAGCAGTACCGGGTGGCGCCCGGCGACGTGATTCGTGTCGAGAGCCAGGCCGATGGCTCGAACGGCCAGATCGAATTCGGCGACGTGCTCGCGATTTCGGCTGGGGACGGCCAGATTGGCAAGCCCCAGTCGGCGGCGCGGGTTGTAGGCCAAGTTGTCGAGCAGGGGCGCGGCGATAAGATCCTGGTCTTCCACTACAAGCGGAAAAAGCAGTACAAGAAACTGGCGGGCCATCGGCAGCCGTTCACGGCCGTGCGCATCACTGAAATTGCGTACGATGGCCAGAGCTTCAAAGCTCCAGCCGTAGAAAAGAAACAGCCGGAGCCGAAGAGAGCGAAGCCGGTCGCTGCCGTGGAAGAGGTTCCGAAAGCCGAAGCGAAACCGGCGAAGGCGGCTCCCAAGAAAAAAGCCGCGGCCAAGAAACCGGCGGCGAAAAAAGCTGCGCCAAAGAAAAAGAAGTAAAACAAAAACCTACGGATAGGAATAACCACCCATGGCACACAAAAAAGGGCAAGGCACATCTCGAAACGGCCGCGATTCGAACGCGCAGCGGCTGGGATTTAAAGCATTCGGCGGACAGGTCGTGCCGGGCGGCACCATCATCGTCCGGCAGCGTGGCACACGCGTGAAGCCGGGACTGAACGTTGGCCGGGGAAAAGACGACACCTTGTTTGCCAAGATCAGCGGCCGCATCAAGTTCATGGACAAAGGATCTATGGGAAAGTTTGTAATGATTGAGCCGCTCGAAGCGAAGTAGCGCCATCGCGGGCGAGGCGTCCGCGCCATACCAGATAGACGGCTTCGGCTCAGGCCGGAGCTTTTTTATTTGAATGTTTATTGACGAAGCCAAAATTCGGGTAAAGGCAGGCGACGGCGGCAACGGCTGTATGGCGTTCCGGCGGGAGAAATTCGTTCCGCGGGGCGGCCCTTCTGGCGGAGACGGGGGCAACGGGGGCGATGTGTGGATGGAGTCCAGCGAGCGCCACAATACGCTGGTGCACTTCCGCTTCAATCCCGAATACAAAGCGCAGCGAGGCCGCCATGGCGAGGGCTCGAACAAGACCGGCCGGGAGGGCGAGGACATCGTTCTGAAAGTGCCCGTAGGCACAATTCTGATCGACGACGAAACCGGCGAAAAGGTCCACGACTTTTCCGTACCGGACGAACGCATTGTGATTGCCCGCGGTGGGCGTGGCGGCCGGGGCAATGCTCGTTTCGCGACTTCTACTCACCAGGCCCCGCGCGAGCACGAAGACGGCAGGCCGGGCGAAGAACGAATATTCCGCCTCGAATTAAAGCTGTTGGCAGACGTCGCGCTGGTCGGCTACCCCAACGTGGGCAAGTCCACCCTGATATCGCGCATTTCCGCAGCGCGTCCGAAGATCGCTGATTACCCTTTCACAACTCTCCAGCCCAACCTGGGGGTGGTGGTGGTGGGCGAAGCTCCTAACGAGAAAAGTTTTGTAGTCGCTGATGTTCCCGGCCTTATCGAAGGCGCGCACACCGGCTCTGGCCTGGGCACTCAGTTCCTTCGCCACATTGAACGCACCCGCCTGCTTGCACACCTGGTGGATGTTTCGGACGCCAGCGGACGACCCGATCCGGTGAAAGATGTCGAAGTCATCAGCGGCGAGTTGGCAAGTTTCGGAGCAGGTCTCGAAACCAAGCCGATCATCATGGTCGCGTCAAAGATCGATGTGGCTAATAAAGAAAAGTTGGCAAAGCTGAAGCGATATTGCAAGAAACATGAACTCCAGCTGTATGCCATATCCGCGGTCACCGGAAAAGGGATCGAGGAACTGAAGTACGCCATGTCAGAGAGAGTGGAACAGGCGCGGAAATACCATTCAACCACTATGGAGACGAAGGGTGATGCGCTGTGACTCAGTCGGTCTGCAACGAACTGGTTGAGTGAAAGAGTTGCAGCATAGAGTTGCGCACCTTCTCCGATAAGGCCTCCGTATCGCGCAGACTCAGGCTTGCAGTCGAGATCGGCGCACCGAATTTGACCTTCAGCGGCTGTGACTTGATGTGGTAGGTGTTCATCGGCAGAAGATCAAACGTTCCGATCAGCGCGACCGGCACGATGTCTACTTGAGCTTTGATTGCAAGAAAAAACGCGCCCGCCATAAACGGCTTGATCTCTCCGTCGGGAGTGCGACCGCCTTCCGGGAAAATCACTAGTGGCAACCCGCTCTTCAGACTTTTCAGTGCCGCTCGAATACTGCCGATGGAAGCTGCGGAATTCTGCTGATCAATGCAGATCTGCCCGGATCGTTTCAAATGCCATCCAACAATCGGATAAGAGAGCAATTCTTTTTTGAACGCAATTCTGAACTGAAACGGCAGATAAACGTACAGCATAGGAATATCGAGGGCAGATGCGTGGTTCACGGCGTAGACACACGTTTTGTGCGTATTTATGCTTTCCAGGCCCTCGACTGAAACTGGAGAGCAGATCGTTTTCATGATCAACACCGACCATACGCGCGCGAAGCCGTGCAGAAGGCGTCCTCCCCGATCGAAGAAACCGGCCGGAATCGAAACAATTCCCAACACAAACGTGTAAAGCCAGATCAGCGGATTGAATACGAAATAAGAGCGCAGGCGGCTTAACCAGCCATGTTTCGACTTCGCCGGTCCAGTTGGATTCGCCTTCTCTACAACTCGTTCTTCTACAGGTGTGCTCAGTTGTGCCATTCTTGCCTAAACTTTGATGCCTAGTTGGTTCATAGCTTCGCCCACCAGGTAAATCGAGCCGGTTACCACTACGGTTCCATCCACTCCTGCCAAATCCTGTGCTTGTTCGATCGCGGCCTGGACCGATGCTGTCTCTTCGAAATCACCCAAAACCCGTGTCGATCGCCGGATCTCGTCCGGCGTCGCCGATCGAGGATTCTCCGCCTGGGTCAGTATCACACGCTCTGCCAGCGGGAAAAGGATCTCCGTGATCTCGCCCATCGCTTTGTCACGCATCACTCCGAACACAAAAATAAGCCGTTTTCCTTCATACAGCGTAGAAAGGGTTGAGCGCAGCGCCCACGCGCCGGCAGGATTATGCGCGGCGTCAAACACAAATTGCGGCCGTGAGTCGCCAACCGGCAGCACCTGGAATCTCCCAGACCAATGAGTGTTACGTACGCCGGTTTCAATACTCCTGGCAGTCACGGGAAAACCCTGGCGCGCCAATTCTGCCGAGGTTGCAATGGCCAGCGCCAGGTTGCGGAGTTGATGCCGCCCAATCAGTGGACTCTCGATCGTGATCTGTTCGCCCATCACCTGCAATGGATACCGTTCCACAGGAACGGCACCCGGAAAGCTCACAGTTGCGTATTCCTGGCTCAGTGGGCTGACCGGTGGCACGTAGGGAACTGCGCTGATCCCGCGCGCTCCGGCCTCCAGAATTGCGTTCCCGATTACATCATTTGCCTGCGGTTGCTGCGGCAAAGTAACCACGACGCCGCCATGCCGAATGATCCCGGCCTTCTCTCGCGCGATCTCGCCTACGGTGTCTCCCAAAAACTTCTGATGATCGAGAGAAATATCAGTGATAACACTGATCAAGGGATTAACCACATTGGTCGCGTCCAATCGGCCCCCCATGCCGACTTCAAGGACAGCAATCTCTACTCTCGAGCGTGCAAAATGCTCAAATGCGATGGCCGTTAACATCTCAAAAAAACTCGGATGCCAGGGCAATTCGCCCTCACTGACCAGTCGTTCGGCGGTTCGGTCGACCATGTCATGCAGCATAGCGAACGAATCATCCGAAACCGCCTCCCCATTGATTCGGATACGCTCATTGATGCGAATCAGATGAGGCGACGTGTAAAGGCCGGTGCTCAGCCCGGAAGCCTGCATTATGGCCGCCAGCGTTGCTGCAGTGGAGCCCTTGCCATTTGTGCCGGCAATCAAAACTGCAGGAAATCTGCGCTCCGGGTTATCCAGCGCCGAGAGCAGCATGCGCATGTGTGCCAGATCGAACTTGCGCGAAGGCGACTGCGCCAACTCGTGCCCCAGCGCATACATCCGCGAAATGGCGGCCTGATAGGACATCCTCTAAGCTGCATCTATCTTAAGGCATCCTCAAGCGCAGACAATTATGGTTGGCCTGAACTGCGCTGAAGTGAGGGTGAAACCGCAGTTTTAAGCAGCCATGAAATCGCAGGCGCGTGCGATGTAAGGCTTCAACTGCTTACGAGGGACGACGGCATCAAGCATGCCGTGTTCAAGAAGGAATTCGCTGCGCTGAAAGCCCTGGGGCAATTTCTGGCGTATGGTCTGCTCAATGACACGCGGCCCGGCGAAACCAATCAACGCCCCAGGTTCGGCAATATTCAGATCGCCCAGCATGGCGAATGAGGCCGTTACACCGCCCGTAGTGGGATCGGTGAGCACAGAGATATATGGAACTTTGGCTTCATCAAGGCGGGCCAAAGCAGCAGAAATCTTGGCCAGTTGCATCAGGCTGACCACACCTTCCATCATTCGCGCGCCACCGGAAGCTGAAATGATAATGAGGGGGGATCGAGTGTCAGTCGCGTGCTCAATGGCGCGAGTGATCGCCTCCCCCACCACCGCTCCCATGCTGCCGCCGATGAACGAATACTCCATGGCGCTTACGATGACTGCGCGGCCATTCAGCTTGCCCCTGGCGTTCACGATCGCATCTTTGAGTCCGGTATCGTGCTGAGCCTGTGTAAGGCGAGAGGAATAGGCTTTGAGATCGACGAATTTCAGGGGATCAGTCGAGGCCAGGTTGGAGTCAAAAATCTCATAGTTATTGTCATCCAGCAGCTGCGCCAGCCGCGTGCGCGCGTCAATGCGAAAATGCTTGTCGCACTTCGGGCAGACGTTCATATTCTCTTCCAGATCTTTTTTCCAGATGACCTGGCGGCAGTTCTCACACTTCACCCATAACCCCTCGGTGCGAACTTTCTTTTCGCCCGAAGTGTCTAACTCGCCGGATTCGCGTTTAAACCAAGCCATAAGGATTTGCAATTAAGCAGTTTCTAAATCGAGTAATTGAGAAACATCACAAGCAGATCTTCAATTACCCAATTACAAATTCACCAATTCTCAATCAGTACTCGATTCCTCTCTGCGCCATCACGCCTTTCTCGTAGGCGTGTTTCACCTGCCGCATTTCCGTAACTGTGTCGGCCAGTTCGACGATCGAGGAATGGGCATTCCGGCCCGTCAATATAACATGCACCATATCCGGCTTCTTTTTCAGACCCTCGACCACGCGGGCCGGATCCAGCATACCGTAGCTGATGGCATAATTAATTTCGTCAAGAATGACCAGGTCCCATTGTCCTGAAAGCATCTCCGCCTCGCCTTCAGCCCACGCTTCTTCCACCATGCGCACGTCTTCCGGATCGGGCTTTTCGGTACCGACCTTCACAAAACCGCGTCCCATCTGCTTCATCACGAACTTGTCGCCGAACTGCTTTACCGCATCAAGTTCGCCGTAGTGCCACGAGCCTTTAAGGAACTGCAGCATCAACACGCGCATACCCTGGCCGACAGCGCGCAATGCAGTGCCCATGGCGGCAGTGGTTTTACCCTTGCCTGGGCCGGTGTTCACGATGATGAGGCCACGGCGTACGTCCGCCATATCAAAGACAATCTTTTATTGTACCTGCTTGCATTGCTGCTTGGGTGGATTGTCGGCTATCGCGAGTTTTCGGCGCGCAATTTCTCCGACTTTTCCTCAACGCCCCGTTCCAGCTTCTGCTTGTGCTCGCGTAATTTCGCAGCGACTGACTCGTCGCCGATTCCAATGATCTGTGCCGCGAGAATCCCCGCATTGGTCGCTCCCGCCTTGCCAATCGCCACCGTAGCCACCGGGATTCCCGCCGGCATCTGCACCGTCGCCAGCAGAGAGTCCATCCCTTGTAAAGAAGTGGAAGGAATGGGGACACCAATTACAGGCAGTGTCGTGTGGGCTGCGATCACTCCTGCAAGATGGGCGGCACCGCCGGCGCCCGCAATGATCACCCGTATTCCACGCTCGCGTGCTTTGCGGGCGAACTCCGCCGTGCGCTCTGGAGACCGGTGCGCGGATGTGACATCTATTTCGTAGCCGATCCCGAACTCTTCCAGCGCCTTGCCGGTTTCGCGCATGATTTCGAGGTCAGAATCACTACCCATTACGATCGAAACTGAGATTTTGTTCATGATGTCAGGTATTCTTCAGTGCTCTTGCGCCAATATCCTTTCGATAGTGTGCGCCCTCAAACCCGATCTTCTCGACCGCAGCATAAGCCCGGTCCACAGCGGTCTGCAGGTCTTGCCCCCTGGCTGTCGCGCCAAGCACCCGACCGCCGGAGGTGAAATATCTTCCGTCGTGCCTGGTAGTGCCGGCGTGGAAAACTTTTACGCCCTCCACTTTTCCGGCTTCTTCCAGTCCGGAAATCCACTTGCCGGCTTCGAAGGTTCCGGGATATCCGCCTGACGACATCACCACACACACGCTCGCATCCTGCGACCAGCGGAAGTCTCCGTCGCTGACTCTGCCTTCGACCGAAGCTTCAAGCGCTTCTATCAGATCGCTTTCCATCCGCATCATGACCGGCTGCGTTTCCGGATCGCCAAAGCGGCAATTAAATTCCAGCACCATCGGACCACGCGCTGTCATCATCAGCCCGCAGTAAAGGATTCCGCGGTACTCCAGACCTTCCTGTTTCATTCCCCCGATCACCGGTCGCGCAATATGGTTCACCAACCAGTCTCGCATCTTATCGTCAAGCATTGCAGCGGTCGAAAACGCTCCCATGCCGCCGGTATTCGGGCCCATGTCGCCATCGTTGATGCGTTTGTGGTCCTGCGCTGCAACCAGCGGAACCACGCGTTCGCCATCGCTCAGCACCAGAAATGAAAGTTCATCACCTTTCAGAAATTCCTCCAGCACTAGTTTGCTGCCCGCCGGTCCAAGCATCTTCCCGCTCAGCATCTCAGCACAAACTCCGGAGGCTTCGTCCTTGCTCTTGGTGATCACTACTCCTTTGCCGGCGGCAAGCCCGTCCGCCTTGACCACGATTGGCGTGGAAAAATGCGACAGCGCCTTCTGCACTTCGTCCATGGAAGTACAGATTGCATAGTGCGGGGTGGGTATGTGGTGCCGCTGCAGGAATGCCTTTGCGAAGCTCTTGCTCGATTCCAATTGCGCCGCTCTTTTGGTGGGCCCGAAAACCGGAATCTTCCGTCCCTGCAGTTCGTCGACGATCCCCAGCGTAAGCGGCAGCTCCGGACCGACCACCGTCAGATCAGGACGCAACTCTTCCGCCAGCGCCACCATGGATTGCAAACTTCTCAGGTCGGCCGGCAGGCATTCGGCCTCATCCATGATGCCGCCATTTCCCGGCGCGCAATAAACCTTGCTGACCCGCGGCGATTGCCGAAGCTTCCACACCAACGCATGCTCCCGACCGCCGCCCCCGAACACCAGAACTTTCATGATTCGGAATCAAGGTTAGGGTTGTCATCGCGAATATGTCAAACTTTCCTAACCAGGAACTGACATCTGAGAACTGAGAACCGTCATTCATCCCCCGAATTCTGCGTTCGGCCGCTCAGTTACTGGGGTCATGACCCTGGTTCAACTTTGTGCTTTGCCTGTTAACTACGATTAACTGCGGCCTATAATATAGACGCATGATTACCGGCTCAAAAGAAGATTATCTGAAGGCCATTCTGGAGGCGGAAGGCGAAGGAGAAACGGTTATTTCCGCTACCCTCGCTCACTGGCTTTCGGTTTCGCCGCCGGCGGTCACTATGGCTTTGCGCCGCCTCAAACGGGATGGACTGGTTCGCGTACTCACCGACGGCACGGTCAAACTCACCTCAGCCGGCCGCAAGATCGCCCGCCATCTCACCCTTCGCCATCACCTGATTGAGCGCATGCTGTCCGAACTGTTTGGGATGGAATGGTACAAGATTCACGATGAGGCCGAACGGCTGGAGCACGCTGTTTCGCCTGATTTTGAGGCCAAACTTCTGGCCAAACTCGGCTCCGGCGGTGCATGTCCGCACGGGAATCTAAGTGAACTTGAGAGCCCAGTAAGCCGGCGCCGGCGCGGGCTGCTCTTATTGTCCCAGGCGCAGCCAGGAAACAACTACGTGGTAAGCGGCATCTATGAGCGCGATCGCAAACTGCTTGAATTTCTTGAAGAACGTGGCATTCGCCCCGGGGCACGGGTTCATGTCACCAAGAAAAACTATGACCAGACGCTTACTCTGAAAACCCATTCCGGCACATCTGTTCTGGGTAGCGCTGCCACCGATAAGGTCTGGGTCTCCCGAGCGGACCACTCTAACGGCGAACATTCGTAACCCAGCGTTCATTAACTATAGTTCACCTCATGGTATATACTTTAGCTAACTGCCCGTAGTCTCTCCGGCGGCTTCTTCTATGGCGACTGAAGTCACAGCCCCTGCAAGTACCTTGAGCTATGAAGCAGTTCGCCCCAGCCTGCCCGAAATCTACCGAACCCTTAGCGTACCGAGTCGCGGTGGATTCTTTGTCAAGCTGCTGGCGTTTGCAGGCCCGGGCTTCCTGGTGGCGGTTGGCTACATGGATCCCGGCAATTGGGCAACAGACCTGGCCGGAGGCTCGCGCTACAACTACACGCTGCTGTCAGTCGTCATGCTTTCGAACCTCATGGCCGTTCTGCTGCAGGCGCTGGCCATCAAGCTGGGCGTGGTTACGGGCCGCGACTTAGCGCAGGCATGTCGCGATTACTTCAGTCGCCCGGTTGCAATTGGTTTGTGGTTGCTGGCGGAAGTGGCCATTGCGGCTTGCGATCTGGCCGAGGTGATTGGTTCTGCGATTGCCCTCAATCTGCTGTTTCATATCCCCCTCTTGTGGGGCGTGTGCATTACTGCGCTTGACGTCCTGCTCATACTTTTTCTGCAGCAACGTGGCTTCCGCTTCCTAGAAGCCTTGGTGCTCGCGCTGATCGGCACCATTGGCGTTTGCTTCGGCCTGGAAATCATATTCTCGAGACCGGATATGTTCGGCATTCTCGGCGGCTTCGCTCCTTCACTGCGAATCGTGCGTGATCCCGGCATGCTCTACATCGCGATTGGAATTCTGGGCGCAACCGTCATGCCGCACAATCTATATCTGCATTCGGCCATAGTTCAGACTCGCGCGTTTGAGCGCACTTCCGAAGGCAAGCGTGAAGCCATTCGCTTTAGTGTGATCGACTCTACGATCGCCCTCACCTTCGCTCTACTGGTGAATGCCGCCATTCTGATCGTCTCGGCGGCCACATTTTTCCGCAATGGATACAACACGGTCGCCGAGATTCAGGATGCCTATAAGCTGCTTTCACCCCTGCTCGGGGTAACCGGTGCCAGTACAGTTTTTGCTTTGGCCCTGCTCGCCTCCGGACAGAATTCGACTCTCACCGGCACTCTGGCCGGGCAGGTGGTGATGGAAGGATTCCTGAATATTCGCGTCCGGCCATGGTTGCGCAGGCTGATCACGCGCGGCATTGCCATCATCCCCGCCATCATTGTCACGGCTTTCTGGGGCGAACGCGGAACTGCCGACCTCCTCATCCTGAGCCAGGTGATTCTCAGCATTCAACTCAGCTTCGCGGTGTTCCCGCTCGTCATGTTCACCTCTGACCGCCTCAAAATGGGTGAATTCGTGAATTCACGGTGGCTCAAATACCTTGCCTGGACAACCGCTATTGTGATTGCCTTCCTGAACGCGTGGTTGTTGATCCAGCTCCGCACTTAGGTACCCTCTCAGACAGTAACTGCGGTAAATAACTTCAGGGTCCTCGCCATGTAACCAGCGTCAGTTTCCTAACGCCGCCGCCGACCCTATGATCGGTCCCATCAATCAGGCCAGGAGGGTGAATGGACCGACGCCGGCAAGGCAGAGTAGCAGCTCTGATACCTGTAACCGTATGGGGCGTTGACGCCCACGCAAACGCCTTCACCCAAACGGCCACCGTACGCAACATCAGCAGCAGTGGCGCGGTGCTGCAGGGCATGCCGCAGAAGCTCAAGCAGGGGCAGGTGCTCGATCTGCAGTTTGAGAATGAACGCGCGCAGTTCCGCGTAGTCTGGGCAGGACTGCCCAACACCTACGAAGAGGGAGAGATAGGCCTCGAGCGGATGGACGCCGAGCTCAGCTTCTGGAACGTCGAATTCGAACGCTGCCAGCCCATCGCGCAGGCCTAGATTCTTTTCTTTCGTCACGAATGTGCACCTCGCGATTGCATCTCCGGGCCCTCTGCGGCTTTGCTCGGCATTCTCCGCGATTTAAGGCTTTCGCCGCCGCTTAATCCAGATTTGCGACTGACCACCGCTTCGCATATTCTCAATAAAACTTTCAGGAGCCGCTCACATTGCGAAGCCTCTTGCTTCTTCTGCTTGGCCTTCTCCCAACCTTGGCCCTCGCTCAACTACCAGCCCTCATGCCGGTTCCCTCCAGCATCAAGACGGGCACTGGCCAACTAAAGGTTGACTCGTCGTTCACGGTCGCCATCACCGGCCATCGCGAGCCGCGAATGGAGCGTTCCGTTCACATATTCCTCAACGACCTTCGCCGGCAGGCCGGCATGTTGCCGCTGGACATGAGTATCGTTGACGGGCCTTCCGCGACCCTGACCATCCATTCGGTGACAGGAACAAAAGACGTCCAGGAGCTTGGGGAAGACGAATCGTATCAGCTCGAGATCACCAGCAACGGCGCTAAACTCGACGCGCCGGCCACTCTCGGAGTTATGCGAGGTCTGCAGACGTTTCTTCAATTAGTCCAGACCGGCAGCAATGGTTTCATAATTCCTGCTGTCTCTATCCAGGATGCACCTCGCTTTCCCTGGCGCGGCCTGATGATCGACGTCAGCCGCCATTTCATGCCGGTCGAAGTTCTCAAGCGTAATCTCGACGGCATGGCTGCCGTGAAGATGAACGTTTTCCACTGGCATCTTTCCGACAATCAGGGCTTCCGAGTGGAAAGCAAGAAGTTTCCCAAGCTTCATCAACTCGGCTCCGATGGGCTCTTCTACACACAGGACGAGATCCGTGACGTTATCGCCTATGCGCGGGAGCGCGGCATTCGCGTTGTGCCCGAGTTCGATATGCCCGGCCACACTACTTCGTGGTTCGTCGGATATCCCAAACTCGCCAGCGGCCCGGGCCCGTATCAGATCGAAAGGCACTGGGGAGTTTTCGATCCAGCAATGGATCCAACGCGCGATTCCACCTACAAGTTTCTTGATGAATTCATCGGCGAGATGGCCAAGCTATTCCCTGACCAGTTTTTTCACATCGGCGGCGACGAAGTAAACGGCAAGGAGTGGGACGCGAATCCCAAAATTCAGGAATTCAAGCGCGCGCACGGACTGAGCTCAAATGAAGATCTGCAAGCCTACTTCAATAAGCATGTCCAGTCGATTGTCGCTAAACACAAAAAGATCATGCTGGGTTGGGATGAAATTCTCCGTCCCGAGCTTCCCAATGACATCGTCATCCAGTCATGGCGCGGTCCCGAATCGCTGGCCCAGGCCGCCAGACAGGGCTATCGCGGCCTGCTGTCTCATGGCTACTATCTCGATTTAATGTGGTCCGCCGAGCGTCATTACCGCAACGAACCATTAAGTGGCGATGCCGCAAACCTGACTCCAGAACAACAAAAGCACATCCTGGGCGGCGAGGCCTGCATGTGGGCGGAATTTATAGCGCCCGAAACCATAGACTCGCGAGTATGGCCTCGAAATGCCGCTGTTGCGGAGCGCCTCTGGTCCGCGCAGACCGTTACTGATATTCCGTCGATGTATCAGCGCATGGCGTTCATCAGCCACAGGCTGGACTGGCTCGGCCTGACCCACAATTCTAGCTACACTCCCATGCTTCACCGAATCACCGGCACGGAAGATATCGCCGCGGTGAGGGTGCTGACCGATGCAGTCGAGCCAGTCAAAGGCTATGAGCGCGAACAGCTTGCCATTGAGCCACCCACCAGCGCCACTCCGCTAAACCGGGTTGTCGATGCCGCCCGTCCCGAAAGCGAAACCTCGCGGAGGTTCAGTCTCATGGTCGATGACTTCCTCCGCGGGAATCGCAATCCGGAGCTTGAGGCCGAAATCCGCCGCCAGCTTGGCATCTGGCACATCAATGATGCCGCCCTGCAGCCCTTGTTTGGGATGTCGTTTCTGTTGCAGGAAGTCCAGCCGCTCTCTCAGAATCTTTCAGCCGTCAGCGCAGCCGGCCTGGCCGCACTCGAATATATCGATCACGCCCAATCCGCTCCGGCTGATTGGATGAACCAGCAGTTGGGCCTGGTCGCCCAAGCCCAAAAGCCACAGGCCCAGCTTCTGCTGGTGGTTGCTCCTGCTATTGAGAAACTCATACGCGCGGCCGCTTCGCACAATTAGCAATCCCACCCGTTCCGCCCGCAGCCGAGGCGAGGACGCGAACAATCTGCGTTTCTGCAGACCCACAACTTAGTCGCCCCGAGAGCTTCAACCCAGAGAACTACTTTTGCTTTCTCTCCGAATGGGCTATTCTCGTTCGCTGACTATGAGCACATTCCGCCGTCTGCGGCATATCGGCCGCGCGCTTCCTGTTGTCCTTCTTCTTACATCTTTCTCGCAATCCGCCGAGCGCCGCGCCGACCCGCAGGCGCTCCAGCCCATCCTGCACTACATATCTTCCGCATGGGACACCCTCACTCGCTCCATGACCAACTGCAACACCATTGTCGATCCCAAGCTGACCGAGTCCTCAGTCCTGTATCTACCGGCAGACTTCGCGGTTCCCGCCCAGGTGCAAGGACTCGAGCAGCGCTGCCACGTGCGTGTGCAGCAATTGCCATTCGTCATCACTCAACCCGGACAAGCTGCAAATCAAGCCCTGCCATCGCCCGGCCTGCTCTACCTTGAGCATCCTTACGTGGTGCCCGGCGGTCGTTTCAACGAACAGTACGGATGGGACAGCTACTTCACTGTGCTTGGGTTACTGGAAGACGATCGGGTCGACCTGGCGCGCGGCATGGTCGAAAATTTCTTCTTCGAGATCGAGCACTACGGGACCGTTCTCAATGCCAATCGCACTTATTATCTGAGCCGCTCACAACCGCCCTTCCTGACCTCAATGATCCTGGCCGTGTATGACGCCGACAAGGCCCGGGGCCACGAAGACCGCGCGTGGCTTGAGAAGGCTTATGGCTTCGCTTCCAAAGACTACGAACTTTGGATCCACGACCCTCACCTCGCCGGCACTACGGGACTCTCGCGCTATTTCGACTTCGGCACCGGACCTGCCCCAGAAAGCTTGAAAGACGAAGCCGGCGTGCATCGCAAGGTGGCCAACTATTTCCTTCTGCACCCTGAAAGCCGCAGCTATGTGATGGATAGCACCGGCGACTCTTCTCCCGTGGTTGGCTTCCAGTTTGGCGTTCAGATCTGTGATGTTGCCACCACCATGGCCAAACCGGAATGCGAAACGACAAGAAAAATCTCGCTCAGCCCCGACTACTACAAGGGCGACCGTTCCATGCGCGAGTCAGGATTCGACATCTCATTCCGCTTCGGCCCTTACGGCGCAGCCACCCACCATTACGCTCCGGTGTGTCTGAACAGTCTTCTTTATAAGACCGAAAAAGATTTGCAGCAGATGGCCGAGATGCTGGGCCGTAAAGATGACGCCCCGAAATGGCAACACCGCGCCGAAGAGCGGCAGCAGCTGGTACAGAGATATTTGTGGGATCCCGTCCGTCGCCTGTTCTTCGACTACAATTTCTCGACCGGCGAGCGCTCATCGTATGAATACATCACCACGCTTTATCCTTTGTGGGCAGGCCTGGCTACCAAAGAACAGGCAGAAGGGGTGGTGCATAATCTCGGAATCCTCGAACAGCCCGGCGGCCTGGTCATGAGCACGCATGATCCCGGCGTGCAGTGGGACTATCCCTACGGATGGGCGCCCACCCAGATCGTCGCTATAAAAGGCTTGCGCCGCTACGGATTTAACGACGACGCCAATCGCGTTTCCTATAAATTCATTTCCACAATCGCGGAGAATTTTCGCCACGACGGCACCATTCGCGAAAAATATAACCTTGTCACGCGCTCTTCCGAATCGCAGATCGCCGCCGGTTATAACCAGAACGTAATCGGTTTCGGCTGGACCAACGCCGCCTTCCTGATCTTTCTCCACGACCTTCCCCCGGAGATGGTCGAGAAGCTGGCCCGCGAGCAAGGAACTCACTAGGGTCCTTACTGTTTGCAGATTCCTTTACCTCTCATTCGGTGAGTCGGCGAACACGCGCCGCACCAGGTTGTGAATTATGGGACGCGGTTGTATCAGGGCACGTCTTTAGACGTGCCAAAGGAATTCCGAATGATCAGCGGCTTCAGCCGCTACGGTTATTCCTTACAGCCGGTTATCCCAGGCTGTCCGAGCCGAAGGCGAGGATGTGGAGCCATCTGCAGTTCTGGCTCAATTACAAATCACCAATTACCAAATTACCAATAGAGTCAAATTCCAACGGCATCCACCTGGCTAACCCGCCTGCTCCTGATCTTCTTCCAATTCGTCCTCAGCAATGACAGCCCCAACATCATGAGAAAAATCATCAGCAGCCCTGCCGTTGCCATCCCGATACTCTGCTCGTGCTTCCTCAAAATCGAAAAGCGGCCATAGACAAATTCGATGTGTACCCAATAAACCAGCAACGATGTCTGCCCCAGCTGAATCATCGGGCTGAATCCCCACTGTCCGGCCCTCCATTGGCACCAGCAGTACACGACTCCCAGCACCATAAGCAACACTCCCACTCGCAGCAGGAAGAACTCCGGGCTGGTGTGCCAGTAATCTTCAACTTGGTAGAAATGCCCCGGCAGCGCCTCCATCCACTTGGACAGATAAACGACTCCAACCCCTGCAGGAAGCGCCATCCATTCCCGTCCCCGAATCCCAGGTTCCAGAATCAGAAATCCGCCCGCCAGTCCCGCAAATGCAAACGCGCTCCAAGGGAAAATCGGAAATAGCCAGGGCTGCGGCACTCCCAGATTATGCACGCCGTTGATATAGCTCTCGATCGGCCAGGGCAACCAGCTTGGCTGCCACCCTGTCCACAGCATGGGCGTGATCAGCGAAATCAGCGCCGCCGTTCCGCTCGCAACCGCCGCTCGCACACCTCTCCTCCGGCCACCCGCCGCCAGCGTCGCCCAGCACACCACGCCCATTAGCATCATCGAAACGCCGATGGTGTTCAGGATGTCCACCCGAAACAGATCGCTCCATGGCGCCCATCCCCATGCGATCAGATATTCCTGCAATCGAAACAGCAGCCCCAGCCCAAAGACTTCCGCGCCCCGCCGAATCGTCTTGCGCGCGATCGCCGCTGCTGGATAGCCCTTTTCGGTCAGCTTGTCGGTGACCAGCGCAAATGAAATTCCGGCGAGGAAAAGGAACAGAGGCGCGGGCAGGGTCCCGCCGATCTGCGACCACATGAAGAACTTCGTCTGCCGCGCCGCCGGGTTCAGCCAGGCATCGTAACAATGGGTCTGGAACATGACCACGCACGCCAGCCCACGCATCCAGTCTATGTAGGCAAGCCGAGAGGACCGGGAAGGCACGGCCAAGTATAACGAGGTCGAAAACAGGCGGCTAAAGATTAAATGCCCGGTTTAATGAGCATGGGCCAGCGCCCAGACCACCAGCACGTTCCAGCCAACTATAGCCAGATAGAAGAGGTTTACCACCCAAAGCAGCCGGCGCACCCGCCAGGCGATCAGCACGGCTATCACCTTGCTGGCCAGCACTCCTCCGGTCGCGCCCAGATAGGTGGTCAGCCGGGCGACCAGCGGGTTGACCTCAAACGCGCCGTAGTGGAAGGCCACCAGCGTCGTAATAAGATCGAGTACCTGCAGCAGGATGAAACTAGATTTAGCCTGCAGAATCCTCATTACCGTTCCCACAAGAATTGTCCCGGAACCCATTCTCCGGGAATGATTCTAATCGCTCCAGTAACTTAGGTGATGAGCTTGCCAGTCCGCAGCAAGCTCCGCGCCAACAGCTTTGATGCCGGCCGCGGCTTTTCGGATGACCGTTATTGACGCCACCCCGGAAGCCAATACAATAAATTGACCAGGGGCGCGTAGCTCAAGCGGATAGAGCATCGGATTTCTAATCCGAGGGTTGCAGGTTCAAGTCCTGCCGCGCCTACCAAATCAAGCGCTTGCGCGTAGGCCGAGGTCGTCCAGGAGCCCGGCCGGGAGACCCCCGACAAATAATTCCTAGCATTAAACGGTACATGCGTGAATCTCCTGTCCAGGAGAAATGGATCTCCTATCGCGGAGATAGATGCGCAACTTAGGACGTGGTTGCCCTTCGGTTCGTCAAAACCGGCGGCTGGCGAGGGAATTGGCCGTACCTGCCCAAGGTGGCTGGCAACTGTTTTCATGGCAACCAGCTTACGCCAGTAGCTGTCGAACCAGGCGATTACATAAACTACTTTGCGGCGGACGTATTAACTTTCAACGCCTTCGTGTACCTTCGTGTCCTCCGTGGTCAGTGATCTTGCCTTGCGACTTTCTTGCCTTCTAAGGCCCTTCGCGCTTGAAAACGTCACCCCCCATCGTGCGCCGCGAGACTTGGGTTTTCCTTCTTACGCTTCCTTGATTTAAGGTGTTGGGGCTTTTCACTCAGGAGGTCGTTTCATGAGATTTGCACGCATCTTGTCTGTGTGCTTTTTTTCTCTCTTCCTGCAGCTCGCCTTGGCGGACCAGGTAGTGATGAAGAACGGAGACCGATTGACCGGAAACATCGAGAAGTATGATGACAAAAATCTGCTTATCAAAACCGATTACGCCGGCGAACTAAAGCTCGACTGGTCTGCCATCCAGCAGATCACATCCAGCGAGCCGCTGAACGTTTCTCTCAGCAATGGTCAGACCGTCAAGGGAAATGTCACTACTACGGACGGCAACATTGCTGTGGCAACTGCGACTGGCACGGTGACAGAGCCGCTTTCCAGCGTGCAAAAACTTCGCAGTGAAAACGAGCAGTCGCTTTATGAAAAAAGCCTGCATCCCGGCTTGCTGGAAGGCTGGCAAGGAGGCGCGAACGTCGGCTTTGCCCTCACCGGTGGCAATAGCGAAACCAAAAACCTGGCGCTGGCCTTTGTCGCCGACCGCAAGACGCTCCACGACCACTGGGGCCTGTATGCGAACTCGGTTTACGCCACTAACGACGGCGCCGGCGCCGTTCCCGACACCACTGCCAACTCCGTACAGGCCGGAACCCGTTATGATCGCGATCTTACCAGGCACGTATTCGCATTCGTAAATGCCGACTTCCAGACTGATGCCCTGCAAAACCTTGATCTACGCTCGGTATTCGGCGGCGGTCTCGGCCTGCACGCCATTAAGAGCGACCACACTACGCTCGATTTTCTGGGCGGCTTGAACTACACCCGTGAGAATTATTCCGGGGCGACGGGAATCGACCGGAATCTGATTGCTGCTACCCTCGGCGAAGAACTCATGCACAAGCTCGGGCTCAGCACCGTGCTGACCGAAAAACTTTATTTTTTCCCTGATTTCAACGAGTCCGGCGAATATCGCGCTACCTTCAACTTTGCGGCTGTCACCAAGATCAACAAGTGGCTGGGATGGCAGAATGCTTTCGGCGACATTTACGTCACCAATCCCCCAGCCGGCAAGCGCCAGAACGACATTTTGCTGACCACGGGCCTGAACATTTCATTTACTCATTGAGACGCATGCAGCCTGCGCGCGGTTTTCGAAAGGCCGCCCCGCGCACGATCGGCAGCAGTGATGTCACATCAGGCTCGCGGAGATCACTACAGGGAGATCACTACAGGATGTATCGGCTGAGGTCCTGGTCCTTCACGATGTCCGCCAGCATCTGCCGTACGTACGGCGCGTCCACCTTGACCTGCTCGCCCTTTTTCTCGGGAGCTTCGAAACTGATCACGTCCAGTACGCGCTCCATAATCGTGTGCAGGCGTCTGGCTCCGATATTCTCCGTTCCCTCGTTCACCCGGAACGCAAAACGCGCCACCTCTTCCAGCGACTCTTTGGTGAATTCCAGCTTCACGCCTTCGGTTTCAAGCAGAGCGACATATTGCTTCACCAGCGATGACTTGGGCTCCGTCAATATGCGGATGAAATCTTCCATGGTCAGCGATTGCAATTCCACCCGGATCGGAAACCGCCCCTGCAGTTCAGGGATCAGGTCGCTCGGCTTGGAGACGTGAAACGCGCCTGCCGCCACAAACAAAATATGGTCGGTGCGCACCATGCCGTAGCGCGTATTGACCGTGGTTCCTTCCACGATGGGCAGAATATCCCGCTGTACACCCTCGCGTGAAACATCCGGTCCATGGCCGCTTTCACGCCCGGCAATCTTGTCTATCTCATCCAGAAAAATAATCCCCGAGTCTTCCACCCGATCGATCGCCATGCGCGTCACCTGGTCCATGTCGATCAGGCGCTGCTCTTCTTCCTGGATCAGGTACTCAAACGCCTCGTTCACCTTCATCTTCCGCTTCTTGGTGCGCTGGCCGAAGATGTTGGGCAGCATGTCTTTAATGTTGACGTCCATCTCCTCAACGCCCTGGTTGGAGATGATTTCAAATGACGGAAAATTGCGCTCGCGCACCTCGATCTCTACCGTGCGCTCGTCCAGCTTGCCTTCCCGCAACTGCTGCCGCAGTTTCTCGCGCGTGCGCGAATGCGACTCGGTAATGGCGGTTCCGCCGTCGAGAACTACGCCCCCCGCCGTCGTATCTGCCGGCCGGGTCGCAGAAGCCGGCGGAAGCAGAATATCCAGCAGGCGCTCTTCGGCGTTCAACTCCGCCTTATCGGAAACATCCTCCAGCTTTTCTTCGCGCACGTTCTCGATCGCGATCTCTACCAGGTCGCGGATCATCGATTCAACATCCCGCCCTACATACCCGACCTCGGTAAACTTCGACGCCTCCACCTTCAGGAAAGGCGAATTCGCCAGCTTGGCCAGCCGCCGGGCGATCTCCGTCTTGCCCACGCCGGTCGGTCCAATCATGATGATGTTCTTGGGAATCACTTCTTCCGCCATGTCCGGCGGAAGTTTCTGGCGGCGCATGCGGTTTCGCAGCGCAATCGCCACCGCGCGCTTTGCGTCCTTCTGCCCGACCACGTACTTGTCGAGCTCGGCCACAATCTCCCGTGGCGTTAATTCATCCAGCGCCGCACCCGTCTCTTCAGCAGTAGCAGGTAAATAAATAGCCATAAAAACTCGTGTAAGGACAGCCGCGAGCAAAGCTAGACCGCACTACAACTCCTCTATCGTGACCTTCTCATTGGTATAGATGCACATCTTGCCGGCAATCTTCATCGCTTCTTCCGCGATCTGCCGAGCGCCCAGTTGCGTCTGTTCGGCCAATGCCTGGGCCGCCGCCTGGGCGTATGGTCCACCGCTTCCGATCGCAGCGATTCCGCCATCCGGCTCAATCACGTCGCCTTGCCCGCTCAACAGAAACGTCTGCTCCTTGTCTGCTACCAGCAGCAGCGCTTCTAGGTGCCGCAGAAACTTGTCGGTGCGCCAGTCCTTCGCCAGTTCCACCGCCGCCCGCCCGATGTTGCCGTGATATTGCTCGAGCTTCGATTCAAAACGGCTGAACAGTGAGAACGCATCCGCGGTCGAGCCCGCAAATCCCGCCAGGATTTTGTCCTGGTACAGGCGCCGTATCTTGCGCGCGGAATGTTTTATAACTCCTTCGCCCAGAGTTACTTGCCCATCCCCGGCCATGACCACATTATCATTGCGGCGAACACACAAAACGGTTGTCGAACGTATCAGACGCTTCGTTGGCATGAGTGCAAACCATGATTATAACAGCGCTCGCCCCCGATACCTCCGTACTCCCACTGCTACTCAAACACACTGTCCAAAGCTGACATAATGCAGGTTAATGTTGGGTTTCACTTCTCTAACGCTGGATGACCGCTGGTTGCCGAAATCCGTCATCTGCCTGCGCGATTACAACCTGAACAAATTTGCGCACGACCTGCTCGCCGGAATCACGGTTGGCTTAGTGGCTCTTCCCCTGGCAATGGCGTTCGCGATTGCCTCCGGCCTGACGCCGCAAGCGGGAATTTATTGCGCAATTGTGACCGGGTTCCTGATTTCAGCGCTGGGAGGTTCGAAAACCCAGATTGGCGGCCCTACTGGCGCCTTCGTCGTGGTGATAGCCGGTATCGTGGCTGCGCACGGCATTGATGGGCTTTTCATGTGTACGGTGATGGCCGGAATTCTGCTGGTCGTGCTTGGGGCCACCGGTATGGGCACCGCGGTTAAGTTTATTCCGCGTCCGGTGGTCATCGGCTTCACCAATGGCATCGCCGTGCTGATCGCCAGCACCCAAATCAAAGATTTCTTCGGATTGCAGCTGCGGACGGTTCCGGGCGAATTCTGGTTGCGCATGAAAGCGTTGGCTGCCAGCTTTCCCTCCTGGTCGTCGCAAGCGACCATAGTGGCGTTCGCGACAGTGGCGACCATGCTCGCCTGCCGCATGCTCTCCACTCGCATACCAGGCGCAATTGTCGCCATGCTGGGCGCGACCTTGGCTGTATATCTGCTGAAGCTTCCGGTGGAAACGATTGGCACCCGCTTCGGTGGCATTCCCAGCGGACTTCCGCACCTGGCCATCCCACGGTGGCATGCTGGATTGGTTCATGGGCTGCTCGGTCCCGCATTTACCGTAGCTATGCTCGGTGCTATCGAATCCTTGATGTCGGCTGTGGTCTCCGATCGCATGAGCAACGACCGTCACAATCCTAACCTCGAGTTGATCGCGCAAGGTATCGCGAATATCGCGTCGCCCATGTTCGGCGGATTGCCCGCCACCGGAGCAATTGCCCGCACTGCCACCAACATCAGATCCGGCGCGCAGTCTCCGGTGGCCGGAATCATCCACTCCCTGACGCTTCTCTGTGTGCTTCTTTTCGCTGCGCCCCTGGCCAGCTACATTCCCATGGCAGCACTCGCCGGAATCCTGATGGTTGTCGCTTACAACATGGGTGAGTGGCGCGAGATTCCACAACTGCTTAAGCTGACCAAAACCGACATCAGCGTCTGGCTGGTGACCGTCGCCTTGACCGTTTTTGCAGACCTCACCGTCGCTGTTGAAGCAGGCATGATTCTTGCCGCGCTGCTCTTCATCGCCCGGGTGGCGAACACCACCACCATTTCCCGGGTCACCGATGACTACATCGAAGACGGCCGCGTGCACATCCTGCAGGACAAAGACATCCCTTATTACGCAACCATCTTCCGCATCCACGGCCCCTTTCTGTTCGGTGCCACTGACAAAACCAGCCTGATTACCGAAAAAATGCATCAGCTTCCGCCCATCGTCATCATCCGGCTTCGCAATATGACCGCCATCGACGCCACTGGTTTATATGCTCTGGAAGAAGTCGCCAGTAAGCTGCACTCCGCCGGCAGAACACTGATTCTGTGCGGCGCGCGCGAGCAGCCTGCCCAGTTGATTCATCAGGCTGAGTTCGAAGAAGTAGTCGGGCGCGAAAACATCTGCGCCAATGTGCAGGAAGCCCTGCAGCGGGCTGAGGACGTCTTCGAAGGGCTGGAATTGAAAGCCGCCACTTCGTAAACTTTCCTGCGCGTCTATTCGAATATCCGTTCCATATACCGGTTGACGAATGCACTCTGAGTGCGTCTATGTGATTTGGCTTGCCAGGGAGAACTATGCGATCGATTCTTCATCTACTCTTGTTAGTGATACTTGCCGCAGCTTGTGCCGCCCAGACTGATTCATCCGGCCAGCTTTCCAATCAGCAGCGTTTCGATCCTGACCGCATCGATAAAGCCCTCGATCCCTGCAATGACTTCTTTGAGTACGCCTGCAGCAAATGGTTGAAAGCCAACCCCATCCCCGGCGACCAGGCCGGCTGGGGAACTCTGAACGTGATGAATATCTGGAACACCTCGGCCGTCCGCAATACGCTCGAAGAAGCTGCTGCGGCCCCCAAGCCCAATCCCGTGGAAAAGAAAGTGGGCGACTACTACGCATCGTGCATGGATGAAAGTGCCGTCAACAAGGCCGGCATCGCGCCCCTGCAGCCCGCGCTTGATCGCATCGCGGCGCTCAAAAGCAAAGATCAGATGCCCGAGCTACTCGCCTACATCCACCAGAACATTCGCCCCGCTGACTTGAACTATATCGACGCGCAGTATGGAGGCGTGCTGTTCGGTATCTTCTCCACACCGGATTTCAACGACGCCTCGCTGCAACTCGCCGCCCTGGATCAATCCGGCATGGGCCTGCCCTCGCGTGACTTCTACTTGAAAGACGACGAGAAATCGAAGAAAATCCGCGACCAGTACCTGCAATACATCAGCAAAGTTCTTGAACTGAGCGGCGAACCCGCTGCGCAGGCCTCGTCCGACTCGCAAACCATTCTGTCGATGGAAACCGCTCTCGCGAACGGCGCAATGGATATCATCCTCCGCCGGGATCCCAAGAACCTGAACAACCGCATGTCGCTTGAGCAGTTGCAGCAGCTCACGCCTTCGTTCAACTGGTCTTCGTATTTCGCTGCCATGCAGGCGCCGACCTCGCCCACTTACCTCGTGCTTGCGCCGGACTTTTACCGCGGCATCGAAAAACTGCTCGCCTCCGAATCGGTTGACCACTGGCGCGCCTATCTCCGCTATTCCATGTTGCGCATGAATGCCAGCTTGCTCAGTCAACCCTTTGTAGATGCTAATTTCAATTTTTTCTCCCGCACGCTTTTTGGCGCCCAGCAGCTTCCGCCGCGCTGGCGCCGCTGCTCCAACTACGCTGATGCCGATCTCGGGGAAGCCGTCGGCCAGGCTTACTCAGCGAAATATTTTCCGCCCGCATCCAAAGCCCGCATGTTGAAAATGGTTCACGCCATCGAAAACGCGCTGCACGCGGATATCGACTCGCGCGACTGGATGTCGCCCGAAACCAAAAAGCTTGCCCATGCCAAGCTGCGCGCCCAGGTGGATAAGATCGGCTACCCCGATCAATGGCGCGATTACTCCTCAGTCGAAATCAAACGCGACGATTTTCTCGGCAACGCGCAACGCTCAGCACATTTTGAGATTGATCGCCGGCTGCAGAAAATCGGCAAGCCCAGCGACCGCAAGGAATGGGGCATGACGCCGCCTACCGTGAATGCCTACGAAGATCCCCAGACCAACACCATCAACTTTCCGGCCGGCATTCTGCAGCCTCCAGCCTTCGATGTCACTCAGATCGATGCCGTCAACTTCGGCGCCACCGGCGCCGTTATCGGCCACGAGATTACTCACGGCTATGACGATCAAGGCCGCAAGTTCGACGCCCAGGGCAATCTGCGCGACTGGTGGACCGCAGCTGATGCCGCCGCCTACGAGCAGCGCGATAAGTGCATCACCGATCAGTACACCCAGGAAGTCCCCGAAGCAGGCGTGAAGCAGAACGGAAAGCTTTCAGCCGGGGAAGACACCGCCGACAATGGCGGCGTACGTCTTTCCCTGATGGGCCTTGAGAGCACCCTGAAAGCACAAGGCAAGACCTTGGAGAGCCCAGCGCTCGACGGCATGACCCAGGCCCAGGCCTTTTTCGCCTCCTACGGCAATATCTGGTGCGGCTCTTATCGTCCGGAAGCGGCTCGCACCGCCGTTCTTACCCAGGGTCACTCCCTCAATCGCTATCGCGTAAATAACGTTCTGCAGAACATGCCCGAATTCTCTAAGGCTTTCGGGTGCAAAGCCGGCCAGAAAATGGTCCGCCAGAATCAATGCCGCGTCTGGTGAAAACGCGGGTGCCCCACTTCTCGCCGCCTTTGCGGGAAGTGGGAAGCTTCGAAGGGCTCGACTTCAGCCGCTGAGGTAAACCTAAAACAACGCGGTCTGCCTTCGGCTCCAATTCTTCCCCTTACTCTTCGCGATCCCCTCCATGTCATTGACGTACGCTCCTGACTGCGTCAACACATGGTGCAGATCATTTCCAATACTGATGAACGTGAATCCTTTTTCCAGGAACTCCCCGACCCGCGAAGTCCCAAACAAAAACAATCCCAGGATCACATTATTCTTGCGCGCGTGTTCAACCAGTTTCTGCGTTGCCGCACCTAGTTCCGGCGACGTGTACATATGCGGGAACTCGTACTTGTTATAAAGCCCCATCGACATGCACAGGTCATTTTGTCCGAGAAACAGAATGTCCACTCCCGGCACCGCCGCGATCTCTGCGATGTTTTCAATGCACGAAGCCGTTTCTACCTGCAGCGCAATGATTCCGTTGTTGTTGAAGTTCCCCGCATAGCCGAGCAGGCCATCGCGATTCATGCTGCGCTGCGGAAAATAAACCGAGCGCGTCCCCACTGTCGGATATTTCGTGCAACTCACCGCTTGCCGCGCTTCCTCGGAGGTATTGATGTACGGCACCAGCACGCCATCGGCGCCCATGTCGAGCGCCTGCTGAATCCCCGGCCGATCGTCGTATCCGCCCACCCGCACCATCGACTTCGCTCCGCCGTTCGCGATCCCGCTCAGCATCGCCGACAGCCTTTCATAGCTCATCGGCCCATGCTGCGTGTCCACCAGCAGCCAGTCGTATCCGCTGAAAGATAACTGCTCGGCAAGCGTCGGACTGTGCGCGTTCAGGAACAGCCCCATCTTCGGCTGCCCTCCACGCAATTGTTTTTTAAACTCAGCGCCACTCAGCGCAGCTTCCGCCATATCACTCTCCTCCTGATGAAAGTTGTTTAGTGTACCTGAGCGCCATGCACGCGTGTGCAAGATTTTTGTTACGACATGACCGAAGGACAATTGTTAACGATTCGTCTAGAAGAGCCAGGAGATGACTAAGCTGAGGCTTACTAATGAAACCGAGATGGTGGTGATCCATCCGAGCAGATTCAAATAGGGAGTATTCACCCATCGCCCCATGATGGCGCGTTTGTTGGTGATCAGCATGACCATCAACATCAGAAAAGGCGTGGAGAAGCCCTGCACCATGCCTGCCCAGACAAGCGCCTTGATAGGATTTATGCCGAAGAAGTTCATAGCCATCGCAATCATGGTGACAATGCCAATGCTGAGATAGAACTCGCGGCATTGTCTGGGCGCCTTGTGCAGCCCATGGGGCCAGCCGAACGTCTGACAAAGGTCGTAAGCTGCGCCGGTGGTCATAACCGGAACGGCGACAAAGCCGACGCCCACAACCCCGATCGCGAACAGCAATCCTGCGGCCTTGCCGGCCAGAGGAGACAATGCCTGCGCGGCCTGAGCGGCGGTGCTGATCTCGGTGATATGCGCCTTGAACAGAGTGGCGGCAGTGGAGAGAACTATGAAGTACATGACCAGGGCGGAGAAGAACATGCCGAATGCAATATCGCGAGCGGAGTGGCTGAGTTCCGCCTTGGTGGTGCCCATGCGATCGATCAAGCGGCGCCGACCCATGGAAATATCTTCTTCGACGTCCTGATTGGATTGCCAGGTGTAAAGGTAGGAAGAAAGAGATGTGCCGATGATGGCGAGGATCATGGCCAGAAATTCGCGGTTGAAATGAATGGTGGGTATGAGTGTGCTGCGCAGTACTGGACCCAACTGCGGTTTCGCCAGCAACGCGGAACCGAGATAGGCCAGCAAGGCCAGAGCGAGCCAGCGAAAGATATTCCGTATCAAAGTGTACGAACCAAAGACCTGGAACAGCAGCATGGTGGCGGTGAGGCCGATGACGATCCACTTGATCGGTATGGGAACGATCAGGTTCAGAGCGGCGGCCATGCCGCCCAGGTCGGCGCCGGCTTCAATAGTGTTGCCGATGACCACCCCAATGAGTGCGCTGTGCAGCAGCCAGCGGGGATAATGTTGTTTGATGACGGCGAACAATCCCTGGCCGGTGACCTGGCCGATTTTGGAAGAGAGATATACCACCGCGAACATCATGGGATAGAGAACCGGGACCATCCACAGCAACGAGGTTCCGTATTGCGCTCCGGCGCTGGCGTAGGTTCCGATGGCGGAGGGATCGTCGTCGGCCGCGCCCGTGATCAGGCCGAGGCCGATGGAGCGGAAGACACCTTTGGCGACCGGCCGCGGAGTGTGCGACTGATAGCGAGCTTCGAGCGTGGGATCATGCCTGCGACGCTCGGGAAATTGATCTGGTTGTGCGGCCATTCACAGTTCCCGTGTTCCGGTAGCTTGAAGCGCGAAATTGTTGTGTGTACGACAGGGTAGGGCAAAGTAATACGACCACCTTCGTCCCCGGTGACTGTCGCCGGCGCCAAAGTTCGGGCGCACACGTTTGCAACCGGCTGATCTGAGATGCTGATGCGCACCTGAGGTTTGTTTAGAAGTGAGCGATGATCCATACAGATGAACTTTTTCTCGAAGTGCGGAGGGAACGGCTAAAATCAACCGACAGTAGCGAGGACAGATGAAATATTGCCGCTTCAGAGCAGCGGGCAGTGAGCAGTACGGAGTGGTGGAAACCAGGGATGAGGGTGAGGTCATCACGCGAATCCTGAGCCTTGCGCCGGAGAAATCCGGCGGGGATCTCGAAGGCGTGCCCACGCGGCGATTCGAGCCGTTGTCCCTGATGCAGGCGGAACTGCTGCCGCCGGTGCAGCCCTCAAAGATTGTTTGTGTGGGACGAAACTATCGCGAGCATGCCGACGAATTGGGACACGCAGTGCCCAAGGAACCGCTCATATTTCTGAAGCCAACTTCTTCTCTGCTCAAACCCGGCGGCACAATCATTCGACCTTCTGTATCGCAGCGTACAGATTATGAAGGCGAGCTTGGAGTTGTGATCGGAAAGACGTGCAGGAACCTAAAGCCGGAAGAGGATGTGCGACCGTACATCCTCGGATACACCTGCGTTAACGATTTCACGGCACGTGATCTGCAGGACAAAGACGGGCAGTGGACACGTGCGAAAGGCTTCGACACATTCTGCCCGGTAGGACCGATGGTGGCGGAAGGGCTCGACCCATGGGCGGGAGTTACGGTTGAGACGCGAGTGAATGGGGAAGTGCGGCAACAGGGGAACACGCGCGACTTCATTTTCCCACTGGAAGTGATTATCCGTTACATCGCGGAAGTGATGACGCTGTTTGCCGGCGACCTGATAGCGACAGGGACACCGAAGGGAGTGGGGCCGGTAGTTGCAGGAGATGTTATCGAGATATCAGTGGCAGGCATAGGCACGCTGCGCAATACCGTGGAATAGTCAGCGATCTTTCAACCGGCGAACGAATTTCAGACCAGACCAGATATCGGAAACGGCGCAGACTTTTACGTCCACCAGGCCTTTCTCAAGGCCAATCTTGCGGATAATATTTTCATCCAGATCGCTCGGTATGCCTGAGGTTTTCTTGGGCCAGCTGATCCAGAGAATGCCTGCCGGCTGTAATCGTTTGGTGTAAACCGGGAACAGTTTCCTTAATTCAGAGTGCGATTTCACAAAGGCGATGGCGAGATCGAGTTCGCCTTCTCCATCGGTGCAAACCGCCAGCGCTGACTTCAGTTCTGCTCTGACCTCGGCGGGCATGTGGTGGAAATCAACCCGATGTCCGGGCTTGAAGCCGAGTTTTTTACGAAGGGGCGTGCCGGAATAGCCTGCGGTCATTGGGCGGTAGGCGCGTAATAGCCGCGTCGGCTGCGAACGCGCAGGCTCTTGTGATTAGAGGCGAGAATTTCGACCGTGTGATAACGACCGTCGGCGCGAAATTCCGCGGGAGTGTAAGAGAGCGCGTATTGGCTGCGGAGTTCGTCCTGGATTTCGGCGAAGGCGTTGGCAACATCGGTGATCTGAAAGGGAAAGAAGGCATAACCGCCGGTAGCATCGGCAATGCGCTGCAGCACTTTATCGCCACGCGCGCGGCTCCCGGTGATGTTAGTGCTGATGGTGTAGACAACGACTTCGGCACGCTGCGCCATTTCGATGGCTTCTTCGCGCGTAACGTGACTCAGATTGTCTTCACCGTCTGTGAGAAGAATGATGGCCCGCCGTACCGGAGTGCCTTGTGACTGCTTGAGCAACTTGTCACGACAGGCAGAATAGAGAGCGTCATACATAGCGGTGCCGCCGCCCGGCTTCAGTATCCGAACTCCACGAGAAAGAGTTTCGGTGTTGTCGGTGAAGTCCTGGGTGACTTCGGGGGTGGCGTCAAATCCGACTACGAAAGCTTTGTCATAGCGTGGACGAATGGTCTGGCTGAGGAACTCGATGGCGGATTCCTGCTCAAACTTGAAGCGGTCGCGCACCGAGTTGCTGGCGTCGACCAAGAGGCCGACCTGAAGCGGTAAGTTGGTTTCGCTATGAAAGCTGCTGATAGCGGCCGGCCTGCTGTCGTCCACAACGTGGAAATCGTCGCGTTTAAGGTCTTTTATGTGCCGCCCGTGCTTGTCCGTGACGGTGAAGACAATATTCACCTCATTGACATTCTTGCGGATGGTGGTGCCTTCGGGTTCGGCCTCGGGGGCGGGCGTGGACGGCTTGGAAGTGTCCGCCATGGGAGGAGTTTCGTTGGGCGCCGGCTGTGGCGTCGGGGTTGGTGGCGGTGGCTGAGGCGCAGGCTTGGTTGCTCGGGCAGCCGAGGGCGCAGAAGGCAAGTCGGCGGATTCCTGCGCGAGGAGAGGAACCAGTGCGAGAGCCACGCTGCCGAGAAAAAGAAAGAAGCCCGAGAACCGCATGGATACGCGCCTATTATATAGCCAGTTACCTGCGCTGTGAGCGGGGCAAATCTTGAATCGCGGAGAGCGTCGAGCGGAGCCGCAAAGGAGCAAGCATTCAAAGTTGATCCAAGAGATGGCTCAATTCTTCAGGCAGGGGACGGGAAAAGGACATCCTTTCGCCGGTGCGGGGATGGGTGAACTGAAGAGACGCGGCGTGGAGGAAGTTTCGTTTTAAGGAAAAAGTGCCGATGGTCTTGGGCGCGCCATAGAGGGAATCGCCGACGACGGGATGTCCGATGGAGGCGAGGTGGACACGAATCTGGTGAGTGCGTCCGGTTTCTATCTGGAGATCCAGCAGCGTGAACTTACCGGTGTGAGAGTCAACTTTACGAGACACGGTGTAGTGCGTTATGGCGCTTCTTCCGTCTGCGCGGCGGGTGGTCATGCGGATGCGTCGGACGAGGTCGCGGCTGATGGGGGCGGAGATGGTGCCGTGATCCTGCTTGAGCCAGCCATGAACCAGCGCAATGTAATTTTTTTTTACCTGCCGGGAGGCGAACTGCGCAGCGAGCTTGCGATGAGCAGCGTCGTTTTTGGCAACTACTAGCAGGCCGCTGGTTTCCTTGTCGAGCCGGTGAACGATGCCGGGGCGGAACTCGCCGCTCGAAGAAGAGAGCTGAGAAAATCGATGCAGCAGGGCGTTCACGAGAGTACCGCGATTCCGGGCCGCTTCGGTCGCGCCTGCGCCCGCGTGCACCATCATGCCCGCCGGCTTATTGATGACGGCCAGATCATGATCTTCATAAACCACGTCGAGTGGAATCTCCTCGGCGATGGCGCGCAGGGGCGGCAATTGGACCGGGCCAAGCAGGGAGATAGTTTCGTCACCGCGCAGTTTCAGAGATGGTTTTGCGGGGACATGATTGACCAGAACCTGCTGGGCAGCGATCAGTTGCTGTACTCGTGCGCGGCTGGTTTCAGGAAGATGGGAAACCAGGAATTGATCCAGACGCATGCCGGCAGCGTCGGTGGTTGCGGAAATTGAGATTGGCAACGATTCGGGCATGGCGTCCCCACCCTGCGAAAACCGCAAGGGGCAGGCACCCAGTAAATCACAAGCCGGGGATTACAAGCTTGTCATGGCAGGGTTAGCCGCGAGCTGGCACCGGCAATGCTTTCGGTTGAGGGCGCAGCCACCAAATTAAGGCGCCCAGCAGGACGAGGCCGATGGAGATGAGCTGAGTTCCGGTCATCGCGCCGCCGAAGACCGAGCCGCGGCCGGGATCGCCACGCAGGAATTCGAGGAAATAACGGGCAATGCCATACAGAAAGAGATAGGCTCCGAACACCTGGCCGTCGAATTTCTTACGCTTGAAAAGCCACATCAGAAGAAAGAAGTTGGCCAGCTCAACTGCGAACTCGAAAAGTTGCGTCGGCTGCAAGGGGACATTCAAGGGAGTGCCGGAGTTCGCGGCGGCGAAGGGGTTGGTGAAGGTGACGCCCCAGAAGTGGTGGGTTTCTTTTCCGAAGCAGCAACCGGCGGCGAAACATCCGAGACGACCTATGGCATGGCCGAGCGCAAGACCGGGGGCGAAGGCATCCAAAATCGCGAGTGCCGGAAGCTTGTGCTTGCGGATGTACCAGACGGCGGCGGCGAGCGCGGCGAGCAGGCCTCCGGAAAAGACGCCGCCTGCCTGCAGCGTATTCAGGGTCAGGATCTCTCCGGGATGGGTGGAGTAAAAGCTCCAGTCATTGATGATGTAGAGGACTTTAGCTCCAATGATTCCGGAAAGTACGATCACAATTCCGAAGTTCCAGGCGTGATCGGGGTTGATGCCGTGACGCTGAGAATTACGTACGCTGATCCAGAGCCCGAGCAGAACACCGGAAGCGACCAGGACTCCGTAGGTTGGTAGAAAATAGCGGCCGATATGAAACAGTTGGGGAAACACTAAATTATTGGATGCTTCAGAAAACCTGATTGATACGTTCAGTCTAGCAGGCGAGCAGTGCAGAGATCAGCAGGAGAAAGAAAAGCCGACCCGCTGGACCGTGTGACGGGGCCGAGAATGAACCCGTCGGTAGACGTTGGGCACCCGCCGAGACCCTTTAGGCATCTCCGCATGGCGGAGCGCTGCACACCGGATCCTAGTTCGAGTCGAGCTCCCGTTCATTCAGCATTGGTTCAAAAATCGGTGACCCGCCATCACCAACCCCGCAGGCCGGCTTACAAATCGGATGCTAGGGGAAGGCAAGGCAGTTTGGCAAGAGTACCAGAGTAAATAGTTGGCAACCGGTTTGCCGTGGTTTGAAGAAAAAAAAGCGCCGGCTTGAAAGCCAGCGCTTTGCCAAAGGAGAAGGTAATCTATTTGCCGTCCAGAGTTCCAGTTGCGCCGAATTCGCGCCGCGATGCCGCGGTACGAGCTGCGCGGGTCATAGGCGCAACGGCTGCAGCTGCGCCGTAACGTTCCAGCAACATTGGGACCATGGCGTTCTCGGCTTCCTTGATAAACATGAGCTTGCCGTCAGGACCGAGATCGATGCGAATGAAGTCTCCGAGCTTTACCTGGTCGGTTGCCACCAGGTTCGCCAGCTGGAACACGATGTGACGCTCGATAGCGCGTTTCAAGTGGCGAGCTCCGTATTTGGGATCAGTGCCTTCATGCAGCAAAAAGCTTTTGACTTTGCTGGTGCAGCTGAAGACGAACTGATTGGCGGGTGAAGCCATCAGGATCCGCTGTTGCACCATGCCGAGCTCAATTTCAAGAATCTGCTGCAGGTGATCGGAGCGCAGAGTGCGGAAGACCACCGACTTATCGATACGATTCATGAACTCGGGCGTGAACTTTCTGCGCGCCGCTTCAATTGCCGTACGGTTAATTTTGTCGTCCAGCGAAGCATCCACCACGTTTGATCGCTGGGCAAATCCCAGGCCGCCATCGACCAGGTTGCTCATCTCGCTGGCGCCCAGGTTCGAAGTCATGATGATGATGCACTGGGACATATCGACCCGGCGATTGTCACCGAGAGTCAGAGTGGCCTTGTCGAGAATGCCGAGCAGAAGCTGCCACAACGAGTCGGAGGCCTTCTCGATCTCGTCGAACAGCAGGATCGAGAGCTTCAGCTTTTCGGTGTGCCACTGATTGAGCGCCTCCTGCGTAAGCAGGGGGTGGGTTTCGCGGTGTCCGAGGTATCCCGGAGGCGAGCCGATCAGCTTGGCGATCTCATGGGAGTGCTGGAACTCCGCGCAGTCGATCTTGATGCAGGCGCGTGAGTCACCGAACAGCGCCTCAGACATGGCTTCGACCACCCGGGTCTTTCCCGAGCCGGTAGGGCCAAGAAAGAGAAGGTTGCCGACCGGGCGTCCCGGCGGGTTCAATCCAGCCAGAAACATCTGGTAGATTTCGACCACCTTTTCAACAGCCTGGTCCTGGCCAACGATCTTGCGACGAAGCGCACCTTCAAATTCTCGCGCGTCGTTACTGCGGCGGTTAGGGTCGAGTGTGGCGTTCAGAACAGTCTTCATAATTTTTATGGCCCCAGTCCTTTCTGGGCCTCACGGTTCCTGGGAGTGCCAGCCAGCCACCCCGAATGTGTACGACAGTATTTGTCATTCTGCTGTCGTGGAACCACCCGGGCTGGTGCAAATTGCTCTCCATCTGCGTCGTACTGCCCATCAGCTACTTTCTGAAAGCTTTAGATGCCAGCACCCATAAGAAAGAGTTACGTACTCGGACAGGTATGATCGTGTAAGTGGAAATTGTTTGCCCTCGGGCGGGAACATTCTTGTCCCTGCCGACACTCCGAAAAATAAGGAGTGTGCCGATCTTTCCAAAGCGGTGAGCGGGCGATTGAGCGCTCGAGGGACCGCTAAACGCCTTTGGCCCTCGGTAACTGGCAGCGCCATCTGCACACGGGATAGCATCCAATGCGTAAGTTCAGGAGAACGTCTTTGTTGCGGGTTAACCTGCCAGCCGGATTCTTGTTGAGTGCGCTTTTAAGCCTTGGCGCAGCCGCACAGTCCAGACCGGAATTGGTGCCAGCTGCGAAGATTCAAACCGGTTCGAAGGCTTCTGAACCTGCGCTTGCGATCAGCGCGCCTCCGGGCGCGGCGTTATATGTAGCCAAAAGGAGGGACAGTATTCCTCTAGTGGCTCGGCATTACCTGAGCCAGACCTCTTTTCTGACTTCGGCCGAACTGGCCGAGGGTATCCGCAAAGCGAATCCCGAGGTTACCGGAACCTTTCTTAAAGCTGGTCAACAAGTTGTAATTCCGGGGATCCTCAGCGCTCCCATAATCGAGAAGGCAATTCCGGTCGCACGTGACTTTGAAGTACGGGCCGTGTACCTGACTGGAGTGATGGCGGGAAGTGACCGCGGGCTACGGATTATCCGGCGCTGGCGCGAGGTCGGCGGAAATTCGGTGGTGTTTGACATTAAGGACAGCGACGGCACCGTGAACATACCGTTCGAGCACCCGTTGCTCGGCAGCCACCACGTTTACATTCGTGACCTGCCTAAATTCCTGCGCTTCCTGCACTCGCAGAATATGCACGCGATCGCCCGGATTGCGATGTTCCGGGACGAGCGGCTGGTCAGGGAGCATCCGGAGCTGGCGGTCCAATCGCGACGCAGCGGCCAACCCTGGCGAGAGAACGGCAAGCTGGTCTGGACCGACCCTTCACAGCCGAAGGTGCAAGCGTACGACATAGCTCTGGCGAAGAAGGTGGCCGAAGCAGGGGCTGACGAAATCCAGTTTGATTACGTGCGCTTTCCGGCGGAGGGCGATCAGAAGGACGCAAGCTTCGTGTTTCAGACGGAGCACCCGACCTGGCATCGCACAGATGTGATTACAGACTTCCTGAAAAGCGCTTTTGCCGAAATCCATCCTACGGGGGCGTTGTTATCGCTTGACGTGTTTGGAGTTATGGCGTGGCAGCGGACGGTGGACCTGTCCCATACCGGACAGGACATTGTGGGGATGGCGAAACATTGCGACGTCCTTTCTCCGATGATTTACCCCTCACACTTTTTCGGCATGGATGGCTACTCCCACCCGGGCGACGCACCCGAACACTTCATCGGCGTGTCGATGGAACGTTTTGAAAAGATTACGACCGGCAGTGGCGTGGTGATTCGCCCCTGGCTGCAGGCTTTCCGTTGGAGAACAAAGACTTATTCCCCGGATTACATTCAGGTACAGGTGCTTACGGCGAAAAACAAGGGTGGGATTGGATTTTTACTCTGGAACGCTGCCAACGATTACAGCAAACCCTTCATAGCCATGCCACGGATGGCGGCATCCAAAGATAAGTATTTCCGCGGTGACGAAATGCCGAACACGAAGACGCAGGCGCAGGTGATACAGGGTTCGGCATCGCAATAGTTCACAAGTTTTATCCGGGCGACGCCAACGCAGAACGGCGGGACCGCAAGGTCCCGCTGTTATGCCGTCAGGGCAAAAATCTAAATCGAAGAAGCGCAGAAAAAGTCCGTCCGCCGAGAAATTCAGTCACTGATTGGCGTGCACGATTTTGCCATCCGGCCGCATCCAGCAGAGCAAGTCCGCCATCTATAGTCAGCTATAATGAAGCCAATTTAGTTGAGGAGTGTCCATGGCAATCCAAAAAACGGAAAAAATCTGGCACAACGGCAGGCTGATTTCGTGGGACGACGCTACTCTGCACGTAATGTCGCACGTGGTGAATTACGGCTCGTCGGTTTTTGAGGGGATCCGTTGCTATAACCCGCCAAGCGGGCCGGCTATATTCCGTGCCCAGGAGCACATGCAGCGGCTGCTGGATTCTGCCAAGGTCTATCGCATTGACGTGGACTTCTCGCGCGATGAATTGGTTACGGGCATGGTGGAACTGTTGAAGCACAACGGAGTAGCGCCATGCTACATCCGCCCGATCGTGCTTCGCGGCTATGGCGAAGCAGGAGTGAATCCGTTCAATTCGCCGACCGAGGTTTATATCTGCAATTATCCGTGGGGCAAGTATCTGGGCTCAGACGCGGAGCAGGGCGTGGATGTATGCGTGTCTTCCTGGACGCGGATTGCGCCGAATACTTTGCCGGCGATGGCGAAGTCGGGCGCGAATTACATGAACTCTCAGCTGATCAAGATGGAGGCGATCGTCAACGGGTACGCTGAGGGCATCGCGCTGGATGCCGAAGGCTACATCAGCGAAGGCTCTGGGGAGAATGTGTTCGTGGTGCGCAACGGAGTGCTGCTGACGGCTCCGCTCGGCAATTCGGTACTGCCAGGAATCACCCGCGATTCAGTGCTGCAAATCGCGCGCGAGCTGGGAATTCCAGTTGTTGAACAGGGAATTCCGCGAGAGATGTTGTACATCGCCGAGGAAGCGTTCTTCACTGGAACCGCAGCGGAGGTAACGGCGATCCGCTCGGTGGACAAGATCAGCGTAGGCAAAGGCGTGATGGGCCCGATTACGCGTGCGATCCAGAAGGAGTTTTACGCCATCATCGGCGGGACGAAGCAAGACCGGTACAACTGGCTGACGCCAGTGCCGATGAAGCAACCGGTGGGTGTGTAGGAACACCTCAGCGGCCGAAGCCGCTGCTTGGTTGGAGTGCTAAGTCGCAGCGCTGAAGCGCTGCGCCACCCAAAACGTTGCGCCAGCAAAAACTTGCGTGTAGGTTTCTGGAATACTTTCCAACTGCATAGATCCCTCCCTGATATGCGCTTGCATAGCAAGCGCAATTATGGCGCTCAGGATGACATCTGCCTGGGTAAAAAGACAGCGGTTAGACTTCTTCCAGGTCGCGCCAGTTCGGGCCGACTCCCAATTCAACCAATAAAGGCACGCGCAGCAAGTGAACTTTTTCCATCTGCTCACGGACGAGGGTCTTCATTTCGCTGACTTCTTCTTCCGCCACTTCAAAGACCAGTTCATCGTGCACCTGCAATGTCATACGCGATTGCAGATTACGCTCCAGAATCGCGCGGTCGATACGGATCATGGCCATTTTGATCAGGTCAGCAGCTGTGCCCTGCAATGGCGTGTTCACGGCGGTGCGTTCGGCGAAGCCGCGAAGGTTGTAGTTTTTACTGTTGATGTCAGGGATGGGACGGATGCGCCCGAACAGGGTCCTGACTTGCTGCTCGCGGCGGGCTTGTTCAAGAGTTTTATCAATAAACGCGCGGACGCCTCGATATCTTTCAAAATAGGCATCGATGAACTGCGTGGCCTCGGAGGTGTCGATCCCCAGGTTTTGAGAAAGACCAAAGGGTGACAACCCATAAACAATTCCGAAGTTGACGACCTTGGCCTGGCGGCGATGATCGGAGGTGACCATGAGCGGCGGGACGCCGAAGACCTGTGAAGCGGTCAGGGTGTGAATGTCGTCACCGCGCCGATAAGCTTCGACCAGAAGCGAATCCTCGGAGTAATGCGCGAGGAGGCGCAGTTCGATTTGCGAATAATCGGCGGCCAGCAGCACGTGTCCGGGCCGGGCGGTGAATGCGGCGCGAATCTCGCGGCCAAGTTCGGTGCGAATGGGGATGTTCTGCAGATTGGGATTAGAGGATGACAGGCGGCCGGTAGCAGTGCCTGTTTGAGTGAACGTAGTATGCAGCCGTCCGGTGGCGCGGTTCAGCAGACTCGGTAGTGCATCGACGTAGGTCGATTTCAGCTTTGAAAGCTGGCGATATTCGAGCACCAGGCGGGGAACTTGGTGAGTGGCCGCGAGACCTTCCAGCACGTCGACGGCAGTAGAAATCATTTTACCTTTGCCGTACTTCACGGGCTTGGGCAGGTTCAGCTTGTTGAACAGCACATCACCCAATTGCTTGGGTGAGTTGATATTGAACTCGCAGCCGGCGTGATCATAGATTTCTTTTGCTTTCGCCTGCTCTTCATAATGCAAGCGGGATGACATTGCGGAGAGCGCCTGCTGATCGATACTGACTCCCGCGTGCTCCATGCGATGAAGAACCGCGACGAGCGGCAGATCGATTTGGCCGTACAGGTTCAAAAGGCGCTGATCTTCCACGTCGTGGCGCAGTGCAATGGCGAGTCGGCCGGTTACGTCCGCGCTTTCGGCCAGTGTTCCGCTCATTTTCAGATTGAAGCGGCGCAACGCAACGTCGGCAAGGCGATGCGAGGGGTAAGTGGGATCGAGCAGATAAGAATAGAGTGCGGAGTCGTGCTCGACGCAGCGGAGTGTGATGCCCTCGGGTTCCAGCGCATGCAGCGCGGCTTTGAGATCGTGAATGGCTTTGGGCAGTTTTTCATCTGCCAGCGCGCTGATGAGGCGCATGCGCGAGTCGCTATTGTCGACGGTGATTGCTGTTCCTGGCGCTGCGGAGATCGCAATAGGCGGTCCGGAAACCTGCGGCGTTGACCGTGAGCCGGGCGAGCACGCCCGGCCTCCATCGGAGAGAGGCAGGGTCGGGTCGCGGTCGGCTTCTTCTTCGTTTTCGACAGGAGTTAATTGCTCAGCTGCAAGCTCGAGCGCGACCGCGAGCGGAGCCTGATTGCTGACTTTGCGAAGAACTGCTTCAACGTCAGCTGCTGATTTCGCTTCTGTGTAATTCGTGTCGCTTACTTCGACTACCGGCAGTAATTCTTTTAACAGAGAAGTAAATTCGAGTTCAGTAAACAACGCCCGAAGGGATTCGACGTCGGGCTGCCCCATGCGCATGCCCTCGATGTCGAGCTCCAGGGGAACGTCGCAATCGATGGTGGCCATTTTTTTGCTGAACATCACGGCCTCGCGATTGTTCAGCAGGGATTCGCGATAAGTTTTTCTTTCTACCTCAGAGGCGTGATCGAGCGCGGCTTCGACTGATCCGAAGCGCTTGATCAGTTCGACTGAACCTTTGTCGCCGATGCCGGGCGCGCCCGGGATATTGTCGATGGAGTCGCCGCGTAACGCCATGACGTCAACCACGCGCTCGGGCGGAACCCCAAGAATTTCTTCCACCTTGGCGGCATCGCAAAGCAGATTGTCTTTCGGGGGATTCAGAACGCAGACATGGTCGTTCACCAGTTGCAACATGTCTTTGTCGCTGGAAACGACATAAACGGAGTAGCCCCTGGCGACCGCCTGCTTAGCAAGCGTGCCGATGACATCGTCGGCCTCATAGCCCTTCTGTTCGAGGATGGGGATGCGGTATGCATCCAGCGCGCGGCGTATGTAGGGCAACTGCTGCACCAGGTCCCCGGGCATCTCGGCACGATTGGCCTTATAGCCGGCGTACTTGATTTCCTGGAACTGCTGGGTCTTGATATCGAACTTGCGGACGGTAGTGATCGCTTCGGCCTGCTGATCGCGAAAGGTGGGCGCAGCCACGTCGAATACAGCAGCCAGAAATTGCGGTGAAAAGTCATCGCGCAGCTTGCGCAGCATGTTGACGAAAACATAGGTTGCCGCGGTTGGAACGCCGGTACGCGTGGACATTCCGCGCTGGCGCACCATGGCGTGATAGGCGCGGAAGATGAAGGACATGGAGTCCATCAAAAAAATGCGCGGCCGCGATGAGGATAGGGTTGGCTTGAGAGGGGTGGCGGGACAGGACGCTTCCGCAACACGCGATTGTTTTGTTCGGGGTGACAACAAGTAAGTTTAGCAGGGAAGCATCTTTAATTCGCAGAGGGACGCCAGAGGAATGCCGCAAACAATTCTTAAAAACTAAACCACCACAAAGAGCGCAAGCAAAAAAACACGCGAAAAGATACATCATCGTGGGGTATACGGTTCGGTGGCTTTGCCGTACTCAGTAGTGTAGTGCAGCTTGATCACGCCGCAGGTGTGCTGTTCGGGGGAATAGACCACGCAGGTATCGAACGGATCGGAGTACACGTGCAGGCTGACGGCACGCTGATTGAATTCGCGCGGATTGTTTACGCGATGGACCGGCTCCGACGGATCGACTGCGCAGGGATGCGAAGGATTCATCTCGACAGTTTCAGCAACCTGAAGTTCACAGGTGCCGTGATCGACGTCCTGTGCGATTACTTTGTAATTTTCGACCTGGAGACGTCCGATGGGGACGGCCATCCAGCAGTTTTGGTCACGATGGTTGTGGACCGAGCTGACCTGGCCCGCTTCCCAGCAGATGGCGATCAGTTCATAAAGGCGGGTTTTGTCGATCAGATTGCGGGTGTAGTGCTGGCGGTTCCACGTGAGATACGGGGCAAGAGATTCGGGAGATACGGGCGAGCTTTCCAGGAAGTGCAGGATTTCGTCGGTGCGACGAAAAGAAGGTTCCTGAAATTTGCGCAGCTCGGCAATAAAGTCCTGAATGGATAACTGACGTGTCGCCGCTGAATGTGCCATATGACCTGCTTGTAAGCAGTATAGCTCTGAAATCATTCAAGAAACATGCAGTCGCCATAGGAGTAGAAGCGGTACTTTTGCGCAACCGCATGGCGATATGCCGCCAGCACACGCTCCCGAGTGCTGAAGGCAGACACCATCATCAGGAGGGTAGACTCAGGAAGATGGAAGTTGGTCAACAGCCCGCCGACGATCTTGAACTGAAACCCGGGATAAATAAATAAATCGGCCTCATTGCCTCCCGGTTTTACTGCTCCCGTCGACTTGGCGGCGTGTTCAAGGGTCCTTACCGTAGTTGTGCCAACCGCAACCACGCGGCGATTTTTGATCAATGCCCGGTTGATGGCTAAGGCTGCACTCTCCGGAATGAAGTAGAACTCGCGGTGTAGTCGATGCTGCTCAACTTCCGCAACGCGCACCGGCTGGAACGTTCCCAAGCCCACGTGCAAGGTGATGTACGTGGTTTCAATTGCGTGATCAGTGAGTTGCGCGAGAATCTCGGGCGTGAAATGCAAACCGGCCGTGGGAGCGGCAATCGAGCCACGTGCCGAGGCATAGACAGTCTGGTAGCGCTCGCGGTCCGCCGGGCGGTTATCGCGTTTGATGTAAGGCGGCAATGGAACGTGGCCAAGCTGTTCGAGTGTGCCCCAGAAATCCGGCCGGGGGTCAAAGCGGATGCGGCGCTCCCCGAAAGTTCCCCGGGAAAGAACTTCGGCCTGCAACTCTGCTTTTTCTCCGAACAGCAGGCGTTCACCGACCCCGATCTTACGACCGGGACGCACCAGGCAGTCCCATTCGTTTGGATGTTCCGATATCTGCTGGGTCAGCAGAACTTCTACTTCGCCGGTCAGGAAAGTTCTGGTTGCGGGATTGTGGCTGCTCAGCGTCTGCGCTCTGCTCCCGGAGCGTCGTCCAAGAAGACGTGCTGGAAATACTCTGGTGTTATTGAAGACGACTAGGTCATCCGGCTTCAGAAGCGAAGGAAAATCACGGAAGCAGCGGTCCTCATACCACCCGGATTTTCGGTTGACCAGCAACATACGCGAGCCAGCGCGGTCAGGAAGGGGTTCCGAAGCAATGAGTTCGGGCGGAAGCTCGTAACCGAAGTCGGAAACCAGCACAACAGAATTATAGGTGTGAGAAAAAAGTTTCCACTGGTTTGACTTTTACGGATAATTAACCTGCTCGCGGGTTGATGCTAACCAAGGCATAGGGTACGATTGGGCACGAGCAAGGTCCTCTCCCCTCGCCGCGCGGGCAGCTATTCATGACCACAGAACGCCAACTCCGCCGCGAAATCGTCTATTTTGGGAAATCATTGCATGAGCGCGGCTTCGTTGCGGCCATGGATGGAAATCTGTCTATTCGACTGGATGAAAACCGGGTGCTTTCTACCCCGACGGCAATGTGCAAAGGCATGATGCGGCCCTCGGACCTGGTGATTGTTGATCTGGATGGGCAACGGATTTCGGGGCGACGCGCGGTATCGAGCGAGATCGCCATGCACCTGCTGATCTACAAACTCCGTCCGGATGTACGGGGAATCGTGCATGCGCACCCTCCCACCGCAACCGGTTTCGCAGCGGCGGGCATGGCGCTGAATCAGCCCTTGGTCTGTGAAGTCGTGATTGGACTGGGTTCCATCCCGCTTGCGAAATACGGTACTCCCGGAACACCGGAACTCACCGAAGCACTGGAGCCACTAGTCAGGGATTACGATGCGATCCTGATGTCGAATCACGGGGTGGTTGCGTACAGCAGCGACCTGCATCGCGCTTACATGAAAATGGAAACCGTTGAGCACTTTGCGCAGATCGCGCTGGTGACCCACCTGCTGGGCCGGCAGCAGCCCCTGGGCGATGAGGATCTCCAGAAACTGATGGCAGCGCGCAGCAAATATCAGGGCGCCACTTCCGCGGCTTCTTTGCCGCTGGCAGTGCCGGTGCAAGGCAATGGCGATAACCACGCGCACAAGCAGACCACTGTGGAAAACGGCACCTTTCACACCGAACCGCGACGGCTGGGAACGCGCCGTCGTTGAATTATTCGCCGCCGATGCGGAACCGGAGACCGGCGCGCACGTTGGCACTCAGGGCAGGGTAGCCTACTACTTCTTCGTAGTGCCGATTCAAGGCATTCCCAACATTCGCGTAAGCAGTGATACGTGAAGTGAACGCATACCAGGCGCCGAGATCCACGCGAGCGTAGCCGGCCGCATGATTGATGCCCAGTCCCAGGAAATCTGAATCGGCCCTGCGTCCCACGAAGCTGCCTCCGATGTTGCCGCCCCACCTGCTTCCGATGTAGGTGAGCAATAAAGTTCCTGAATGCCTGGGTCGGCGGATCAAAGGATGTCCCGCTTGTAACAGCTCATCAAAAAAGGCGAACGGCTGCTTGATGATCTGGGTTGAGGTGTAGGCGTAGGCCGCGTCAAGCGATAGTTTGGTCAGAGGCCTTCCGTGGAATTCGAGTTCTGCTCCGTGGGCCAGGGCTTCGTTTACGTTCACGTACTGGCCGCAGAAGGTGTTGCAGGTACCAAAAAAATTGAAGTCGATCTTGTCGCGAAAAAGATTGTTGAAATAAGTGGCTGATAATGCATATTTCTCCTTAAACTTCTGCTCGATGCCAGCTTCAAAGGCCCGTGCTCGCTCCGGCTTCAAATTGGGATTGGGCGCGGTAGGAAAGCCGCCGCCGTTGCCGAAAGATTCGGCAAAGGTCGGTTCCTTAATGCCTTCGGCATAGGAAAACCGCAGCCTGGTTCCGGAGAAGATCTGTCCACCTTGCAAAGCGGTAAAGCCAAGGGCGATGCGAGGAACGGCTTTATTGCCAAAACTCTCGTTGTGAACAAAGCGTACGCCTCCGACTGCCGAGAGCCGACCGATTTCCAGAAATTGCTGGCCATACACTGCATGGTTCCGGCGGATGCCCGTGCTTACACTAGCCGGAAGATTGCCAGTCACTCCGTGCTCGTCTTCAAATTCGTAACCGAAGGTAGTGCGCGCCCAACTGCGTTCGGTATAGTCGCCCTGGTAATTAAAGCCGGCGCGATTGATGCGGGTAATAGCGTCGAAAGGAAAGTCGAAAGCGCCTGCACGCGCGGGCTCGGCGAGAGTATCAGTGTTGGCACGGCGCAGGCTGAATTCGAAGCCGGTCAAGTCGTGGTGCCAGCGCGAAGCAGCATTGATACTAAGTTCGGCGCTGGCCAGCAGGTTGTTATCGCGCGCGAACTGGTCGGCATCGGGAGGGAACAAGCGTGCGTTGTTGAAGTCCCACTCGCCCTGCACTCCGGTGCGGCTGTTGGAGTGCCGTGCTCGGATGCGAAGGGCGACGCGATCATTCAGCGCAACACCGACGTTTCCCCCGACCAGGGAATCGGAATAATCGTCATTGTTGCCCTGGCCGTTGGTGTTGAACTGATCGCCGAAGAGGTTGTAGTCGAAGATGCCGCGCGCGCCGGCCAGTGAGGCATAACCGTGGGCGGTCGAGAAATTCCCGCCATCACCGCCAAAGCGCAACTCAGGTGTAGGAGTGCTGCCGGTCTGGCTCCATACCTGGACTACGCTGCTCATTGCGTCAGAGCCGTAGAGCGTGCTCTGAGCGCCACGCAAAAATTCCAGCCGTTCTGACTGATAGAGCGGCAAACTGCCAAAGTCGAAGGTCCCCCCAGGATCGTTTACCGCCACCCCATCCACGATCACTTTGTTATAGCGAGAGTCGCCTCCGCGCACGAACAGTGAAGCCAGCCCCCCGCGCTGGCCGGTTGTCCCAAAAACTGCCCCTGGCAGGAATCGGATGGCATCGTCGGCAGCGATGGGATTCAAAGTTTCCAGCTGCGAGGCGCTGAGCACTGCGATCGAGGCGTTCACCCGTTCCGCCGAAATGGGGGTGCGAGCGGCCGTTACTACCACAACTTCATTGGCGGGAGCGGGGCGAAGCTGAATGGTGAGTTCTTTGGCTATGTCCTTCGTAGCTGCGGTTGTCGGGGCAAAGCCGGGAGCAAAAACTCGAACCGCGTAGGAGAGCGACTGGCGAACCCGGAACTGCGCCACGCCTTCCGCGGAGGAGGTGGTGACTGCTAACACGGATTTGGCGTTAGCGTCGAGCAGTTCGATTCGCGCACCGCTGACCACAGCTGACTGAGGATCAATGATTTTAATTTTGAGGTCGGCCGCCAGGGCGGCCGTAGTGAGAACAAGCCAGACGCAAATACCGAAGAACCGCATGCACTCCTCCTTTTCACGCGAAAGGGTTGGTGTGGCGGTTCGCGCCGGTCTCCTGGCTTTGCGAGTAAGGACAATCAAGTCCGTTTGCGCAGCCATTCTTCCCGGAAAATCCAGTGAATGGTTGCAGTGTCCTCGCTTACAGTTGCGCGGCAGCGCGGGATTTGCACCCGCTTCCCTCCCCGTTGCAGAACGGGGGCGCGAACCAAAGATTGAGAAAGAGCAGAAGAGACGTTGCCGAAAGAATGTACCCGTCGCTGAGTCAAAAAGTCAATTCGTTCCGAGATAATGACCAGGGGTCATTTCGATTCTGCCGTTGAGGAAAACTCGATCGCGCGATGCTGTTGCGACGAAATGGTTGCTTTTCTTATAAGGCACGATGTAAGATGCACAGTGGACGTGGCAGTAGGCGTCCGGTCTCGTCGCTGTACCGCCCTTTCTTCCAAAGGTTCAAAAAGTTAGCCAACGCATGCTTGAGGTGATCCAGTCTCGCCTCGTTCCCGGTTCGAAGGAGCCCCTATGGCGTGGTACGCTTATTGTCTTACTGAGATTCAGACCCTAAACAATGGCGCACGTTCCCGTCGGCCTTTTCTTATGGAAGGCATCCAGGGCGTGAATGGCGCTTCCGTGTTCGGTTATCCAAGTGGAGATTTCAGCGTAGTCGTCAGCGAGTATGAGCGTAACGGAGTTCAGCTCGGTGAGAAACAGGTTCTGGAGCATGCTCGAGTGGTGAGCGTCTGCTTCCGCAATGGGACCGTGCTTCCGTTCCGGTTCGGCACAATTTTTGATACCGATGATGCTTTACGACAGGCGGTGCGGACCAATCGCCGTGCCTTCGGCCTGAGCGTAGAACGCCTTCGCGGCAAGTCGGAAATGCACCTGAAACTGGTGGTCCGCGACGGCTCCTTAAGAGCTGCTCTGGAACGAATTGAGCTGCCCGACACGGTAGGCGGGGAATATCTGACCAAGCTGCGCGAGAAGGCGTCCCGCGAACGCGAACGCCGAACCAAAGCGCGCGCGCTTTCGGTTCAGGTTCACAAACTGTTTAATCCTCTGGAAGAAGAAGTCAGCTGCAAGAAGGTAGATGCGGACGGGATGCTGATCGATATCGCCCACCTGATCGACTCGAAATCGGTGGAGAAATACCAGAATCGGTATAGCAGTGCGGCGAAACAGCTTAAAAACTGCCAACTAGCGATCAGTGGGCCCTGGCCGCCGTATCACTTCCTGCCCGGCAAACTGAGGACTGTTGCCGGCAATTCATAAGCCCTGGTCCTTCACCTCCGAAGTAGCGATATGCAACGAATGTGCAGGAATCTGCACTTGTGCATATTTATGTCTGGAGCGGTTAACCCTATATCGGAGTTACCATCCCAGCTAAGTTCCTGCTATGACAATCTCTTAGCAGCAGCTGGGTGAACGCCGCGGTGGGCGGCTGTTTTGGCCGGGCAAGTGCATTTCTAGTGAGCAATCAAAGAGGCCGCTGACAAATGATGACCTTCAACTCGACTCTCTTCGAAGACTCTCGACTCGCGTTAGGCTGTTTCGTTTTCAACCAAGCCTTGCGTCGCCTTTCCTGACATTCGCCCGCCACTCTTTGCCTCTTTCGAATGATTCGGCCCCAGAAATGGGGCCGGTCGTTTTTTATGCGAGTCCATGAGCAGTGGTATTTAGTGTCTTTGTCGTACACTGGTCAGCCCCTATGAGCAGGACAAAAATCCATCTGCTTTGTTTTTGTTTAGTGATCGGACTATGCCATGCGCGGCAGGCGGTTGCCCAAACGAAGGCTCCGTCCCTGCCTCCGGAACTTGCGAAGGACCTGGCGGCTCTCCGTGATGCTGCTATGGCAAGCGACTATGCCTATCGCCAGATAGCTCACCTGACCGAAAACATCGGCCCGCGACCAGTCGGTTCGCCGCAAGCCGAGGCTGCGGTGCAGTATGTCGCCGGACAATTGCGGGAGCTCGGCCTGGAGGTACGGCTCGAAGAAGTGCGCGCTCCGCGCTGGGTAAGGGGGCTTGAGACTGCCGAACTGGTTGACTATTCAGGACACGTGACCGGCACCGCGCAGAAAGTGGTGGTGACAGCGCTGGGCGGGAATTCTCCCACCTCCAATGATGGGATTACCGCAGAAGTGGTTGTGGTCAGGAGTTTTACGGAACTCGAAGCGTTGGGCAGCCAGGCGGTGAGCGGGAAAATTGTGCTGTTCAACGTAGCATTCGACAAGAAGAAGGCCGCGTCGGGATACGCCGGAGAAGCTTATGACGAGTCGGTAATATATCGCGGGCAGGGGGCCTTGCGAGCGAAGGCTTTGGGAGCCGCTGCGGCGCTGGTGCGCTCAGTGGGCGGCGCCGATTATCGGATTCCGCATACCGGAGGCAGCCGGGCGGCAGGAATTCCGGCAGGTGCGGTGACCGCGGAAGATGCGGACCTGATCGCTGATTTGAGTTCGCAAGGTGCGGTGCGCATGCACCTGGTGTTGACGGGTGTCATGAAAGAAGACGTCAAGACTTTCAATGTGGTCGCAGATTTGAAGGGCACCGAACATCCCGAACAGATCGTAATCGTTTCAGGCCACCTCGATTCCTGGGACCTGGGAACCGGCGCGATCGACGACGCTGCCGGTGTGGCGGTTGCAATGGAGGCGGCGCGGATTGTGCAGCAACTGAATCTGCATCCGCGAAGAACTCTACGGGTCATTGCCTGGATGGATGAGGAAAATTTCGGTCGTGGGCACGAGGCCTACGCTCGCGCCCACAGCGCAGAAATGCAGAATCATGTGGGCGCGATTGAGAGTGATTTAGGCGCCGGGCACCCGATGGGAGTAGATGCCCACGTTGCAATCGCGGCACGCGATCGGCTCAAGCCGATTATGCAGATACTGGAGCCGATCGGGGCAAACCTGATCCATTCTGAAGAGGGCAGCCCGGGTGCCGATATTGAACCGCTGGTATCGGCGGGAGTCCCCGGATTCGGCATTCTGCAGGACGCGCGCACCTACTTCAATTACCACCATACTCCCGCAGACACACTGGACAAGATTGTGCCTCGCGAACTGCAGGAGAATGCGGCTGTAATGGCAGTGCTTGGCTACGCGCTGGCGGAAATGCCGGAGCCGTTACCGCGGCAGTAAGGCGATCTGCTGCCGGCATTTATAATCTTTGATTCAACTTTCAGCCCTGCAATTCAAATCGGGAAGGTCAACTTTGCTCGATTTCTTAGGCGATTTAAAGCGCACGCATATGTGCGGCGAGCTTCGGTTGTCAGATGCCGGCAGAAAAGCCGTGCTTATGGGGTGGGTAGGACGCCGTCGCGATCTGGGCAGCATTATTTTTGTCGATTTGCGTGACCGCAGCGGGATCACGCAGGTGGTATTCAATCGTGAAAAAAATCCGGCCGTCCACCAGAAGGCCGAGCAGCTGCGCAACGAGTATGTGATTGCCGTTATCGGAACGGTTAAACAGCGCGATCCCGAGACCATCAACAAGAACATTCCATCGGGTGAAGTCGAGTTGGCGGTCGATGAGTTGCGGATTCTGAATGTTTCCAAGCAGCCGCCGTTTTTGCCGGGAGATGCGGGGCTGGCCAATGAAGAAACGCGCCTGAAATATCGTTACTTAGATCTTCGGCGCGAGGTGATGCAGTTCAACATAGAGATGCGGCATAAGGTGGCAAAGGCGATTCGCGACTACCTATCGTCGCAGGGGTTCTTCGAGATTGAAACTCCGTTTATGACGCGCTCGACACCGGAAGGGGCGCGCGATTATCTGGTGCCGAGCCGGGTGCAGCCGGGAAGCTTTTATGCGCTGCCGCAGTCGCCGCAGTTGTTCAAGCAGATCCTGATGATCTCGGGATTCGACAAATATTTTCAGATCGTGCGCTGTTTCCGGGATGAAGATTTGCGCGCCGACCGGCAACCGGAGTTCACCCAGATTGATCTGGAGATGTCGTATCCACAGCCAGAGCGGGTTTGGGAAGTGGTGGAAGGATTTCTGAGCGCTGCCTTCAAGGCGGGCGGTGTGGAAATCAACCCGCCGTTTCTGCGGATAACTTACGATCAAGCGATCCTGCAGTACGGCAATGACAAACCTGACATGCGATTGCCGGCGATGGTAGATGTTCGCGCCGCCCTTAAGCCGGAAGAATTGAACGAACTGGCGACCAAGTTCCGGATTCATAAAGAGCTGCCGATCCAGCTGATACGGATTCCGAAAGCGGGAGATATCTCCGGCACCGAGCGGCGCACGATCGGAACTTATGGGGCGTACCAGCACGTGCAGGGGCCTTCATTCGTGCAGCTGATGACTGATCCCAAGCGATTGGCGAAAGACTATCCTGCGATTTCAGAGAAAATACTAAGCTTTGCAAAGATTGAACCCGATGACTTGTGGCTGCTCGCCGGAGCCATCGATAAGCCCGAATCGCAGGCCGCGCGGGAGCAGAGTGTTCAGCACTTTTGTGAGAAGTGCGGATTTCTGCGGCTTGATCTGGCCCAAAAGTATGCTGCCAAACACGGAGCTTTTCAGAAGCGCGATTTCCGCTTTCTATGGGTGACGGACTTCCCGATGTTCGAGTGGGACAAGACAGAGAAGCGATGGAATCCCGCCCATCATCCCTTCACTTCGTTGCATGAAGAAGACATGGCCAAGCTGGAAGCCAATATTGATTCCGTCAACGATCCGCAGTCGCCCCTCGGTGAGATTCGTGCATTGGCCTACGACGTGGTGCTGAACGGCACAGAGTTGGGGTCGGGTTCCATTCGAATTCACCGGCAAGATATTCAGAGAAAAATTTTTCAGGCGCTCGGGATGAGCGAGGAAGAGGCACGCGCGCGCTTCGGGTTTTTCCTGGAAGCGCTCGAGTATGGAACTCCGCCGCACGGCGGAATTGCGCTGGGCCTGGACCGCATTGTGATGATTCTGGCGGGCGCGGAGAGCTTGCGCGAAGTGATTCCGTTTCCTAAAACCGCGCGCGCCGTGGACCTGATGGTCGACGCGCCCACTCCCGTGAGCGCGGCCCAGCTGAAGGAATTGGGAATCCAGTTAAAGAGCTAAGCAGCTTCGTCCCGATCTCGTTTCGGGGGTACATCGTCAGGACGGCCATACTCGTTATGCGTGTGCACGGGCCGCTCGGGATGGTCGGCGGCGTCCTCGACGCCCGAAACCGCGGCCGACTCAAGTGATTGCTCAGTTTCCGCGAGTTCGGCTACGCTTTCCTCATTCATGTCGGCATTGTTCGACAGACGTTGCGTGTCTCCGGATTGCCCGGCGCTTGCCGAACCGACCTGCCCGGGATCACTGCCCAGTTCATCCAGCTGGGCGCGCTCCTCGCCGCGTAGTTCGGGTGAGCGTTCACCCTGTAATTCTGATTTTTGAGATTGCAGCGTCGTCGAAGTCTGCTGCTGCCTGGCCGCTTGTTCTGACTGCCTGGCGTAGGTACCCATCAACTCAGCACGATCGATGACGTGCTTTGACATGGCTTCGGCAACTTCTTTGAGAGTGGCGCCGGGTGCGATAGAGATTTCCCGATCAAGCGCGGACAAGCGAAAGAAATAACGGTGCTGGCCGGAGGGCGGACAGGGCCCGGTGTAGCCGATTTTTCCGGCATCGTTTTTTCCCTGCAGGCCAAATCCGGGTACGGTCTCTTGCCGGGGAAGGTTCTCAGGAATCCGATTGGCCTGCGCCGGAAGATTGTAAAGAACCCAGTGAGTGTAGCCGCCCGCCCGTGGAGCGTCCGGGTCGTGCACGATCAGAACAAAGGCTTTGGCTGCCGGTGGTGCATCCTGCCATGAGAGTTCCGGGTTGACGTTTTCGCCCTCGCATGTGAAGCGCCGAGGTATTGGATTTTCGGGTGAAAAGGCGGGACTTGTGAGTCGCATGATCTCTCCAGCTGAGGTTCGAGTCTTTGAGTCGCGGATCGCCGATGGAGTTGTCCTTTGAACGCTTCTGAGCTTGACCAGCGGAGCATCAAGGGAATGACAACAAGACCAGCGAGCTCTGGTGGGATTCTTTGGTTATTAACGCGCGTTAATCTGCAACGATGTAGTTGCAGGCCTGGCGGCAGGGTGGACAGTAAAAGAGACCGTCCTGGCAGAGCCGGATTTCAATCTGCGACTGGCAAAGGCAGCAGAACTTTTCGCACTCGCACTTGTGTTCCGGCATCTCGCACTGCATGCAGCGATATTTTGATTTGCCTGGAGTAGCGGACATAATCAGAATTTAGCCTGAGCATGGTCGCAATAAAAGTGACCTGAGTAACTGAAAAAACGGCTCAGGGCAGGCAATTGTAGCCCTGTGATACATTGAATTTTGGCCATGCAAGAGATCGCTTCCTGGGCCCTGAACAGCGCTTCCCTTAAAGGTGCTTTTTACGCGGACGCGCGCATTGTGAACGAGCGCGGCCGTTCCCTTGCGACCAAAAATGGCAAGATCGGTAGCGCGGCGGATTCTGAGTCGCTGGGAATCGGCGTGCGCGTCATCGCCGATGGAGCATGGGGTTTCGCATCATCAGATGACCTGTCACGAAAATCAGTGGAGGAAACTGCTGCGCGCGCGGTGGAGATTGCCAGAGCTTCTGCGCGCGTGAAGCAGGAAGAGATACATCTCGCCCCGGAAAGCACCGTGACGGCGGAATGGGTGTCGCCGTTCAAAATTGATCCGTTCTCAATTTCGGTGGAGCAGAATCTTGATCTGCTGCTTAAGATAGATTCCGAGCTATGCGCGGTAGCGGGCGTGACGCTGGCGGAGACCAATCTTAATTTCAAGCGCGAGGAACAATGGTTTGCCTCATCCGAAGGCGCCAACATACACCAGACCAAATACATCACCGGGGCCGGATATGCCGCTTACGCTTTTGCGGGTAGTGAAATCCAAAAGCGCTCGTATCCTAATTCCTTCGGCGGGCAGTGGCAGAACAAAGGATATGAGTTGATTGAAGAACTGAAGCTGGTGGAGAACGCGCGGCGAACCGGAGAAGAAGCGGTTGCCCTGCTGAAGGCAGATCGCTGTCCGGAGGGCGTGTCCACCATTGTGCTCGACAGCGCGCAGCTGGGGCTGCAGATTCATGAGTCGATTGGCCACCCCATTGAACTGGACCGCGTTCTGGGAATGGAGGCGAACTTCGCCGGTACTTCGTTTCTGACTCTCGACAAGCTGGGCAAGCTGCGTTACGGGAGCGAGCTGGTCAACGTGGTCGCGGATGCCCGTCCAGAGCACGGCCCGGGCCTGGGCTCGTTTGCGTTCGACGATGAGGGCGTGTCCGCGCAGTGCACCCCCATCATTTCCAATGGACTGTTTACGGGATATCTAAGCTCTCGTGAGACGGCGCATGCAATCGGCAGCAATCGCTCCGGCGGAACGCTGCGGGCAGAAAGCTGGAACCGGCTGCCGATCATCCGCATGACCAACGTCAGCATCCTGCCTGGCGAGAAGCCGCTCTCGCGCGAGCAGCTGATCAGTTCAACTGATTCGGGCATCTTCATGCAGACCAACCGTTCATGGTCGATTGACGACAAGCGCTACAACTTTCAGTTCGGCTGCGAAATGGGCTGGGAGATCAAGGCGGGCAAGCTGGTGCGCATGCTCAAAAATCCCTCATACTCAGGCATTACCACCGATTTCTGGAACTCAATGGATGCGATCTGTTCGCGCGATGAGTGGACGCTTTGGGGAACGCCCAACTGCGGCAAAGGACAACCCCAGCAGGTGATGGGCACCGGCCACGGCGCGGCTCCGGCGCGCTTTCGCAACGTTAAGGTCGGCTCAGCTTACAAAGGAAACTGACTCTCTCCCATGCTTGATGAAGCCAAAGCGGGCGAGCTGTTTGCGCATATTAAAAAGCATTCATCGGCTGACGAGGTCGAAGTGCTTTTCTACGATGTCCACTCCGCGCTGACCCGCTTCGCCAACAACACTATCCATCAGAACGTGGCGGAAGAGAACCAGGTTATTTCTGTACGCAGCGTGTTCGGGCAGCGCACTGCGCGAGCTACCACCAACCGTACTGATGGCGAAAGCCTGCAGCGAGTAGTGCAGGCTTCCGAGTCGCTGTCGAGGGTACAGCATCAGGATCCGGACTTACTGCCGATGGCGCGGCCTGAAGAGAGCGGAACCGGTACGGTCGGCGCTATGCGGCACTTTGAGCAGACGGCAGCACTCACACCTCAGGAGAGAGCAGATGGCGTCGAGCAGATCGTTAAAATCGCCGGCGACAATCGTCTGACAACAGCGGGTATTTTCTCCAGTTCAGAGATATCGGAAGGCATATTCAACTCACGCGGCCTTCAACGCTGGCATCGGCAGACCTCCTCTGAAATTTCTGTGACTATGCTGGCGCAGGATTCTTCAGGATGGCAGAAGGCCAACTCACCAGACGTCAGTCATTTGGATCCGCGAATGCTTGCGGAAGTAGCAGCGAAGAAGGCGCGCGATTCGGCACATCCTCAGGAAGTGTCTGCCGGCAGATATACCGTGATCCTTGAGCCGGCGGCAGTGCTGGATATTGTTGGCTTCATGTTTTTTGATTTCGGCGGTCTGGCGATCCTCGACCAGCGATCGTTCTTGAATGATCGCGTCGGAAAACAGATTTTTGGCGAGAACATCAACATCTCGGACGAAGTGAATCACCCTTTGCAGTCCGGCGCGCCGTTCGACGGAGAGGGCGTGCGCCGCGAGCATGTGTCGCTGATCGAAAAAGGCGTGGTCAAGCGATTGGTTTATGCGCGCGCCACCGCGCAGCGAGTGAAGAAATCAGAGTACAAAGACAAACTCGGGCATGTTGGCCCCACCGGACATGGATTTCCTTTGCCCAATGAAATGGGCGAAGCGCCCATGAACATCGTCTTTCAGACGCCTGACAACCCGCAAACTACCGAGCAGATGATCGCCTCAACCGACCGCGGCATCTACGTCACACGCTTCTGGTACATCCGCGAAGTGGATCCTTACGAAAAGATTTTGACCGGAATGACACGTGACGGAACATTCCTGATTGAAGACGGAAAACTGCGTCACGGGGTGCTGAACTTTCGCTTCAATGAGAGTCTGTTGCACATGTTGTCGAATGTGGAAGCAATGGGCACTCCAGTTCGCGCCAGCGGGGAAGAGTCTTTCGACATGGTCGTGCCGCCCATGAAGGTCAAGGATTTCAACTTCACGGAAGTGACCAAGTTCTAGGCATACCCGAAGCAAGACGCCGAAGCTGCCCTGTCTAGTCCCAGCGATAGCAGAGCCTAACGCTTGAACCTTAAAAGTGGCACGTTTAGCCCGCCCACGCAGGCTAGCTTTGACGGATCTGTCCCGACCGGACGCGCGGGACTAGGTGCGTCTGCGCGCGTTACCCGCAAATCAATGACTTTGAACGGCTTACCACCTCTAGTTCCATGACTTCGGTAACTTTGCTGGCTTGATTCAGCGGTATAAGCTGCTGGCTTAATGGCCGGCAATGGGTCCAAAATCGAGCAGGACGACCGCAACCCGGTCGACCAACATTCTGCCGAACGGGTGCAGAAGCGCACTGCACAACGCTTTCTGGATGTGCAAGCCGCGGCCCGCTTCCCGATTCACCTTCCGGTATCGCTCAAGTCAGATAGCGGTGACAACAGCGCGGAAATCAAGAATATCTCTGCTAACGGCGTGCTCTTTCAAGTGAGCTCAGACATGCCCGTGGGCTCGCCGGTAAATTTCACAATTTCACTTCCCGCCGACGTGGTGGGAGCGGAAGCCGACGTTCAGCTCGACTGCCGTGGCCGCGTGGTCCGCAGCTTCGAAGAGGACGGACGCCGCGCTGTGGGCGTGGTGATTGATGAGTACCGCTTTGAGCGCCACTGAGGGTAAGGAAAAATTAATGGCAAGCACGCCGGTACCCGCGAGAGAAGAGCTCAGCCCCGATACCCCGCAAGAGGGCGGCAGCACCGCCTTTATCCGCGTGATCGTGGCCGACACGCAGGCCATCTTCCGCGCCGGTTTGCGCAAGATATTTGCTCTTGAAGATGACATCCGCGTGGTTGGCCAGGCCGAAACTCTGCCCCAGACTCTGGCCGCTGTAAAAAAGTTCTCGGCTGATGTTCTGATATTCGAAGCAGCGCTCGCACCCAACGCAGCCGAGGCCGCTTCAGAACTGCTGCGTCAGGCCCCCGCGCTTAAGCTGGTGGTGGTCACGCCTGAGCCCAACGAGGAAATGACATTAGAGCTGTTTCGGCGTGGTGCGCATGGAATTGTTTCGCGCGAGGTTGAGCCTGAGCTTCTGGTCGATTGCCTGCGGAAAGTAGCGTCCGGCGAAACCTGGCTCGATCAGAAAGGCACGCAGTGGGTGCTTGCAGCTTATAGAGCGCATGGTGTCCGCCCATCCGGCGCTCGTTCCAAAGTTCAGTTGACACCGAAAGAGGCGCTGATCGTTTCCTGTGTCACGCAAGGAATGAAGAACAAAGAAATCGCCGCGCGGGTCGGCACTACCGAGCAGGTAGTCAAGAATTATCTGCGCAAAGTTTATGACAAGCTGGGCGTCGCTGACCGGCTTGAACTCGCGCTGTTCTGCCTGCACAATCGCGTGACCGAGAACGCCGCCAAGGCACAACTTCCTCAGTCCACCAACGGCAGCGCGCTTCCCGCGCCGCCGCTTGTCCCCGAACCACAGAAGCAGTAGCCACGTTCGCGCTGTTTGCCATCCCCACCAATGATCCCTAAAATCGAAGTGCAGCTTCCTGCCTGAATGGTATGTGTCCGGAGAGATGGCCGAGTGGCTGAAGGCGCACGCTTGGAAAGCGTGTTTAGGGGAAACTCTAACGTGGGTTCGAATCCCACTCTCTCCGCCAGTTTTTAGTCATTAAATCGCGCACGGCTTACTATTCCCGCTCAAGCCAAAGGCGGGCTTGAGTGGGCCACCCGCTTTTATAATCCACAACTCAGCAAACTCTCCTAAGACAAATTGCGGAATCTTCGCCTGGCAGATGTCGTGGTATAGTTTGCCTTCCCCCGGTCTGCTGAGGAGCGATCCGATGACTGAGCTTCTGCGTCCTATGTCCACGGGCGAGCTTATGGACCGGACATTCGTACTCTATCGGAAGAATTTCCGGCTTTTTGTAGGCATAGCTAGTCTCGGACCTGTCAGCTATTTACTTTTCCAGTTACTGACCATCGGTTCTGCTTCTCTTGGCCAAGGAACTTCCCGCGGCATGCGCCCGTTGTCAATGGCCTCGGCTGGACTTGGAGTCGTGGCCGCGTTTCTGCTGCTGCTGGTGGGATGGGCGATTTCGCAAGCTGCAACCGTGAAGGCTGTTGCTTCCGTCCACCTAGGTCAATCCACAACTATTCTAGAAGCCTACCGGTCGCTGCGGGGCAGGATATTGCGTGTGATCGGTGTGTTTGTTTGTATGAGCCTTCTGGCGGGCCTGGCAGCTATGGGAGCGGTAGTGCTGCTGACGATTGCAATCATGATTGTGAAGTACATGTCCCTGATTGGCCCTATCCTCGGGCGAGCCGGTCAGATTGTTGCTATCGTTTTCGGATTTATCACCGTAATCGTTGTGAGCATTGCGGCCATGATGGTATGGGTTCGATATGCGCTGGCTATTGCCTGCTGCGTGATCGAAGACCTAAAAGTTCGGAAATCGATCCGACGAAGTGCAGCTCTCTCCAAAGGGAGTCGATTTCGAGTTTTTCTCATTCTGGTGGTATTCACGCTGTTAGCTATTGTTCTCGGCGCGGTATTGGGAGGATTGGCCGGCGGTCTGGGCGTTCTGATCCCCAACCTTACGGTACGCCTGGTGCTGCTCTATCTTTCTGGTTTTATCGTAGGGCTGTTGACCGGACCACTGGCTTCTATTGCTCTGGCGCTGGTTTATTACGATGAGCGCGTGCGCAAGGAAGCATTCGACCTGCAACTAATGATGTCCAATCTCGCACAAGAGGCACCTCTTTCGCAGGCGGCTGTTACTGCGCAACCTTGATGGCGAGATTTCGAATCACAGTTATCTTAGTAATTGTCGGGTTGTCAAACCTTGCTTTTGGCAATCAGGAACTGCTGTCGATCTCGGAATACAATTCCCGCCTGGAGCAGTATCTCTCTGAGATACAGAAAGTGCGCGCGAATCCTGCGCACGCCGTGGATTTCAACCGTGGAACTCCATCCTCAATTCTGATACAGACTCAGGCCGGAAACGTGGATGTGCCGTTGGAGTTCCTGCACAAAGAGCTGGCCAGGTACCTGACCGTTCCTCGGAATTTCAAAGTGACCGTTCTTTCCCAACTGGAAGAACGCCTGAAGGCGCTGCGCCAGGAATCTGACCAGTTTGAGCGGGCCCGCGACGGCGATCCTGCTATTCGCAGTCGGCTCAATCAGATCCTCGCGGCGCGCGAATTCAGAAGTGTGCATGGGCCCACCCAGCTTGAATTGTTGACAGACTACATTAATGCCTGGATCGAAAAGCAGTTCGATAAGCTTTTCCCCAAACCTCCTGACCTGGATCAGCTGGGTCAGATTTTTGTATGGATCACGATTGCAATCGCCTGCTCAGTTCTGGCGGTCTGGCTTTATCGGCGGTCACGAGAAAGAGTTCTGGATCGGAGGCGCGAAGTGATCCCCTTCTCAGCTTCTGCCCGGAACTGGCGGTCGTGGCTTTCCGAAGCGCAAGCCAGGGCCGCATCCGGCGACTGGCGGGAAGCCATTCACCTGGGATTTTGGGCGTCCGTATCGCGACTCGAAAGCGATGGCCTCTGGGAACCGGACAAAACCCGCACCCCGCGTGAGTATCTCAATGCGATTCCCACAGAAAATGGATTCAGGCTTCCTTTTGCCGCCGTGGTGAAGATGTTTGAAGCCGCATGGTATGCAGGCCGGCCGGCATCGGTGGCCGAGTATCAATCATTCATGCTGGAGCTTGAGAAGCTCGGGTGTCGTGGATGATTCGTCAAAACCGTGGCGCCATCATTTTTG
>Ga0310810_10000179_pt1 | contig 64147 bp, 54 predicted proteins | sample NCmetagenome_FD_207641 | JGI IMG/M metagenome (GOLD analysis project Ga0310810, IMG submission 207641) | Soil microbial communities from experimental microcosm in Duke University, North Carolina, United States - NC | ecosystem: Engineered > Artificial ecosystem > Soil microcosm > Unclassified ...
CGACGTCGTCGAGCGCAATTTCCGCGGCATGGTCCGGCGCTGCCGGGATTTCGGCCGCGACCTCGCGCGCGGGCCCGTGGAGGTCGCGCCGACCGCGCATTTCATGATGGGCGGCGTCGTGATCGATCCCGATTGCCGCACGGCGATGGAAGGCCTGTTTGCCGCCGGTGAGGATACCGGAGGCGTGCATGGCGCCAATCGCCTGGGCGGCAACGGCGTGGCGGAATCGACGGTGTTCGGCGGGATCGCGGGCGATGTGATGGCGTCGTTCGTCGCCGGACGGCCGCGGCCGCGCGTGAGCGAGTCACGTCTCGAGGCGGTCGCCACGCGTGCGGCCGCACCGCGCGGTCGAGACGACGCGGGCGACGTCTACACGATCCAGCGCGAGCTGCGCGACGTGATGTGGGATCGCGCCGGCCTCGTGCGCGACGCCGACGGTCTCGGCGTCGCCGCGACGACGATCGAGCGGCTCACAGAGCGGCTGACGACCGCCGGCGTGCCCGGGCACGCACAGCTCAACACCGCGTGGCAGGATTGGCTCAACCTCGACAGCCAGCTCACGGCCGCGCGCCTGATCGTCGCAAGCGCGCTCGCGCGGCGGGAAAGTCGCGGCGCGCACTGGCGCCGCGATTTTCCCGCGCTCTCCGCGGAGCCGCCGGTCAGCGTCCGGGTCGAACGGCGCGACGGCGGACCGCGGATCTGGACCGCGCCGGTTGCGATGACGCGCGCTCGGCCGCCCGCGGGAGCGCCGAGACCGGTGGCCGTGGAGATCGGGGACTGAGCGGTCCGCGATGCAATCTCGGCTCTCGCGCCGCGAGTTCGTGGCCGGTGCCGCCGGCGCGCTGGCCGCCGCCGCCGTCGGCCGGCCGGCGCGGGCGGGGGGAGGAGCAATGACGAAGCGCACGCGGCTGGTCATGCTGGCCACCGGCGGGGGCCCGCGGCCGCGCGTCGACCGCGGGAACACCGCCCACGCGCTCGTCGTGGACGATGTGCTCTACGTCATCGACTGCGGCACTGGAGTCGCGCGCCAGCTCGTGCAGGCGCGCATTCGCTTGCCGACGCTGCGCCACATCTTCATCACGCACCACCATTCCGATCACAACCTGGACTACGGCAACCTGATCTTGCAGTCGTGGTCGGTCGGGCTCAACAGCCGCCTCGATGCGTGGGGACCGCCGCCACTCGAGAAGATGACGCGGCTGTACTTCGAGATGAACGCCTACGACATCGACACGCGCATCGCCGACGAAGGACGGCCTCCGCTCGTGCCGCTCGTGCACCCGCACGAGCTCACGCAGCCGGGGCCGGTGATGCAGGACGAGCGCGTGAAGGTCACCGCGGCCCTCGTCGACCATCCGCCGGTCGTGCCCGCGTTCGCCTTTCGGTTCGACTGCCCCGATCGCTCGATCGTGTTCTCGGGCGATACCAACAAATCCGACAATCTCGTACGGCTGGCGCGGGGTGCCGATGTGCTCGTGCACGAGGTGCTGTGGGTGCCCGCCGTCGATCGGCTGGTGGCACGCGTCCCGAATGCGGCGACGCTGAAGAAGCACATCATCGACAGTCACACGTCGGCGGAGGACGTCGGCCGCGTGGCCGCGGCCGCGGGCGTGAAGACGCTCGTGCTCTCGCACCTCGTCCCCGCCGACGACCCGGGGGTGACCGATCAGATGTGGATCGACGCCGCACGCGGGTCGTTCAACGGCCAGATCATCGTCGCGCGGGACGGCATGGAGCTGTGAGGAGGCTCGCATGAGGTGTCGCCCGTTCGCGCTGGCGGTCCTGATCGTCGCAGCCATGACCGCTGACGTGGGTGCGCAGGACGCCAAACACCTGCGCATCGTGAAGCAGCCGGGGCTCGGCTACCTGCAGCTGATCGTCATGCGCGAGACGAAGATGCTCGAGAAGCGGCTGCCCGGCGTGGACGTCGAGTGGCGCCAGCTCACGTCGGGGCCCGTCATCCGTGACGCCATGATCGCCGGGCAGATGGACATCGGCTCCGGCGGCGTCGGCCCGTTCATTCAGGCCATCGATCGGGGCCTGGACTGGAAGACGCTCGGGGCGCTCAACGAGATGCCGCTCTTTCTGAACTGCGCGCGCGAGGACATCAAGAGCCTCAAGGATGTCAAACCGACGGACCGCATCGCCATGCCGGCCATCGGCTCGATGCAGCACGTCGTGCTGCAGATGGAAGCGGAGAAGGAGTTGGGCGATCCCAAGAAGCTCAACCAGCAAATCGTCGCGATGTCGCATCCGGACGGAACGGCGGCCATCCTGTCCAAGCGCGAGATCACGTGTCATCTGAGCTCGCCGCCGTTTCAGTACGAGCAGCTGCGCGATCGCGGCATCCACAAGGTCTTCGACTCGTATCAGGCGGCCGGTGGCCCGCACACGTTCAACCTGGTGTGGGCGAGCGAGAAATGGGTGAAGGCCAATCCCAATCTCACCCGGGCCTTCGTCGAGGCCCTGAAGGAAGCGACCGAGTTCATCACCGCCCGCCCCGCGGAGGCGGCGCGGCTGTATGCGACGAGCGAGAAGTCGAAGTCTACCTCCGACGAGATCGTGTCGATCATGAAGCAGGAGGGGATCACGTACACGCTCACCCCCGCCGGCCTCGTGAAGTTCGCCGGTTTCATGCAGAAGATCGGCATGATCAGGAGCGCGCGGTCGTCGTGGAAGGACTACGCGTTCGAGCATCTGCACGGTCTGCCCGGCAGCTGACAGGCCCGGTGCACGAGCTGCTCCGCGTCCGCGACGTCACGATCTCGTACGAGACCGAGCGCGGACGCTTCACCGCGGTCGAGTCCGTCTCCTTCGGCGTGCGCGAAGGCGAAAAATTCGTGCTGCTCGGCCCGTCTGGATGCGGCAAATCCACGCTGCTCAAGTCGGTGGCGGGGTTCCTGCCGCCCGCCGCCGGTCAGCTGACGCTCGGGGGCCGCACCATCGAGCGGCCGGGACCGGATCGCGTCGTGGTCTTCCAGGAGTTCGACCAGCTGCTGCCGTGGCGGACGGTGCTCGGCAACGTCGTCTACGCGTTGCGCGTGGCGCGGCGCATGAGCGCGGGGGCCGCGCGCGCCGAGGCTCTGCGCTTCGTGGCCATGGTGGGCCTCGAACGATTCGCCGACACATACCCTCACCAGCTCTCCGGCGGGATGAAGCAGCGGGCCGCCATCGCGCGCTCGCTCGCGCTCGATCCGCGCATGCTCCTGATGGACGAGCCGTTCGCGAGCCTCGATGCGCTGACGCGCCGGCGCATGCAAGACGAGCTGCTCGCGATCTGGGACGCCACGCGCAAGACCCTGCTCTTTGTCACGCACTCGATCGAGGAGGCCGTGCTGCTCGGGGACCGCATCCTCGTGCTCTCGGCCGGCCCCGGTCGCGTGCGCCGGATCTTCGACAATCCCGCCGCGGGTCGGCGCGAGACGCCGGCCGCGCAGACGATGGCGCGCGACATCGAGGCCCTGCTCGCGTGAGCGTGCCCGGCTCGGTCGCGCGCAAGGCCGCACTGCTGCTCGGCCTGCTCGTGCTGTGGGAGGCGTGGACACGGCTCTTCGGTGTGAGCCCGCTGCTGTTCCCGCCGGCGACGGTTGTGCTCGCCGCCTTCGCGCGCGCGATCGCCGGCGGCGAAATTCCGGGTTACGCGGCGCAGTCGCTCGAGCTCCTCCTGACCGGGATGGCGGTCGGCGCCGGGCTCGCGCTCGTGCTCACCACGCTCGCCGTGACCACGCGCCTGGGCCGCGACCTGCTCGAAACGCTGACGTCGATGTTCAACCCGCTCCCCGCGATCGCGCTGATGCCACTGGCGCTGCTGTGGTTCGGGCTCGGGCCGCGCGCGCTCGTGTTCGTCATCGTGCACTCCGTGCTGTGGCCGATGGCGCTCAATACGTACACGGGCTTCGTCGCCGTGCCGCCGACGCTGCGCCGCGTCGGGCAGAACCTGGGGCTGTCGGGCTGGCGGCTCGTCACCGGCATCCTGCTGCCGGCGGCCTTTCCGTATATCCTGTCCGGCGTCAAGATCGGCTGGGCGTTCGCATGGCGGACGATCATCGCCGCCGAGATGGTGTTCGGCGTGGCCGGCAGTCAGGGCGGGCTGGGCTGGTTCATTTATCAGAACCGCTTCGAGATGAACACCGACCTCGTCTTCGCGGGCCTGTTGACCGTGATCGTCATCGGCTTGCTGGTCGAGCATCTGTTCTTTCGCTGGCTCGAGCGGCGCACCGTGCAGCGCTGGGGAATGTCGACATCGCACTGAGGGGAGGAGCGAATGGCCTTCGACGGTGAGGCGTTCGTGGCGCGCTTCAATCGTGTGTGGAACGGACACGACATCGACGGGATTCTCGCGATGATGACGGACGACGTCGTCTTCGAGGCGTCGTTCGGCAAGGATCCGTGGGGCACGCGGGTCATCGGCCGCGCCAACGTGCGGCAGTTCTTGAAGGACATGTTCGAGCGGATCCCGGACGTCCGCTGGGACGAGACGCGCCACGTCGCGCATCCCGACGTCGTCGTGGTGGAGTGGCTGACCACCGGCACGCCCGGCGGCAGCACGCGCTTCGAGGTCGAGGGCTGCGACATCCTCAGCCTGCGCGGTGAGAAGATCGCCGCCAAGCGGTCGTATCGCAAAGGCCGCGTATGATCCTGCGCGGCGCCACCCTCATCGACGGCACCGGGGCGCCGCCCGTGCGCGATCGCGCCGTGATCGTCGAGGATGGGCGCATCGTCGGCGTCACCGGCGACGACGCGCCGCGCGGTGGCGGGCCCGTCGTCGATCTCGGCGGTCTCACGCTGATGCCGGGCTTGATCAACTGCCACGTCCATCTGTGCATGGCCGGAGACGCGGACCCCGCCCGCACCCTCGCCGATGAGTCGTACGCCGCGACCGTCGTGAGCGCGGTGGTTCGCGCACGGCGAACGGTCGAGGCGGGCGTGACGACGGTCCGCGATCTCGGCGGGCGCGAGTACGCGGAGATCGCCGTGCGCGACGGCGTTCGCGCGGGCGTCATTCCGGGCCCGCGCGTGCTGTGCGCGGGACGCGCGATCTGCATCACCGGCGGGCACGGCTGGCGGCTGGTCGGGCGTCAGGCCGACGGCGCGGACGATCTCCGCCGCGCCGTGCGCGAGCAGCTGCGTGCGGGCGCCGATGTCATCAAGCTCGTCGCCACCGGCGGGGTCATGACGCCGGGCGTGGATCCGCGCGCGGCGCAGCTGACGCTCGACGAGCTGCGCGCGGGGGTGGACGAGGCACACCGCGCGCGCCGCCGCGCCGCCGCGCACGCGATGGCCGACGAAGGCATCGCGTGGTGTCTCGACGCCGGCATCGACACCATCGAGCACGGCGTCTTCCTCACCGAGAGCCTCGCCGCGCGCATGGCACAACAAGGCACCGCGCTGGTGGCCACGCTCGTGGCGCCGCACGCGATCATCGAGGGCGGGCTCGCCGCCGGCATTCCCGAGTTCGCGGTGCAGAAGTCGATCGCGCTGCGCGAGCGACATCTCGAGTCGTTCCGGCTCGCGATGCGCGCGGGCGTCACGATCGCCGCCGGGACGGACGCCGGCACGCCGCTGAACCCGCACGGCACGCTCGTGCCGGAGCTCTCGCTGATGGTCGGCGCGGGCATGGAGCCGCTGCAGGCGCTGCGCGCGGCGACGTCGGTGGCCGCACGCGTGCTCGCGCTGCAGGACGAGACGGGCACGATCGCTCCCGGCCTGGCGGCGGATCTCATCGCCGTCGAGGGCGATCCGGCATCCGACGTGAAGGCACTCGATGCGATCCGCCTCGTGCTCGCCGGCGGACGCACGGTCGTGAGCCGGCTCTGATGACGGCTGCGCCCGACACGACCCAGCCGCGGATTCTGCGGCGCGGCTGGACCCACGGGGACGACTGGCGCGGCACGCGCGCGGGTATGTGGGCCTGGCTGATCCAGCGCGCCGCGGCCGTCGGGTTGCTTGCCGTCATCGCGGCGCACCTGATCAATCCGTTCCGTCGCGGGGTGCAGGCCGCGCTACTGGCGCTGGCACTGCTGCACGCGCTGCTCGGGGTGCGGGCGCTCCTGCTCGATTTCGGACTGCCGCTCGCGTGGCATCGCGCGCTGTTCGTCGGCGCCCTGCTGCTCGCGGTCGTCATTTTCGTCGCGGTATGGATGTTTCGCTGGTACTGATTCGCCGCGGTATGGAGTTTCGCTGGTACGGAGCGCGTGAACGCTCCATAATCCGTGCGGTCCGGCAGCGGACAGCAGCGGGCCGAGCGGGGAGGCGATGACGGTCAAGACGGTCGCGGTGGTCGTACTCGTGTGCCTGCTTTTCGCCCACGTCGGCGCGGCGCTGGCGCAGAGCGGGGTCGATCCCGACCGGTTCTTCGGGTTGGAATGGGCGGGCGGCGAGCGGCGCGGACGGCCGAACGTCAACGGCTACGTCGTGAACAACTATCGCGTCCGCGCGGCGAACATGCGGCTGGTCGCCGAGGGCCTGGACGCCGGCGGCAAGGTCATCGAAACGTCGCAGGGATTTCTGGCCGACGTGCCGGCGGGAGCACGAGTCTACTTCGAGATTCCCGTCAAGCAGAAAGCATCGCGCTATCGTGTGTCGATCACCGGCTGGGACTGGCGGGAGGCGGGCCAGTAGAGGTGCGCCTCGAGGTGTTCCGCTGGGCGCCCGGCGAGCGCGAGCGGCTCGCCGCGTACGACGTGAGGGCCGGCGCGGACACGACGGTGCTCGACGCGCTCGTCACGATTCAGCGTGAGCAGGACGCCACGCTCGCGGTGCGCTATGCGTGCCGCGTCGGCATGTGCGGGTCGTGCGCGATGGTCGTCAATGGCCGCGAGCGCTGGGCGTGTCGCACTCGGCTCTCCACGCTCGGCTCGGGCCCGATCCGCGTGCGGCCGCTCTATCACTTCCCGCTGCTGCGCGATCTCGTCGTCGACATGACGCCCTTCGTCGAGCGGCACCGCGCGGTCGCCGCCGCGCTGCTCCCGGTCCCCGACGCCGACCGCTACGCGGAGATCGCGCCGAGCGCGACGGAGCGCGTGGAAATCGCGGACGCCATCGAATGCATCGGCTGCGGCATGTGCCTCTCCGCGTGCACGATGGTCGCGCACAACGCGCGCTTCCCCGGCCCCGCGGCGCTCAATCGCGCGTTCACGCTGCAGCGCGACCGGCGCGACGCCGGCCACGCCGGCCGCTGGGCGCGCCTGCTGGGTGACGATGCGCTGCCGCGCTGCCACGGGCAGGGGGCCTGCACGGAGGTGTGCCCCATGGGCCTGTCGCCGACGCGCTCGATCATTCGGCTGCGCCAGATGGCTGTGCGCGAGCTGCTCGGCGCGTGAGACGCGCGACGCTCGCCGGCGTGGCGCTCGCGCTGGCGAACGCCGGCTGCGTGACGCTCACACCGTCGGAGCAGCAGGCGGTGACCGAGGTGCGGGCCATGGCCGACGCGACGGCGCGCGCGTACGGCGTCGCGCGAATCTCGGTGCTCGTCGGCAGCAACGTGGAGGGCGTCGGCGGTTCGTATCGCCAGGGTCTGTTCACGCTCAGCACGCCGATGCTGCGGTCGCGGCATCGCGATTCGATCGTCGCCCACGAGCTCGCGCACTACCTGCTCGGCCACGATCGCCCGCTCGCCGGCACGCTCGCGCTCGATCGACAGCGCGAGCAGGAGCTGCGGGAGCTCGACGCGAACGCCAAGGCCGTCGAGATTCTCGTGCGCGTGCGCGGGCTCACCGAGGAGCAGGCCGTCAGTCTCGTGTACGACCATTTGCTCGTGTTCCGCCGCGCGGTCGCCGCCAACCGCACGGTGGTCCCGTGGGGGCACCGTCTGCCGTGCGACGAGATGCACGATCTGCTCGCGCGGTTTGCGGCTCACCGTGGGTGGACGGACGGGCTGCCGTGCAGCCGCGGCGGCGCGGTCCTCGCGCGTGGCACGCCGCGGCCCGCGTCGGACTCCGCGTCGCCTACCGGCAGCGCCGCGGGGCCGATGGCGTCGTACTTCGCCGAGCGCGCGCGTACGACGCGCGCGTCGCCCGACGGTGCGACGGCGGCGCCGCTGCGCGCGCGCAGCACCTTCGATCGTGCCGAGGACACCGACGTGACGCTGTGTGTGGCCGTACCGCTCGACGGCCAACCGCATCGGGTCGTGAGTCGCTGGTACGACGAGAGCGGGCGCGAACGCCGAGTCGTCTCCCGGCCCGAGCCGACGCGCCGGCGGCCCGACCCGAGCAGACGTGGGCCTGGCACACCCACACCGTCCCGATGTGGGAGCTGCGCCCGTACCCCGGCCGGTGGACGGCGAAGATCTGGCTCGACGACGTACCGGCCGGCGAGGCGTCGTTCAGCCTGGCGTATTGAGCGGCGGCGTGGACGGCGCGAGGCGGGCGAACTCGCGGCCGGGATACGACCGGCGGGTGTACGCGGAGAGCGCCTCGACGAACGCCTGCGCGTACGACGGCAGGTGACGGCGGGGATCCCAGACGGCCGCGGTGGAGCCGCCGATGGCGCGTCCCGCGCGCAGCAGCGGCGCGACGTGCAGGCCGCTGCGGCTGAAGATCGTCGTGGACGGCACGACGGCGATGCCGTGACCGCCGCGCGCCAGGCTCACCAGCGAGTGCGGGTCGTTGGCCTCGAGCAAGACGCGCGGTCTCGCACGCGCCGCCTCGCACGCCGCGTCGAACCGCAGCCGCGAGGCGAAGTCCCGGCGCAGCAGCAAGACCGTCTCGCCGTCGAGCTCGGCCACTTCGAAGGCGCGCCGCCGGCCAAGGCGGTGGCCGCGCGGCATGACCGCGAGCACCCACACCGGAAACAGCGGCCGCGCTCGCAGCTCGTCGCCGCTCGGCACGGCGCCGAGGGCCAGGTGCAGCTCGCCGCGCGCGACGCGCGTGCGCAGCCGCACGCCGCCATCCTCGACCAGGCGGACTTCGATGCCGGGCCACGCGCGGCGGAAGCCGGGCAGGAACGGACTGATGAGGCTCTCGAGCGTTTGCGCGGTGGCGCCGAGTCTCAGTGTGCCGGTGCGGCCGCCCGCGAGCGCGCCGGCGCGCTCGCGCAGCGCATCGGCGGCGCGGAGGATCTCGCGCGTTCGCTCGAGCAGGTGCTCACCTTCGGCGGTGAGATGCAGGCGACGGCCGACGCGGTCGAACAGCGGCAGCCCGAGCTCGACCTCGAGGTCGCGGAGCTGGCGCGAGAGGGCGGGCTGCGTGAGCCGGAGCTGGACGGCCGCACGCGACACACTGCCGGCGTCGGCGACCGCGACGAAATAGCGCAGATGCCTGAGCTCCATGCCGCTCCATGCCTGCGAAGTATAAGGAACCCACAAAATTATGCATTGGATGTCACGTCGCGGGCGGCGTATTGATGAGCGCATGACGCCTGCCGCGACGTGGGATCCCGCCCAGTACCTCCGATGGAGTGACCACCGTCTGCGGCCCGCCGTGGACTTGTTACAGCGGGTGCCGCTCGCGAGCCCGGCGCGCGTGGTCGACCTCGGCTGTGGTACGGGCAACGTCACCGCGCTGCTGCGTGCCCGCTGGCCGGCGGCGCGCGTGACCGGCGTGGACGCGTCGCCGGCGATGCTCGCGCGGGCGCGCGCTTCGGATCCCAGCGTGGAGTGGATCGAGGCGGACGTGGCGGCGTGGGCGCCGCCCGCGCCGACCGACGTGCTGTTTTCGAATGCGACGCTGCACTGGCTCGACGATCACGACACGCTCTTTCCGCGCCTGGTGAGCGGGGTCGCCCCTGGCGGGGTGCTCGCCGTGCAGATGCCGCGTAACTTCGGCGAGCCGTCGCACACCTCGATCCACGCCATGGCCCAGGAGCCGCGCTGGCGCGAGCGGCTCGCGAAGCTCGTCCGCCCGGAGCCGACGAAATCGCCGGCGTACTACTGGGATGTGCTCAGGTCGCACGTCCGCGCGCTCGACGTGTGGGAGACCGTCTATACGCAAGAGCTCACCGGCGAGCACCCCGTCGCCGACTTCGTGAAGGGCTCGTGGCTCAAGCCGTTCCTCGATGCGCTCGACGCCGGCGAGCGTCCGGCGTTCGAGGCGGCTTACCGCGCGCGTGTGGCGCAGGCGTATCCGCGACGTGCGGACGGCACGACGCTGTTTCCGTTCCGTCGACTGTTCATCGTGGCGCAATGCTGAGCCCGGTCTCCTTGACCCTCTCGGTGCGGCGCGCTAAAGTTATCCGTCATTTACGGCGTCTCTCTCGTGCGTGGGAGAGACGCCTTGTTCACGAATAGGGAGGCTCCGATGTCCGCGCAGATCAGGTCCCTCTACGCCTCCATGCCCGACCGCCTCGCCCGCGCCCGGACCAAATTCGGCCGGCCGCTCACGCTGACCGAGAAGATTCTCGTGACCCATTGCTACGACTTCGACAATCAGCAGTGGGAGCGCGGCAAGGCGATCCTCAAGCTCCGCGTCGATCGCGTGGCACTCCAGGACGTCACCGGGCAGATGGCGATCTTCCAGTTCATGATGTCCGGTCGGAAACGCGTCGCGGTGCCGTCGACGATCCACTGCGACCATCTCATCCGCGCGGAGAGCGGCGCGACGGAGGATCTCAACCGCGCGATCAGCGAGAGCTCAGAGGTCTACAACTTCATCCGCTCGGCGGCGCGCAAGTACGGTCTCGGCTTCTGGCGTCCGGGCTCGGGCATCATCCACCAGGTCGTGCTCGAGAACTACGCGACGCCCGGCACGCTGATGATCGCGGCCGACTCGCACACGCCCAACGCGGGCGGCCTGGGCATGCTGGCGATCGGCGTCGGCGGCGCGGACTGCGGCGAGGCGATGGCGGGACTGCCGTGGGAGGTGCTGCATCCGAAGCTCATCGGCGTGCACCTGACCGGCAAGCTCTCGGGCTGGACGGCGCCGAAGGACGTGATCACGTATCTGTGCACGCTGCTCACCGTGAAGGGCGGTACCAACAAGATCGTCGAGTACTTCGGTCCGGGCGCCGAGTCGATCAGCGCCACCGGCAAGGCGACGATCTGCAACATGGGCGCCGAGCTCGGCGCCACCACGTCGATCTTTCCGTTCGATTCCCGCATGGCCGCGTACCTGCGCGCGACCGATCGCGGGGACCTGGCCGCGCTGGCCGAGGAGTTCCGCGAGCACCTCGTGGCCGACCCCGATGTGGCCGACAATCCCAAGGCGTTCTACGACGAGATCGTCGAGATCAATCTCGACACGCTCGAGCCGCACATCGTCGGGCCGCATTCGCCCGATCGCGGCCGGCCGATCAGCCGGCTGGCCGCCGACGTGCGCGCCAACAGTTGGCCCGCCACCATCACCAACGCGCTGATCGGCTCGTGCACCAACTCGTCGTACGAGGACATGCGCCGGGCCGCGCACGTCGCGATGCAGGGGCTCAAGGCCGGGCTTCGCGCGAAGGCGAAGTTCCTGATCACGCCGGGCTCCGAGCGCATCTTCCAGACGATCAAGCGCGACGGCCTCATGGACACGTTCGAGAAGATCGGCGGCACCGTCCTCGCCAACGCGTGCGGGCCGTGCATCGGTCAGTGGAAGCGAACCGACATCGGGCCGAACACGAAGAACAGCATCGTGTCGTCGTTCAACCGCAACTTCCCCGGCCGCAACGACGGGTCGCAGGAGACGCTGTCGTTCATCACGAGCCCGGATGTCGTGACCGCGCTTGCTTTTGCCGGCACGCTGGAATTCAATCCGCTGACGGACACGCTCACCGCACCTAATGGTGACCGGGTGCGCTTCACGCCGCCGGAGGGCGAGGAGCTGCCGCGGGACGGGTTTGCGCGGGGCGCCGAGGGCTATGAGGAGCCCGCCGCGGATCCGGACTCGGTGAAGATCGAGATTCCGGCGAACAGCGAGCGGCTGCAGGTGCTGGGCCCCTTCGTGGCCTGGGACGGCAAGGACTTCGTCGACCTGCCGATCCTCGTCAAGACGAAGGGCAAGACGACCACCGACCACATCTCGCCCGCCGGCCCGTGGCTGCGCTTCCGTGGCCATCTGGACAAGATCAGCGACAACATGTTCCTCGGCGCGACCAACGCGTTCACCGGCGAGACGGGTAAGGGCGTCAACCCGCTCACGGGCGCCGTCGGTCAGCCGTTCGCGAAGGTCGCCCGCGAGCTGAAGGCGGCCGGCGTGCAGTGGATCGTGATCGGCGACGAGAACTATGGTGAAGGCAGCAGCCGCGAGCACGCGGCCATGTCGCCACGCTATTTGAACTGCGCGGCGGTGATCGTGCGGAGCTTCGCGCGCATCCACGAGACGAATCTCAAGAAGCAGGGCGTGTTGCCGCTGACGTTCATCAATCCCGACGACTACGACACGTTCGAGCAGAACGACAAGGTCAGTGTCGTCGGCCTGTACACGCTCGAGCCCGGCAAGCCGGTGACGGTGCAGATCAAGAAGCCCGACGGACGCGTGGTCACGATCCAGGCGCGGCACAGCATGACGCGCGAGCAGATCGCCTGGTTCCGCGCGGGCTCGGCGCTCAACGCCGGGGAGGTCATCGATCCGGCGACGGGCGCGCCGGCCAAGCTCGAGGAAGTGCATCTCGAGGCCCGCGACACCAAGGCGAAGCCAGGAAAGGACGTCTGATGGCAGGCAAGGTCAAGATTCCGAAGGGCGACAAGGTCACGATCGAACACGGCAAGCTGCGCGTGCCGGACAACCCGATCATCGCGTTCATCGAGGGTGACGGCACCGGTCCGGACATCTGGCAAGCCTCCGTGCGCGTGCTCGATGCCGCGGTGGAGCAGGCGTATCGCGGCCGCCGGAAGATCGCGTGGGCCGAGGTGTACGCCGGTGAGAAGGCGCACAAGGTGTACGGCGCCGAGTGTCCGCCCAACTTGCTGCCCGAAGAAACGCTCGACGTCATCCGCGAGTATCTGGTGGCCATCAAGGGCCCGCTCACCACGCCGGTGGGCGAGGGCTTCCGATCGCTGAACGTCACGCTGCGCCAGGTGCTCGACCTCTACGTGTGCCTGCGCCCGGTGAAGTATTTCCAGGGCGTGCCGTCGCCGGTGAAGCGGCCGGACAAGGTCGACATGGTGATCTTCCGGGAGAACACGGAAGACATCTACGCCGGCATCGAGTGGGAGCAGGGGACGCCGGAGGCCAAGAAGATGGTGGACTTCCTCCAGAAGGAGATGAAGGTCTCCAAGATCCGCTTCCCGAACACGTCGTCGATCGGCATCAAGCCCGTGTCCAAGGAAGGCAGCGACCGCCTGATCCGCGCCGCCATCCGCTACGCCATCGAGAACAACCGCAAGAACGTGACCCTCGTGCACAAGGGCAACATCCAGAAGTACACCGAGGGCATGTTCATGAAGTGGGGCTATGCGCTCGCCAAGCGCGAGTTCGGCGACAAGACGATCGGCTGGGACGAGTGCGGCGGCAAGCCGCCGGCGGGCAAGATCCTCATCAAGGACGCCATCACGGACGCGTTCCTGCAGCAGATCCTCACGCGGCCCGACGAGTTCGACGTGATCGCGGCGTGCAATCTCACGGGTGACCTGCTCTCCGATGCGCTCGCCGCGCAGGTCGGCGGCATCGGCATCGCGCCGGGCGCCAACATCAACTACGACACCGGCCACGCGCTGTTCGAGGCGACGCACGGCACGGCGCCCAAGTATGCCGGCCAAGACAAGGTCAATCCCGGCTCGGTCATCCTGTCGGGCGAGATGATGTTCCGCTACATGGGCTGGACCGAGGCGGCCGATCGGATCATCGCGGGTCTCGAAAAGACGATTCAGTCGAGGGTCGTCACGTACGACTTCGCGCGGCTGATGGAGGGTGCCAAGGAAGTGAAGTGTTCGGAGTTCGGCACGGCCATCATCCAGAACATGGCGAAGCTGTGATGGCCGCGCGGCCGAAGATCACCGTCGTGGGCGCCGGCAACGTCGGCGCCAGTGTCGCGCAGTATGCGGTCGAAAAAGAGCTCGGCGACGTCGTGCTCGTGGACGTCATCGAAGGCGTGCCGCAGGGCAAGGCCCTCGACCTTCTTCAGGCGGGTCCGATCCATCGGTACGACTCGAGCCTGATCGGTGCCAACGGCTACGACGACACCGCCGACTCCGACGTCGTCGTCATCACCGCGGGGCTCGCACGCAAGCCCGGCATGACGCGCGATGACCTGCTGTTCAAGAACGCGGAGATCGTCGGCTCCGTCGTCGAGCAGATCGCGGCGCGCAGCAAGAGCGCGATTCTCGTGCTCGTCACCAACCCGCTCGACGCGATGGTGCAGCTGGCGTGGCGGAAGTCCGGCTTTCCGGCCAAACGCGTGGTCGGCATGGCGGGCGTGCTGGACTCCGCCCGCTTCCGGACGTTCATCGCGCGCGAGCTCAATGTCTCCGTGGAGAACGTGACGGCGTTCGTGCTGGGCGGGCACGGCGACACGATGGTGCCACTGCCGCGCTATTCGACGGTGGCCGGCATTCCGATCACCGAGCTCATGTCGAAAGCGAAGATCGAGGAGCTCGTGAAGCGCACCGCCAACGGCGGCGCCGAGATCGTCGGTCTGCTGAAAACGGGCAGCGCGTATTACGCGCCGGCCGCGGCCGCCATCGAGATGGTCGAGGCGATTCTGAAGGACAAGAAGAAGATCCTGCCGTGCGCCGCGTATCTCGACGGCCAGTATGGCGCCAAGGGGCTGTACGTCGGCGTGCCCGTGAAGCTCGGGCGCGAGGGCGTCGAGCAGGTCATCGAGATCAAGCTCACCGCGGAGGAGCAGGCGGCCTTCGACAAGTCCGCCGCCGCCGTGCGCGAGCTGGTCGACAAGCTCAAGCTGTAGGGCGCGCGATGACCACGCCGATGCGGGGGGCCGCCTGATGCGCGACATCCATGTCTCCGCCATCTCCGACGCCGTCAAGAAGCTCTGCATGGAGGCGAACTGGAGCCTCGAGCCCGATATGCTGCGCGCCTTCGACCGCGCGCTCACCTCGGAGCGCTCGGCAGCGGGCAAGCAGGTGCTGTCGATCCTCAAGCAGAACGCCGAGATGGCGCGGACGCGGCAGATTCCCTACTGCCAGGACACCGGCATGGTGATCTGCTTCGTCGAGCTCGGCCAGGAGGTGCACGTCACCGGCGGCGGATTCATCGACGCGATCAACGAGGGCGTGGGCCAGGGCTACACGGAAGGGTACCTGCGCGCGTCGATCGTGCGCTCGCCGTTCGATCGCGTGAACACCGGCAACAATACGCCGGCCGTCGTCCACGTCGACGTCGTCCCCGGGGCGACGCTCAAGATCATGGTGATGGCCAAGGGCGGGGGCTGCGAAAACCGCTCCAAGTACATGATGCTCACGCCGGCCGCCGGGCTTCCGGGCGTGAAAGACTTCGTGATCGAGTGCGTGAAGACCGCAGGGCCCGACGCATGCCCGCCGCTCGTGCTCGGCGTCGGGATCGGCGGGACGTTCGAGAAGGCGGCGATCATGTCCAAGCGCGCGCTCTTCCGCGAGCTCGGCTCGTCGAACCCGGATCCCACGCTCGATGCGCTCGAGCACGAGCTGCTCGCGCGCGCCAACCGGCTCGGCATCGGCCCCCAGGGCTACGGCGGCGATACCACGTCGTTCGGGATCCACATCCTCACGTATCCCTGCCACATCACGTCGCTCCCCGTCGCCGTCACCATCGAATGCCACGCGCATCGCCACAAAGAGGTGACGCTGTGAGCGTTTCCACGTCAAGCGACGGCATCAAGGACATCCGCACGCCGCTGTCCGACGCCGACGTGCAGTCGCTCAAGGCCGGCGACCGCGTGCGCATCTCGGGCGTGGTCTATACCGCTCGCGACGCCGCGCACGGCCGGCTGCTGCCGCTCATCGAAAAGGGCGAGTCGCTGCCGATCGACGTCAAGGGCCAGATCATCTACTACACCGGCCCATCCCCGGCGCGACCGGGCGGCGTGATCGGCTCCGTCGGCCCCACCACGGCGAGCCGCATGGACAAATTCACGCCCGCACTGCTGGCGCTCGGGCTGAAGGGCACGATCGGTAAAGGCTACCGCGCGCAGGCCGTGAAGGATGCGCTGCGGCAGCACACCGGCGTGTACCTCGGCTCCATCGGCGGCGCCGGCGCCGTGCTCTCCGAATTCGTGAAGGCGGCGCAGGTCGTCGCGTACGAGGATCTCGGTACCGAAGCGATCAGGCGGCTCGAGGTCGACGGCTTTCCCGCGATCGTGCTGTACGACTGCCACGGCGGCGATCTCTACCAGGACGGCCAGAAGGTCTACGCGCGCGAACACGAAGAAGGACACCCCCAGGGAGGGTCACGCAAGTGAGCGTTCAGGTCCAGGCAGCCCGGCCACCGATCCGCGCGGCGCATCTGCGTAAGGACGGGTGGTGGGCGCTGCCGGCTACCGTGGTGCTCGTGCTCGGCAGCTTCATCGTCTACTCGACGTGGGCGGCGCTGCAGAACGCGTACTACTTCGCGCCGCCGTATCTGTCACCGTTCTACTCGCCGTGTCTGTCGTCGAAGTGCCTGCACGTGACGCTCGGGTACGGCCTGCCGGAGATCCAGCTGCCGATCATCGGCGTGCTGTCTCCGGCGTTCCTGATTCTGTGGGGGCCCGGCCTGTTCCGGCTGTCGTGCTACTACTACCGCAAGGCGTACTACCGGTCGTTCTGGCTGTCGCCGCCCGCGTGCGCGCTGCCCGACGCGCAGAAAGGCGGCTACACGGGCGAGCAGCGATTCCCGCTGATTTTGCAGAACTACCATCGATACACCTGGTATGTGGCGGTGATCTTCATCGTGTTCCTCACGTGGGACGCGCTTCTCGCCTTCCGATTCCCGAGTCCGGGCGGCGGGACGCAGTTCGGTATCGGGATCGGGACGCTCATCATGTGGATCAACGTGATCCTGCTCGCGGGGTACACGTTCTCGTGCCACTCGTGCCGGCACGTCTGCGGCGGACACGTCGACGTGTTTTCGAAGGCGCCGAGCCGCTATCGCGTGTGGCACTTCATCTCGCGGCTCAATGAGCGGCACCCGATGTTCGCGTGGCTGTCGCTGTTCGGTGTGGGGCTCACGGATCTCTACATTCGCTTGGTCGCGATGGGCATCATCCGCGACCTGAGGATTCTCTAATGGCGAATCCGGACTACGAGACCCACGAGCACGACGTCATCGTGATCGGCGCCGGGGGCGCGGGACTCCGCGCGGCCATCGAGGCCGCCGCCCAGGGTGTCTCGGTCGGCCTCGTGTGCAAGTCGCTCCTCGGCAAGGCGCACACCGTGATGGCCGAAGGCGGCATCGCGGCCGCGCTCGGCAACGTGTGGCCCGAGGACAACTGGCAGGTGCACTTCCGCGACACGATGCGCGGCGGCAAGATGCTGAACAACTGGCGCATGGCGCAGCTGCACGCGCAGGAGGCGCCCGAGCGCGTGCTCGAGCTCGAGCGCTGGGGCGCGCTGTTCGATCGCACGAAGGACGGCCGCATTCTCCAACGCGACTTCGGCGGTCATCGCTATGCGCGGCTGGCCCACGTCGGTGATCGCACGGGCCTGGAGATGATCCGCACGCTGCAGTATCACGGCATCCATCAGGGCATCGACGTGTACATGGAGTGCACCATCACGCGCCTGCTGAAGGATGGCGATCGCGTGTGCGGTGCCGTCGGCTACTGGCGGCAGACGGGCCGTCTGGTCGTCTTCAAGGCGAAGGCGGTGGTGCTCGCCACCGGCGGCATCGGCAAGGCGTGGAAGATCACGTCGAACTCGTGGGAGTACACGGGCGACGGCCACTCGCTGGCGCTGTGGGCCGGGGCCGATCTCATCGACATGGAGTTCGTGCAGTTCCATCCCACGGGCATGGTGTGGCCGCCCTCCGTGCGCGGCATCCTGGTGACGGAAGGGGTGCGCGGCGACGGCGGCACGCTGAAGAACAACGAAGGCAAGCGCTTCATGTTCAACTACATCCCCGAATTCTTCAAAGGGGAGACGGCGGACAACGAGGCGGAAGCCGACCGCTGGTACGACGACAAGAAGAACAACCGCCGCACGCCCGATTTGCTGCCCCGCGACGAGGTCGCCCGCGCGATCAATTCGGAGGTCAAGGCGGGGCGTGGCAGTCCGCACGGCGGCGTGTTCCTCGACATCTGCACGCGCCGCTCGGCGGATTACATCCGGCGCCGCCTGCCGTCGATGTACCACCAGTTCAAGGAGCTCGCCGGCGTCGACATCACCAAAGAGCCGATGGAGGTCGGGCCGACCTGCCATTACGTGATGGGCGGCGTGCGCGTCGACGCCGACACGACGCAGTCGACGGTCAAAGGTCTCTTCGCCGCCGGCGAGGTTGCGGGCGGCATGCACGGCTCCAACCGTCTGGGTGGCAATTCGCTGTCCGACCTGCTCGTGTTCGGCCGTCGCGCGGGGCTGCACGCCGCGCTCTACGCCAAGAACTACGGTGGCGCGCTCGCCGTCGATTCCGGGCAGATCGAGCAGGCCACGCGCGCAATGCAAGCGCCGTTCGAGCGCGCCGGCGGCGAGAATCCGTACACGATCCAGTCCGATCTTCAGGAGACGATGCAGGCGCTCGTCGGGATCATCCGCAACGAGAACGAGCTGAAAGAAGCCGTCAAGCGCCTCGAGCAGCTGAAGGACCGCGCGCACAAGGTGCGCGTGGAGGGGCAGCGGCAGTACAACCCAGGCTGGCACACCGCCCTCGACCTCGAATCGCTGCTGACGGTGGCCGAGTGCTCCGCGATGGCCGCCCTCGAGCGCAAGGAGAGCCGCGGCGGCCACACCCGCGACGACCATCCCTACACGGACGACACGTGGGGCAAGGTCAACGTCGTGCTCCGCCTCAAGGACGGTCGCCTTCAGGTCTCCCGTGAACCCCTGCCGGAGATGCCCGCGGAGCTGAAGGCGCTGTTTCAGGAGCGCAAGTGATGGCGACCTTCACGATGCAGGTTTTCCGCGGCGACGCGCGCGGCGGCGACTTCAAGGAGTACCGCGTCGAGGCCGAGCCCGGGATGGTCGTGCTCGATCTCATCCATCGCATCCAGGCCACCCAGGCCAACGACCTCGCCGTACGCTGGAACTGCAAGGCCGGCAAGTGCGGGTCGTGCAGCGCCGAGATCAACGGCAAGCCGCGCCTGATGTGCATGACGCGCATGGACCTGTTCCAGGAAAACGAGCCGATCTCGGTGGCGCCGATCCGCGGCTTTCCGTCGATCCGCGACCTGGTGACCGACGTCTCGTACAACTTCGTGAAGGCCAAGCAGGTGCCGCCGCTGCGGATCAAGCCGCCGGAGCCGGACGGGACCTATCGGATGATGCAGGAGGACATCGATCGCATTCAGGAGTTCCACAAGTGCATCGAATGCTTCCTGTGTCAGGACGTTTGCCACGTCATTCGCGATCACGAGGACAACAAGCGCGCCTTTGCCGGACCGCGCTTTCTGATCAAGCTGGCGGGATTGGACATGCACCCGCTCGACACCATGGATCGCTCGGCGTTCATCAAGGACGACGCCGGCGTGGGGCTGTGCAACATCACGAAGTGCTGCACCGAGGTCTGCCCCGAGCACATTCACATCACCGACAACGCGATCATCCCGCTCAAGGAGCGCATGGCGGACCAGTTCTTCGATCCCGTCGTCTGGCTGCTGCGGAAATTCCGCGGCCACAAGCCGAAGCAGCCCGCGTGACGGAGCCACGCGCGTCGAGCGCAGGCCACCCGCGGTTCGAGCCGATCTCGCGGACCCCGCTCCAACGGAGCCACGCGCGTCTAGCGCAGGCCACCCGCGGTCGGAAGCGGTCTCGCGGCCCTCGCTACAATAAATGAAGATCCACGAGTACCAGGCCAAGGCACTCCTGCGCGAGTTCGGCGTGGCGGTGCCGAAGGGCGAGGTCGCCGACACCCCGGCCGCGGCGCGGACGATCGCGCAGCAGATCGACGGCCGCGTGGTCGTGAAGGCGCAGGTGCACGCGGGCGGTCGCGGCAAGGCCGGCGGCATCAAGCTGGCCGACGACGCGGCGGCGGCCGAGCAGGCCGCGGCGCAGATCCTCGGCATGCGGCTCAAGACCCCGCAGACGCCGCCCGAGGGCATTCAGGTACGCCGCGTGCTGATCGAGGAGGCGTCGGCGATCGAGCGCGAGCTCTACCTGTCGATCACGCTCGACCGTGCACGCTCGACGCACGTGGTGATGGCGTCCCAGGCGGGCGGCATGGAGATCGAAGAGGTCGCCGCGAAAACGCCGGACAAGATCGTGCGCGAGTGGACGCACCCCGCGCTCGGCGTGGGCGACTTTCAGGCGCGCCGCGTCGCCTTCGCGCTCGGCCTGGCGGGCGAGACGTTCAAGCAGGGCGTGACGCTCATCCGCAAGCTGTTCGCCCTCTATCTGGCCAAGGATTGCTCGCTGGCCGAGATCAATCCCCTCGTCGTCACCAGGGACGGCCGCGTGCTCGCGCTGGACGCCAAGCTGAACTTCGACGACAACGCGCTCTTCCGCCATCCGGACGTCGTCGCGCTCCGCGACGTGCACGAGGAGGACCCCCTCGACGTCGAAGCGTCGAAGTACGGGCTGAACTACATCAAGCTCGACGGCAATGTCGGCTGCATGGTCAACGGCGCGGGCCTCGCGATGGCCACCATGGACATCGTCAAGCTCGCAGGTGGTGAGCCGGCGAACTTCCTCGACGTCGGCGGCGGCGCCTCGCCGGAGCAGATCGAAAACGCGTTTCGCATCTTGTCGTCGGACCGGAACGTCAAGGCCGTCTTCATCAACGTCTTCGGCGGCATCTTGCGCGTGGATCGGCTGGCCGAAGGCGTCATCGCGGCCGTGAAGAAGCTGGGCCTCACGCTGCCCGTCGTGCTGCGGGCCGAGGGCACCAACGTCGAGCAGGGCAAGAAGATGCTCGCCGATTCCGGCCTCGCGCTCACGATGGCCGACGACATGGCCGACGGCGCGAACAAGGCCGTGGAGTTCGCCAGACGGGGACGGACGTCGTGAGCATCCTCGTCGGCAAGTCCACGCGTGTCGTCGTGCAGGGCATCACGGGCAAGGAGGGGGCGTTCCACGCCGCGCGCTGTCGTGAGTACGGCACGACCATCGTCGGCGGCGTGACACCGGGCAAAGGCGGCACCACGCACGAGGGCTTCACCGTGTGGAACACCGTCGCCGAGACCGTCGCGCGCGAGGGCGCGAACTGTGCGCTCATCTTCGTGCCGCCCGCGGCGGCCGCCGACGCGATCATGGAAGCCGCCGCGGCCGGGATCCCGCTCGTGATCTGCATCACCGAGGGAATTCCGGTGGCCGACATGGTGCGCGCGAAACATTTCCTGGCGAGCACGACGAGCCGCCTCATCGGACCCAACTGTCCCGGCGTCATCACGCCCGACCAGGCGAAGATCGGGATCATGCCGGGCCACATTCACAAGGCCGGCGACGTCGGCGTGCTCTCGCGCAGCGGCACCCTCACGTACGAAGTCGTCGGTCAGCTCACGCGTCGTGGTATCGGCCAGTCGACCTGCGTCGGCATCGGGGGGGATCCCGTCAACGGCACGAGCTTCATCGACGTGCTGCGCCTCTTCAACGATGACCCGGGCACGCGCGCGATCATGATGATCGGCGAGATCGGCGGTACGGCGGAGGAAGAGGCGGCCGCGTACATCAAGGCGAACGTGAAGAAGCCCGTGGTCGGCTTCATCTGCGGGCAGACGGCGCCCCCTGGGCGACGCATGGGTCACGCGGGGGCGATCATCGCGGGCGGCAAAGGGACGGCGGCCGAGAAGATCAAGGCGCTGCAGGAGGCGGGTGTGACGATGGTCAAGAGTCCGGCGGACATGGGAGCGACGGTGGCCAAGGTGATCGGGGCATGACGGAGCGAACGTTGGCCATCATCAAGCCTGATGCGGTGGCCAAAGGGAAGGCCGGTGCGATCCTCAGCCGCATCGAGCAGGCGGGGTTCAAGGTTCTGGCCACCAAGCTGATCCACATGTCGGCCGACGACGCCGCCGGCTTCTATGCGGTGCATCGCGAGCGACCGTTCTTCAAGAGCCTCTGCGCGTTCATGACGCAAGGGCCGTGCATGCCCATGGTGCTGGAGGCGGACAGCGCGATTCAGAAATGGCGCGACCTCATGGGCGCGACGGACCCTGCCAAGGCGGCGGCGGGGACGATTCGCAAAGAGTTCGCGGCGTCGATCGAGGCCAACGCCGTCCACGGCTCGGACGCGCCGCAAACGGCCGCGTTCGAGATCCCGTACTTCTTCAGCGCGCTCGAGATCCACGCCCGCTAGGGCGAGGCGACAGGCTCCGGCGCTGCGGGCGCGAGCACGTACGACGTCACCGCGACGGGCGTGCCGCTGATCGCTGCGCCGTCCACCGGCGTGCCGGCGAGGCCCTCCGCCCGCGTGCCGCCGATCGGTAAACCGTCGACGGCGCCCTCGGTGGGTACGGCGCCGGCCTGCCTCCGGTCGCTCATGTTCGCGACGATGAGGTAGGCGACGAGGATGACGACCACGACCGCCGCGCCGGCGATGAGGAGGATGGTTGTCGGCTCCATCGCCTCGGCGCGTGCCGGGGCCGCCGCCATGACGAGCAGCACCACCACAAGGACGACCGCGATCGCTCGGAAGGGCGTCATGCCCTACCGTAGCATCAATCAGTTCGCGACCGTCACACTGATTGAGCCCGAACCGGTGGCGCCGGCGGAGTCGCGCACGCCCACCGTCGGCGTCCGGGGTCCGTTGTCGGACGCCGTCGTCACCCAGGGAATCGAGACGGGCCCGTTGCTATCCGTCATCGTCGTGCCCACCGTTCGCCCGCCGACGCTCAGCGTGTACGTCTTGCTGCCGGACGCCGCGTGTTCGATCCAGATGGTGAACCACACCGTGCCGCTGACGGTGGCGGCGTTGCGCGGCTCGGTGATGTAAACGCTGATCGCTCCGGGCGGCGGAGGCGGTGGGGTCGCGTTCTGCACGCCGACGGTGCGCGTGGCCGTGGCCACCCGGCCCGAGCCGTCGCGCACGGTGAGACCGAGCGTATGGGCGCCGTCCGCGACGGAGGTCGTGTTCCAGGTGAACGAGGCGCTGGCCGCCGAGCCCGACGTTGCGAACACCTGGGTGCTGTCCACCGCCAGGGTGAACGCGATCGGCGTACCGCTGGCGCCGGTTTCCGACATCCCGACGGTGACGTTGCCGCTCACGCTCGCGCCCTCGGTCGGCGCGGTGAACGAGGCGGTCAGCGGCGCCGGGCCGCCGCCGGCGTTCTGAATGTTCAGCGAGAGCGTGCCGGTGCCGCGGTTGCCGGCCGCGTCGGTGACCGTGGCCACGAGCGTCTGCGTGCCGTTGGCCACGCGCGTGGAGTCCCAGGGCAGCGTCACGTGATTGCCCGAATCGGTGGTCGTGACCAGCGTCGTGCCGCCGATCGACAACGTGAACGTGCGCGAGCCGGCCACCGCCTTCTCGACCCAGATGTCCGACCAGACCGTGCCGCTGACCGTCGAGCCAGCACTCGGGCTCGTAATGTACACGGCCAGCGTCTGGGTGCTGGCACGCGCGACGGTGATGTTGCGAACCGCGCCGGCCGTGCGACCCGCGCCGTCACGCACTGTCAGAGCGAGCTGGTGCAGGCCCGTGCTGACGGTCGTCGTGTCCCAGTTGAACGACGCCGTTGTCGCCGTCCCGGATGTCGTGTAGAGCTGCGCGCCGTCGAGCGTCAGCGTGAAGGTGATCGGCGTGCCGCTGGCGCCGGACTCCGACATCCCGACGGTGACGGTGCCGGTCACGGTCGCGCCGTCGCCCGGCGCCGTGAACGCCGCCGTGAGCGTCGGCGTGGCGCCGGTGACGGTGACCGTACGCGTCGCGCTTGCCGTCCGTCCGGCGCCGTCACGGACCGTGAGCCCGAGCGTGTGGCCGCCTGGCGCAGCGGTGGACGTGTCCCAGTTGAACGCGGCAGTGGTCGCGGTGCCGGCTGCCGTGAACACCTGCGTGCCATCGACGGTGAGCGTGAACGTGATCGGGGTGCCGCTGGCGCCGGTCTCGCTCATGCCGACGCTGACCACGCCGCTCACCGTCGCGCCCGCGGCCGGGCTCGTGAACGCCGCGGTCAGCGTTGGGGCGGTGCCGTTCCTGACGACGAAATCGCGTGTCGCCGAGCCGACGTGACCGGCCGAGTCGCGCACGGTCGCCGTGAGCGTGATCGGGCCGTCGGGAATCGAGCGGCTGTCCCACGCGAGCGTGGCGTGGTTGTTCGCGGTCCCGGTGGCCAGGACGGTGCCGCCGACACTGAGCGTGAACGTGTTCGAGCTGCCGACGTAGTTCTCCGCCCAGATGTCCGTCCACACCGTCCCGCTCACCGTCGTGCCCGCGTCGGGACTGGTGATGAAGACGCGCACCTCGGAGGGCTCGAGCTTGGCGATGAACGCGTCGCCGGCGCCGCCGTAGCCAGGCTGGTAGGGATTGACGGTCGGATATCCGGTCGTGGTCGTCCCGCCCGTGAGGTACACCGTGCCGGTCGCGGTCACGCTCAGCGCGAAGATCTCTGTCCCCGAGTCGGCGAAGTAGGTCGAGTACACGAGCGAGCGGCCGTCGGACGTCATCTCGGCGACGAAGTTGCCCCCCGGACTGGCGAACGGGGACAGCAGCGGATTCACCTGGGGAAAATCGGTCGAGCTCGTCGTACCGGCGACGTAGACGTTCGCCGATGCGTCGAGCCCGATCGCGACGCCGTAACCATCCTCGCCGCTGCCGCCGAGATACGTGGAGAAGACCAGCGAGGAGCCGGCGGGATCCAGGCGGGCGACGAACGTGTCGGTGGCACCGCCGGCGATCGCGGGCTGGATCGCGTTGGCGATTGGCAGATTTGCCCCCGGAGTGACCCAGCCCGCGATGTAGGCGTCGCCGTCGGCGTCCACCGCGATGCCGGTGGGGTTGATGGTGTTCGTGGCCGAGGTGTTGGTGCCGAAGTAGGTCGCATACGCGAGCGCCGAGCCATCGGGCACGATCTTGGCGATCACGCCCCCGCCGTAGCCCGCATCCGCCGGTTGGAATGCTCCCGGCGTCGTCGGAAACGACCCCGTTCCACCGATCGTGCCGGTCACATAGGCGGCGCCGGTACGATCGACGGTGATGCCTCGGGGGTTGAAGAACGAGTTGCCGGTCTGGAACTCTCTGACGTAGAGGAATCTCGACGTGTCAGCGGCAATCGCCTCCACGACCGTGTGGAAGCCCCCGGCGCCCGCGGGTGTCGCGAAGGCCGGGCCGGTCAACGGGAAGCCCCCATAGACGTCCCACGCAGTCGCATAGATATTCCCGGCGCCGTCGATGGCGATGCCGCCGGGCACGGCGGAGCCGAAGCCGCCCATCGATGTGCCGAACACCAACGACCCGCTCGGGCTGAATTTCAGGACGTAGGAGCCGATGTCTCCCTGCGCCTGCGCATGACCGGTCGTGAGGCTATTCAGCGTCGGGCACGAGTAGGTGATTCCCGAGCGCGGATAGGGACAGCTCGCCAGCAGGTACGCATTGCCGGCGGCGTCGACGACGAGACCGCGCCCCGCGGGCCTCGCGTCGCCGAGAACCGCCGAGTACAAGAGCGTCTTGCCATCAGCGCTCAGCTTGACGAGACGATTGCCGCCCGAGTCGCCGATCGCGAGGTACATGTTTCCGCCGGCGTCGACGCCGACGCCGTAGCCGGTGTCCGACCCGCTGCCGCCGTAATACGTCGAGTACGTGACGACCGGATCGATGACCAGCGGCCGCGTGGTGTCGTAGTCGCCGACCTCGAACGCGAGGCGGCGGCCGTCGACCCGCATTCGGCCGACGACCGGCGCGCGGCCGGCCGCCGACTGCTGATACACGACCGGCTGGTGCAGGCGGAGGGTGTCGTTCCCGAGCCGCAAGAGCACGTCGCCGCCATCGAGCGTGACCGTGTCCGCGCCGGCGATATCGAGCGCAATGGCCCGCGCGTCCGCGCCCGGCGCGACGACGAAGTCGAACTCGAGCGCGCCCTCCGCGCCGTGGAACACCAGATCGGTGCCGGCATACACGTCCCGGTAGACGACACGCGCGTACGTCGGAATGTTCGTGCGCCAGCCGGACGGGTCGCTGGCCGCGAAATACTGCACCTTGCCAGGCAATTCGTCTTCGCCCGCAATCCTCGCGGTCGCGCTCGCCCCGATCAGGCGCAAGGCGGCCACCCGCGGCTCGGCGCCCGTCCGCGTCGCCACGAGACGCACGCCCTGCTCGGTCAGCTCGACGCGGATGCTCGCCGCGCGGCCGACGAAGCGCACGTCGGCGGCGGCATGACCGACATTTGGCTCGAAGCCGAGCGGCAGGCGCTCGATCCTCGGGCGCATACCGATCGGTGTCGGCGCCGGCCTCGGCGTCTCGACCGCGGGCAGACGCGATGCGACCGGCGAGGCCGAGGGCTGGTCGCCTCGGATCGATGTACACCCGGAGGCGCTGAGGAGCGCGGCGAGGAGGGCGCAAGCCGTTGCGAGGCGGAAAGAAGTCTGCACGGTGCCCCCTCCACCATCCCGCGATCAAGCGAGCAAGAATGGGCGTTTCGGCCAAGCCCCTATCGTGCTTAGCAGACGCGATGCCAGACCGGGCTGCGCCGCGCGATGGATGGAGCGGGGAGCCGTTGCCGGCTCCCCGCCGGACTACCAGACGAGCGGTGCGGGGTAGAGGCGGCCGAACGGACGGCCGCCCTTCACGGTGAGGACCGGGACGAGCTTCTTTGTGCCGCTCTTGCGGTTGTTGCGCGTGTCGACGAATTCCACCGCGGGCCCGTCGAAGTAGTCGAACACCGCGACGTCGGCCGGAGCGCCGACCGCGAGGGTGCCGAGGCCGGGCACGTGGCCGACGATCTTCGCCGGCTCGACCGTCGCGCGCTGCACGACCTCCTCGAGCGAGAGTCCCATGGCCATGTCTTCGACATGACCCAGGGCAGGGTCGGATAGCCGGGCGTGTTGATCGACACGGCGTGGATGTCGCTCGAGATCGTGTCCACGTGGCAGCCCTGCATCATGGCAGGCTCGCACACCGTGAAGTCGAACGAGCCGCCGCCGTGACCGACATCGAAGATCACGCCGCGCTGCTTGGCAGCCTTCGCGGCCGGAATGAGCTGGTCGTTCTGCACGATGTTGTTCCCGGCGCCGCTGTACGACTGCGTGAGGATGTCGCCGGGCCGCAGCAGATCGAGCACGTCGGCGAGGTTGCCGGGTGCCGCCCCGATGTGACACATGACGCGGAAGTCCTTGCCCGCCATCTCCGCGGCCCGCCGGGCCCGGCGAAGCGGCTCTACCCCATTGTTGCCGACAACGTTGTCGGTGATGCGCACCTTCACGCCGAGCGCGGTGTCGGCGTTCTCGGCGAGCGTCTTGGCGCAGCGCTCGACGTCGGCGTAATCGATGTTGAGCATCTCGCCGGGCGCCGGCCCGCCGGCCAGACCGATCGAGGAGATGTGCACGAACGCGTAGAGCCGCGTGCGCGCCTGGCCGATCACCCAGTGCTTCAGTGCGCCGTACGTATTCGCGCCGGCGTCGCCGGCCGACACGCCGGTCGTGGTGGCCGTGATCGCGGCGAGCTCGTCCGAGGGCAGGCCGATGCCCGAGATCAGCGGACCGTAGTGTGTGTGTAGATCGACGAGGCCGGGCGTCGTGAGTCGCCCTCCGGCATCGTAGCGCTGCGTGGCTCGCTCGGCCGGAATCGGCGTGGACGACAAGACGGCGATCTGACCGTTCTTGATGCCGAGGTCGCGCTTGCCCCGCAGGCGTGACGCGGGATCGAGCACGTCGGCGTTGGCGATGACCAGATCGTATTTCAGTGAAGGGTCGGCCGGATCGAAGCCGCGCGAGGTCGGTCCGGCCTGCGCCACCATCACCGGAGCGGCGGCTGCCGGAGAGCCGGCGAGCGTTGCGCCGGCCGCGAGCGTGCTGGAAGCGAGGAAGTCGCGTCGCGAGAGCGTCATGAAGCCTCCTATTTTCCGCCGAGGCGGAACACCATCTGGGTGGGACGCACGAAGTACAGCGCCGCGACGAGGATCAGCAGCACGATCGCCATGTAGATGACGGCCATCGCGTCAACGGAGTAGATCGGCCGCATCCCTGCCGCGAAGACCGCGTAGTACAGCGCGACGACCAGCGTCTGCGAGCCGGCGCCCGAGAGCAGGAACGTCAGCTCGAAATTCGCGACCGTGTTGACGAGCACGAGGAGACCCGCAGTGAGAAGGCCCGGCAGCGCGAGCGGCAGGATCACGCGGCGTGCGACCTGCCAGCGGCCGGCGCCGTGGACCCGCGCGGCCCACTCGAGATTCTCGCTGATCTGCTCGATGAACGGCAGCAGGACGAAGATCGCGAGCGGCAGCATCGGCACGAGGTTCGCGAGGATCACGCCACCAATCGTTCCGCCGATGCGATAGCGGTACAGCGCCGTCGCCAGAGGAATGCCGTACGTCATCTGGGGGATGAGGAGGGGCAGGAAGTAGAGCAGGAGCACGGCGTTCTTCGCGGGAACGCGATGGCGCGCCAGCACATACGCGGCCGGGAAGCCGAGCAGCAGCGCCAGGGCGGTGACGACGCCGGCCACCGTCGCGGTCACGCCGAGCACGTCCGCCAACTGGAATTCGTGCCACGCGTACGCGTACCACTCCGCGGTGAAGGCGCCGGGCAGCGGCGTGGAGAACCAGCGCCGCGCGAACGACGACACGACGACGTGTGAGACGATGCCGACCAGATTCATCGTGAAGCCGAGAATGAATAGGAACACCGCGACTTTCCACACGCGCCCACGCATCTAGGGCGCCCCGGATGCTGCGGTGACGGCGCTGTGCGCGGCGCGGCGGCGCTCCGCGCGACCCGTATGGCGAGCCGTGTCGCCGCCCGAAGCGCAGAGCGCGACGAGCGCGCGATCGGCGGTCGGCTGGATGCCGCGCCACCCCCACTGGGGGATGGGGGGGCGCGCGAGTCGCGCTCGAGCGAGGTGCGGCGTACAGGCGAGCCATCCCGGCCGCGCGCGGAGCGCCGCCGCGCCGGGCGCAGCGTCGTCACCGCAGTGTATGGGGCGCATCAGCGCTTACCGACGCCGACGGTGGCGACGCCCGTGGCGGCGAGCCGTCCGCGCAGTCCGATGACGATCGCCAGGCCGAGCAGCTGGCACAGCCCCATGACAACCGCGATGGCCGAGGCCATCGACATGTCGTAGTGCTCGAAGGCCTGCTGGTAGGCCGCGATGGCGATGGTCCGCGTCGCGCCCGCGGGCTGACCGACGAGCACGGCGGACGGAAACACGCCGAAGTTCATGACGAAGACGAGCGCGAACGCGATGGCCACGCCGGGAGCGATCAATGGCCACATCACGCGGCGAAACACGGTCCGCGGCGCCGCGCCGAGAACCCGGGCGGACGACTCGAGCGCCGGGTCGATACCGGAGATGTAGCCGAGCAGCATCAAAAAGCAGAAGGGAAAGTGCTGCACGAACAGCGCGATCATCACCCCGGTGTAGTTGTGCGTCAGGCGCGGCGGGTCGGGAACGCCAACGGCCTGCAGCGTCTGATTGAGCCAGCCCTTCGGCCCGTAGAACCCATTGATCCCTTCGGCGACGAGCACGGTTCCGAGCGCGATCGGCAGGACGAGGAGCGCGGTGATGGTGCGCTCGGCCCAGATGCCTCGACGCATCGCATACGCGACGACGAGCGCCAGGAGCACGGTGAGCACGGTGTTCGGCACGGCGATCGACGCCGTGACCGCGATCGTGCGCAGCTGCCAGGGATCGCCGAAGAAGGCGAGATAATTCGCCAGCGACACCGCCGGCGCGCCTTTCGTCGGATGCACGGACAGAACGAGTCCGTACGCGAACGGATAGACGAACAGCACGAGAAGGTAGATGACCGACGGCAGCAGGAGCAGCAGCACGCCGCGGCGGCTCACGCGAATGTCGCCTCCACGGCGCCGACGCGCTCGAACTCGGTCCGCACGCGGTCACCGCGTGCGATCGGAAACTGGCGCGTGAACGAGCCGGTCATGATGTGATCGCCCACGCGCAGGCCGCGCCCGTAGGCGCGCAGCTTCGTGGCCAGCCACGCCACGGAGCGCAGTGGATGACCGAGCACGGCATCGCCACGACCCGACCCGACTTCCGTGTCGTTCACGAACACGCGGGCTCCGATCGCCGAGAGGTCCAGATCTTCCGTGAGCCGCACGGGCGCCCCGAGCACGAAGTACTTCTGCTGCGCGTTGTCGGCCAGGGCCAGCGTGATCTGGCGGGTGAACTCGCCCCGCGTCTCGATGATCTCGAGCGCGGGATGACAGCGGTCGACGGCGCGTGCGACGTCGGCGAGGGAGAGATTGTCGCCGACGAGATCGCGGGCGAGGACGACACAGATCTCGTTCTCGAAGCCCGGCGCGATCAGCGCGTCGTGCCGGAAGACATGGCCGCTCGCGATCCGGCCCTCGCTGAGCAAACAGCCGAACACGGGCTCGTGGAAGCCGAATTGCTGCTGGATCGCCTTCGCCGTCAGGCCGACCTTCCAGCCGACGTGGCGCACGCCGGCGGCGCCCCGGCGGTCGACGAGGGCCAGCTGGATGCGATAGGCGTCGTCGAGATCGAGCCGATCGTGCCACGCCGCGGGGAAGTACACGCCGCGCTGTCGCTCGGTCCAGAACTCCTCGACGGCGGCCGTGAGGGCTTTGGGATCGAGGCTCATGGCCGCTCCGGGGCCGGCAAGATCACCACGCGTCCCGGCTCGACGCTGAGCCCCACCGCAGATCCGATCTTCGGCGCCGTCGACAGGCGCGCGCGCAGCACAGCCCCGGAATCGAGCGCGATCTCGGCGTCGTGCTCGCGGCCCTGATACTCGACGAGACGGACGCGACCCTGCGCGACGCCCGGACCGGTCGCCTCGTCGCTGATGGTGACGTCTTCCGGCCGCACCGCCCCGAGCACCGCGGTGCCCGGCACCATGTCGCCGCGCCCGCGGAGTCGCAGACCGGCGCCTTCGGCCGTCACCATCCCGTCCGCGCCGCGCGCGGTGACGGTCAACGGGATGATGTTGCGGTAGCCGACGAAATCGGCCACGAACAGGTTCGCGGGCTGATCGTGAATCTCGGTCGGGGTCCCGACTTGCATGACACACCCCTCGCGCATGACGACGATGCGGTCGGACAGCGACAGCGCCTCCGTCTGGTCGTGCGTGACATAGATGGACGTGAGGCCCAGCGACTGGTGCAGCCGCTTGATCTCCGCGCGCATCTCGAGCCGCAGCTTGGCGTCGAGGTTGGACAGCGGCTCGTCGAGCAGGAGCACGCGCGGCTCGATGATGAGCGCGCGCGCGATTGCCACGCGCTGCTGCTGACCGCCGGACAGCTGTGCGGGGTAGCGCGCCTCGAAGCCATCGAGCTTCATGAGCGCGAGCATGCGACTCACACGCTCGACGACGCTCGCGCGCGCGACACGGCGGACCGCGAGCCCGAAGCCGACGTTGTCGAAGACGGACAGGTGCGGGAACAGCGCGTAGTTCTGGAAGACCATGCCGAAGCCGCGACGCTCCGGCGGCCACGTGTCGAGTCGCTCGTCGTCGAGCCAGATTTCGCCCGCGGTGGGCTGCAACAGTCCCGCGAGCAGATTCAGCGCGGTGGACTTGCCGCACCCCGAGGGGCCGAGGAACGTGACGAATTCGCCGCCGCGCACCTCGAGCGTGAAGTCGTCCAGGACGTTCTTCGCGCCGAAGTGCTTGCTCAGCCGGAAGCGCAGGCGCCCGATCATCGGTTCAGAACTTCTTGATGCGCTGCGCGCCGACCTCCTTGTCCCAGCGATCCATGGCCGCGACCAGCTCCTTGACGGGCAGCTGGGGAACGATCTTGTACTTCTTTTCCATGTCGGTGTACTCGGGGCGCCAGTGGTCCTGCACGAGCTTTTGGATGTCCGCCGGTGCCTTGTCGAGCGTGGCGGCCTTGATCGATGGGCCAATGAACGCCTTCCAGGTGAGCACCTGCTGATCGGGGCGGCGCATGAACTTCATCAGGTCGATGATGACGTCCTGCTCGGCGGCGGACACGCCCTTGGGGATCGCCCAATAGTGCCCGTCGATGACGAACGCGGTGTTCGGCAGGACGAAGATCTTCGAGTCCGGCGGGATCGTTCCCTCGGCGCGCGGCTTCATGTCCCACTCCATGATGCCGGCGATGATCCAGCGCGTGCCTTCGGCGAACTCTTTCAGCGTGATCGCGGTGCCGGTCGGGTAGTACTCGACCGACTCGCCGATATCCTTCAGGAACGCCCACGTTTTGTCCCAGCCCCCGACGGGGTCCGTCGGCTTCTTGTCGCCGAGGATGTACGGCAGGCCGCAGAGAATCGACCGCCCGGGCCCGGAGTTCGCCGGACGCGCGTACATGAACTTGCCGGGATTGGCCTTCACCCACGCCTTGAGCTCGTCGACGGTCTTCGGCGGCGACTTTACCTTCGACGGGTTGTAGATGAACACGGGGCCGCCGTTGCTCACGACCGACGGCAGCAGCGAGCCCTCGCCCTCGTTCTGCAGCACCTTGCCTGCGTCGGTCAGCTCGTCGCTCGGAAACGTCTTGTCATACTGCGGAAACAGCTTCACGAGCTGGCCGTTGTGCGCGAGCACGGACCCCGCGTCCTGGCCGACGAGCAGCAAATTGACGTCCACGCGTCCGGCATCCTGCTGCGCCTTGATCTTCGCGGGCAGCTCCGGCGCCGGTGCCCGCTGGAAATTGACGCCCTTGACCTTGCCCGGGTTCGCCTTCTGGTAGTTCTCGATGATCACGCGCGTCGAGGACAGGTCTCCGGACACGTCGACCAACGAGATCGTGATCGGTCCCTGCGCCGCGCCATCCCGAATCGGCACGAGCGCACCGACGACGAGGGCGACGACGGCGACGGCGGCTACAAGGATGTGCGGCCGACGAGGCTGGCGCATGCGCTCCTCCTTGAGTGCGCGCGGATGGTACCATGCGCGCCGGCGCGGCACGCACGCGATCCGGGGCAGGGGGGTATCGATGACCGAGCGACCGATTCGTCTGGGCTTCATCGGCGCGGGCAGGAACACGCGCGACCGGCACATTCCGGGCTTCCAGAAGCAGCCCGGCGTCGAGTTCGTCACGGTCGCCAATCGCTCGCGCGAGTCCGGCGAGCGGGTGGCCAAACAGTTCGGCATCCGCCGTGTCGAGGACGATTGGCGCGCCGTCGTGTCGGCGCGCGACGTCGACGCGATCTGCATCGGCACGTGGCCGTATACCCACTGCGAAATGACGGTGGCCGCGCTCGCCGCCGGCAAGCACGTGCTGTGCGAGGCGCGGATGGCGATGAACGCCGCGGAGGGCAGGCGCATGCTCGAGGCCTCTCACAAGGCGCCGAGCCTCGTCGCCCAGCTCGTGCCGTCGCCGCCCACGCTCGAAGTCGATGCGACGCTGAAATCGCTTCTCGCCGACGGCTACGTCGGTGACGTTCTCGCCGTCGAGCTCGCCGCCACGCGGCAGCCGTCGTTCGTCGATCGCGAGGCGCCGCTGCATTGGCGCCAGGACGTGACGCGCAGCGGCCACAACATCCTGAACATGGGGATCTGGTACGAGGCGATGATCCGCTGGCTCGGGCCGGCGCGTCGGGTGACGGCCATGGCGAAGATTGCCGTCCCGCGCCGCCGCGACGAGAGCGGCGCGCTGCAGGAGGTCAAGGTTCCCGACCACGTCGACATCCTGGCCACGCTCGCCGGCGACGCCGTGGCGCATCTGCGATTCAGCGGCGTCACGGCGCTGGGCCCGGGCAACGAGGTGTGGATCTTCGGCACCGACGGCACGCTGCGGGTCGAGGCGGACGCCAAGCGCGTGTCCGGCGCGCGCCGCGGCGACCGCGAGCTACGGGAGATTCCGATCCCGCCCGAGCGCCGGGTTGGCTGGCGCGTGGAGGAAGAATTCGTCAACGCGATCCGCGGGCGAGAGAAGGTTTCGCATACGACGTTCGAGGACGGCGTCCGCTACATGGAATTCACCGACGCGGTCGCCCGGAGTCTCGCTGAAGGACGGGTCGTAGATGTGATGGCGCTGTAGACCGTGTGATTCAGGCCACCCAGCGCACCATGCCATCCGACCAGGCCGTGGCCTGACGTCGCACGTCGGCGAAGCCCGGATCCGCTTCGGGCTCGACACCGTAGACGATGCGGAGGATCGACGCGAGCGTGTCGAGAAAAACCTCGCGTGCAAGCCGGGGCGGTTCGTAGCTCCGCCCGAATTCCTTGTACAGCAGCGCGAGCTCGGGCGTGTCCGCCGCCGCATGTGGGGCCGGCGTGAGCGTCGGCTGATGATATGCGAGCGCGATCTCGCAGAAGCCCGTGTGGGAGAACGCGTGAGCTTCCGGGCTGCCGCGCCGGCACTCGGCGTACCAGCCGCGCGCGTCGAGATCGTCACGGAGCATCTGTTCTTCGATGCGCGCCAGGAGCGGACGCAGGCGCCCGGTCCCGCGCAGCGAGCCGCCGAGCGTCAGATAGCCGGCGAATCCCGCCGCGGGGAAGGTAAAGAACGACGCCATGCCTTCGACGGGGCCGTCGGCCTCAGCGCGGAGCGCCCAGAGATGGTAGGCGCACCGGTCGCCGCCGGCGGCGTGGCGTCGCAGCGCCTGCCGCAGGGCGTTGGGCTCCACGGTCGTTGGCCCGGGTGGGAAGGCGCGCTGGTAGACGTCGAGCGTGGCGCGTACGTCGGGGTCGTTCGCGTCCGCGATCTCGTGCACGTCGAGCGGCCGCGCCGGGTCGCGACCGACGTAGCGCGCGAGCGCAATCGTCTGCACCGTCTCGCGCGCGCGCAGATAGTCCTGCATCCGCCGGAATTCTGGCCGGCGCTCGGGTTGCTGGATGCGCATGGCCCAGCGCATGTACTCGCGCACCATCGCCTCGACCAGCGCCGCCGGCACGGCGTCGCGAAACTCGCGCCGCAGGATCTTCGCTGCGAGCAGGAGATGTCCGACGGGCTTCTGATTTGCGGACAGCGCCGGCTGGACGTACGGGAAGTCGAGCTTGGCGAAGCCCCACATGCTCCAGACGGCGAGTCGCGCGAACGGCTCGACGTTGTCCTGAACCGGCGCAGGCCGGAAGGGATCGTTGACCTCCGCCACGATCCAGTCGAGCGGCATTCCGCGGCCACGTTCCGCATCCGCCGCGAGCGCCGTCGCCGCCCAGTCCATCACGCGTGTGCCCGCGCCCGCTCGCCGATGCGACTTCGCCACGACGACGAACTCGAGCACGCCGGCGTTGGGCTCGGCGAGGTAATCGGCGATGACGCCGCCGACCGGGACGTCGCCATCCATCATGAGCGCGATGTGATAGTTGTTCGGCCCGTACCAGCCGGCCGCCTTGAGCTCGAGATAGCGCGCCATGTTCGCGAGCGACTCGCGCTCGTCGGGGTCGGGAAACTCGGGCGCGTACAGCTCCGTGTAGAAACGGCCGAGGAGGTCACGATCCTCGGCAGATGCCGTCAGCTCGCGCAGCGTCGCGGGGGCGGACTCAGCCACGCCCGGCGGGCGGCGTCTTCGCGATTCCGGCCAGCTCGGTCATCGCGTCGCAGAACTCGCCGATCAGGTCGGGAAGATGACACGCCGAGAAGTCGGCATCGGGCTCGGGCTCGAGATCGACGAACGTCATCTCGCTCGGCTGTCTCTTCTTGTAGCCGACGAGCAGGTCGCGGATGCGCTCGCCTCCGATGGGAAACGCCACATCGTGGTCCTTGCACATCGGGTCGTCGATCGCGCACGCGTACCGAAACCGCACGCGACCCTCGCCGCGGGGGTCGACCGTCTCGATGATGCTCTGCAGCGTGGGCAGCACCTTGATGGCGAGCTGGCGCTTGGCCGCCTCGTACGCCGTCCGGTCGGCGAGGTTGGCGTGCTCGAAGAACGGCAGGAGGTTCGGCCATTCGGCCAGCCGTGAATCTTGGCCCGGCGGTAGGAGCGGACGGCCATCCTTGTCGCAGATCCGAAACATGACCCACACGTACGCCGTGTAGTAGGGGGGCGCGGTATTGGTGCGGTCGTGCTCGCGCGAGTCGTACTCCAGCACCAGCGCTCGGGCGAGCCGCTGCTGCGCGTGGGCGAGCCGCCCTTCCTCGGTGACGGCGCGATCGGCTCGTCCCTTGGCGTATCCCTGCGTGCCAAAGGTGAGGGTGCCCGTCACGCTCCAGGGCAGCGCGGGCGCACGAGTCGTGGCGTCCTCGGAGAGCTTTTTGATGACCTCGTCACGCCACTGTTCGGACACCAGCAGCGGAATCGAGTTCGCTTCGTCGCCATAGCCGTACTGGAGCACCAGCGCGCCCTGTTTCCAGCGTCGACACGTGCAGATGGGAACGCTCGGGCCCCAGATGAGCCACATGAGGAACATGGACGCCTGTGGCTGACGCCACGCCGCCAGCGGATCGTGGCTCGGGAATTCCGCCTGGCGGTACGCCGCGATCAATGGGCGCCAGTCTTCGTTGAACGCCGCCAGCAAGCCGTTCAGGAGATGGTGCGGCACCACGAAGCCGCCCTCGATGCGAAGTGTCGAGAGCAGGCGCGGGTGCTGGTGCGGCGCGATTTCCTTCAGATAGTCGGCGAGCTGCTCGCGCCGCTGGTAGATGTCGCCGATCGTGGCCACGCTGAGCGTCCGGGTGTCCTCGTAGTCGTGGCCATCTTGCGGGATCAGATGACGCTCCACCCGCAAGCGCATCTGCTGATAGAGATCCTTGGCCTTGAGCGGATTGCGCAGGGCCCAGAGCGTCGCGAGCCACGCCCGCGTCCCGCTGAACGAGCGCTCGTCGAATTGAAAGCGTGTGAGCAGCCGCGCGGTGTCGCGCAGGCGCCGCCAGCCGACGACGAACACGGCTGCGAATGCGATGCCGACCACCAACGGCTGGACCACGCCTGTGACGTGGTCGTAGACCCACTGTCCGATACCATCCATGCGTCAGCCCTCGTAGCCCGGCGTGTCGGGCGGGGATGAGCGACCGGTGACGATGGCGCGCACCTCGGCCCCCGTCAGCTCCTGGCGCTGGCGCAGCTCGCTGGCCAGCGCGAGCAGACGGGACTCGTTGCCGCGCAGCTTCGTCGTGACGGAGCTATAGGCATCACGCAGGATCTGCTCGACCTGCGCGACCTGCGATGCCGTGAGGTTCTCGGTCCACAGCAGCTTGCGGTCGGCGCCCAGGCCGTATTGCCCGACGAGCCGCGTCGCCATGCGCGTCGCCACGGCGAGGTCGCTGTTCGGCATGTTGCCGCCGGCGCCACCGGTGACGCCGTCTTCGCCGAATCGCAGCTCCTCGGCGGCGCGCCCGCCCAGAACGACCTCGAGCTGCTCCATGTACTCACGGCGGGTCATCAAGCTGCGCTCCGACGCCGCCGACGCGACGAAGCCGAGGGTGCCGTCGCCGCGCGGCACGATCGACACGAACGTGATGTCGGCGCCACGCGTCGCGCTCAGACACCGCGCGAGCGCATGTCCGGCTTCGTGAACCGACAACCGCTCGACCTCGTCCGTCGTGAGTCGCAGCGACATCGAGGCGTCGCGAGGCTTGCCCGTGATCTCGGCGATCAGGTCGGCCTGCGTGAGCGTGCGGCCTGCCTTGCGCGCGCGCCGCACGGCGCCGCGCACCATCAGCTCGACGTCCGCGCCACTCGATCCCAGTGACAGCTGGGCGGCCAGCCGGACGTCGATGTTCGCCGGCACCTGACCATCGGTCGCGTGCAGCCGCAGGTAATGCTCGAAGATCGAGATGAGGCCGTCGACGTTGGGATACGGAATGTGGATCAAGCGGTCGAGACGTCCGGCACGCCGCAGGGCCGGGTCCACGCGGCTCGCGTCGTTCGTGGCCGCGATGACGACGACCGGCGCCTCGGGATCGAGCGTCTGCATCTGCTCGAGCACCGCGTTGACGACCTGCACGCTGTACTGGGCGTTGGACCCGGTGAACTGATCGCGATTGCCCACGCTGTCGATCTCGTCGATGAACAGGATGGCCGGCGCGTGTCGTCGCGCGTGCGCGAAGTCGGCCCGAATGGCGCGGATGTGGTCGCCGAGATGCCCGGCCGCCTGCCAGCTCGCGGCGCTCGCGTTCACGAATTTCACGCGGCAGTCCTTGGCGATCGCGCGCGCCAGCGTCGTCTTGCCCGTGCCGGGCGCACCGACGAGCAGCACGCCCCGGTCGACATCCCGCCATGCCAGCCGGCCGGCCAGCGCTTCGTGGATGTCGGCGATCAGGTCTTGCGCGAACTGCCGTGCCTCGCCGAGACCGTGAAGCTCCGCGAGGCCCGGGCCCCGCACCGGATCCACCGAGCGGAGACGGTCGGTGACCCGGTCGCGAACGTACGCAAAGGCCTCTGCCGGCGGCAAGCCCAGATGCTTGGGTTGCTGCAGATCGGTGTGCAACACGTGGGCGACCCAGAACGTCTCGCTCGCGGTCCAGTCGGCCGGCGGCGGGGCGCCCATGACGGTCCGGAACAGCGTCTCGAAGCTCGCCGGCGTCAGCTCGACAAGCCGCAGCGTCAGGTCGACCGCGCTGCGCAACGACTCCGGGAGGTCGCGCACGCGCTCGCAGCCGATGAAGACGCCGACGTCACGCGACGCGATCTCGTGCGCCACGCGCTCGACGTCGACGATGCTGCGATACGAATGAAACGGGATCAATACGATGGCCGGCCCGTCGTCCGGCACCTTGAGCAGCAGCCGGGTATCGTCGCCGCCTTCGATGTGCGCGCGGCCGCGCACGATCGGCGCCGAGGCCATGAAGCCGCCCGCCTCGGCCAGCACGATCTGCGCGACCTCCTCCTCGACGAACGGAATCGCGCTCTCGATGGCGACCACGGGAGACGCCGTCAGCACGAATTTTGCGAACTGGGCGAGACGCGACGATGCCGACGTCGTCGCGTTGAAGTGCTGCAGCAGCGTGTGCGTCGCCTGCGCGGCCACCGCCTGCTCCAGGAGCAGCTGAACGAGCACGCGCAGCACGGAGGCTTCGGCGGGGGCCGTTGTCGTCGCGGCCGGCCCCGCGGGGGCGGCGATCTTGTCGCCGCCGGCCGCCGCGAGGCGTCCGCCGGGCTTGAGCTCGGGTAGGGTCGGCAAGCCGTCGAGCGGCGCATCGAGCGCGATCGGGTTGTCGTCGAGCATCTCGGCCTCGCCGCTCGACGACACGGCGAGCGTGCAGTGGAAGGCCGAGTTCTCGTACGCCATGACCGCGCGGAAGCGAAACCGTCCCTGGGCGTCGACACCGTCGGGCTCGAGCGCCGGCGCGGCCGCCGACGGCATGCCCGGCAGCGGCTGCTCGACGAGGATGAACGGGCCGGCGTCACCACGCACGGCGAACACGAAGAACCGGAGATAGTCCGCCGCCGCCTCGGCGGTGAGTGCCAGCTCCTCGGCCGCGTTGGCGGCATGGATCGGCGCGCTGCTTCCGTCGAGGACGTACACGTCGGAATCACTCACGAGCGCAAAGACGTCGACCACGGGGCCGGCCTTCGTCGGTGCGAGCAGCCACGCCAGCCGTGTGTCGGTGTAGAAGCACAGGCCGGCCGTGCGTGCCACGATCTCGCCGGGCGCCAGCTCGGGATTCTCTTCGCCGAGGATTCGTTCCACCAGCGCTCGCGCGTCGTGCGCCTTGACGGGCAGCCACACGAGTTTTTCCAGGAACACGTCGTCACCTTTCATTCGAGGTTGCGGTCGTCCGGATTGCGTCGGGCGATCGATGGTAGCCGGGACGAGCGCGGTGGGGCAATGCCTTTGATACGCTCAGCCGCACCGCGCCGCGCGCTCGCCTCGATGGAGCGCGTCGGCCGTGCACGTCTCGTACACGCCGAGCGACGCGTCGCCGGTCGTGATGGCCGCGAACGGGCAGGTGACGGCCGCCCAGGCGCCCGCGCCCGCCGGATCCACACGGAAATACGGACACGTCGGCGGCTGCACCGCCGGGCTCGTCGTCACGTCGACGCGCGGCAGGCGCTTGAGACGCACGAGATTCTGCACGCTCGTGGCGGCGACGGATTGCTCCGCCGGACGCTGCATGTCCGCCAGCGCGGCGAACGACTGAAAGCAGCCGTTGGCGATCGAGCGCAGCACGCGCTCGCGCGTCAAGCCGAGCGTGCGGCAGAAGGCGTACGTCGGATTGAGATGGTGATCGTCGGCGGGAAAGATCGGCAGCACACCGGCGTCGACGATGCCGTTGAGGAATCCCGGATCGAGGCGAGCGCTCGTCGCCGCCGGCGCGCGCAGCAGGCGCTCGATCTGAGCGTGGATGCGCGTCGTCCCGCGCTCGAAAGCGCGGATCTTCACGTTGTTCTGCAGCGAGCCCGCTCGATCACCGATCGCGACGAGATCGTCGAAGTGTTCCGGCGAGCTCGTCTCCGGATTCACGTCGAGGGCCCCCGCGATGAACAGGTCCGGGTTGCGATGACGCGTGGCCAGGAACTCGATGGGCACCAGCCCCGGATGCGTGGCGGCATGGTCACGCTGGATGGCGCCCAGCACCTCGATGGCCGGCAAGAACGGCACGTTGTCGAACATGCCGCCGTCGGCCAGGCGCACGTCGCGACGACCGTGGCCCGGAAAGACGTCGCTCTCGCGGCGTGGTGCGAACACGAGGGGGAACGCGCTGGAGGCGAGCGCCGCCTCGATGAGATCGTACGGGGCGTCCGGGTAGCGGCTCGAATCGCCCAGAAGCAGCGGCGTTTCCGTGCCGAGATCGGTCGTGGTGGCGAAGAACGCGATGCCGTCGGCGCGTGGCGGCACGCCGATGAAGGGCTGGCGTGGCCGCCGCTGCGCGATGAGCCCGTCGACCACGAGGAGCTTCGCGGCCGCGCGCTCCAGCAACGCCGAGCCGACCAGCGCCTGCTCCACGTCGAGCCGCCACAGCGTCTCGCTCTTGAGCGCGCGCAGGAACTGCTGCGTGGCGTCCGTGACGTGCCCGGCCATGAAATTCGCCGCGATGTCCGCGGTGACGCGATGGGGCAGCAGGAACAGGCTCGAGATCGCGTCGATGAGGACGGGTGGCGCTCCGGCCGCGGCGTAACCGGGATCGGAGCGGCTGCCCCGCTGGACCGCGCGCCGGATCTGCGGCGGCGACAGTCCGATCGATTGACCGCGCACGCCGAGCTCGCGGAGCGCGGCCTTCAGGCGGCGCGTCAGCGCGATCTCGGTATCGACGTCGAGCGAGACCTGAACCAGCGTGTGCAGACAGCGTTGCGCCTCGCTGGTCGTCGGACGCGTGAAGATCGTGGCGAGCACCCCGCCCATGAGCGTGCCCACGGAGGTGCCGACGACCAGCTGCGGTCGGATCTGCAGCTGCAGCAGCGCCCCGAGCACGCCGACGTGGAAGGCGCCGCGGAAGACGCCTCCGCTGGCGACGAAGATCACGCGCGGCGATTCGCCGGACAGGCCGGGGAAGTCCGCGACTTTCAGGTCGGTGGCTTTGACGGTGAACGAGGTTGCGTCACTGGTCGCCTGCTCGGTGGCCGGCCGCGGCAGCTGCTGCGTGCACCGCTCGCAGACCTCCGGCAGCCCGGGCGTCGGCCGCGGGCAGGCGGGCTCGCGGCGCAGGCGACGCATCAGCGCCGCGCAGGAGACGCAGCCGGGCGACGCCGACTCGGAGGGCAGCGCGGCGAGGTCGCGCGCATAGAGCGTCTGCAACGTCTGCCGACATCCGGCGGCGATCGCGTCGAACATCTCGGTCGGACTGGGATTCAGCGGGTTGCCGAAGGTCAGGTCATCGGCGGGCGCGATCTCGTCCGTGAACAGCGTCAGCGTCGGGGTGCTCACCCCGGCCGCGCTCGATGTCGCCAACGGTCCGCCGAGGGTGCGCACCTGCGCCTCGAGGTGACTGATGAAGTTCGACTGGCGCACTTCGAGCTGCGTATCGCGTCGCTGGGAGAGGGCGACGCTCTTGAGCGCGACGTCGACGATGTTGGACTCTTCCTCGGGCAGCTTGCGAAAGCCGCTCTTCGCGGTGATTGGGACGTTGTAGACCACGTGGACGCTCGCCGTCGCGCCGCCCGCCGCGTCCGTCTGTCGCTCGAGCCGCGCCACGAGCTCCGGCCGGGCCCGCAGGAAATCGAAGAGCGAGGGAAGCGGATTCTGGCGGATCACCGAGGCGTCGACGAGATCGATGCCGTCTTTCACGCCGCCCACGTCGGACGGGAGCCATCGCCGCGCGTCGGCGCTGCTCACACGCACGGGCGCGAAGAGCGGCGGCAAGGTGAGCGCCGCCTCGACCGCTTCGCGCACGGGGACGTCGCTGCCGGCCCACGACTGATACGCGACGAGCGGCTTGCCATCCGCGGTCTGCAGCGTCTGGAGCGGCGCGGCGACCGCAACGAGCGCGACCGGGCCGTCACCGACGACGGGGTCGCCCCCATCGCGGGTCTGAAACAGGCGACGGAGGCGCTCGGCCAGGTGAAACGAGTCGATGAGGCCGCGGTTGATCTCGAGACACGCGAAGACGCGACGGCGCCATGCCGCGAGACGCCGTGGAGTGAACGCCGCGAGGACCCACCCGACGACGACGAGCGCGAGGACGGCCGCGACGGCCATGACCGGGCTCGCCTGATCGAGGCTGGGCCCGGTGAGGACCCACCAGCCCCAGAACACGAACGATGCGATGCCCACCACGCCGGCGACGATCAGCGCCCAGGCCGCGACGAACGCCTCGTACCCGAACAGGGGCCGCAAGCTCGCGAGGCGACCGCGTTCGGGAAAGTCGCGCCATCGCAATCGGCACGGATGCCACGCGAGGTGCCAGCCAAGACGGGTCACGACGCGAATCAGAGCCCAGTAGTATTCGAGCGCGCGCGCCAGCGCGCGAGATCCGTACTGCTCGCGATAACGGACGTGGGTCACGAGGAGTGTCGCGACGAGCCGGACGGTGAGTGGGACGCCGGCGAGCCACTGCCCGAGCTTCACGAGCATGTGCCGGCGCCGGAACGCTTCGCGCTCCAGCGGGCGACGCTCCTCGGGCGTCGTCGCGTCGCGGACGGGCGGCAGCTCCGCGACGAAATCCGCCTGATCCGGAAGCCCGTCCCACAATGCGTTGAGCGGGGCATCGGTCAGCACGGTCACGTAGCGGCGAAACCACTCCCAACGCGCCGCCTCGACTGCCCCGGGGGTGGCGCCGGGGTCCGCCTGCACGCCGGCGAGCTCTCGATACACGCGTTGCATGGCGGCCGCGGAGAGCGCGCCGGTCGAAATGCCCGCGGCCACGACGGGCGCCGGACGGTCGGCCGCGAGATACGCGTGCACGACCCCGGCGGCGAACGGCACGCCGGACGCACCGGCCGTGAAACACACGGCGTCCGACGCGCCGTGCGCCGACGCCGCGTGCTGGCCGGACGGCGGATCGGCAGGCGTCATCGATTCGGCACGCAGTACGGCGGACACTGGTTCGGCGGACAGTTGGTGTTCGGCGGGCACGGGTTGCAATTGGTGTCCGGCGAGCACGGCGTGCACGGGCCGCAGGATTCCGCGCGCGGATCATTTCGGGGCGCGACGACCGTGGCGTAGATCTGCTCTCGAACCGCCCGGAGGTCACTCGTCTGCACGATCTCCGCGAGCGACGTCGTCCGACAGTCGCCCACGGACCACTGCTTGGACATGATGCACGGCGACACGCGACCGTCGGGCGCCACGCACAGGGTGCCCCCGGCGCAGCTGCCGCAGAGCTCACTCATCGGTACATCGTCGTCGGCCGCCGCGCGTCCGAACCGGCGCAGCCGATCGGTTCGTACCTCCGACACGCCGAGATCTTTGAGAAACCGGATCGTCTCCTCAGTCTGGCCCGCGTTCTGCTCCATCTCGATCACGCCGGCCCGGACGGGAACCTCGGCGCGGCGCAGCCGACGCACGCTCGCGATCGTGCGGTCGAAGCTGCCACGCGTCTTCGTGATGGCGTCGTGCGTCATCGCCGTCGCGGCGTAGACCGAGGTGGCCACGTGGACGCCGTGCGTTCGGAAGCAGTCGATCAGCGGGGCGTCGAGCCTCGTGAGATTGCTGAAGACTTCGATGAAGGTGAAGCCGCGGCGCGCGGCGAAGTCGATGTGACGGACGAGATCGGAATTGAGCGTGGGCTCGCCGCCGATGAACTGCACCTGACGGCAGCCGATGTCCGCGGCCTCCGTCATCACCCGCTCGTAATCCGAGCGCTGCAGTACATCGTGGCTGCCCACGTGCGGTCCCGACTCCGCGTAGCAGTGCGTGCAGCGAAGATTGCACCGGTTCGTGAGCTCGAGCCACAGAAAGCTAACCATCAGGTTCTCCTTCGGGGGTGTCGCTGGCCGGGCCAGGGTACCGAAGGATAACTCGGCGACCGACCCGGCTAGAAGAGCTCGGGCTCGCCGGGATACGTCACGCGGCCGTCGTGCACGCGCGCGAAGTCGCGAAGCACGTGGGGCTCCGCCCGCTCGGGCGTGAGGATGTGCACCACCGGCTCGCCGCGCGCGACGAGTGCGTCGGCGATCAGCGAGCGGTGGCAGCGCCACCACACCGCCTCGGCACACATGATCGCCACGTGCTCGCGATGGGCCATGTCGACGAGTCGCGTGAGCTCCGCAGCGAACATATCGGTCTGCATGTAATCGGCATAGGCGCGGAACGAGGGATTCCTCCACCCGCGGTTGATGGAGTCGGGGTCCTCGCGCCGGAGTCCGCCGAGCCCGGCGAAGTGCGTGTAGCCGAGCCCCGCCGCCGTCAGCGCCGTGGGCAGCGTGTCGATGTTGAACTGCGGGTTGTGGCGCGACCGCGGCATCTTCCGGACGTCGGCGATGTGCGCGATGCCGTGAGCCCGCACGAGCGCGACGAACGTGTCGAGCGCGTGGTTCGAGTGGCCGACGGTCCACACACGGCCAGCGTACCCGCCGGCCGGCTCCGGCGCGGGCATACGGTAAAATTCGCGCGGTGGAGAGCGTTTCCGAGCACTTCAACGCCGCCGCCTTTTTCGTCGATCGCCACGTGGCCGAGGGTCGCGGCGAACGGACGGCATTTCGGTTCGCCGGGCGTCGCATCGTCTACGCCGAGCTCGCCGCCGCGACGGACCGCTGCGCCAACGCCCTGGCCGGATTGGGCCTCGAGCCGCACGACCGCGTGCTGCTCGCTCTGAACGACTCGCCGGCGTTTGCGGCGGCGTTCTGGGGCGCGGTGAAGCTCGGGGCCGTGACGGTGCCCGTCAACACGCTCATGACGCCGCAGGAGTACGAGTTCCTTCTCACCGACAGCGGCGCGCGCCTCGCGATCGTCGACGCCGCGGTCGGGGGACGCGTGCTGGCGATCCGTCACCGCGTGCCATCACTGCGCGAGATCGTCGTGGCGGGCGGGGGCGGGCTCCCCGGCACGCACGACTTCGACGAGCTGCTCGCCGCCGCCAAGCCGACCCGCGATGCGGCGCCCACGGCCGCGGACGAGATCTGCTATTGGGGCTACACGTCCGGCTCGACCGGCACGCCGAAGGCCGCCGTGCACTCGCACGCCCACTTTCGCGCGGCCGCGGATCTGGTGGGCGTCGGCGTGTTTGGCCTCGAACCCGACGACCTCGTGTTCTCGGCGTCGAAGATGTTCTTCGCATTTGGTCTCGGCAACAGCCTCTACTTCCCGGCGCGGGTCGGCGCCGCGGCCGTGCTCGTGCCCGAGCGTATCGACGCCGAGCGCGCGTTCGACGTCATCGCGCACGAGCGACCGACCGTCTTCTTCACCGTGCCGACGCTGTACGCGCGCATGCTCGCGATCCCGGACGCGGAACAGCGCTGGGATCTCTCGTCGCTGCGATTTTGCGTCGCGTCCGGTGAGGCGCTGCCGCCGGCGATCTTCGACGCGTGGGCCGAGCGGTTCGGGCTCGAGCTCGTCGAGGTCGTCGGCTCGACGGAGGCGCTGCACGACTTCATCGCGAACACGCCGGGCGCCGCGCGTCGCGGGCGCGCCGGCCGCGTCGTGCCCGGGTTCGAGGCCCGCGTGGTCGACGACGCGGGCGCGCCGGTGCCCGACGACACGGTGGGACACCTGCTGATCCAGGGCCCGACCACGGCGCCCTACTACTGGAACCGGGCCGACGGCACGCGCGCCACGATGCTCGGCGACTGGCTGCGCACGGGCGACATGTTCGTGCGGGACGCCGATGGCTTCTACACGTTCGCCGGCCGCTCGAACGACATGCTGAAGGTCGCCGGGATGTGGGTGTCGCCGGTGGAGATCGAGGGCGTGCTGGCCGAGCATCCCGGCGTGCTGGAAGCGGGGGTGGTCGGCGCGCCGGACGCGGACGGGCTGACGCGTCCGCACGCGGTCGTCGTGCTCAAGGATGGCTGGGCGCCGTCGCCGGATCTCGCCACGACGCTCGTCGAGTTCGTGCGGCGTCGCGCGGGCGGCCACCGTGCGCCGGCCACCGTCGCGTTCGCCGACGACTTGCCGAAGACCGCGACGGGCAAGGTGCAGCGCTTTCGGCTGAGGCCGGCGTAGCATGCGCGTCGTCGTCGAGCGCGTGTCCAAGGTGTACGGCGATCGCGCCGGTCACGCCGTGCGCGCGCTCGACGGCATCGATCTGGTCGTGGAGTCCGAGGAATTCGTGGCGGTCCTCGGCCCGTCCGGATGCGGCAAGTCGACGCTGCTCAACCTGATCGCGGGCCTGCTCGCGCCGACCGAGGGCGCGATCTGGCTTGACGGCGAGCTGCCGCCGGGCCGCGCGGCGACGGCCATGGTGTTCCAGGAGTTCGCGCTGTTTCCGTGGCGGACGGTGCAGGCGAACGTCGAGTTCGGGCTCGAGGAGATGGGCATCGCGGCCGATGAGCGCCGCCGCCGCGCGCGCCGGTATGTCGACATGACCGGCCTCACGGGCTTCGAGACGAAATATCCGCACGAGCTGTCGGGCGGCATGCGGCAGCGCGTCGGCATCGCGCGCGCGCTCGCCGTCGAGCCGGCGGTGCTGCTGATGGACGAGCCGTTCTCCGCGCTCGACGCGCAGACGCGACAGCTCATGCAAGAGGAGCTGCTTGCGATCTGGGAGCGCACGCGCAAGACGATCGTGTACGTCACCCACAACCTCCACGAGGCGGTCTACATGGCGGATCGCGTCGTCGTCCTCTCGCGACGGCCAGGGCGGGTGCTCGCCGAGGTGAAGGTCGAGCTTCCGCGGCCGCGCGCGGAGTCGATGATCGGCGAGCCGGCGTTCGTGCAGGCGGTCGAGCGTATCTGGGCGCTCATCCGCGACCAGGCGAAACAGGCGCTGCGTGAATAACGTCCGGAGCACCCGGATTGCCGTCGTCAATCGGGCGGCGTTCCTGACACGCCGGCAGTATCGCGGGCTGCGGGTCGTCGCGCTGCTCGGCCTGCTTGTCGCGTGGGAGCTGCTCGCGCGCACAGGTCGCGTGCCCGTGCTGTTTCTGCCCTCTCCGCTCGGCGTGCTGGCCGAAGGCGTCGAGATGCTGCGCTCGGGTGAGCTGCTCGGCCACCTCGCGGCGAGCCTCGAGCGCCTGGTGCTCGGCTTCGCATTGGGCGCGACGGCCGGCGTCGTCGTCGGAGTCGCCGTCGGCTTCTTCGCGGCGGCGGAGGCGGTCGGCACGCCGCTACTGGCCGCGACGTTTCCGATTCCGAAGATCGCGCTGCTGCCGCTGCTGATCCTGTGGCTTGGGCTGGGCGAGCCGTCGAAAGTGGCCGTGATCGCGCTCGGCGTGTTCTTCCCGATGGCGATCAACACCTTCACGGGCGTGCGGCAGGCCGACCCGCTGCTCGTGCGCGCGGCGGTGGCATTCGGTGCGCGGCGCTGGTCGATCATCCGCAAGGTGATCCTGCCGTCCGCGCTGCCGATGATCTTCGCGGGGCTTCGGCTCGGGGCGGGGACGGCGCTCCTGCTCCTCGTGGCGGCGGAGATGATCGCCGTGGAGTCCGGCATCGGCTTTCTCGTCCTGCACGCCGGCAACCTGATGCAGACGACGAAGCTGATGGTCGGCATCGTCGTGCTCTCGCTGCTCGGCGTGCTGTCGCACTGGGGCCTCGGCCGGCTCGAGCGCGCGGCGATTCCCTGGCGGACCGGCTGAGGCGAACACGTGAGGAAACGAGGTGACGGAGTGATCATGCGACGCGGCATTCTCGTTGTCGCCGCGCTCGTGCTGCTGACGTCGAGCGCACACGCGCAAGACCGACCCAAGGTCGGTGTGCTGAAGCTCACGGCCTCGGCGCCGATCTTCGTCGGCGTCGAGAAGGGATTCTTCAAGGCGTTCGGCGTCGACCCCGAGCTCGTCTACTTCCAGGCGGCGGCGCCGATCTCGACGGCGATCGCCGCCGGCCAGGTCGACGTCGGCGCCACCGGCCTCACGGCCGCCACGTTCAACATCGTGCTCGGCGGCGAGCCGATGTGGATCGTCGCGGACAAAGGCCGGGAATGGCCCGATCACCGGCTCACCGCGATCGTGGTGCAGCGCGATCTGTACGACGCCGGCGTGCGAACCGTCGGGGCGCTGAAAGGCAAGCGCATCGGCATCACGCAGCTCGGCTCGACGTTCCACTATCAGATCGGCAACGTGCTCGAAAAGGAGGGCATGACACTCAAGGACGTGACGCTCGTGCCGCTGCAGGCCATGCCCGCGGCGCTCGAGGCGTTGAAGGGCAGGCAGATCGATGCGGTCGTCCTTCCGCAGCCGTTTCCCGGGCGCGCCGAGGCCGACGGCTTCGGACGCGTCATCGCCTGGGGCGGCGACCTCTTTCCCTGGCAGATCGCGACCGTCTTCTATTCGAAGAAATTCGCCGCCGACCGCGCACGTGCGGTGAACTTCATGAAGGGCTACGTCAAGTCGTCGCGCTACTACTACGACGCCGTGCTCGCCGGCAAGACGGGCGCCGCGTATGACGAGGTCGTCGCGATCACGGCGCGCTACACGGGGGCGCCGGAGAGCGTGATCAAGCTCGGGCTGCCGTACCAGGACCGCAACGGCCGGCTGTGGGTCGACGACATCCAGCGCCAGATGACGTGGTGGCAGCGTCACGGCTTCATCAAAGCGACCATTCCGCTGAAGGACATCGTCGACACGTCGTTCGTGGAGGCGGCGGTGAAGGCGCTCGGCGATTAGCAGTATCATCGACCGGATGCGGATCAAGAAGGTGCTCGTCGCCAATCGCGGAGAGATCGCCGTGCGCGTGCTGCGCGCGTGCCGCGAGCTGGGGATCGCGACCGTCGCCGTCTATTCCGAGCCCGATCGCGAGGCGCTGCACGTGCAGATGGCCGACGAGGCCTACGCGATCGGACCCGCGGCGCCGACCGAGAGTTACCTGGTCATCGATCGCCTGGTGGAAACCGCGCGGCGCGCGGGCGCGGACGCGGTGCACCCGGGCTATGGCTTTCTCTCCGAGAACTCCGCTTTCGCCGAGGCGTGCGCGCGCGCCGGATTGACGTTCGTGGGCCCGCCGGCGGCGGCCATGCGCGCGGTCGGCAGCAAGACGGCGGCGCGGCGGCTGGCGCGAGAGAACGGTGTGCCGATGGTGCCGGGCACCGTCGATCCCGTCGCGAGCGACGCCGAGGCGGCACGCGTCGCGGGCGAGATCGGATATCCCGTGATGCTGAAGGCGGCGATGGGCGGTGGCGGCAAGGGCATGCGTCTGGTGCGCCGCGCCGAGGATCTCCCGGAGGCACTCCGCGCCGCACGCGCCGAGGCCGGCGCCGCGTTCGGCGACGCCGCCGTGTATTTCGAGCGCGCGCTCACGGCGCCGCGGCACGTCGAGATCCAGATCCTGGCCGACACCCACGGACACGTGATTCACCTCGGTGAGCGCGAGTGCTCGATCCAGCGACGGCACCAGAAGCTGATCGAGGAGAGCCCCTCGCCCCTCGTCGACGTGGCGCTCCGCACTCGCATGGGCGAGGCGGCGTGCCGGCTGGCCGGGGCCGCGGGCTACGTCAACGCGGGCACCGTCGAGTTTCTCGTCGATGCCGACCGCAACTTCTACTTCCTCGAGATGAATACGCGCCTGCAGGTCGAGCATCCGGTGACCGAGATGGTGACCGGTGTCGATCTGGTGCGCGAGCAGCTGCGCATCGCCGCGGGCGAACCTCTCGGGTTCGCGCAGGCGGACGTCAGCTGGCGCGGCTGGGCCATCGAGTGTCGCGTCAACGCCGAGGATCCGTTCGCCGGCTGGCTGCCGTCGCCCGGCACCATCACCGGGTTGCAGACGCCGGCGGGGCCCTGGGTGCGGGATGACAGCGGCGTGTATCTCGGCTACACCGTGCCGCGGTTCTACGACACGCTGCTCAGCAAGCTCATCGTGTGGGGCGCCGACCGCGCGGCGGCCTGCGATCGCATGGCGCGCGCGCTCGCCGAGTATCGGGTCGTTGGTGTGCGAACGACGATTCCGGCGCTGGCGGCGATCGTCGCTCACCCGGACTTCCGGGCGGGCCGCCTGTCAACGGCGTTCCTCGAGCAGGTGCTGCCCGAATTCGGAGGCGGCGAGCGGCGCTTCGCCCCGATCGCAGTCATTGCGGCCGTGCTCGACCAGCACCACCGCACGCGACACGCCACGACTGGTGTCGCGCCGAGCGACGGGACGTCGGCGGCGTGGCGGCTCGGGATGCGTCCCGGGTGGGCCGGAGGATCGTGGGCGGGCCAGCCATCGTGAAATACGTCGCCATGGTCAACGACGAGAGCCGGGTGGTCGAGCTCGCGGGCGGGGACGATCGCTATCGCGTCACCATCGGCGACGACGCGTGGGACGTCGACGCCCGACGCACGCCGGCCGGCCTGTACTCGCTGCTGATCGACGGCGTCTCGTACACCGCGATGGTCTTCGAGCGCGACGGGGTGTCGGTGGTCGAGGTTGGGGGCGAGTGGTACGAGATCGCTGTCGAGGACCAGACGCGCCACATCATCCGCACCCACGGCGGGACGGCGGGCGGCGCGCGAAGCCGCACGCTGACGGCGCCGCTTCCGGGTAAGATCAGCCGCGTCGCCGTCGGGCCGGGAGACACGGTCCAGGCAGGCGAGACGCTGCTGGTGATCGAAGCGATGAAGATGGAGAACGAGTTCAAGGCCGTCGGGGCCGGCACGGTCGCCGAGGTCCGCGTCACCGTTGGACAGACGGTGAATGCGGGCGACGTGCTGATCGTGATGGGGTGAGATGTCGGGCATGACGATGGATCGGTACGGTAACGCGTTCGCGCCCGGGCTGCCGTATGCCCGTGGCTCGATCATCCGCTCCACCGAGGATGACTTCGTCAAGCTGGAGCGCGCGCGATCGGTGATCGCGCGGCGCATCGCGGACCGCGGTCCCGAATCGATCTTCAACTTTTCGGGGCTCGAGCGCGGCCTGCCGCTTTCGCCGCAGGAGCTTCCGCTGGCCGACGACGAGATCGCGCCGGCGCTGGCCGGCGAGCACGTACACGCGCTCGCGCTTCAGCATCTGGGCGGCGATCCGGCCCGCCACGACGTCATGCTGTTCAACCGGCTCACCGCCGCGACGTTCGGCACGCATCTCGCGCTCGTGACCCCGGGCGACACCGTCGTCGGGCTTTCGCCGACGTACACCCATCCCACGGTGATCCGTTCCGCGCGTCAGTGCGGAGCCCGCTTCGTCGAGGCGGGCGATCTGGCGGGCCTCGAGACCGCGCTCGCGGGCGAGCCGCGCGTGACGCTCGTCGTCCTCACGCGATTGGCCGTGACGTACGACCTGCTGCCGCTGCCGACGGCCCGCGAGGCGGTGCGGCTCGCGCACGCGCGCGGCGCGCGCGTCTACGTCGACGACGCCGGGGGCGCGCGTGTGGGCCCGGCCGTCTTCGGGCAGCCGCGAACGCTGGAGCTCGGCGCGGATCTCGGCGCCACCGGACTCGACAAGTACGGGACCGTCGGACCCCGGCTCGGACTGCTCGCGGGAGACGCCGCGCTGGTGGCCGCCATCCGGGCGCGGGCATTCGAGTTCGGCCTCGAGGCGCGACCGATGCTCTATCCCGCGGTCGTGCGCTCGCTCGCCGGATATCGACCCGAGCGCGTACGCGAGCTCGTGCAGACGACGCGGACGGTGGCCGAGGCGCTGCGCGGCGTTTTCGGCGCGCGGCTGCACGTGACGCCGGTGACCGCGCAGCTGCGCGCCGACGACCTGCTCGCGCTGGCGATGGAGCGCGCCCGGATGACGACGCCCCCGATCGTGCCGATCGAGGCGACGGCCGCGCTCGCCATGCTGCTGCTGGAGGACTACGGTGTCCTGACGGTGCATTTCGCGGGGATGCCGCCCGGAACCTCGAGTCTGCTGCTGAAGTTCATCCCACCAGAGACGCTCGAGCGCTTCGGTGGCGCCGACGCGCTCGCCAAGGCCGTCGACGCGTCGGTCGATCGCCTCGCCGCGCTCTTGCACGATCGCGCGGCGTTCACCGCGCTGCTCCTCGGCGCCGGCGCGCAGAGCGGCGACCGGGGCGCGTCCGTGCCCCGCGACTGATGGCGTCGGCACCGGCGATCGTCTTCAAGGACGTCGACAAATGGTTCGGCAAGCTGCACGTGTTGCGGAAGATCAATCTCGCGGTCGCCACCGGCGAAGTGGTGGTCGTGTGCGGACCGTCGGGCTCGGGAAAGTCGACGCTCATCCGCTGCGTCAACGGACTCGAGCGTGTGCAGACGGGCGACATCGCGGTCCTGGGCGAGTCGATCACGGGCCGCGGCGTGAATCTGCCGGGCTTGCGGACACGCGTCGGCATGGTCTTTCAGTCGTTCAATCTGTTCCCGCACATGACGGCGCTCGAGAACATCATGCTGGCGCCGATGAAAGTACGGAAGCTGTCGCGCGCGGACGCGGGGAACACGGCGCGGACGCTGCTGGCGCGAGTCGGTCTCGCCGAGAAAGCGGACAACTATCCGGCGAATCTCTCCGGCGGCCAGCAGCAGCGCGTGGCGATCGCGCGCGCGCTCGCCATGCAGCCGAAGATCATGCTGTTCGACGAGCCGACGTCCGCGCTCGATCCGGAGATGATCAACGAGGTGCTGGACGTCATGACCACGCTGGCCCGCGACGGCATGACGATGATGTGTGTCACGCACGAGATGGGGTTTGCCCGCCGCGTCGCCCACCGCGTCGTCTTCATGGACGAGGGGCAGGTGGTCGAGGAGGGGACGCCCCAGCAGTTCTTTGCCGCGCCCAAATCGGATCGCGGCAAGCAGTTCCTGTCCAAGATTCTCACCCATTGACGGAGGACTCATGAAGAGGACGCTCGCATTCGTGCTCGTGGCGGTGGTCGCCGTCGCCCTGGCGACGCCGGCCCTCGCGGAGCAAGACACGCTCGAGAAGATCAAGTCGACCGGCGTGCTGACGATCGGCACGCGGACCGGCTCGCCGCCGTTCGCGTACATCAACAAGCAGAACGAGTGGGTCGGCTTCAGCATCGACCTCGTCGAGATGGTCGTGAAGCCGTCCGTTGAGAAGGCCGTCGGTCGGCAGATCAAGATCGAGAAGAAGGAATCGACGCCGCCGACGCGGATCCCGCTGCTCACCTCGAATGCCGTGGATCTCATCGCCGGCACGATGACCGACACGCCGGAGCGCCGACAGTCGGTCGACTTCAGCTACACGTTCTTCTATACGGGCGCGCAGTTCCTGGTGAAGAAGGGCAGTCCGATCCACGGCGTCAACGACATTGGCGGCAAGCGCATCGCCTCGCAGCAGGGCTCGACCAACGCGAAGATCATCCGCGAGAAGTATCCGCAGGCGCAGCTGCGCGAATTCCCCGACCAGCCGGCGGCGTTCCAGGCGCTGCTGCAGGGACAGGTCGACGCGTACACGAACGACGGCATCCAGCTCGCCGGCCTGAAGGTGAAGGCGCCGAACCCGAACGACTGGGAGGTCGTCGGCGATTTCTACTCCGAGGAGCCGTACGGCATGGCCATGCGCAAGGGAGACGCCAAGTTCAAGGCCGCCGTCGACGCGGGCCTCAAGCAGGCGTTCGAGTCGGGCAAGTACTTCGAGATCTATGAGAAGTGGTTCGGGCCGAAGGGCGAGCTGCCGTACCCGATGACGCCGCAGGTGAAAACCTATCTGCTGAAGCAGATCGGCAAGTAAGGATCGCGGCCTGAACTATACCTTCAAGTGGAGCGTGCTCTGGACCGGCCAGTCGGGCCACTGGCTGCTCCAGGGCCTGCTCACCACGCTCGAGCTGTCGGCGCTGGCGTGGCTGCTCGCGGTCGCGCTCGGCATTCTGTCGGGCGCGCTCCGCACCGTTCGGTTTCTGCCGCTGCGCGTGCTCGCCACCGCGTACGTCGAGTTCTTCCGCAACGTGCCGCTGCTCGTCTGGATGTTCTTCTGGTATTTCGGCGTGCCGCCGCTGCTGCCGCGCGGGATCCAGGACTGGCTCTATAACCACGGTGCCGAGTTCTGGGCCGGGATGCTGGCGCTCGGCGTCTACCACGGCGCGCGCATGTCGGAGGTGATCCGCTCCGGCATCCAGTCGATCCCGCGCACGCAGTTCGAGGCGTCGGTGGCCATGGGGCTGACGACGTTCCAGGCCTACCGGCTCATCATCATCCCGGTGGCGCTGCGGCTCATCGTTCCGCCCGGCACGAACGAGTCGCTGAATCTGCTCAAGAATTCGTCGGTCGCCCTCACCATCAGCGTCGCCGAGCTCACGTTTCAGACCCGTCAGATCGAGACGTACACCGCGAAGGCGATCGAGGCGCTGACGGCCGGAACGGTGATCTATCTCGTGCTGTGTCTGTCGATCGCCACGATCATGGCGCGGGTCGAGCGGCACTTCGCCATCCCGGGCCTCATCGCCCGCGTCGGTCCCGCCGCCTGATGCGCGCCGCCGGAGTCGGTCGTGGCTTGTGGATGTGGCGCAGCGACGGTGCGGGCGCCATCATGGCGCGCCGTCGTCGCCGCACGAAGCGCAGGACGGGACGAGCGACGCCGCTGCGGACTGGCTGGCCGCAAAGCAACCCCCGCTGGGGGATGGGGGGTGAGCGAGTCCCGTCCGAGCGAGTTGCGGCGTACAGGCGAGCCATGCCGGCGCCCGCGGCGTTCGCTGCGGCGCATCCGCAGGACGCGACCGACAACCGCGGTGCGGATTAGACGCGATGGACTTCTCGGTCATCACGAGCAACTTCAAGTTTTTGATCCTGCAGGGGCTCATCGGCCTCGGGCCGTTCATCGGCGGCACGCTGCGGCTGGCGATCCCGGCCATCTTGCTCGGCTTCGTGCTCGGCATCTTCGTCGGGCTGGCGCGGCTGTCGGTGTCGCGTTGGATCCGCGTCCCGGCGACGCTCTACGTCGAGTTCTTCCGCGGCGTGCCGCTCGTGATGGTGATCTTCTGGATCTGGTTCATCATTCCGCAGCTGCTGCACCTGCCGATTCCGGAGTACGGCGTGGCCCTCACGGCGTTCGTGATCTTCGAGGCGGCGTATTTCGGCGAGATCGTGAGGGCCGGCGTGCAGTCGGTCGCCCGCGGCCAGGTCGAGGCGGCCACCGCGCTCGGCATGACGGGCGCGAAGACCATGCTTTACGTCGTGCTGCCGCAGGCGCTCAAGAACATGGTCCCGTCGCTGGTGACGCAGACGATCGTGCTCTTCAAGGACACGTCGCTGGCGTCGATCATCGGCTACGTCGATCTCACCAAGGCCGCGCAGATCGTCAACAACCGCGAGATCAAGCCGTTTCAGATCTATATCTTCATCGCCGTCGTGTATTGGCTCTGCACCTATTCGATGTCACTCGCCGCGCGACGTCTCGAGCGCCGGGCAGCTTAGGGCCAGAGCGCGTCGGGGACCAGACCGAGCCCGGTGAAGGGCGGAAGATCGACGGGCGTTGCGCCGGACACGACGCCCGCAAGAACGTAGCGGCCCGGCTCGAGCACGAACGCCTCGACGATACGCGGTTCCGGATCCACGAGCCACAGAAACGGGACGCCGTATCGCGCGTAGAGCCGCGTCTTGGTACCGCGGTCGATCGCTCGCGTCGATGGCGAGAGGATCTCAACCGCGAGCGTCGGTCCTCCTTCCATGCCGCGTCGACTGGTCAGGGACATCCGGTCGGGCGCTATATAGAGGATGTCCGGCTGGACGATTGTCGTCTCGTCCGGACGGTCGGCGAGGATGACGTCGAGCGGAGCGAACAAGAGGAGTCCCGGTGCGCGGCTCGGTACGTGCGCCATCAGCGCGCGGACGAGATTTGAAAGGATGATTTGGTGCTGGAGCGACGGAGCCGGCGTCACCGAGAGTTCGCCATCGTGAATTTCGTAGCGCCGCCGATCGTTCGGCAACGCCGCGTAATCCCGATAGGTGAATGCGCTCCTCGGAGCCATGCGCCTCTACTATTTGACCGCGCCAGCAGCGTGTCAATGCCGCGAGTTCGATACGCTGACCTTCGTGCCTGAGATCGAGCTCTCCAACGGCGTGCGGCTCCACTGGCGCGAAGCCGGCGACCCCGCCAAGCCGCCCGTCGTGTGGATTCACGGCGGGTCGATCGAGGACTCGTCGTCGATGGTCGCGGACTTGGAACCGTTCGCCGCGCGCATCCGCGCGCTGTTCCCCGACACGCGCGGTCACGGACTGTCCGCGCGGTTCGAGCGCGTCGAGGACTACACATATGCGAAGAAGGCCGACGACGTGCTGCTCTGGCTGGACGCGCTTGGCATCACACGCGCGGTGTTCGGCGGCGCCTCCATGGGGGCGGCCCTGTCGCTGTGGCTCGCGATTCACGCGCCGGAGCGCGTGCGCGCGGTGGTGTCGATCAGTGGGCCGCCCTATGCGCCGTTGCCCGAGGACATCGCGTGGTGGAAGCGTCACCGGCCACTGGTCGAGGCCGGCCGCTTCGAGGAGTACTACGACGCGAACGTGCGGCTGCGCGTCGGCGACGAGGCGCTCGCGCGCCTGAAGGCGCGCCCCGATCGCTACGTGGAGGTGCTCGGCACGCTGCGACGGCACTCGGTGGCCTCGCTCCTCGCCTTGCTCGACGAGACGTATTCGCGCACCGAATGGCTTGCCGACTGTGCGCACATCCGCCGACCGGTCCTCGTCATCGCCGGGGAGCGCGACCACTTTCCGACCGTCGCGATGTCAGCGCGGGTGACCGAAACGATCCCCGGCGCGCGTCTGCATGTGGTGGCGGGCGGCGGCCACTTTCCCAACCGTTCGCACCGCGGCGAGGTGCAGGCTGTCGTCGGCGCCTTTCTCACCGAGCTCGGTGTATAACGGGCCATGCGAATCGTCGATCTGTCGTTTCCGATCCGTCCGCACTTTCGCTGGAAGGTCGAGCCGAGGCTGACCAAATCACACGCTGCCGGCGACGTGTTCCAGTCGACCGTCATCACGATTTCGTGTCATGCCTATACGCACGTCGACGCGCCCGCCCACTTCTTGCGGGGCGACCGTGACATCGCCGCGATGCCGGTGGAGCAGTGGATGGGCGATGCCGCCGTCGTGGATCTCAGCCATCTCGGCGACAACGGTGAGGTGACCGCCGCCGAGCTCGAGCAGCATGCCGGCCACGTGCGGCGCGGCGACATCGCGCTGCTGCGGACGGACTGGCCGAAGAAGGTCAGCGTCGCGACCGAGAAATTCTGGCGCGATGCGCCCTACACGGGGCGCTCCGCGTGCGAGTGGCTGGTGCGCCGCGGGGTCAAAGCGGTCGGCTACGACTACCCGCCGGACTACACCGTCCGCACGTCGATCTTCGAGCCCGCGGTGAAGCTGACGCCCGAGCAGTGCACGACGCACCACGTTTTCTTTCCGGCGGGAATCGTCGTCGTCGAGTATCTGACCAATCTCGACCGGATCGGCGTCCCGCGCTGTCGGTTCGTCGCGCTGCCGCTGCGCATCGAGGGGGCGGACGGTTCTCCGGTCCGCGCGATTGCGCTCCTGGACGATTGACCGGCGTCTTCGATAGCCCGACCCGCGGCTGAGGTATCATCTCCCGGATGCCCCGACCCTGGTTGGCGCTGCTTGCCGTCGTGGTGGCCGCGGCTGGCTGCAGCGGCCAGCCGAGCGCGTCGGCTTCCGCCGCTGCCTCCACCGAGCAGCCCGCTGCGCCGGCGTCGCGGCCGGTGAAGGTCTTCCAGGCCGTGGAGGAGCGCGTCCCACGCACCATTGCCTCGACGGGCGCGCTCGCCGCGGACGACACGGTCGTGCTCGGCGTGAAGGTGCCCGGCCGACTCGTCGAGCAGGCGGTCGACCTCGGCACGCGCGTGCGGCGCGGACAGGTGATCGCGCGCATCGATGCGACCGACTACAAGCTGCGTGTGGAGCAGGCGGAGGCGGCGCTGCAGCAGGCGCGCGCGAGACTGGGGCTGTCTCTCACCGGCACCGACGAGCAGGTCGATCCGGAAAAGACCTCGATCGTGCGCCAGGCGCGCGCGGTGCTCGACGAAGCGCGGCTCGCGCGAGAGCGCTCAACGAAGCTGCTCGAGCAGAACCTCATCGCGCGGGCGCAGGACGACACCGCGCAGGCCAATCTGGGGGTCGCCGAGGGGCGCTATCACGACGCCCTCGAGGAGGTTCGCAACCGCCAGGCGACGCTGACGCAGCGGCGCTCGGAGCTCGAGCTGGCGCGCCAGCAGCTCGCCGACACCGTGCTCGTCTCGCCGTTCGACGGTGCGGTCAGCGCCCGCCAGGCCGCCGTCGGCGAGTATCTCGCGGCGGGCGCACCGGTCGCCACGCTGGTCCGCACGCATCCGCTCCGATTGCGGCTGCCCGTGCCGGAGCGCGAAGCGGTCGGCGTGCGCGCGGGGCAGGCGGTGCGGCTGACCGTCGAAGGCGACAGCGCCGTGCATCAGGGCCGCGTCGTGCGGCTCAGCCCGATCGTGCAGGAGCAGAACCGCACGCTGCTCGTCGAGGCGGAGGTGCCGAATGCCGCCGCGGTGCTCAAGCCTGGCGCCTTCGCACGCGCCGAGATCGTGACCGAGGGCTTGCAGCCGGTGATCCGCGTGCCCGCCGCCTCGCTCGTGACGTTCGCAGGGGTGGAGAAGCTGCTCGTCGTGCGCGGCGGCAAGATCGCCGAGGTGCGCGTGCAGACGGGGCGCCGCGTCAAGGACAGCATCGAGATCGTGGCCGGGCTCAAGCCTGGCGAGAGCGTCGTGCTGCAGCCGGGCAATCTCGCGCCCGGTCAGGCCGTGACCGCCGAGCGGTAGCGACCCGTGCAAAAGCTCGCCGAGATCTGCATCAAGCGCCCGGTCTTTGCCACGATGATCGTGATGGCGCTCGTCGTGGTGGGCGCCGCCTCGTACTTCCGGCTCGGCGTCGACCGCTTCCCGGCCGTCGACTTGCCGACCGTCACCGTGCGCGTGGAGCTGCCCGGCGCGTCGACCGAGGAGATCGAGACCCAGGTCACGCAGAAGCTCGAAGAGCAGATCAACACGATCCAGGGCATCCAGGAGCTGCGCTCGATCTCAACGCCCGGCAACTCACTCGTCATCACGACGTTCGTGCTGAGCCGGAACATCGACGTCGCGGCCCAGGACATCCGCGACAAGGTCTCGATCGCCCAGCGCAACCTGCCGCGCGACGTCAAGCCGCCGATCATCGCCAAGTTCGACAACGACCAGGCGCCGGTGCTGACCATCGCGCTTGCCAGCGAGCGATCGCTGCGCGAGCTGACGGAGATCGCCGACAAGATCGCCCGCCCGCCGCTGGAGCGCTCGCCCGGCGTGGGCGAGGTGCGGATCGTCGGCGGGCTGCCGCGCTCGATCAACGTGTGGGTCGACGCCGACCGGCTCGCCGCCTATCAGCTGCCGATCACGAGCGTACGCGACGCGCTCATTCGGCAGAACGCCGATCTCCCCGGCGGCAACGTGACGTCGGGACTCAACGAAGCGTCGCTGCGTACGATGGGCCGGATCGCCGATCCGCGGGACTTCAACGACCTCGTGGTGGCCACGCTCGGCGGCTCGCCCGTCCGGGTTCGCGACGTCGGCTACGCCGAAGACGGCACCAAGGAGCAGCGCTCGGCGGCGCGACTGAATGGCGTGCCCACGGTCATCCTCGAGATCCGGCGGCAGTCGGGCGAGAACACCGTGGCCGTCATCGAGGGCATCAAGAAGACGCTGGCCCGCCTCGCCGAGCAGGTGCCGTCCGACGTCAAGCTCGAGATCATCCGCGACCAGTCGAAGTACATCTACGCCGCGCTGCACGAGATCAACCTGCACCTGGTGCTTGGCTCGATCCTGGCCTCGCTCGTCGTGCTGGCCTTCATGCGCTCGTGGCGTTCGACGTTCATCGCCGCCGTCGCCATCCCGACATCCGTCATCTCCGCGTTCGGGATGATGTGGATGCTGAACTTCACGCTGAACAGCGTGACCATGCTCGCGCTGGTGCTGATGGTCGGCATCGTGATTGACGACGCGATCGTCGTGCTGGAGAACGTCTTCCGCTTCGTGGAAGAAAAGAAGATGCGGCCCTTCGAGGCCGCGCGCGAGGCGACCGCCGACATCGGCCTCGCGGTCATGGCCACCACGCTCTCGCTCGTCGTGATCTTCGTGCCCGTGTCGTTCATGTCGTCGATCTCGGGACGGTTCCTCTACCAGTTCGGCCTCACCGCCGCCGTGTCGGTGATGGTCAGCCTGCTCGTGTCGTTCACGCTCACGCCGATGATGTGCGCCCGGATGCTTCGGGCGGAGGACGCTGCGGGCGGCGGCGAAGGCCATCACGCCGCCCGATCACGGCGCGGCTTCTATGCCTACATCGATGGGGCGTACGCATGGTGCCTGGCGCTCGCCATGCGTCATCGCTGGGTCGTCATCGCGGTGAGCGTCGTCGTGCTCGCGTCCACGGTGCCGTTCTACCGCGCCGTCAAGCAGGAATACATCCCGAGTGACGTGGACGAATCCGAGTTCGAGATGCTCGTCTTCGCACCGGAAGGCATGAGCCTCGCCGCCATGGACGAGGCGATGCAAGCGCTGGCCGACGAGGCGCGGCGCACGCGGGGCGTCGCGCTCACGCTGGCCTCGGCCGGCGGCGGCTTCCTGAACCGCGTGAACCAGGGCTACATGTACGTGCGCACCGTCCCCCACACCGAGCGCACGGTCAGCTTGCACCGGATCTGGGAGGGGCTCACGCACGGGGATCCGGCGGCCGCGTTTCGCGGCAACTATTCGCAGCGCGACATCATCCAGGAGCTGCGCCGCCGCTATCGGCGGTTTTTCGCGGCCGGCTTCCGGCCCCAGATACGCAACATCGCCGGCTTCAACATCGGCGGCGGTACGTTCGACATCGACCTCGCGCTGCGTGGGCCGGATCTGGAAAAGCTCGCCGAGTATGGCGAGCGGCTCAAGGTGAAGGCGCGCGAGCTGGGCGGCATCGTCGACGTCGACACCACGCTGCAGCTCGACAAGCCGGAGCTGCGCGTGGTCATCGACCGCGCGCGGGCGGCCGACCTGCGCGTCGACACCGAGCAGATCGCGACCGCGCTGCGACTGATGGTGGGGGGCGACGACCAGGTCTCGCGCTTCCACGACAACGACGTCAACGACGACTACGACGTGTCCATTCGTCTCATCGACGCGAACCGCAGCGATCTGGGCGCGATCTCGCGTCTCTACGTCTCGCGCGACTCGGCCAGCAACAACACCGCGACCGGTGCCCCCGCCCAGGTCGGTCTCGCCCCGGGCGGTGGCCTCGTGCGTCTGGACAATCTCGTGCAGATCGTCCGCGCTCCGACGGTGTCCCGCGTCGACCGTACCGATCGTCAGCGCGAGGTACGCCTGCGCGCGGGCGTGGCGCCGGGCTACGGCCAGGCGGACCGCATCGACGCGCTCAAGCGCGCGGTGAGCGAGCTGAACCTGCCGCGCGCCTACACGAGCTTCGCCACCGGCAAGGCGAAGGAGATGGAGAAGACGTTCACCGAGTTCCTGTGGGTGTTCGTGCTGTCGTTCGCCTTCATGTACATGATTCTGGCCTCGCAGTTCGAGAGCCTCGTCCACCCGCTGACGATCTTGCTGTCGCTGCCGCTGTCCGTGCCGTTCGCGATGCTCTCGCTCTGGTACACGGGCAACACGCTGAACCTCTACTCCGCGCTCGGCATTCTCGTGCTCTTCGGGGTGGTGAAGAAGAACGCGATCTTGCAGATCGACCACATGAACAGCCTGCGGGCGCGAGGCATGGACCGCGCCGCTGCGATCATGCAGGGCAATCGCGATCGGCTGCGGCCGATCCTCATGACGACGCTCGCCCTCGTCGCCGGCATGCTGCCGCTGTGGGTCGGAACCGGCCCCGGCGCGGAGGAGCGGCGGGCCATCGCCGTCGTCGTCATCGGCGGGCAGACGCTGTCGCTGCTGCTCACGCTGCTCCTGACCCCGGTCGCGTACTCGCTGTTCGAGGACGCCGCGGCCGCGCTGAAGCTCGCGCGGCCGTCGATTGCGCCGTGGCGACGGCTGCAGCGGCAGCGCGAGCGCCGCGCGTGGCGCGTGCGGCTGCGCCGCCGCGCCCGGACCACGGCCCCGCCCGTCTAGCTTCTGCAGCCGTCGCGCATTGGGCGAGTGCCTTAGCGTCGGCTGCTGCTGTCTTGCGCGCAGCCGGGTCGTGCCGGCGGTCCGCCGGCTCGCCCATCCGGACCGGCGATTACTTGACCGCGCCCGCCGTCAGTCCAGAGACGTAGTAGTCGAGGAAGAAGACGTAGAGGATGACGATCGGTACGGAGCCGAGGATGGCGCCCGCCATCAGCTCGCCCCAGAAGTAGATGTCGCCCCGAATGAGCTCGCTCGTCACCCCAACGCTGGCGGTGATCTGCTCCGACGACGAGGTGAACGTGAGCGCATAAATGAACTCGTTCCAGGACAGCGTGAATGCGAACAGCACCGCGCAGACCAGGCCCGGGATCGCGATCGGCAGCACGATCCGCCACAACGCCTGCACGCGCGTGGCGCCGTCCACCATCGCGCACTCCTCGACCTCCTTCGGCACCGTGCGGAAGTAGCCCATCAGCAGCCAGGTGCAGAACGGGACGAGAAAGGTCGGGTAGGTGACCACGAGCGCCCACTTCGAATCGGCAAGCCCGATCCAGTTGATCACCTGCGCGAGCGGCAAGAACAGCAGAGACGTCGGCACCAGATACGTCACGAAGATTCCCGTCCCGAAGCTGTTCACGCCCCGGAACTTCAGCCGCGACAGCGCGTAGGCGGCGACGGTGCCGATGATCACCGACGCCGTGGTGGCGAGCACCGTCACCAGCAGACTGTTCTTGGTCCACGTGAGAAATTCGGTCTCCCAGAGCAGCTTCATGTAGTGCTCGAGCGTCGGCCCCTGCTTGATGACGAGCGGCACCGCGTAGCGGTCGTACAGCTCGCGGTCCTGTTTCAGCGACGTCAGCGCCATGTGATAGAAGGGAAACAGCGCGAAGACGAGGAACGGGACGAGCAGCACGTGCATCAGGATCTTCGTCCCGAGGCGACGCCGCGACATCAGTAGGCCTGCTTTCGCACGAAGCGCAGCTGGGCCCACACGACGAACATCAGCAGCGGGAAGAGATAGAGCGATACGGCCGCACCCTCGCCGATGCGCCCGCTCTCCAGGCCGATCATGCGCGAGTACGTCGCGAACAGATGCGTGGAGTTGATCGGGCCGCCCTTCGTGAGCACGTACACGATGTTGAAGTCGCTGAAGGTGAAGATGGTCGAGAACAGCACCACGACCGCCAGCACCGGCCTGAGCATCGGCAGCGTCACGTACCAGAACCGTGCCCATGGACCGGCGCCGTCGGATTCCGCGGCCTCGTACAGATCCTTGGGGATGGCGACCAGGCCGGCCAGGATGGTGATGGCGAAGAACGGCAGCCCACGCCAGATGTTGACGACGATGACGGCGGCCATGGCGTAGTAGCTCTGGCCGAGCCAGTTCGGGCCCGGCGGGGTCAGGATCCCGAGCGCGATGCCGGTCCAGTTCACCACGCTGTAGAGCGAATTGAACATCCACCACCAGCCGAGGGTCGACAGCGCGGTGGGAATCACCCACGGCAGGAGCACGGCGCCCCGGATCAGCCGCTTGAACCAGAGCTGCTGGTTGAGGAGCAGCGCGAGCGAGATTCCGAGCACGAGCTTGATCGCCACCGAGACACCGGTGAAGACGAACGCGTTCTGGAACGTGTGGCGGAAGGCGTCGCTGTCCCAGAGGCGGATGAAGTTCGTGAGTCCGATGAAGTGGCTCGGGCGACCGATGAACGCGTTGGACAGCGAGAAGTACAACGCCATGGCGAACGGGTAGGCGACGAGCAGCATGATCAGGATCATGGCGGGCGCGATGAACAGCGGTCCGAGCACGCGCTCGCGATCGAGCAGCTCGCTCACGCGCGCGCGCAG
>Ga0310810_10000180_pt1 | contig 64095 bp, 70 predicted proteins | sample NCmetagenome_FD_207641 | JGI IMG/M metagenome (GOLD analysis project Ga0310810, IMG submission 207641) | Soil microbial communities from experimental microcosm in Duke University, North Carolina, United States - NC | ecosystem: Engineered > Artificial ecosystem > Soil microcosm > Unclassified ...
TGATGCCTGGTGACAACGTGTCGTTGGTGATCGAGTTGATCACGCCAGTCGCGATGGAGAAAGGGTTACGCTTCGCCATTCGTGAAGGTGGCCACACGGTCGGCGCCGGCACGATCAGTGAAATCATTAAGTAGTTTTCTGCTAGCGGCTCGTCCGCCAGCAAACATCAACATGCGGTTTGCAACTTGCCGCCAGTTCTTTCCTTCCGGAGATGCCGGAAGGGGTTAGAGAGCAAAACAGTGATTGGAAAAGAGAGAATTCGAATCCGGCTGAAAGCGTACGACTATCGCATCCTGGATCAGTCCACGGGCGAGATTGTCGAGACAGCTCGACGTACCGGCGCCCAGATTGCTGGCCCGATCCCATTACCGACGATGAAGAACAAGTACACCGTGCTTCGGTCGCCGCACGTGGATAAGAAATCGCGCGAGCAGTTCGAGATTCGCACGCACAAGCGCTTGCTCGACATTCTCGAGCCGACGCAACAAACAGTCGATGCTCTCATGAAACTCGATCTCCCAGCTGGTGTAGACGTGGAGATCAAAGCATTTGGGAAAGAGCACAAATAGACGGGTGGGGACGGAGCGAGGCTCCGTAGGTTTTAGGCGGGCAAGGGTGCCCGCGCCGCACGAGCCAGCCAATAGCCGCTGAGCCAAGCTGGAACGGAGAAGGAAATGGCAAAAGTAGCAGGAATTCTCGGAAAGAAAGTCGGAATGACGCAGCTCTTCGATTCGAAGGGTGAGGTTCGTCCGGCGACAGTGCTACAGGCAGGCCCATGCGTGATCACTCAGCACAAAACCGGCACGCGCGACGGCTACGAGGCCGTGCAGCTTGGGTTGGTCGAGTTTGTGAAGGAATCGCGCATGACGAAAGCCTCGCGCGGACACCTCGGCAAGAACAACCTTCCTCCAGTGAAGTTCATGCGCGAAGTTCCGATTGAAGCCGAAGAGCCAGGCGAGACGAACGGAGCGGTAAAGGTTGGCGATCGTGTCCTAGTGGATGCATTTGAAACCGAGCGCTTCGTCGATATTCTGGGCATCAGTAAAGGTCGAGGTTTTGCCGGAGTCGTGAAGCGCCACCATTTTGGTGGTGGTCCCAAGTCACACGGCTCGATGTTCCAGATTACCGGTTCGATCGGCGCGTCAGCGTTTCCTTCACGCGTTATGAAGGGGATGCGTATGTCTGGACATCTTGGCAATGCGCAGACTACCGTCCGAAACCTGCGCGTGTTGGGTGTGGATAAAGACGAAAACCTGCTCGTCGTTGAGGGCAGCGTTCCGGGACCGAATGGTGGATACCTGGTTATTACCAAAGCGAAGAAACCGCCCAGAGAGCGCCGTGGCTTTGCCGGTGCGGCGACGGTTGATCCGTTGAAGGCCGCTAAGCGGGCTGCGAAGAAAGGGTAGCGATCACTAGCGCGAGAAGCATATGGCAACTATCGATGTTTACAACTTGAGCGGAGCGAAAGCGGGCACGATGGACCTCGCCGATGAAGTTTTCGGTGCGGTCAATGAAGACCTGCTGTGGGAAGCAGTGAAGCACTTCCGCGCCGCGAACCGGGCTGGCACGCACGCGACGAAGAACAAAAAGCTCGTATCAGGTGCCGGTAAGAAACTCTGGAAGCAGAAGGGCACTGGGCGCGCCCGCGTCGGATCCATCCGTTCTCCTCTGTGGAGGCATGGCGGCACGGTGCATGGTCCTCAGCCGCGTTCTTACGATTACACGTTTCCGCGCAAAAAGCTGTTGGGCGCGCTTCGTTCGGCGCTGGCAGCGAAATTTGCCGACGGCAAGCTCGTCGTAGTCAAAGCTTTCGATGTGAAAGAGCCGAAGACAAAACAGTTTCAGGCAGCGCTCGATGCTCTGAAGATCGTTGGCTCCGTCCTCCTGGTGGAAGAATCCAAGCAGGAGAATCGAAACCTCGAATTGAGTTCGCGCAATATTCACGGACTTGAACTGGTGCGTGGCAATGCTGTGCATCCGTATCATCTCCTTCGCTATGACCGCGCGATCTTTTCGCAGGGTGCGCTCAATAAGCTGCAGGATTCGCTTCGGAAAACAGCTTCTCAGCGTCAATCGGATGTTGCGAAGCCGGCGAAAAAATCAGCGCGTCGTGCGCGCAAGGCGGAGGTCGCCTGATGAAATCCGCATACCAGATCATCCGTCGCCCCGTGATCACCGAAAAGGGCCTGGCCATTAAGGAGTCCCAGAGCACTTTGGTCTTTCAGGTTGCAAGCAAAGCCACGAAGACAGAGATCAAGGAAGCTGTGCAGTCCATCTTCAAGGTGAAGGTGAGCTCTGTGCGCACCGCAAATTATCCGGGAAAAGAGCGGCGCCGCGGACGTTTCGCGGGCTATCGTCCCGACTGGAAAAAGGCTTACGTTCGCCTGAAGTCCGGCGAGAAGATGCCTGAGTACGCACAAAATCTGTAGTCAGGAGTCCGTGACTCCCTGTGGACCGAACGAACAAGCTAGACGCTAGACGCTAGCAGCGAAGAGCTGAATTTATGGCAATTAAGACATACAGACCGACAACGCAAACACTGCGCTACCGGACCACCCTAGTCAACGCAGATTTGACTAAAGGGAAGCCTCATAAGGCTCTTGTCGAGCCCAAAAAGCGCAGCGGCGGACGCCGTAACTCCGGCGACATCACCATGTGGTTCCGTGGTGGGGGCAACAAAAAGATGCTCCGCTTGATCGACTTCAAACGTGACAAGCAGGGAATTCCTGCAACGGTCGTGTCGGTTGAATACGATCCGAACCGTTCCGCGCGGATTGCGTTACTTGCCTATGCTGACGGCGAGAAGCGCTACATTCTGCAGCCTGACGGACTGAAGGTGGGAACAAAAGTTGTGAGTGGTCCCGACGCCGACATTCTCGTCGGTAACGCTTTGCCGCTCCGCAACGTTCCTCCCGGTACCACGATTCACAACCTGGAGCTTCGCCCCGGCAAGGGCGCGCAGATGGTGCGCTCGGCTGGAGGCGCCGCTCAATTGGTCGCGAAGGAAGGCGACTATGCGTTGGTGAAGTTGCCCTCGGGCGAAACTCGCAAAGTTTTGCTCGATTGCATGGCCACGATTGGTCAGGTTGGTAATCTCGATCACGAGAACGTCACGATTGGCAAAGCTGGACGTACCCGCTGGATGGGCAAGCGTCCGCATAACCGTGGTGTCACGATGAATCCAGTCGATCATCCGCATGGTGGTGGCGAAGGTAAGACGTCTGGTGGACGTCACCCTGTTACCCCATGGGGTCAGCCGACACGCGGATACAAGACGCGTAACAACAAGCGCACTGACGCATTTATCGTTGGGCGCCGGAAGAAGGGGTAAGCACCAGGGACTTCGGGCTTGAACGTCCCCGGTTTTGAAAACGATTTAATGAACAGACTCTCAGTCCAGAACGCTGAGAACTGAGAACTGGGAACTGAGAACTGAATTTATGGCACGTTCGACAAAAAAAGGACCATTCATAGACTCGCATCTGGCGACGAAAGTCGAAGCCATGAACTCGCGCAACGAAAAGAAGGTCGTGCGCACATGGTCGCGGCGTTCGACGATCATTCCGGAGATGGTTGGACACACAATCGCGGTGCACAACGGAAAGAAGTTCATTCCGGTTTACGTCACCGAGAACATGGTCGGTCATAAGCTGGGCGAGTTCAGCTTCACGCGTTCCTTCAAGGGTCACTCCATGAAGGCGGCGACTGAGGTAGCTGCTAAGCCAGCGGGAATACCGGGTGGGCCGGGCGCACCGGCACCGGCAGCCCCAGCGGCGCCAAAGGCGTAACACGAGCGAGAGAGAAAAGTTATGGAATTTCGAGCACAAGCACGGTTCATGCGAGTTTCGCCCCAGAAGGCGCGGCTCGTACTGGACCTCATCAAGGGTCAGAAAATCGAGGATGCGCGCAACACGCTTCTGTTTACGAAGAAGCGCGTGGCTTCGACCGTCGGCAAGTTGCTTCAGTCGGCCATCGATAACGCTAACTTTCACAGCACCGAAAAGAATGTCGATGTTGATATCGACAATCTTTATGTGAAGAGCGCGGTTGCCAACGACGGGCCTCGCATGAAGCGGATTCGTCCCGCGCCGATGGGCCGCGCATATCGCTACGTGCGTCGTATCTCTCACCTTGAGATTGTGCTCGCCGAGCGCGGCAAGAATGGTGCCTCGGTCGCGACCGTGGTAGGCGAAGAAGAATCATCGCAAGCTCCCGCGAAAACCAAACGGCGTGCTGCGAAACCGGCTGCGAAGAAATCCGCAGCGAAGAAAGCTAAGAAGAAATAGCTCGATAGGAGCGTTATGGGTCAGAAGGTTCATCCTTATGGTTTTCGGCTCGGCTACACCAAGCCGTGGAAATCGCGCTGGTTTGTCGAACGCGATTACGACAAGCTACTGCTTGAAGACGTCAAGCTGAAGGCCGAGCTGAAGGACAAGCTCAAGACCGCCGGCGTTTCTGCCGTCGAAATCGAGCGTCCCGGCAACAAGCTCCGGATCATCATCAAAACCGCGCGTCCTGGCATCATCATCGGCCGCAAAGGCGCCGAAATCGACAAGCTGAAGCAGGAATTGCAGAAGCGCACCTCCCGCGAGGTATACGTCGACATCCAGGAAGTGCACAAGCCCGAGCTCGATGCGCAGCTTGTCTCGGAATCGATCGCTCTGCAGCTTGAAAAGCGCGTCGGTTTTCGTCGCGCCATGCGGAAAGCCGTGGATTCGGCCCTGCGATTCGGTTGCAAGGGAATCAAAGTTCGTGTGAGCGGACGCCTGAACGGAAACGAAATCGCGCGTTCCGAGTGGTATCTCCAGGGACGGTTACCACTCCACACGCTTCGCGCTGACATTGAATATGGCTTCACGGAAGCCCGCACAACGTATGGCGTCATCGGTGTGAAGGTTTGGATTTATCGCGGCGAGATTCTTTCGCAGAGGAAGCGTGAAGGTCAGACGCAGCGCGAAACTGCCGGTGCCTTCTAAAGATTGAGCAGGATTAGAAGCCAAAAGCGAAAAGCTTCTACTGAGAACTGACTACTAAGAACTGAGAACTGATTCCTATGTTGATGCCAAAGAAAGTGAAGTACCGCAAGCAGCAGCGCGGACGTATGGCTGGGAAGGCCTGGCGCGGCAGCACGCTCGCTTTCGGTCAATACGGACTGAAGGTCCTTGAGCCGGGCTGGATTACCGATCGCCAGATTGAAGCGAGCCGAGTCGCCATGACGCGCTTCATCAAGCGCGGCGGCAAGATTTGGATCCGACTTTTCCCGGACAAGCCAGTCACGAAAAAGCCCGCCGAAACTCGTATGGGTAAAGGTAAGGGCGCACCGGATCACTGGGTTGCTGTCGTTCGGCCTGGGAAAATTTTGTTCGAGATGGAAGGGGTTACGCCGACAGATGCCGCTGAAGCGATGCGTCTTGCGTCCCACAAGCTGCCCTTGCGCACCGCATTCGTCAAGCGCGAGACGGCGCACTGAAGGAACTGAGAGTCGATTATGAAAACGGACAAAATCCGAAATTTGACAGACGTCGAGCTTCGCCACCAGGAGCGCGATCTCGCGGACCAGCTCTTCAAGTTGAAGTTCCAGATGAATATGGGACAAACGGAGAGCCTCAAGAAAATTCGGGGTTTGCGCAAGGACATTGCACGCGTGAAGACAATCCTTCGCGAGCAGGAACTTGCCGGCGCCCGTAAGACGGAGAAAAAGTAGCCATGGCCGAAACAACCGAGCAGAAAGGGCGCACCGGCCGCAAGATTGTTGTCGGAGAAGTCATTTCCAACAAAATGCACAAGACCATCGTGGTCGAAGCGATTCGCAAAAAGTCGCACCCGCTGTACGCGCGAGTGATTTCCCGTCGAAAGAAGTTTTATGCGCATGACGAGAAGAATGAAGCGCATGTTGGTGACGTGGTGCGGCTCGAGGAATCGCGTCCACTTTCGAAGCTGAAGCGCTGGAAATTAAAAGAAGTCATCCGTAAGACGGCCCTGGTGCCGGAAGTGAACGTGGACGCGGCCAGCTAGTCCGCGCAGCTGATTTAGGGAGAGACGATTATGGCCGTGATGATGAGAACCATGCTGGAGGTCGCCGATAACAGCGGCGCCCGCAAGCTTCAGATGATCCTCCCGCTGGGCGGTGCGACAGGTTTGCGCGCCGGCCTTGGCGATGTGATCACCGCCAGTGTGAAAGAAGCGTCTCCGGACGGACAGGTGCAAAAAGGCAAGGTGGTCAAAGCAGTCATCGTGCGTACCCGAAAAGAGCATCGTCGTCGGGACGGCACTTATATTCGCTTTGATCAAAACGCTGCAGTATTGATTAACGAAGCTGGAGAGCCGGTCGGAACGCGTGTGTTCGGTCCGGTCGCGCGCGAATTGCGCGAAAAGAAATTTTTGAAAATTGTCTCGCTCGCTCCAGAAGTTTTGTAAGCGGCGTAGAGGTTTCGGAAGCCTCAATGTTCCCAAGGTGACATTGAGTGGAAGAGGCCAGGTTCTGAAACTTTAAAACCTTGAAACTTCGAAACTTGGATTTTTTATGTCAACAGCAACGGCACACAAGAGAGTTGATATTCGCCGGAATGACAACGTAAAGGTCATGACCGGTCGGGACAAAGGAAAAGAAGGGCGCGTTCTGCGAGTGTTTCCAGGCGATGGGAAAGTTCTCGTCGAACACGTGATGATGGTGAAAAAACACGTCCGCCCAAATCCGCAGCGCAACATCAAGGGCGGCATTGCCGAACAGGAGAGCCGGATTTCGATCGCGAATGTCCAATTAGTCTGCCCGAGCTGCGGACCCGTTCGAATCGGACACGCAAAGCAAGGCGATAAAAAGGTTCGCGTCTGCAAGAAGTGTGGAACAACTTTGGATAAGTAGTTGTCCTGGCGTTAACAGCGAGTTTGAAACTCGAAAGTGAAATATCACGAACCGGTATCCACTCCGAAACCGTGAATAAAGGTTGAGCAATGGCAAAGAAGGAAAAAGTCGAAAAGCAGCAAGAACCAGCGAAGGCGCCTGAAGCAGCGCGTCACAGCGCGAAAGAGCGTCCGCGGTTACGTGTACGCTTTGAAAAAGAAATCGCGCCCGCGTTGATGAAGGAACTGGACTCGAAGAACGCGATGGCGGTGCCGCGACTCCACAAGATCGTTGTGAACATGGGAGTGGGTGAAGCAACACAGAACGCGAAGATTCTCGACCCTGCGGTAAATGAACTCAGCCAGATCACTGGTCAGAAGCCAGTCGTCACTCGCGCGAAGAAGTCGATCGCCGCTTTCAAGGTCCGTGCTGGCATGCCGATCGGTGCGATGGTCACGCTGCGCGGAGACCGCATGTACGAGTTTCTGGACCGCTTGGTCAATATCGTGCTACCTCGAGTCCGCGACTTCCGTGGTGTTTCGACGAAGTCGTTTGACGGACGAGGCAATTACACGCTTGGCCTTCACGACCAGTTGATCTTTCCGGAAATTGATTACGCGAGGGTCGACAAACTCAAAGGGATGAACGTCACGATTGTGACGACTGCTGGTTCGGATGACCAGGCGCGCGCGCTGCTTAAGCATTTGGGCATGCCGTTCCGGGCATAAATGTTTCGAGTGTTGAACGTTTAAGAAAAGGAATTCATGGCTACTACAGCAAAACGAGTTAAGGACGCACGGAAACCCAAGTTTTCGTCCCGCAAGCACAACCGCTGCAAGATCTGCGGACGCCCGCGCGGCTACCTCCGCAAGTTCGGCGTTTGCCGTCTGTGCTTCCGTGGTTTGGCGTTGCGAGGAGAGATTCCGGGCGTTTCGAAGTCGTCCTGGTAAGTAACGAAACGGCCTGCGCAAATATCGCGCGGGTGCATACGACGTCGCCGCAGGTTCTTCGGCAGTAGACAAGCTGAAGCAAACGGGCGACTTGAGGAGAAACAAGAATGAGGTTGACCGATCCGGTCGCAGACATGCTGGCGCGCATCCGTAACGCGATACGCGCACGGCACCAGAAAGTGGATGTCCCGGCTTCCAAACTGAAGGCCGAGATTGCCCGCATTTTGAAAGAAGAAGGCTATATCGCGAATTACAAGGCGACCGAAGAGGGTGGCCACAAAGTGATTCGTGTGTACCTCAAGTACAGTTCGACCAACGAAGCCGCCATCTCGAACGTGGAACGCGTGTCGCGTCCGGGTTGCCGCGTGTACGTGCGTCGTACTGAAATCCCTCGAGTTCTCGGTGGGTTGGGCATCAACATTCTCACCACTCCGCGTGGAGTCATGACTGGTCGTCAGGCTCGCAAGGAAGGCGTCGGCGGCGAAGTACTCTGTGAGATCTGGTAGAGCTGCTTCCAAGTTTTTCGATTGCCAGCAGCTAGAAGCAAAGAGCTAATCTATGTCACGAATTGGAAAAAAACCGATAGCCGTCCCTAAAGGCGTGACGGTCAAGATTGATGGCAACGTCATCGCGATTCAAGGGCCCAAGGGCAAACTGGACACGTCGATTCCATCTGGCATCTCCCTCGAACAAAAGGATGGAAATCTCGTTGCCCTACGCCAGAACGATTCACAGGCCGCTCTGCACGGTCTTGCCCGCGCCCTCGTGAATAATGCTGTGGAAGGCGTCACGAAGGGTTGGACGCGCGAACTGGAGATTGTCGGGATCGGCTACCGCGCCGAGATGAAGGGCAAAGGAATCGTCGTTTTCAACCTTGGCTACTCGCACCCGATTGAGTATCCGCTCCCCACGGGAGTCGACGTTGCAGTGGATCCCAAACAAACCAAGCTGACGCTGACCGGGATCGATCGTCAGAAGGTCGGCCAGGTTGCTGCGGAAATGCGAGCGCTTCGCCCACCCGATCCGTACAAGAACAAGGGTGTGCGTTACGCCGGCGAGCGCCTGAAGAAGAAGGTCGGCAAGACTGGTGCGAAGTAAGGATTAACGATCGTCGCATAACATTGCGAGACCCGGTATAGAAACCCGGGGTGAAGGATAGAAACATGTTTACGAAAGCAGGAAAAAACGCAACACGGCAGCGCGTCCATGACCGCATCCGGAAGAAAGTTCTGGGCACGGCAGATCGCCCTCGTCTTAATGTGTACCGCTCACTCAATCACATTTACGTCCAGGTGATTGACGACCTGCACGGCACAACGCTAGTTGCGGCTAGCACGGCGGAAGGAAAGAAAGCCGACCGCCGTACCGGCGGAAACTTGGCCGCTGCCAAGGCTGTTGGCAAATCAATCGCGGAACGCGCCAAGGCTAAAGGTATCGAAAAAGTTGTGTTTGATCGCGGCGGATACATCTACCACGGGCGCGTGAAAGCGCTGGCGGATGCTGCTCGCGAAAGCGGATTGAAGTTCTAGTCGGGAATTCAGACGGAATCGAGAGTTTAAGAATGCCAAGCGTGACTAAGAAGCTGGATGCAGGAAGTTTTCAATTGAAGGATCAGGTGGTCGCGATTAATCGCGTCACCAAGGTCGTCAAGGGCGGAAAAAATCTTTCGTTCGCGGCGCTGGTCGTCGTTGGCGATCCGTCCGCCGCTGTTGTCGGCTACGGATCCGGTAAGGCGAAGGAAGTACCTCAGGCAATTCGAAAGGGTATCGAGTCCGCAAAGAAGAACCTTCTGAAGGTCAATCTCACGCAGACCACGATTCCGCACCTGTCGCTCGGACGCTACGGCTCGGGTCGTGTTCTTCTGAAGCCGGCTCCGGAGGGTACCGGAGTGATCGCCGGTGGAGCAGTGCGCGCTGTGATGACCTCGGCCGGAATCCAGAATGTGCTGACAAAGTCCATCGGCACGACGAATCCGCACAACGTGGTCAAAGCAACTTTTGACGCTCTGAAGAAATTGAAGAACAAAGAAGCGGTCGCGAATCTGCGAGGCAAGGCGGCAGAGGAACTCTAAATCCTCGACTGAAAACGAGTTGAAAAACATTTATGTCAGCGAAGAAAACAAGTAAGACAAGCGGCGGCAAGTTGCACCTCAAGTGGGTGCGCTCCGGTATTCAGGCGCCGGTCAAACACAAATTGGTTGTGAAAGGTTTGGGATTCACTCGGCTCAACCAGGTGATCGAGCGTCCCGACACGCCAGCGATTCGCGGCATGGTCGCAAAGATTCCACACCTGGTTGAGATCGTGGAGTAGGACGATGAACTTATCGAACCTTCGAGCACCAAAGAAAGCCTCCAGCAATAAAAAGCGCGTCGGACGCGGTATGGGGTCGGGTATGGGCAAGACCTCTGCTCGCGGACACAAAGGGCAGCGCTCCCGCAGCGGTTCGCGCATGATGCGCGGTTTTGAAGGCGGCCAGATGCCGCTTCACCGCCGTTTGCCCAAGCGCGGCTTCAAGAACATCTTTCGCCAGGAATACGCGGTCGTGAACCTGGATAAACTTGCCGCTATCGGCGAGTCGACCATCACTCCGGAAGTTTTGCAAAAGTCCGGTGTGGTTCACAGCAAGAAGTTGCCGATCAAAATCCTCGGCGATGGCGAACTCAAGAGCGCCCTCACCGTGCACGCGCACAAGTTCTCCAAGTCGGCGCAGGAAAAGATCACCAAGGCGGGCGGCAAGTTCGAGGTCTTGCAGTAAATGTTTGACAAGCTGGCCAACATCTTCCGGATTCCAGATCTCCGCAAGCGCATTCTCTTCACGCTCGGAATGCTGGCGGTTTATCGGTTGGGCGGACACATTCCAACGCCCGGCATCAACGCCGATCGACTGCAGCAGTTCTTCGAACAGAACCGCGGAACCTTCCTCGGATTTGTCGACCTGATGTCCGGAAGCCAGTTGCGCCGACTGACAATTTTTGCTCTCGGCATCATGCCGTACATCACGGCATCGATCATTCTTCAGTTGTTGACGGTCGTGTATGAGCCACTCGCGAAGCTGCAAAAGGAAGGCGAACTCGGCCGCAAAAAGATCACTCAGTGGACGCGTTATCTGACGGTCATTCTGAGTGCGATTCAGTCCTTTGGCATTGCCATCAGTCTTCAAAAAAGCGGTGACTTCGTCATGAACCCTGGCGCTGGGTTTGTCCTGATGACGATGCTCACTTTGACCACGGGAAGCGCGTTCATCATGTGGCTTGGCGAACAGATTACTGAGCGCGGTGTCGGCAACGGAATGTCTTTGCTGATCTTCGCTGGCATCGTCGTTGGCTTGCCGCGCGGCGTCGCGGATCTCTTCCAGAAAATTAAGACTGATGCATGGGGAGGTTTCACTGCTCCCGCAGTCCTGATTCTCCTTGCGCTGATGGTTGCCGTCGTGGCCTTCGTGGTCTACGTGGAGCGAAGCGAACGCCGCATCCCGGTACAGTACGCAAAGAAGGTTGTCGGACGGCGCGTGATGGGCGGTCAATCCACGCACTTGCCTCTTCGCGTAAACGCTGGCGGTGTTATGCCGGTCATCTTTGCCTCGTCTATTTTGACCCTGCCTCAGACCGTCGGTTATGGCTTACGCGATACGCGCTATTTCGGCCCGCTGCTGCGCGCGCTGGGCTGGGGTGAGCCCCTTTACACCTTGCTGTATGCAGTCGGCATTATTTTCTTTGCCTACTTCTACGTGTCGATCGTCTTTAACCCGAATGAAGTTGCAGACAACATGCGGAAGTACGGCGGATTCATCCCCGGTATTCGGCCGGGCAAACGCACTGCGGACTTCATCAACGAAGTCCTGACGCGGATCACTCTCGTCGGTGCGCTCTACCTGATCATTGTGTCCTTCATTCCGGAATGGATGATCGCTGGTATTCACTTGAACCACCTGCCCGGCGCAGTCGGTGCTTGGTTTGAGCACTTGCCTAACTGGGTTACAAACGGTTTAGGAGTCAATTTCTATTTCGGTGGCACTTCGTTGTTGATCGTCGTCGGCGTGGCCATGGATACCGTCACCCAGATCGAAGCGCAACTGATCATGCGTCACTACGACGGATTTACGCCCCGCAGCGGTCGAATCCGTGGACGGCGTACTTGGTAATAAAGATAATCCCCCAGGGAGAAAGTCCGGTTCAGGGGTCACATACAGAACGTCTCTGAAGGGACTAGGATGTCGCGGTATCGTTCGGCCTGATTCCGAACGAAAAAGAAGGATCGAGAGGCTAGGGCGAACTCGATGGGGGAAGAAGCCGCGCGCAATATTGGACCGGTGATCTTGCTAGGACCTCCGGGAGCTGGGAAAGGAACCCAGGCCAAGCAGATCGTTGAGCATTACCACATCCCGCAGATTTCTACCGGAGACATTCTGCGGGAACATGTGAAGCAGGGAACGCCGTTAGGTCTTCAGGCCAAGGCCTTGATGGATCGAGGCGAACTGGTGCCCGATAATCTGGTTTGCGACATGGTCGCCGACCGATTACGGCAGACCGACTGCAATCCCGGCTTTATTTTGGATGGGTTTCCGCGAACCGCGGCCCAGGCTGGCTGGTTGGATGCCTACCTGGAGCATGAGTTCTTTGAAAGAGTGAAGAATGGGCCGTGCCTGCCGATTGTGATGCGTCTGGATGTCGACTATAATCGATTATTGAGCCGTATCACCGGTAGACGTTCCTGTCCTAAGTGTGGACGCATTTACAACGTCCATCTCCAGCCACCTCGTTTCGATGAAGTTTGCGATGACGATGGGACGAAGCTGATCATGCGCAATGATGATCGGGAAGAAGTCATTTCCGGTCGTTTAGCTGCGTATCAGGAACAGACGCGTCCGGTGGCGGACTACTACGAGCAGCGCGGACGACTGGTTTCGGTGAACGCCGATCTACCGATCGAAGAAGTAACGGCACAGATCTTTGGGGTGATTGACAGCCACAGCACGCCGCAGCCGCACGGTTCGGATCATTAAAGCGGATGGCTATTGTCTGTAAATCGTCAGCAGAGATCGCGAAAATGCGGAGCAGTGGCCGTATCGTTCGCGAGGTGCTCGAATCCCTGAGAAAGCTGGTTGCACCCGGGGTTTCCACGATGGATCTCGAGCGATCCGCTGAAAAGCAGATTCGCGATGCGGGAGCAAAGCCGGCATTCAAGGGCTATTACGATTACCCTTGTGTGCTCTGTACTTCGATCAACGAGGAAATCGTTCACGGCATTCCGTCCGAGAAACGGGTGCTGAAAAGCGGTGACATCGTTTCGATCGACTGTGGTGTTGTGATGGACGGGTATTACGGCGACGCTGCCATTACCGTTCCGGTCGGCGATGCAGTTTCGGAGGATGTGAAAAAGCTCCTCGATGTCACCGAAGCATCGCTTTATAAGGGAATCGACCAGGTTCGCATCGGAAACACGATCGGCGATGTTGGCGCTGCCGTCCAGGAATACGTGGAAGCGAACGGATTCAGCGTGGTGCGCGAGTTCGTCGGGCACGGAATCGGTACCCGGCTTCATGAAGAGCCGCAAGTTCCGAACTTCGGCAAACGTGGTTTGGGCGCCCGGCTTCGAGAAGGCATGGTACTCGCCATCGAACCGATGGTGAATTTTGGTAAACCGGAAGCGCGAGTTTTAGGCGACAAGTGGACAGCTGTCACTGTCGACGGTAGTCCGAGCGCACATTTTGAACACTGCGTCGCTGTCACACGTAACGGCCCGCAGATTTTGACACAGTAGTTGATCGAAATTGGGACTAGAAACTAGCAACCAACTACTTGCTACTGGAGTTGAATGAGTAAAGAAGACGCGATTGAAGTTGAGGCGACTAGCGGGCGTGAGCGTAGCGGGAGCCCGCTGCCGAAATCCTGAGCGGAGCGAAGGATCTTGAATCAAAGCGGAAAAGGATTGAATGAGTAAAGAAGACGCGATTGAAGTCATGGCAGTGGTCATCGAACCTCTGCCGAATGCCATGTTCCGGGTGGAACTAGAGAACAAGCATCAGGTCTTGGCGCATGTTTCCGGCAAAATGCGCAAGAATTTCATCCGCATTCTGCCCGGCGACAAAGTCGCGGTTGAGCTTTCGCCCTACGACTTAAATCGCGGCAGGATTGTGTATCGATATAAGTGAATCTGCAGTTGTTGTTCCTGACAACTGAGAACTGAGAACTGGTTTATGAAGGTACGAGCATCGGTAAAGAAAATTTGTGACAAGTGCAAGATCATCCATCGCAACGGCGTTGTGCGTGTGATCTGCGTAAATTCCAAGCACAAGCAGCGGCAAGGTTAAAAGATTAAAAAGAGGAAACTATGGCACGTATAGCTGGCGTCGATCTTCCGAGAAATAAACACGTGAATATCGCGCTTACTTACATCTACGGAATCGGGCATCCGCGCGCCGCGCGAATTCTGGATGCGGCGAAAGTTGATCCCATGAAGAAGGTTCAGGATCTTGGCGAAGATGAAGTGAACCGTATCCGCCAGGTGATCGAAGCGGAGGGGTCCGTTGAAGGCGATCTCCGCAAAGATGTCACAATGAACATCAAGCGGCTGATCGAAATCGGCTCCTATCGCGGGTTCCGCCATCGCCGCAATCTGCCTGTCCGCGGACAGCGCACACACACCAACGCGCGCACTCGAAAAGGACCACGCAAAGGAACCGTCGCCAACAAAAAGAAGGCGGCCTCGAAAACATAGAATCCAGTTCCCAGTATCGGTTCAGAGCACTAAGAACTGAAACGGTACAGCTGAGAACTGAGAACTGAGAACTGATCGTTATGGCGAAACCAGCAGCTGCGGCAGCCGGAGCAGGCGCGCCCGACAAAAAGGGCAAGAAAAAAACTTTTAAGAAGAAGGAGCGCAAGCACGTCCCCCATGGGCTCGTGCATATTCAGGCGTCCTTCAACAACACGATCGTGACGATCTCGGATCCGTCCGGCAACGTGATCTCGTGGAAGAGCTCTGGCTCTCTCGGATTCCGCGGCTCGCGGAAGGGAACGCCATTCGCTGCGCAGCAGGCGGCCTCGAATGCCGCGAATATGGCGCGAGATCATGGCGTCCGCAGCGTCGATGTGCGTGTCAGCGGCCCGGGGTCTGGTCGCGAGTCGGCCATCCGCGCTTTAGCTGCGGCTGGCATCGAAGTCCGCTCCATCAAGGACTTTACGCCGATTCCGCACAACGGCTGCCGTCCGCCGAAGCGTCGAAGAGTGTGAGCAAGGTGTTTCTCGCTGATCTTGGCCATGCTAACGACTAGCGACCACTGACCAGCGAGTGCGTTTAAACGTCCGGGACGAAGGGTGAAGCCAAACCTGTAAACCGGTCATCTAACAAGGAGAACAACTTGGCCCGTTACACTGATGCAGTTTGTCGTCTGTGCCGTCGTGAAGGCATAAAGCTCTTCCTGAAAGGCACGAAATGTTTTTCCGATAAGTGTCCCATCGAAAAGCGCAACTTTGCTCCCGGACAACATGGGAAAGATCGTAAGGCCAAAATCGTTGGCTACGGTCTGCAACTGCGCGAAAAGCAGAAAGCAAAACGGATTTATTTCACCCAGGAAGGCCAGTTCCGAAACTATTTCGAGAAGGCCGCTCGCTCCCGAGGCGTCACCGGTGAAAAGCTTCTGCAGCAGCTCGAGCGCCGGTTGGATAACGTGGTGTTCCGCATGGGTCTCGCGACGTCTCGTCGCCAGGCGCGTCAGTTGGTTCGCCACGGCCACATCGAGGTCGCGGGACGTAAGGTCAATATCCCTTCCTTTGAAGTCAATGTTGGACAGGACATCGCTGTTCGCGAAGGTAGCCGCAAACTCGTGATGCTCGAGCACGCGAAAGATATTGCGAGCCATCAGCCAGCTCCAACTTGGTTGGAGATTGATCGCGACAATTACAAGGGGCGCGTCACGGCATTGCCAAAGCGCGACGAGATTCAGTTGCCCGTCAACGAGCAGCTCATCGTTGAGCTTTACAGTAAGTAAGTTTCAAGTTTTAAAGTTTCGAGAATTACATCGCCCGACCCTAGAAACTCGAAACCGGAAACTCGAAACTTTGTTTTCGGTCCACCATCGAGCCAAAACAGCCTTTCTCGATGCTTAACCTGAACACTCGGACCAGTTCAGGGAGTCGAGATTGAGCCAAACGGCCGAGAGGAGAAACACGAATGCTTTGGAAAGGTTTCCAAAAACCAAAACGTCTTGCCACCGATGCTCAGTCATCTACCGATAAATATGGGATGTTCTGGGCACAGCCGTTCGAGCGCGGATTCGGCACAACGATCGGCAACGCGCTTCGTCGCGTTCTGCTGAGTTCGATCGAAGGCGCCGCGGTCACTGCTGTGAAGATTGAAGGAGTTCTTCACGAGTTTCAGTCGATCCCTGGTGTTGTCGAAGATGCAACCGACATCATCCTCAATCTGAAGCAAATTCCTTTCAAACTTGCTGGCGATGCGCCAAAAGCCATCTATCTGCGTTCGGACGCTCCCGGCGTTGTTACTTCCGGCATGATCGAAGCCGATGCCGACGTCGAAGTCCTGGATAAGGATGTCTACATCGCGACGGTTAGCGAAGGCGGCAAGCTTGATATGGAAATGCGCCTCAAGCGCGGCCGCGGATACGTTTCCGCCGACAAGAACTTCGACGAAGATCTTGGCCTCGGGTTCATTCCGATCGATTCCGTCCACTCGCCCGTTCGCAAGTGCAACTACACGGTTGAGGCGGCTCGTCTTGGACAGATCACCGACTACGACAAGCTGACTCTCGAAGTCTGGACGAACGGCTCGATCACTCCGGCCGATTCTCTCGGTCTTGCAGCGAAGTTAATCAAAGATCACATGAACATCTTTATCAACTTCGAGGAAGAGATCGAAACTGCGTCCTCGACTGAAGACCGCAAGCCGGAGATCAAGAACGAAAATCTGAACCGTTCTGTCGAAGAATTGGAGCTTTCTGTCCGCAGTTACAATTGCCTGAAGAACGCTAACATTCAGACGATCGGCGAGCTCGTTCAGAAGACCGAAGCCGAAATGCTGAAGACCAAGAATTTCGGCCGCAAGTCGCTGAACGAGATTAAAGAAATTTTGTCGTCGATGGGCCTGAGCCTGGGTATGAAGATCGACGAGCACGGAAACGCCGTGCCCGGCCCGACTTCGAACCAGATACTGCCCGCATCGGCATACGGTGATAACGATCTATAAAAAGCAGTTGTCAGTAGTCGGTTGGTGACTCCCGACTACTGACTCCTGACTACTGGAGTTTTCTCATGCGTCATAAAGTTGGAGGATGGAAACTTGGCCGCAACACGGCCCATCGGCGTTCTCTGCTGCGCAATCTGGTCACGTCGCTCATCGTCGAAGAGCGCATCGAGACCACGATACCGAAGGCCAAAGCGATGCGTCCCCACGTCGAGAAAATGATCACACTCGGCAAGCGCGGAGACCTCGCCGCCCGCCGTCAGGCTGCTTCGTACTTGATGACCGGCGATGCCGTGAAGAAACTCTTTGACACGCTTGCGCCTCGCTACGGAGACCGCAATGGTGGTTATCTGCGCATCGTCCGTAGCGCTTGGCAAAAAGGCGACGGCGCGGACAAAGCCTTTATCGAACTGCTCGGCAGCGAGCAGGTCCTCGATGAAAAGCGGCAGAAGCGCGCTGAAATCCGTGCCAAGCGAGCCGAAGAGACTCGCAAGGCGATGGAAGAAGCCGAAGCTCAGGCCCAGGCAAACGCCGAACCTGCATCCGAGGGAGAGAAGAAAGAGTAGCTCCCTTCAGCTTTTAAAAAGATCAGGCCGCCCATGGGCGGCCTTTTTGTTCATCAACGCCTCTACTGTTTGATCACCGCAGGAGCCGAGAGCGTACCAACGTATCCGGTGCGGTTGTCACGCACGGCGAGCCTTACTTCGTTATTCGGCGCCACTGCCGTGTCCAGATCGATATGCAACAGCATTCCTTGCTGCAGGATTTTTTTGTAGGTTTCTGCGTCGAATGTCTGGTCCACCTTCATACTTTTGTTGCCCAGCATCTTGCCTTCGGGAGAGAACATTGCCGCGTACAACACCATGTTGATCTTCTTCCCACTACCTGCGTCTTCAGCCGAAATCGTTTTTGGATCGATCAGGAAGTCGACTCCCACTCCCTTCGCTGCCGGCTTGATCTGGGCGCTGAATGTCACGAGCGTGGCGGAGGTCTGGTCCATTAATGCTTCCCCCACCTCCTGGTCTGGTTTTCGGTCCTTCAACTCCGACGGATCAATCGCGAAATAGCCTTTTCGATATCGCGCTTCCGTTCCATCCCGACTAGTCTTCACTTTGATTGACCGATACTTGCCATCCCACTTCTTATCTTCCGGGTAGTAGCCGATCGTGTAGTATGCATTTGAATCATCTACAGCGACCGCCACGCCGTTCTTGATTTCGTTCTGATTCACATAGGCAATGCCGCCGGTCTCTCGCGCCATTTCTTTCATGATCTCCTGGCTGGCGGTTACATCGGAGATCTTTGACAAAGCCGAGTCGTCCATACTCTGAAATCGTCGCGCCGGCAGGTCTGCCATTCCGCCTTCCATCCCGGTAATCAGTCCACGCGCATCCACGGGATAGATCGCAATTTGAGCACTGGACAGTTGCGCAGCCGCCTGCCGGATTTCTTCGGTGTGAAGGTTTCGATTGGTATTCGCAACGGCGCCAGTTGAGCGCGTGCCTAAACCTAACTGTGAAATTGTGGGCAGCGACTCCGCTAATTCTGCATCACTGACTGCTCTGTTTTCAGGAATCAAGTTGAACGGAAAGGTTGCTGTGACCCAGATGACGCTTTTTCTGCCGGGGATGCCACCCAGAAACCTTCCTAATCCACGCATTGCTTCAAGCGTCATCTGCATACGACGATCTTCAACGTAGTCGACCTGAACCTGTTGGAAGCCCTGGATTCGTTGTGCCATCAGGAAGGCCGAGTTTTGCACATTGATGCCGCCGTCTGAGCTGGTGCTCGGTGGTCGGGGGATGGTTGTGCCAGTCGACTCCTGCTCCTGCGGCTTATAGTTCTTCAAAGCTTGAAGTAACACGTCAGGATCTTGCGTAAAATCCTGCAATACTCCGAGAGATCCCGCTAGCGTTAGTACCGCCATCTTCTGTCCTGGCTTGTACTGCTGCTTTACGAAATCGAGCATTTGTTGGCGAGCATAAGCCTGATCTTTGAATGGCGTGTTGACCGCATCCAGTAGAATCACCACCACTGGACCACCTGGCGAACGGTATTCAGGTTTGTTTGAATAAATTCCCGGTGGAAGTTGTGGACCTGCAGCCAACTTATTCTCCGCGGCCGACGTGAAAACCGAAATCTTCTGATTCTTGCCCTTCTCCTGAATCGTAAAATCTTCCGCCTTCAGCCCCTGCACTCGATTGCCATTCTTGTCAGTAACCACAACATCTACGAGCACCAAGTGTGTGTTTACGCGGATCGTCGGAACCGGTGGCTCCGCTCCGGATGCTTGTTGGGGTTGGGCCGATAACTCGCCCAAACGCACGCTAACTAAGAAGATCGCAATCACTGCACACGTCTTAAATAACTTCGACATTCTGACTACCTCCACGGCGCAAGAAAGGCAGGGCATCCCAAGTCACGCGACTTTATTACGTTTCTTTCAGCCTTTCAAGGACTACTCACAACCCGCCGCGCCTTCCACCGCCCTCCATTTGCCTCAACTCTCACTTCATCTCTAAAATAGAAATTCTTCCTTGAGAGAATTTATGATCCATTTTCCAGTTCCAGAAGCTCTTACCTTCGATGACGTGTTGCTGTCGCCTGCCCGCTCCGATGTTGTTCCTGCGCAGGCGAATACTCAAACCCATGTCAGTCGAAATATCGCTCTCAATATCCCGATCATCAGTGCCGCCATGGACACCGTTACTGAATCCCACATGGCGATCGGACTCGCACAGCAGGGCGGTATCGGCATCATTCATCGCAACCTTACGATCGAACAGCAAGCCAACGAAGTTGACAAGGTAAAGCGCTCGGAAAGCGGCATGATTGTCGATCCTGTCACCATGCAGCCCGATGCCAAGGTATCCGACGCCCTTGACGTCATGCGCAAATACAAGATCTCCGGTGTTCCGATCACCCAAAAAAGTGGCAAGCTCGTCGGAATTCTCACCAATCGAGATCTTCGTTTTGAAACCCGTTTCGACATTCCGATCAGCAAGGTGATGACGAAGGAAAATCTCATCACGGTTCCCGTTGGCACCACGCTGGAACAGGCAGAAGAAATTCTTCACGAGCATCGCGTGGAGAAACTGCTGGTCGTCGACGACAAGTACAACCTCAAGGGACTCATCACCGTAAAAGACATTCAGAAAAAGCTGAAATATCCCAACGCCGCCAAGGACTCTCATGGACGTTTGCGTGTTGCCGGCGCAATCGGCGCGACCGGAGATTTTCTCGAGCGAGCTCAGGAACTGGTCAAAGCCAAAGTTGACCTTCTCGCCATCGACAGCGCGCATGGTCACTCTTCCAAGGTGCTCGATGCCGTTAAGGCCATTAAGTCGAAGCTTCCTGAAGTGGATCTCATTGCCGGCAACATCGCCACTTTCGACGGTGCTTGCGAGCTCGCGAAGGCCGGCGTTGACGGCATAAAAGTCGGTATCGGTCCTGGATCAATCTGTACCACCCGTGTTGTTACCGGAGCCGGCGTTCCACAAATTACCGCCATCGCTGAGGCTTCTCGCGCGACGCGTGACGCGGGCGTTCCGATCGTCGCGGATGGTGGCATCAAGTACTCTGGCGATATCACGAAAGCAATTGCGGCTGGTGCTTCCGCGGTGATGATTGGCTCTCTCTTCGCCGGCACTGACGAAAGTCCCGGCGAGTTGATTCTTTATCAAGGTCGTACGTTCAAGTCGTACCGCGGTATGGGATCCCTCGGTGCGATGGCTGCGGGATCCAGCGAACGTTATTTCCAGAACAGTGACGGCGATGCATCCACGGCCATGCCGGTGATCGGAGAAGAATCGAATCGCCTCGCCAAGCTCGTTCCGGAAGGCATAGAGGGCCGCGTGCCTTATCGTGGCTCGGTCGCCATGATTGTGCACCAGATGGTCGGAGGCTTGAAGTCAGGGATGGGCTACTGCGGATGCCAAACAATCCCCGAACTCCAGCAGAAGGCGCGCTTTGTTCGGATCAGCAGCGCGGGCCTGCGAGAAAGCCACGTTCACGACGTCATCATCACTCGCGAGGCGCCGAATTACGCCCTCGAATAAAGGCGAGCACTCTTGAATTCAACTCGGGCCGCACTGTGGAAGACATGGATTCCCGCCCTCCTCTGGGTGCTCGTCATCGCGGCCGAATCGACGGACACGTTTTCCTCGAGCAACACCAGTCGCTTTATCTATCCTTTTCTGAAGTGGCTGTTTGGTCCGCTTGATTTCGCTAAATACCAGTTCTGGAACGGTGTCGCCCGTAAGTGCGGTCACGTCATCGGCTATGCCATTCTTTGTTGGCTGTTATTCCGAGCGTTTCGAGCCACTTGGCCGCTTTTGCAAACTTGGTCTGTGCGATGGGCTCTTCCAGCGTGGATTACTACCGCCTTGGTCGCCTCACTTGATGAGTGGCACCAGAGCTATATTCCTTCCCGCACCGGAGCTTTCCATGACGTCATCTTGGATAGCAGCGCGGGTTTAGCTGTGCTCGGCCTGCTCTTCTACTGGAATCGTCGGCGTGCGACGACAGCGCCAACCTCTTGATTCGCTTGAGCTTGCGTCGGATTTTTCCTGTCCTCTTTCACAGCGAGCAACAGGAACGTTGAGACGATTGCTATGCCTGATGAAAAGTAAAATGGCATCGCTGGACTCATGTGTTTCCACAATTCACCCGTGATGACACTGGCCAGAAGCATCGCGACGCTTGTCGCGAAGAAATAAAAACCCAACGCGCGCCCCTTGATCGAAGGTGGTGCAGTATCCACTACAAGCGCTTTCAAGACAGGATTTGTCAGCGCATAGAACAGCCCATAGAAAGCCATTGCAATCCAGATTGCCCTCGTGGACGGCGCCCAGGCAAAAACCAGATACACGACTGCGAAAACCGCATACCCCGCAGCTGCAATCGCCCGTCGTGAAAACTTGTCGCTCCACTTGCCCGCGGGCCACGAACCCGCCGTGTATACGACGTTGAATACGAGTCCTAACAATGGCGCGTATTTTGACGCGATTCCTAGATTCTGCGCGCGCAACACGAGAAACATATCGCTGGAATTCCCCACCGAAAACAATGTCACCACGAACAATACAAAATAAAAACTCCCCGGAAGACCAGATGCCGCGGTTTTCGTCTCCGCAATCGTTTTCTTTGTGCGGGAAGATTCTTGCTCTACGCGGCCGCGCGCTTCTTTCGTTCCCGATTGGCTCTCTTTTATCCAAACGATCGCGACCAGAACGCACAAGAATCCCGGAACGGCTGCTGCCCAGAACACACCTCGCATCCCTACGCGCGACAATAGAATCAACGCCGCTAAAGGACCCACAATCGCTCCCGCCGAATCCATCGCCTGGATCAGCCCATACGCGGAGCCGATACGGTCCTTCTCCACCGAGTCCGCGACCATTACATCTCGCGGCGTCCCGCGCACGCCTTTTGCAAAGCGATCTACGAAACGTATTCCAAGGATTTGCCACCACGATGTGGTCAGCGCCAGCAATGGTTTCACTGCATTGGCTGCAACGTATCCAGAAACGACCAATGGCTTGCGTCGCGCGAATCGATCCGCGAGCATTCCGGAGAAGAGTTTCGCGATGGATGCGACACTCTCCGCAATACCTTCGATAATTCCGAGTTGCGCAGGACCCGCGCCGAGCGTCACCAGAAATGCGGGCAACACCCAGTACGCCATTTCGCTGGCGGTGTCATTGAGGAAGGAAGTCAGGCCGAATGCGCGGACATTTCGCCAGCCGTCGTGTGCGCGCGCAGATTGCTCAGACATCCTTCGATTCTTACATGGAGGTGCAATAGGAATGGGAACTCAATACATTGCGTCGTACTTGGTAACCACGAGTTGTCCGGACTTATTCTCTAACGTCACTGAGAAGGGCTCTTCGTAGGTAGTGTCCTGTCCAGCTGTATTGAGACGGTTGCCTCGATAGTGAAGGATTACGAGCGGCGGCGCATCTTCACGGTCTGCCAACGCCCAAGTCGTGAGCGGATGTTGCGACTCCGACTCGCAGATGAATGTCGCGTACTTCCGGCGATAATCCCGCTCCCAGCGGCTTAATACATCCTTGCAATTTCCATCGCGCATTTCGCGAATGAACTTGTTCGCCGTCTTCTCAATCGTCCGGTCTCTGAGTGGATTCAGTTTGATCGTCAGCGGAAGCCCATTCAGAGGATCGCGTTCTTCTGACCGCGACAAGATGGGCGGCTGCTTGCTCAACCAATGGAGATATCCTAGAAACACGATGACCAGCAAAAGCCCGGTTCCAGCTGCGATCGCAACGTGAGTTTTGGAAAACTCCATCCTGCAAGTGTGAGGTACGCCAGTCGCGGCCACAAGATTACTCTTGGGATGCGAACCCCCGGCGGGCCAATGGCCTGTTTCACGCTGCAGAGAGCCCGAGGTACACGCTCAACTCTTGGCCTAACAATGTAAGTCTCAAGAGGCCTCGACGAGGCTCAAATTCATTGCACTCGACGGTGTCTACGGTTTGTCTTTTCAGGAGCTTCGGCGTATAGTAACCACTGGAACTGTTGTGTAGTATCAGGATTGGCGAAACACACCAGTGGGCGAAAGCCCACTTTTTCGTTTCTGCCAAAACTGGCTGCCTCGGATACGAGTTAACTTTCAGAAAACATGGCACTTGCGGTAGAACGAGTCCGTGAAATCGCGGACCGCGTGGCTGAGTCCAGCGGACTTGAAGTGGTAGATGTCGAGTTTCTCGGTGGTGGGAAGCACCGAATGCTTCGGGTTTATATCGACAGGCCTGGAGCTGTTCCCACGCCAGATCACCCGGCAGGTGTAACGCACGAAGATTGCGCTAACTTTACGCGCGAGTTCGGAACCATTCTCGACGTTGAAGACGCAGTGCCCGGTGGTTCTTACGTGCTTGAAGTGTCGTCGCCTGGATTGGATCGCAAGCTGTCACGTCAGGCTGACTTCGAGCGCTTTCTTGGCAGCCGCATCAAGCTGACTACGCGGCAGCCAGTGAACAACAATCGCCATTTCGAAGGGCGCTTGGAAAAGTTTGAAGGTGGCCGTCTCACACTCGATCTGAGCGACGCCCGGAAAAAGAAAAAACGCCCGGCTGAAGATGCACCGCAGACGGTCGATATCGAGTTCGCCAATTTAGAGAAGGCGAACTTGGTACCAGAAATCAAGTAGGCAGCCGACGCAGCATCCGATTCGCTGACTACTGACTCCTGACTACGGATTTACTATGGCAAGCGAGCTTTACAACACTATCGACGCGCTCAGCAGGGAAAAAGGAATCGATCCGCAAATTGTCGTCAGCGCGGTCGAAGACGCCATCGTTGTCGCTACGCGCAAGTATTACAAGTCGCAGGAAAACCTTCGCGCCGAGCTCGACAAAGAGACTGGAAAGATTCGCGCATTCGCAGTCAAAACTGTCGTCGAATCTCCCGAGCAGATCGAAGATCCGAATCTGCAGGTGACCGTCGACGATGCCCGCAAAATGAATCCGACCATTGAAGTCGGCGGGGAACTCCAGATACCCAAAGCCACGGAAGGTATTCTGGGACGCATCGCGGCTCAACTTGCGAAGCAGGTCATCTTCCAGAAAGTTCGCGAAGCGGAGCGCGACACTGTCTACAACGATTACATCGGTCGCGTCGGCGAAATCGTAAACGCCACTGTGAAGCGCATTGAGGGACCCGATGTGATCTTTGATCTCGGCAAGGCTGAAGCTCGCATGCCGCGCAAAGAGCAGTCTCGTCTCGAATCTTTCGCAATTGGTGAGCGTGTGCGTGTCGTCATCGCTCGCGTGGAACGTGCTTCAAAAGGCCCCGGTGTCGTGGTTTCGCGTGCCGTGCCCGACCTCGTGCAGCACTTGTTCCAGACTGAAGTTCCAGAAATTTACGACGGAACGGTTGTGATTCGCGCCATCGCCCGCGAAGCCGGTGAGCGCACCAAAATTGCAGTCATGTCCAAGGACAAGGACGTTGACGCTGTCGGCGCATGCGTCGGTATGAAGGGCATGCGCGTCCAGTCGATCATCCGTGAACTTCGCGGCGAGAAAATCGACATCATCGAGTATCACGAAGATGCGGTCACTTTCGCTGAGAAAGCTCTTCAGCCCGCGAAGGTGAGCCGAGTCACAGTGCTCGACGGCTCCGATCATCATCTCGAAGTTGTCGTCGATGACAGCCAGCTTTCGCTTGCGATCGGAAAGAAAGGGCAGAACGTCCGCCTTGCCGCCAAGCTGCTCGGCTGGAAAATCGATATCAAGAGCGAGGAAGAGAAGCGGCAGGAAGTCGAACAGCAGATGTCTGCCCTGGTGTCTCAGACTTCGACTCCGCTTGAGAACGTGCCCGGCCTGGGTGAAGGGCTCATTGAGAAGCTCAGCGCTGCAGGAATTAGCACTGTCGAGGCGCTCGCCGACATGACTCCAGAGCAACTGGAAGCCATCGAAGGCATCGGGCCGAAGACTGTGGAAAAAATCAGCATCGCGGTCAATAATTACTTTTCAAGCTTGGAAGGCGGCGAGGCAGCTCCAGAGATGGCCGAGGGCGTCGAGGACGTTGCGGCTGAGGGAGTTGGAGAGGTGCCTGCCGAATCCTCAGAGACTGCCGATCTCGCAGCCGCCGCTGACACATCGGAAGTTGCACCTGAGGAACAAAGCGTTACGGAAGAGCCCGCGGCAGACGTGGCTCCCGAAGAAAAATCTGAGTAGCGCCCGTGTGTTTAGACGACACGCGGAACATGAAACCCACTCGTGAGGTTGACATGAGGACTTAGCGGGACAGGGCGGATGAAGAAAAGGGGCGGATGAGTAAGATTCGAATCAACGATCTGGCAAGAGAGCTGGAAGTTAAAAGCAAAGCCATTCTGGATGTGCTTCCAGAGGCTGGCATCACCGAAAAGAAAACACATTCCAGCTCACTCGAAGACCATGAAGCGGACAAGGTGCGCGCGCATTTCCGTGCGCATGCTGAAGCGCAGTCTGCCACTCGCTCTTCACGTCCAATCCGCGGCGAAGAGGAGATTAAGACCAAGATCGACCTCTCCCATATTTCCAAGCCCGGCGATGTTCTCAAGCTGATCACGCAAAAACAGCAGGCTGCAGCGGCTCCGGCAGCGCCTCCCAAGCCCGTCGCAGCGCCCCCACCGCCACCGGTGGAAGCGAGACCGCCTGCTCCAGCGCCTCCGGTTGCGAAACCTCCTGCACCTCTGAAACCGCCGGAGCCACCAGCGCCCGCTCCAAGATTGATTACGCCGCAGACCGTCGCGCGCCCGTTAATTCAACCGCCCCCGCCTCCTGTTCCGCCCGCTCCCCCAGTGGCAGCGGCTCCTCCTGCGCCTGTTGCTCCGCCGAGACCGGCCGCACCCGTGGCTCCGCCCACTGCGCCTCCACCGGCTTCAGTTACTCCAGCAGTTCCGCCGGTTGCAGCTGCTCCCCCAAAGCCAGCAACCCCGCCGGGACCGCCGCCACCGCGCATGATCATGCCGCAGACGGGACCGCGCCCTGTCTACAAGGCTCCGCCACGCCCCGTTACACCCGCCGCTCAGGCTGGTCCTGGAGCTCCGACTCGCCCTATTGCTGGCCGTCCGGCGCCCGGCCGTCCTGTTCCCGGCCAACCAATCTTTCAGCGGCAGCGCCCACAATCGCCCGGAACGCGGCCGCCCTTGCGTCCTGGCGAGCGCCGTCCCATGCATCCCACGCGGCAATCGCCAACTGGTTCGCGTCCTCTTGGCGTCGGCCCTGGCCCAGGCATCTTGCCGCCTCCGGGACCGACTCGTCCCGGAAGCAGACCCGGCGGACCTTCGCGTCGTCCGGGACAACGCTATATCCCTCGCGGCGTAAAAGAAGGCCCGATGAAGGGCTATGTTCCGCCGCCGCGCATGGTCGTCTCCAACGAACCGATGCCGATCACGCGCAGTATCACGATCACAGAAGGCATCAGCGTGAAAGATCTCGCCGAGAAGCTGGATGTGCGCGCCAAGGATCTCATCGCGCGCCTGCTTGCTCGTGGCGTGTTCGCGACGATTAATCAAACGCTCGACGCCGAACTTGCCAGCGAAATGGCTCGTTTCTTCGGTGCCGAAACGAACGTCATCACTTTCGAAGAGCAGGCTGCCAAGGAAATTACAGACGCCGCATCCGCCAGCGAAGGCCCCGTAGAGGAAGTGCCCCGTCCCCCAGTCGTCACGATCATGGGACACGTCGACCACGGTAAGACGACGTTGCTCGACGCGATACGATCGACCAGCGTTGCTGAAGGCGAAGCCGGCGGTATCACACAACATATCGGCGCGTACAAGGTCACCATCCAAGATTCTTCGTCGCCCGCTTATGGCCGCCAGATCGTCTTTCTCGACACGCCCGGCCACGAAGCGTTCACCCGCATGCGTTCGCGGGGAGCCAAAGCCACTGACATCGTCGTGCTGGTCGTGGCTGCTGATGATGGCGTCATGCCGCAGACACTCGAGGCCATCGATCACGCGCACGCTGCTGAAGTTCCCATCATCGTCGCTGTCAATAAGATTGATAAGCCCGAGGCGATGCCAGATCGTGTCAAGAAACAGCTCGCCGACCGCGGACTCATGCCCGAAGACTGGGGCGGCACTACCGTTTTTGTCGATGTTTCCGCGAAGAAGAAAACCAATCTCAACCTGCTGATGGAAATGATCTGCCTCGTTGCAGACCTGCAGGAATTGAAAGCGACTCCCGATCGTGCCGCCAGTGGCGTCGTGCTCGAAGCCAAGCTCGATCGTGGCCGTGGTCCTGTCGCTACTGTTCTCGTGCAGAACGGCACTCTTCGGACGAGCGATAACTTCGTTGTCGGAGACGTTTACGGCAAAATCCGCGCAATGTTCGATGATCGCGGCGGCGCGCTGCAAGACGCTCCGCCTTCAACTCCAGTCGAGATTCTCGGACTCGAAGGTTTGCCGCAGGCTGGCGATCAATTCGTCGTCGTTGCCGATCGCGACAAGGCCCGCAACATTTCCGAATACCGCGAGCAGAAGACTCGCGAAGCGGCCCTTGCCAAGAGTTCGCGCGTTTCGCTCGAAGGCCTCGCCGAGCAGATGAAGACGGCCGGTATGAAAGAGCTCAACATCATCCTGAAAGGTGATGTTCAGGGATCGGTCGAAGTTCTCACCGACCTGCTCTCGAAACTTTCAAATGATAAAGTTCGCCTGAAAGTGCTTCGCTCCGGCGTCGGCGCGATTACGGAATCGGACGTGCTTCTCGCGTCGGCTTCGAATGCCATCATCATCGGCTTCAACGTTCGACCCGAGCGCAAAGCACAAGAACTTGCCGAGCAGGATAAAGTTGACATCCGGCTGCACTCGATCATTTACGAGCTGCAGGACGAAATCAAGCGTGCCATGACCGGCTTGCTTGAGCCCACGATCAAGGAGACATACCAGGGCCGCGCAGAAGTTCGCGACACGTTCCGCATCCCCAAAGTCGGTACCGTTGCTGGATGCTATGTTGTCGACGGCATCATCAAACGCGATTCGGAAGTCCGCTTGCTCCGCGACAACGTCGTTGTCTTTCGCGGCAAGGTCGGATCGCTCAGGCGCTTCAAAGACGATGCCAGCGAGGTTCGCAACGGTATGGAGTGCGGTATCTCGATCGCAAACTATGGTGACGTAAAAGTGGGTGACGTCATCGAGGCTTTCGTGACGGAGAAAGTCGCCGCCGAAGTCTTCGCATAGAGAGCTGCGAGACACGAGCTACGCGTAAGCTAGCGATTCAACTAAGCAGTACTCGGTGATCTTAGTTATGGCGTCATCCCGAGCGAGGTGCTTTTTGCCGACCGAGGGATCACGCGTGTAGTGCCTTTGTCCTGAATTGAGACCTGGAACTCCTTAAGTCACTCTGCTAGCTGACTAGCCTTGGCCACTGATGATTGCTTTCCTCACCCTCGAGTTGCGCATCGAGGCCGCGCAATCCCTCAAGGACAAGCGACAGGTCGTTCGCAGCATGAAGGATCGGCTGCGCTCGAGCTTCAACGTGTCTGTCGCCGAACTCGATTCCAGCGGACTCTGGAATCGCGCAACCATTGGAGTAGTAAGCATCTCCGATTCACGCGACTATCTCGACGGACTTATGAAGAATGTCGAGCGGCAAGCGATCCGGATCGCAAATAACACTGGAGCCGACGTATCAGATTCGTTCGTCGAGTTCCTGTAGCCAGGCGTTCTATCTCGATGCTCGTATAACCAGCAGCGTCGAATGCAACGACACACCAGTGATTAACGACCAGCTACTGGCTACTGACTACTGGCTACTGTTTTTTGGTATTCTCTTTCGTTTCTGAGGTGAGGGCTTTTGGAAAACCGCGGGCAGAAGTACCATCGTGAACGCCTGGGGGAAGCCTTGCGGGAGGAAATTGAAATCATCCTCGAGGGCGAACTCGGAGACCCTCGTATCGGCCTTGTGCATGTGAGCGAGTTGCAGTTGGCGGATGATAGCCGCTCCGCTCGTATCTTCGTGAATATTGAGGGCGATGACGATGACGCAAATCGCACTATGGAAGGATTGAGTGCAGCTGTAGGATTTATTCGACGCGAATTGACGGAACGTTTGCGCCTGCGTCGGGCGCCTGACCTGATCTTTCAACTGGATCGTTCTCCCCAGTATCAGGCTCGTATCAAAGAATTGCTGGACCGCACGCGCAAGAAAACAAAGAAAAATTAGCGGCCATCACGAAAGCGTTGGAAAATTCAGCTCTTAACTGGCGTCATCCCGAAGACTCGCGTTTTTTCCGGCAAGTCGAGGGATCTCGCGAGCAACGCCGCAATTCAAATGACAGTTTCGAAGCCGAAGTGAGTAGGTGACACGTTACAACCGCGTAGCGGCGGAAGAGCAAAGCCCAGACCCTGCCCTGAGCGAAGCCGCAGGGACAGGAAGTCATGGGTTAGCTAACGTTCTAACGACAGTCCCGAAGGGACAACACTGCAACTTCGCAAGTGCACGACCAACATGCTTCAAGACGTTCTCAATGCGATCCGTCCGCGGCAGAAGTTTGTGCTCACGTCACACGCCCGCCCAGATGGCGACGCCATCGGCTCGGCCCTCGCCTGCGGGCAGATCCTGCGTCTCATGGGCAAAGAAGCACAAGTTGTCATGAAAGACCCCGTTCCGCGCATCTACCGGCGGCTCCCGTTCGCAGATCATGTCGTCCATTCCGATTCCATCGTCGGAGAGTATGACGCCGCGCTTCTTCTCGAATGTGACAGCATTCAGCGCACGCGATTGCAAGGACTTGACGACCGTTTTCTGATCAGCATCGACCACCATATCTCCGGGCGCAACTTCGCTCACGTGAACTGGATCGATCCGAGCGCGGTAGCCACGGGGGAACTCGTCTACCGCCTTGCCTGCGCTGCGGGTGTGACCATCACTGCTGAAATCGCCACTTGCTTATATACCGCACTCCTTACTGACACTGGATCATTCATGTTCGAGGGCACGAACGCTCATACTTTCGCGCTTGCCCGGGAACTTGTTCTTGCTGGCGCCGATCCCGCGCACTGCGCACGCGCCATTTATTTCGGACACTCCACCGCCAAAATGCGTCTGCTTGGGGCCGCGCTCTCGAATCTTCACCGCGAAGGATCGCTTGCGTGGATCTGGATTACGCACGAACAGATGGAGCGTTTCAACGCGAAAGAAGAAGACTGCGAAGGATTAGTGAATTACGCGCTCTCGATTGGCGACGTTGAGGTGGCAATGTTTTTCCGTGAGCAGCCCGATAAGCGCTATCGCGTTAGCTTGCGCAGCAAAGGCCGAGTTAACGTGGCCTCCATAGCGGAAACATTCGGAGGCGGTGGTCACACCTGCGCCAGCGGATGCTCCCTCGAAGGTCCTCTCACCCTAGCCGTGAATCGTATCCTGGCGCGATTCCGGGAGAGCGCAGCGCCTGATACCACCTCCGATGATTCAAGTACATCGAACTGACCACTATGAAATGGCGCTCGCTTGAAGAATCCGGTGAATACGCAGACCTTAGGCCGCTGCGCGAGATCTTCGCCGAACGCAAAGCCCTGATCGCGAAATACGTTCCTGCAGAGACGCGTGCCGTGCACGAGTGCGTGGTGTCAGATCTGAAGAACTCGGGAATCGCAGATCGAATCTTGAAGCCCGGCGCAAAGGCGCCTGAGTTCGTCCTGCCTGACCGTAACAAGAAGATGGTTTCCTCGGCAGAAATTCTTAGCAAATCAGCCCTTGTCGTTTGCTTCATCCGCGGACGCTGGTGTCCCTTTTGCGTCGGCCAGATGGAGGCCATGAACTTCATCGTTCCCCAGATCCGCGAAGCTGGCGCTGATCTGGTCGCGATCTCACCGCAAACCGTGCAGCAATCGTTCTTCATGGCCGATCAGCATAAACTCCGCTTCCCGCTGCTCTCTGACGCTCACAACGACGTGGCCCGCGAGTTCGGCCTCGTCTACCGCGTACCTGACGAGCAACAGGCGCTCTATCGCCGCACCTTCGTGAATCTTCCCTTCGCTAACGGGGATGACAGCTGGGAGCTTCCCATCCCCGCGACGTTCATCCTTGACCGCGAAGGTGCAGTTGTCTACTCCTCGGCTAATCCCGACTATTCCGAACGCCCCGAGCCCCTCGAAATCCTTTCACGCCTTGAACATACCCATCGCGCTTAGGCTGGCGGCGTCCGACATGTCCAAAAATCAATAATCCACAATTGAAAATTCCCGATTGGCAACCGCAAATCGTCAATTGTCCGTTCCTTGCCATTCCCGCTAAATTCTGCAAAAATAATGGTTTGTCTTAACCCCGCCAGACATAAAAGGAAAGGAACATAGTTCTGTGCTAATGATCCGTCTCGCGCGCATGGGTGCGCGCAAACAACCGTATTACCGCGTGATCGTGATCGAAAAGGAACGCGCCCGGAACGGTCGAGCCGTGGAAATCGTCGGGACCTATAATCCCCGCACGAATCCGACCAGCATCGACCTCAAGCGCGATCGTATCGAGTACTGGGTCTCGAAAGGCGCCCAACTCTCGGACCGCGTCCAGAAGCTGTTCTCGAAGCCTGCTCCGGCCGGAACCGCAGCCTAATTGGCAACCGAGCGGCTTTGGGTGGCGCAGCGCTTCAGCGCTGCGAGAACGTAGCGCGTTTCAAGCGGCTTTAGCCGCCGAGGCTTAGAGGGATGACAGAACAACCGACTGGCGACGCGAAGGCACTCGTCGAATACCTCGCGAAAGCCCTGACGGACGCCCCCGACCAGGTGATCGTCGACGAGTTCGAGGATGATGGCGAAACGGTGATCGAGCTCGAAGTCGCCGAGAGCGATCTCGGAAAAATCATCGGACGCTCCGGTCGCACAGCTCGCGCCTTGCGCACCGTGCTGAACGCGGCTGGGATGAAGGCGCAAAAGCGTTACGCGCTCGAGATCATCGAGTAGTGAGGCCATGAGCGGCGAGTTTGTAACCATCGCCCTCGTTCGCAAAACGCAAGGGAACCGCGGGGAAGTCGCTGCCGAAGTGCACACCGCCGTCCCCGATCGCTTCCAACCTGGTATGCGTCTCTCAGCGCTGCTTAAGGATGGGCAGCGCAAAGCAGTAGAACTGGAAGAGTTCTGGCCCCACAAGGGCATGATCGTTTTGAAGTTCGCTGGCTTCGATTCGATCTCGGATGCTGAAACACTCGTCGGCGCCGAGTTGCAGGTGAGTGAACGTGCGCAGCTCGAGAGCGGATGGAATTATGTTAGCGATCTGGTTGGCTGCAGAGTGCGGGATCGCGACCGCGAGATCGGCAGCGTGAAAGAAGTTATTTTCGGAGCTGGTGAAGCGCCATTGCTGCTGGTCACGGATGGCAAACAGGAATTTGAGATTCCCTTCGCCGAAGCGTACCTCGTCGAGGTAAGCACGACGAGTAAAACGATCCGGATGAATTTGCCGGAAGGGCTGCTGGAAGTGAACGCGCCTCTCACGGCAGAAGAGAAGGCAGAGCAGAACAAGCAGTAGTCAGGTGTCAGTAGTCAGAAGTCAGCAAAGGTTTACTGACCACTGACCACTATGCCACTGACCACCTAATGAAAATTGATCTTGTCACGATTTTCCCTGACTTTTTCCGTGGTCCTTTGGACTTCGGGATCCTGCGGCGGGCGCGGGAGTCAGGATTAGCTGAGGTCAGCGTTCACGATTTGCGGGAGTTTACCCGCGACAAGCACCGCACCGTGGACGACCGCCCATTTGGCGGCGGCGAAGGCATGGTCCTGAAGCCGGAACCGATCTTTGAATGTATTGAGAAACTTGGCGTTGCGCCCAAGGATGAGCGCAGCTCAGGTCGCGGCAGTGAATCCGTCATCCTGCTTTCTGCGCAGGGTCGGCGATTCGACCAGGCACTAGCTGCCGATCTCTCGAAGCTGAACCGCATCGTTCTGATCTGCGGGCGCTACGAAGGTGTCGACGAGCGCGTGAGCGAGCAGTTGGCCGATCGGGAGATTTCGATCGGAGACTACGTGCTGAGCGGCGGAGAGTTGGGTGCAGCCGTGATTGCTGATGCAGTTGTGCGCTTAATTCCAGGTGCGGTCGGCAACGAGAACTCGACGCGGCAGGAATCGTTTACTGCGGAATCGCGCATCGAAGCCGACGGCCCGAGTTCAACTTGCGGTTCAGGCGGATTGCTCGATTATCCGCATTACACGCGCCCCGCAGAGTTTCGCGGGTGGACTGTGCCGGAAGTGCTTGTTTCCGGTAACCACGATGAAATTCGTCGTTGGCGTCGGCAGAAGGCATTGGAGAAGACGTTTCGCAACCGTCCCGATCTGCTCGAACGTGTTTCATTGAGCAAGGAAGACAAAGAATTGCTGGCCTTGGCGAATGACCAGGGGCACAAGACATCTAGAAACTGAAGGAAGGCATTATGCAAAACCTAATCATCGAAAAACTACTCGCGAAGAACCGCCGCACCGATATCCCGAAATTTGCAGCCGGCGACACGGTCCGTGTGCAGGTCAGGATCAAGGAAGGCGACAAAGAGCGCCTGCAGGCATTCGAGGGCGTCGTCATCTCGCGCACGCGTGGCCCTCAAGCTTCCTTCACGGTCCGCAAGATCAGCTTCGGTCATGGCGTGGAGCGTATTTTCCCACTGAATTCGAAAGTGATCGATAAGGTGGATGTACTGCGCTCGTCGAAAGTCCGGCGCGCCAAGCTTTACTACCTGCGTGCACTGCGCGGCAAAGCTGCTCGTTTGAAAGACGTCGAATAGCTAATATGCGGGCGTCTTCGCCCGCATCCTTGATTCTTCTATGCTTCTCGCCAGATTCCTCGGCTCACTGGAGAGAGCGTGAGCCTTCGGAATGACGCCTTCAGCGGAGAGCGCATTGAATGCGCATAGTCTTCAACCGGCGTCATCCCGAAGCGTCGTGTATTTTCCAGCGACGCGAGGGATCTTGCGCGGATGTTCGAGAATTTTCCCTCTCCCCAATAATTCCTTCTTGCGATCTCTGCGGTTCTCGGCGAAGATTCTTTTAACTTTTCCATCATGCGGTTAAAGCCTCCACCCGATCCCAGTAAGCCTGTCTCGAAGGCCACTCTGAAGCTGCGCTTGCTCAAGTCCCTGCGCTGCACGCTTCGTTACGAGAAGAAGGCGTGGGACGGCGGCGCGAAAATCGTAGCGGGGGTGGATGAGGTCGGACGCGGATCTCTCTTCGGTCCCGTCGTGGCCGGTGCGGTGATCCTTGATCCTGCATACCGCATTCGCGGATTGCGTGATTCGAAACTCTTACCCGCTGAGCGCCGCGAGGTTCTCTCCCAACGCATCAAGGAACATTGCATTGCATGGTCGATCGCCGCCGTCGATGCCGCGCGTATCGATCAGATCAACATCTACCAGGCAAGCCGACTGGCAATGCGAAATGCCGTCATGCAACTCTCACCGGCTTGTGACTACCTGCTTGTTGATGCCCTTCGTCTCGATCTCGAGGTCGCACAGAAAAAACTGATCCATGGCGATGCTTTATCGGCCTCGATCGCTGCCGCTTCCATCATTGCGAAGGTGGAACGGGATCGGATGATGGTCGAATGGGACGCGGTGTATCCGATCTACAACCTGAAGTCGAACAAAGGCTACAGTGCTCCCGTGCACATTGCCGCCCTGCGCGAACATGGGCCCTCTCCGCTTCATCGCCAATCGTTCGCACCAGTCTGGAATGCACCCATTCCTCAGGAGGCGTTCCAGTTCATGATGGAAGAAGCGGCCGACGAAGCGCTCAGCGAACTCGAGCCGGCTGGGACTGAGGCCTGATTCTCACCGCATAGATTCGAGAATTTCCTCGCAGTAAATATGACCTAAGGACAAATTTGCGATTAGATGCGATTTAAGGCCGTTCCTCTTAGTCGGATGACCTGCGGGTCGGTCGAGCTCGCAAGCGTCGATTGTAGAGGATTCTAAATCGATTTAACTGGCATCCTACGTGAGCTTCGAACCCTCGACTTGGACGTGCCGCGCTGACACTTTGGGACTCCATTGATTCCAGGAAAAGGCAGAACGCTAGTAATTTCAATGATATAGAAAAATATTTCTCTATATCTAAAAACTATCGTGCCTTTATGATCTCACTCAATACATCCGGCTTGGAATCATCTCGGACCAAGTGCGGATATTTCGCCCCTTCATGGTAGTCGAGCTTGAAAGTTCGGTAGTAGGCCGTGTTCTCGACGATCAATTCCAGAGGATCTTTGCTTGTCTTGCCTGAGCGGAGTGCATCGCGCCACACTTCCTCGCTGAAGCGGCGCCCGTTCACTGCGATGATCTTCATCCCTGGGCCGATACCTGCCTTGGCAGCGACCATATCTTCGACGGTGTCCGTAATCGTTCCGTCCTCGCGCATCATAAGCCCAACGGAATATTCGGCGCTGATGCTCCTATGTTCGCCCTCGGAGGCTCTCACCATGGACGACCGGACATCGTCATAAACGACTTTCCATCCACTGCCCTCAACCCCACCGAGCGGCGCGCCCGGACCATGATTCGTCAGGCGGTCGGTCCAGAACTTGCGCCAGTCGTATGGTGCGACTTGGTTGAGGGTGTTCACGATGTCGTCGAATGTATAAGTTTTCACTACTGGACCAGTGCTGGGAGCACCATGAAACAATTGGCAGAAGTCATCGAGCGACTTTGCGCCCTTGGTCTGCTGGCGAATGATGACATCGGCCCATAGCCAGTTCAGAACGTCTTCATCGTAATAGTCGAGCGGCCGCCGCCAGTTGGTCCACGCATTCGAAGCTTCCTGCATAGCGGGTACACCGTCGGCTGTGTCTTGCAAATTTCGCCACACGCGGCCGGAGCGATGATCGAGATCCGCCGCGATCATCACCAGCGAGTCGCGATACTGTTCGGGCGTGAGCAGGCCGCTGCGAGCTGTCAACATATCTCCGAGATACGAAGTCAGTCCTTCGTAGACCCACAACAGATCCGTTTGCATGGTCGCCTGGTAGTCCGGCGTAGCGAGATCCGCCGGGCGCCGATACTTTCCGTTCCACGAGTGAACATACTCGTGCGGCAACAAGCCAGCGCCGAGCATGCGAGGATCGGAATCGACGAGCGCGCGTTCGCCGAGCCGACTGTCATTCGATTCATGATGCTCAAGCCCAAAGTGCGCGACGTGGTCGCTTAGGCTGAACACGAAGTGATAATCGCGATAATGTTGCGCTCCGAACAACGCAGCCGCTTGGGTCGCAAGGTTCTTGTAGTGTTCCCACACCTCTTGAGGTGGTTCGAGCGCAGCCGCGCTGTCCGCGGCGATGTCCATCTCCACAGTTGGGGTCTGGCCCGAATTGAGTGGAACGATCTTCATGTACTGCCCGGTGATCACAGGCGAGTCGACGAGCAGAGTCAGCGTTGTTGGGGCGAACTGGATTTGATTGCCATTCTGGTTGGCAACTTGAAGCGAGGTACCAAACTTCCAGCCCTCAGGAAGTTTGACACTGGCCGTGAATGTCAGTTCATCGGAGATATAGCCAGCGGGGTAGAGGAGCATCGTGTTCCAACTGATGACCGTCATCTTTTCGGTCGCGGATCCACCCGAGGTGTAAATGCCTTCGCCGCCGGGCGAAACGAAATCGAGATCGGCGACAACTTCGGTTTGTCCAGCAGGAACGTCGACGTTGAAGGTCCAGCCATCTTTCAAATCGCGGCGCCACGCGAGAGTCTGCCCACCGGCAGAAAACTTCAGACCCGTCAGGTTCTGGACGGGGCCGGTAGGTCCGTGCTCACCCGGGATCCACTTCGGGTAATAAAGCGTGAGTGGCCCTGCGCTGGCAGGGATGTGCAGCGTGGCGTGAAAGATCTTGCGCGGGGTCGAGGTTGCATCCACGGCGATCGTAATGGTGGGCGCTGATTTCTTCGGTGTGGCTGTCTTTTTCTGGGCGACGGCAAAAGTGCAGGTCAGCAAAATGATCACGCACACCACAGCGTGCGACGTTCGATGCATGGTCAATCCCCCTCAACGCCCGGATCCGGGCACGAAACTCCCGACTATAGCAGGAGCGCATCGCAGTCGTCACACATGCCTGTGTCTGTGCATATCGCCACCGTTTAGTCGAAGGCTTGTCTTCGCTCGCTAGTGGACAGTTGTTATCATGACCGCGTGCCATCTTCGCGCGGGAAGTTCATCACATTCGAAGGGCTCGACGGCAGTGGCAAGAGCACACAGATCGACAAACTGGCGCGTGCTCTGCGGGCACGCGGAGTGTCGGTGACCATCACGCGGGAGCCTGGCGGGACCGATACAGGGGAAAAAATTCGCAAGGTGCTGCTCGATTCGCGTACCGCCGGGTTGGCACCGATGACCGAAATGGCGCTGATGTTTGCCTCGCGCGCACAACACATCCATGAAGTCATTCTTCCAGCGATGGCGGAAGGGCGCGTGGTGCTCTGCGATCGGTTCACCGATTCCACCGAGGCCTATCAGGGCGGCGGCCGCAAGCTCGGTGTCGAGCCAGTGCTCGAATTACATCGTGTGCTTTGTGGCGACTTGCAACCGGATTTGACGATTCTGATGGATTCGGACGTGGCGACTTGCGTTGATCGCGCTCGACGCCGAAACAAACGCCAGATCTCGCGAAGTGCAAAGGACGAGAACAGGTTCGAGCAGGAGAATCGGGCATTTTTCGGACGTGTGCGAAGCGCGTACCTGGCGATCGCAGAGCGGGAGTCGCAGCGCGTGGTGCTGGTGGATGCGCGAGGCACGCCGCAGCAGACGCATCGGCGCATCCTGGATGTGGTTCGAAAGAAGTTAAGACTGGAGAAGTGATGGGCTTCGCAGATTTCCACGGCAACACGGAAGTTGTGCAGCGCTTGCGAGACATGCTCGCTCGCAATCGCTTTCCGCACGCGGTCGTGCTGGCCGGGCCGCGCGGATCAGGCAAGTACACGCTGGCGTTGATGCTGGCGCGCGCACTGAATTGCCTGGAACGGCCAGTTTCATATTCGTTGGCGGGCGAAGGCGCCCGCCCCTCCACCGCACATGCTCTGCCGGATTTTTGCGGAAAGTGTTCGAACTGCGTGCGGATCGGGAACGCGATCGATCTGGACGCGAGGTTTGCCGAAGCCATTGAGGCACGGGAAGGGCTACGCGAAACCGACAAGAAAGAAACGCGTGTCTTGATCCAGACGCATCCGGACGTGCTGATTATTCCGCCCGATCCTCCGCAGATGATGATCAAGGTGGACCAAGTGCGCCGGGTGATTGAGAGCATCTACTTCCGTCCGCTGGAGGCGCGGGAAAAAGTATTCATCTTCACGGACTCGGCATTCATGAAAGAAGCAGCGAATTCGTTGCTGAAAGTGTTGGAAGAACCGCCGGAGTTCGCGACGATGTTCTTGTTGACGGAAAATCCCGGAGAATTGCTGCCGACGATCCGTTCACGTTCGATGACGTTCACGCTGGGAGCGCTGCCGGTTGCTGATGTGGAAGAGTACTTGGCGAAAGAGCGGACCGATTGGAATGCGAAGCAGCGCGCGTTAGTAGCCCGGCTTGCTGAAGGCGCGGTTGGTCAGGCGCGCAGCTTCGACCTGTCCGGGTATGCGGCGGCGCGTGCCAATGCATTGGCGCTGCTCTCGACCGCACTGCGGAGTGCCGATCATTCGGAGTTGTTCAAAGTGACGGAGAGTTATCGACCGGGAGCCGATGGACGGGCAAAGACAGAGTTGCTGATTCGAACTACGTATTCGCTCCTGCAGGATTTGATGTTCCTGATGTCAGGCGCGCCGGAGTTGGTGCGAAATACGGATATTGTCGGTGAGTTGAAGAAGTTGGGAGAGTTGGCCGATTTTGAGTGGATCGCGGCGGCGTCAGATCGTCTAGGCGATGTAGAGCGGGGGATGAGAAGGAATTTGTTGCGATCGTTGTCCCTGGATGCATTTGCGGTGGGGATGGAAAAGGGCTGACTAGAATGTTCGTTAGTGAGGCCCTGAAACACGCATGAACAAGCTCTTAAAGCTGTTGGGATTTCGCGACCGTCGCAACTTTCAGGGTGATGATTTCTCTGTGCGGATAGTACCGGTTTTCCGAGAAGTCATCTCAATCGTCTACACGTATCAAGGCAAGACCCTCAATTTGAGCGCAGAACGAATTGGGCGGAAATGGGAAGGTATCGCCGTCGGCATCCCTACTCAGGCAGTCGATTTAGAGCAAGTACCGCGGCTTGTTCGTGACCTCGAAAGGGCATTTGGAGAGATGGGCTACGGCTATGTGATCTCTCGCAAAGCTGGGATTGATGTCGTTTCCGATGCGGAGCGACAGGCGGCGATCGGTGAGCTGAATGACATGGGCTATGAAATAGAGGCTGTGCCTAATGGAAAAATTCGCCAGACACGCAGGCCGGACGCTCCACCCCAAGATCATGAATCTATCCGAAAGGCAACACCACGCATGATGTCATTGATTCAATCCTTGAGCGGGACACGGCAACGTTACGAAATTCTCGCAAAATCGAAAGAGTTTTAGCGCCGGTGTCGAGCAGGTAGCCGGCAAGTCGCCGGCTCGACAATCGACCTTGCCGCGCACTAGTTTTTCGTGAACGCGAGCGTAATCAGTGTTTTCTGTTCGAGTTCGTGGGCTTTGGCTGAGCCGGTTGATGGTGCCGGGCTGGCCGAGCGCTTCACGGACAAAACAGATCGTTCCCCGGCGACGTGGCGTAGGCGCGGCAGCATGTAGAAGAGCGCTCCCATGTTGGCCGGCTCCTCCTGCACCCACACGATGTCGCGCGCAGACGAATGCCGCGCGAACTCCGCCTGCAGTTCTTTCTCGGGGAATGGATACAGCTGATCGACAAAGACGATTGCGGTAGTCGTGTCTTTGCGCTTCTTGCGCTCGAGGTTCAGTTCGTGACCGATTTTGCCTGTGCACACGAGAACGCGTTCGGCGTCGGTTACAGTCTCGTCAGGCACGACGGGCAAGAATCGCGAGTGCGTGAAGTCTTCGATGGGCGACGACGCTTCTGGATTGCGCAACATGCTCTTCGGCGTGAACACGATGAGCGGTTTGCGCCACCTTCGGAGCCCCTGGCGACGGAGCATGTGGAAATATTGCGCTGCGTTGGAAGGCTGGCAGAGTTGGATATTGTCGCGCGCGGCCAATTGCAAATAACGCTCGATGCGCGAACTGGAGTGCTCCGGACCCTGTCCTTCGTGGCCGTGCGGCAAGAGCAGGACCAAGCCGGAGAGCAGGTTCCATTTGTCCTCTCCGGCGACGACGAACTGATCGATGACAGCTTGCGCGACGTTAGCAAAGTCGCCGAACTGCGCTTCCCACAGAACAAGAGTTTCAGGATAGTCACGGCTGTATCCGTATTCAAAGCCCATTACGCCGGCTTCGGATAGCGGTGAGTTGTAGATTTCGCAGCGTGCCTGGCCTTCGGCGACGTTCTGCAGCGGCACGTACTCCTTCTCATTTTCGATATCGATGAGCACGGAGTGGCGCTGGTTGAAGGTACCGCGGCGGCTGTCCTGTCCACTCATGCGAACTGGAATACCCGCTTTGACCAGACTGCCGAAGGCGAGCGCTTCCGCCATGCCGTAGTCAACGTCGCGTTTGCCATTTCCCATTTCCGACCGCTGCTCAAGCAATTTCTTTACTTTGGGGTGAATATGGAAGCCCGCGGGATAAGAGGTGAGCTTAGCTGTGATTTCGGAAAGCTCTTCGCGCGTGAGTCCGGTTTCGACTTCGTATTCTGGCTTGTAGCGGCCGCCGAAATAGTTATCCCAGTAGTCCGGCAATACGCGCAGCAACTGTTTTTTGGTGATGCTCGGAGCGCGCTTGTGCGCTTCGGCAAAGGCGTTGCGGACGGCTTCGACTTTTTCTGCAACGTTCTCGATACCCGCGTGCTCGGCGTAAATTTCCCAGAGCGGCGGACGCTCTTTGATGGCCTTATACATGAGCGGCTGAGTAATGGTGGCGTCGTCGACTTCGGAGTGTCCATGGCGGCGATAGCCGATGAGATCAATAACAACGTCGGTGCCGAAACGGTAGCGATAGTCGGTGGCGAGACGGGCGACCCGGACGACGGCGTCCACATCTTCTGAGTTCACGTGGAAGATTGGAATCGATTGGCGACGCGCCAGTTGGGCGGAGAAACGCGAAGAATGCTCTTCGCGAGAAGGAGTGGTAAAGCCGAGCAGGTTGTTTACGATGACGTGAACCGTTCCGCCCACGGTATAACCGAGGAGGTCGGCGAAATTCATGGTTTCGGCGGTAATACCTTGTCCGGCGAACGCGGCGTCGCCGTGAACGAGCAATGGCAAAAATTTCTTTTTACCGTCTTTGCCGTCACGATCCTGTTTCGCTCGCGTGCGGCCGACCGTGACTGGATCGACCGCTTCCAGATGGCTTGGGTTCGACGCGAGGTGGATGTGAATCTTCGCGCCGCTTTTGGTTGTGTACTCGCCGGTTGCACCGATGTGGTACTTCACGTCGCCGCTGCCGAGCACGCTGCGCGGATCGACATCTTCGAATTCGGCGAAGACCTCCTCGGGTTTACGCTGAGCGATGTGGACGATGACGTTGAGGCGCCCGCGATGACTCATGCCCATGACGAGTTCAAGTGCGCCTTGGCTGCCGGCGGCATCGAGGAGTTCGTCTAGAAAAGGCAGGAGCGCCGTGCTGCCTTCGAGGGAGAATCGTTTGCTGCCGAGATAGCGCTGGTGAAGCACCTGTTCGAAGAGTTCCGCGCGAATCAGGAAATCGAGAATACGCGGCTGATCGACTGACGCGGGCTTGGCTTCCATGTGGTCGGTGAGCCAACGGCGGCGGGCCGGATCAGTAATGTGCGAAAATTCGACGCCGATGCTGCCGCAATAAATGCGACGGGCTTCCTGGGCGATTTCGCCTTCGGTCGGAAGCTCCGGATGAGGTTGCGGGCGGAGGAATCCGAGCGGGTCGAGCTTGGCTTCGACATATCCCCAGCGGCGGAAGAGTTCAAAAATCTGTTCCCGCTCACTGGGTAGTTTCATGACTGCGGTGCCAGAAGAGCTGGCAGGCTGAGAATTGTGCTTGGGCATACCCTTACTAGAATAAAGGATGCGGGGGGCAGGCGTCAGGGTGCAGGGTTGGTCTACAGACTTCGGGCTCCAGGCTTGAGCGAGGAGCGTTGCGCGCGAGATCCCCTTCGACTTCGCTCAGGGAGGCTCTCCGCCGCGCTGTAGGAACGCGCGGCTTCGGGATCGCCTTTTAATAGAAATGGCAGATCATGCCAGCGCGGGGCTGGAGTGTTATTGATCCCGAACGCGTTTGTGTGATGGATGACGATGACCGCGGGATTGCAATGTGATAACGATCTGAGATGAGGGAGATTCCCATGACCTCGAATGACAAGGCATCAACTTCCAGAGCTGTTACTCCGGGGACACCAGCGATTCTTGGAATTCCGTTCGATGCGAACTCGTCGTATCTGCGGGGATCGGCCGGAGCGCCGTGGGAGATCCGGTCGGCGCTGCACTCAAGTTCGTCCAATTACTGGACTGAGTTGGGCGTGGACCTTGGAGTCTCGGGAACCTTCCACGATGCGGGAAATCTCAAATTCTCGCTGCAGAATGCATTTGCGTGCATCGAGCAGGAAGTTGGGAAACTGATTGATCTTGGGTATCGTCCGATTTCGTTGGGCGGAGATCATTCCATCACGCTTCCGATTGTGGCGGCATTCGGAAGACGCATTCCGAAGCTGACGGTCATTCATTTCGATGCGCATCCGGATTTGTATGACGAGCTCGAAGGGAACCGGATGTCTCACGCGTGTCCGTTCGCGCGCATCATGGAACAAAAGTATGCCGAGAGGTTGATTCAGGTTGGAATTCGCGCGTTGACTGGTCATCAGCGAGAACAGGCCAAGCGATTCGGTGCGGAAGTGATCGAGATGCGGCAGTTGCCAGCGCTCGATCGAATGAAAGTTTCGGGGCCGGTGTACATCTCATTCGATATGGATGTGCTGGATCCGGCGTTCGCGCCGGGGATTTCACACCGCGAGCCCGGCGGCATGAGCGTGCGAGAAGCGATTTCGTATCTGCACGCGATCGGAGGACGGATCGTGGGAGCGGATATAGTCGAATTCAATCCGGCGCAGGATGTTTCGCATGTGACAGCGGCGGTCGCGGCGAAGATCCTGAAAGAGACGTTGGGAAAAATGCTGGTGTAGGCTCCAGGCTTCGGGCTCCAGTTCCTATGGACCGTGCGTCAGCGAATGGCATTATGGCTGGGCCTTACAGTGGCTCTGTGGAATAATGAGCGGCTTCTCTTGAGCTGATGGTAGAGAACTCGAATCGCGCTCGCGATCACCTTGCCAATGAAAGGACGTTTCTCGCCTGGGTGCGGACTGGGGTAGCGACCATTGTGTTCGGGTTTGCGATTGGACGGTTCTCGATTGCGATCCGCGAATTGATGCAAGCGCAGGGCAGAAAGCCGACTACGCCCGGAATTACTGCATGGCTGGGCCTGATCTCGATTATCGGTGGCGTGCTGCTGATTGTTGCCGGGATGATGCGATATCGGAAGACGCGAATGCAACTCGATACGGGAACGTTCGAGCCGGCGGGTTTCGTGATCGACCTGGTCTCTGTGATTTTGGCTGTGTTCGGAATCGCGTTGGCGGTGTACCTGGTGTTGATCGAGTTGGGGGCACGGTAGGTGCGGGCTCTAGGCTCCGGCCTTCAGGCTCCAGCCGTTGCGCGCCGGTGCCGTGTCGGTTATTGGTTTGCAGTTGGGGATTTGAGAAGCTGCACGCGAGATCCCCTTCGACTTCGCTCAGGGCAGGCTCTCCGCTCGCCGGGAAAAGCGCGAGCGTTCGGGGTGACGCTGTGATTCAGGCTCCAGGCTTCAGCTTTCGAGTGTGTTGTAGCGCAGTTGCTCCAGCGAAATAAAAATTATGGCGAATGAAAACGAAAAAGAGTTAGCGGGGCGGGCAAGCATCCGGTTTGTAAAAGACGGTGACGTGGTCGGACTGGGAACTGGGAGTACCGCTGTCCATATGGTGAGCGCGCTGGCGGAGCGCGTGAAGGCTGGGTTGAAGATCGTTGGGATCCCGACTTCGGTGCGGACGCGGGAGTTGGCGGCGAGCCTTGGGATCCCGCTGACGACACTCGATGAGCATCCGTCGATCGATGTCACCATTGATGGAGCGGATGAGATCGATCCGAATTTGTCGCTGATCAAAGGTGGCGGCGGGGCATTGTTGCGGGAGAAGATCGTGGCGTCCGCGTCGAAAAAGATGGTGGTGGTAGGGGATTCGACGAAATTAGTGCCTTTTCTCGGTAAGTTTCCGCTGCCGGTTGAGGTGATCAGGTTCGCGCTAGTGATCGTACAAACGAAGGTTGAAGCATTGGGTGCAGCCGTGAAGCTGCGAATGGATGGCGGCAAGCCATACGTGACGGACGAAGGCAATCACATTCTGGATTGTGAGTTTGGGAAGATTGCAGATCCGAGGTTGCTTGGTCGGCAGTTGAGCGATATCCCGGGCGTGGTCGAGCACGGATTGTTTGTCGGATTCGCGAGTGTGGCGTTGATTGGACGGGGAGATACGGTGGAGGAGATTGACGCGCGTTGAGGACAGGAACGCAACGCGCAAGATCCCCTTCGACTTTGCTCAGGGCAGGCTCTCCGCTCGCTGGAAAAAGCGCGAGCGTTCGGGATGACGCCGGAAATAAACGACTCAGGCTTCAGCTTCTGGCCTTCAGGCTCCCGCTTCAGGATGGGCGGAGGACGTAGCAAGCTACGTCCCTACGATAATCTGGTGAACGTACCATCGGCTCCTGCTACTCAGTTACAATCTCGCGCAGGGTGGCTAATAAGCGATCGACTTCGTCGATGGTGTTGTAGTGAGCAAGGCCGATGCGCAGGAAGCCGCCATCTTTTTCTACGTCCAGTTGTTCTGAAAGATTGATTGCGTAGTAGTTCCCATCCCAAGTGAAGAATCCGCGTTCACCGAGCTTAGTGGCGAGTTGGAGCGGAGTGTGTCCATCGATGCGCACGGCGAATGTCGGACAGCGCTGATCGTAGCGATGCGGATCGGTAATTCCATACACCTTAACGCCGGGAATTTCGAGTAGACCGGGGAGAAGCTTCTCCATCAGCATTCGTTCGTGACGATGTATTGCTTCGTGAGCCGCGAGAATCGCGGCGCGGCGCGTGTCAACGGTTGGGTTCACGCTACGGCCGAGGTCGGCAAGGTAGTCGACGCAGGCGGTGATGCCTGCAATGCACTCGTGATTGAGCGTACCCCATTCCCAGCAGTTGGGAATTTTGTCGGTATTGGCGCGCACCTTGTAAGGGCGCAGACGGGTGAGGTGCTCGCGCTTTCCGTAGAGCACACCCATGTGCGGACCGAAGAATTTGTAAGTCGAACAGACGAGGAAATCGCAGCCGAGCGCGTGAACGTCGATCGGGCCGTGAGGCGCGTAATGAACGGCGTCGATGTAGCTGAGCGCACCTGCTTCACGAGCGAGACGAACAACTTCTTTGACATTGTTGATGGTTCCGACTGCATTCGAGGCATAGCCAACCGCGACAAGCTTCGTGTGGCTGTTGATCTTGCGCGCAAGATCCGTCATGTCGAGCGTGCAGTCAGACTTGTTGACTTCCACGATCCGCAGGTTGACGCCTCGTTCTTCGAGGGCGCGCCAGGGGGAGAAGTTCGCATCGTGGTCAAGATAAGTGAGGACAATTTCGTCGGCGGGCTCCAGTTCACGACCGATGGATCGGCTGATCGCGTACGTCAACGAGGTCATGTTGAATCCGAAAACGACCTCGTCAGGATCGCAACCGAGGAAGTCCGCCATGGCGGAACGGGCGCCGGCGATCATGGCGTCAGTGTTGCGGCTGGTGTGGTACGCGCCGCCAGTGTTGGCGTTGTTGCGTCGCAGATAGTCGCTGATGGCGTCGATGACGCGTTGCGGGACTTGCGTGCCGCCCGGGCCGTCGAGGAAAGCGACGGGGTATCCATTGACGGTTTGTGTGAGAGCAGGGAATTGGGAACGCACCCAGGAAAGGTCGATCTGCGCGGCAACTTGTTTTTCAGCGGTGGGCATAGGAATCGATGGTCAGACTAGCAGTCTTTTTGCGAATCTGTCATCACTTTAGGAGTCTGTGATGCTGGGCATCCTGACCTCAGCGGCTAAAGCCGCCATACCTTTTGAATGACTCACCGCAGCGCTGAAGCGCCGCGCCACCCAAAATCCTCAAACCCGACTTCGTGCGCAACCTGTCGAAGATCTGGATCCCGCTGAGTCTTCCCAGCAGAGATGTCATCACTTTGCGGCCTGTGATGCTGGCTTTGGAGCCTTTTGACCGCAGCGGCTAAGGCCACCAGAACTGCTGAATGACTTACCGCAGCGCTGAAGCGCTGCGCCACCCGAAATTCTCGACCCGACTTTGTGCGCAACCCGTCAAAGATCTGTATCCGGTGAGTCTTTCCAGCAGAGATGTCATCACCTCGACGCCTGTGATGCTGCCTTGAGAGCCTTTTGACCTCGGCGGCTAAAGCCGCCCCCACTTTTGAATGACTCACCGCAGCGCTGAAGCGCTGCGTCACCCAAATCCTCAATCCGACTTTGTGCCTAACCTGTCGAAGATCTGGATCCTGGTGAGTTTCAGCAGAGCTACTCGGCGACCGCACGAATGAAATCGGCGAGCATTCCATAGGCGGTCGTGTAGACGCCGGGGTTCTCCTCAGTGATGGTCAGCGTGGGAAGAACGTCCGTCTTGAACTGGACGATGGAAGATGTGCCAGTGACTAAGGCGAGCGGATCAGTGAAGGGAATTTGCTCGGGACGGACGAAGGCGTCAACGCCGATTTCAGTCCGCCGCACGCTACAGACGAGTTTATAGGGCTGACCTGCGGCGCGTGCGTTGCGAACGTCTTGCGCTGCGAGGTTCTGTATCCCCTGGCGAGCGACATCACGAGGATGCAGACGGACTCCCATGAGTACGTTAACTAGAGCTGTGAGCTTGACGGTGGCATCCCAGCCTTCGATGTCGGCAGAAGCGTCGGTTTCGGCAATGCCGAGTTGCTGGGCCTGTTTCAGCGAGTCGTCGAAAGACAGACCTTCTTCCATTCCAGTGAGCATGACGTTGGTAGTCGAGTTGAGAACGCCGCGAATCGCTAGCAGGCGAACAGCGGGGAGAGTGCGTCCCCAGAGAGAGAAGATAGGAACGCCGTCCATGACGGTAGATTCAAAAAGGAAGTGCCTGCCTTTTTGTTTGGCGAGTGCGCTGAGTTCTTCGTGTGCGAAAACAATGGGACCTTTGTTGGCCGTAATGGCGTGCGCGCCGAACTCCAACGCGGCTCGTATGTGGTCGATGGCGGGCTGGCCGTTGTCGATGTTGAGGGATGTGGCTTCGAACAGGATGTCGGCTTTTGAAGCGGACAACCAATCTAGGACATTCGATGACTTCGACTTGGTAGAAACGGGCATTCCGTCGGGCCCGAAGTTAATGCCTGCGTGATCTGCGAGCCATCCGAGGCGGCGGGAGGCGATGCCGGTGATTTTGTAGTCGATTTGTCGTTGTTTAAGTTCGGCCGATTTGTCCTTTAGAAGACGGACGAGGGTTCGATTGACATTGCCATAGCCGAGCAGACAGAGGTTATAGGTCCGGATGTTGGAACTCCTGTGTGATCGATTGAGTTTACTCGGAATGGGCCGATTGCGATCGCGGGAATCAGCTTTACGGAAACTGCGCGCGAGATCCCTCGCCGCGCTGGAGAAAGCGCGCGGCTTCGGGATGACGCCGTGGATTAAGTGGCTGAAGGTGTCACGTTTCAGGGCGTCAGGCTTCGGATTTCGCGCGTTAGGACGGATCTAGCATTAACCCATCACGGTGGTGTGTTCCGGTTTGATTTTGTAGATCACGCGGACTTCACCCGGTTTTCCCCACGGATACTTGTCCTGTCCGATGTATTTCTTGGCCATTTTGTCGATGTGCGCGGCCGCGCCTTGCTCCGTGATTTCTACGACGCGTCCGCGAATTTCGAGATAGCGGTAAGGATTATCCGGATCCATGATGGCGAGGGCGACACGCGGTTCGCGGCGGACGTTGCGATCTTTTTGACGTCCCTTGGCTGAGTTGAATATGACATGCTCGCCGTCGTAATCGATCCATACAGGCGTGACTTGGGGACGACCATCGGGCATGAGGGTTCCAAGGTTGGCGAAGGCTTTCTTATTGAACAGATCCAAATATTTTTCAGGAATGCCGTGAGAATCGGGCATCGCATTCTCCTTTCGCGTGGCGGATGAAATAACGGGATTATAGATGCCAGCCGTTGGATTCGGTTGCGTCCGCGCTGAAATGTGGTGTGCGGCAGTTTGAGCTGTCGCTCACGAGGAAGTAGAATTCCTTCCTTACTTGAATCCAGAAGAGTTTGTTGGGCATCCGTTGTGTTTTGCCCTCACGTTCTAAGTTCTGAGCCCGATGTTGCGGGTTGATGGCGAAGGAGTGTGTAAATGAAGGTGGCGTATGTCGCGTGCAAACGTGTCCATTTCTTCTTGTTAGCAGTTGTTTGTCTTCTGTCGTGTTCAATCACGCATTTATCTGCGCAAGAAAGCAGCCAAAAATACCCGCCCACGATTGTGTTCATGACCGATTTCGGCGTCGTGGACGACTCGGTCGCGATTTGCCGCGGCGTGATGTATTCGATCATGCCAGAGGTGCGGATCGTCGATCTGACACACCAGGTGACGCCATTTTCAATTCTGGATGGGGCACGATTTCTGTATGGTGCAACGCCTTACTATCCGGCCGGCACAGTGTTTGTGGTCGTGGTTGATCCTGGAGTCGGGAGCACGCGTAAAGCAATCGTGGCGAAATCGAGGAAGGGGCAGTTATTCGTTCTACCAGATAACGGTTTGATGACCTTGGTCGAGCAGAGAGATGGAATCGAGGCAGCGCGTGAAATCACGAATCGCGATTGGATGATTGGGCCCAAGCTGTCATCAACGTTTCATGGCCGAGATATCTTTTCACCAGTCGGTGCGCACCTGGCGAAGGGAGAGGATTGGGCACAGGTTGGTCCTGAGTTGCCGGTGGCGGAGTTGGTGCGGTTGAAACTGCCCCCACCAACGCTGGATGAAAGCGGATTGAAGGGAGAAGTGATCGCGATTGATGGTCCGTTTGGGAACCTTGTGACCAATATCGATGCCGATGTTTTCGCAAAGCTCGGTTACAAGCTGGGCGACAAAGTGAGTTTCAAGCTGGGTGAGCGTGAACTGGTGGCACCGTTCGTGAAAACGTTCAGCGCCGTATCGATCGGCGAGCCGCTGTTTTATATCGATTCAAGGGGCCGGCTCGGGTTTTCCGTGAACCAGGCGTTTGCGGCGAAAAAATACGACATCAAGCCACCAGTTGAGCTTTTTATTCCGCGCAAGAAATAGCTTTCGAATGACAGCACGTAGTGTTTTTAGGAGCGGGAATCATGCAGAACTCAAAGTTCAAATTACTCGTTCGAGTAGCGCTATTCGCAAGTTTGTTGTTTGCTTGTTCGCTGTTTGCACAAAGCTTCCGCGGGTTGATTCGTGGCAAGGTCGCGGACCCGACCGGCTCCCTGATTGCCGGAGCAAAAGTAACGGCCAGGAGTTCTGCGACAGGCCTGGTGCGCGAGACCGTGACCGGCTCCGACGGCGGTTATGTTTTGGCAGAGCTCCCGGTGGGGACCTACACCGTGACAGCCGAAGCTGCCGGCCTGACGCCGACAGCGCAAAACGTCGTGGTGAACGTGGGTTCGGATACGACGGCGGACTTTGACCTCTCCATGATTCAGCGGCGGCAAGAACAGCTGACCGTGGAAGCTTCGGCGCCGATTGTGGATGCTGGCCGTGACGTACTTGGTGAGGTTGTGGAACGGAAACTTGTTGTAGAACTGCCCCTCAATGGGCGGGACTTTGGAAAACTCGTCGCCCTTACTCCGGGCACGACTGTCGATCCCTCCGGCGTAGCCGGGACGCAAGGCGGCTTCGGACAATTCAACATCAATGGAAATCGAGACCGCTCCAACAACTACACCCTTGATGGAACGGACAACAACGATCCATTTTTCAACAATTCAGCTTTGAATCAGACGGGCATTGGCGGAGCTCCGGCATCATTGCTGCCAGTGGACGCGATCCAGGAATTCAATCTGCAATCGCACTTCCCGGCTGAGTACGGTCGGAATAGCGGGTCGGTAGTGAACATTATCACCCGGTCGGGGACAAACCAGTGGCATGGATCCGCATTTGAGTTTCTGCGAAATAGCGCCCTCGATGCACGTAACTACTTCAATACGCAGTCTCGGAAATCAGTGTTTCAAAACAACAGTTTCGGTGCATCGATTGGTGGGGCGATCATTCACGACAGGACATTCTTTTTTGGAGCGTATGAAGGACAGCGTGAACGTGTAGGATCCGATTTTCTGCTGCAAGTACCAACCAACACTCAGCGGGAGAGCGCCAGGGAAATTGCCACGACATTGCTGGAACAACCTGTAAACCCATCGCTCGATGCAATTCTCGCTATTTACCCCTCTAGTGATTCACCCACAATTCCGGGTGTAGTCCACGACAAGAACGACGGGAATAATTTCATCGTCAAGATCGATCACGCAATCTCTAGCACTGAGCAAATTACCGGGCGGTATGCGTTCGCACAAAGCGACCAGGTGTTTCCGTTCGGATCACCAGGGGGCTTCGGCACAGGGTCACGTCTGGCTCAGTTTGCCCAAACCTCTCCCGCGCGGGTGCAGGTGATATCCGGGAGTCTCCTTTCGACGCTAGGCGCTACCAAGATCAATGAAGTCCGTTTTGGTTACAGCCGCTATCGAACATCCTTCAGTTCCCTGAATGCGACTTTCGACCCCGAGAGCATTGGGCTTAATTTCGGTACCGGCAAGCTCGGATTGCCTGAGTTTGACTTCACGAACATCGAGAACCTGGGTGCAATCGGTTTCAGCGTGCCACGTGGACGCACCAGTCAGACCTACCAGCTTCTTGACAACTTCACCTGGGTGAAAGGAAAGCACACGCTGAAATTTGGCGGTGAATTTCGTCGTGCCGCCATCGAAAATTTCAATGACAACATCGAAAGAGGAATTTTTCAGTTCAGCGCAGGCAACGGTTTTTCAGCGGATCCGGTTGTCGATTCACTTGTGAATTTCTATACGGGCGGTGCTTTCGACGAAAACTTCGATTTCTTCGTTCTGGCTGCCACAGGAGACACACATCGGACCACGTACAACAACGGTTTCAGCGTGTTCGCACAGGATGATTACCGTCTAACTCCAACTTTCACACTCAACCTCGGATTGAGGTGGGAGTATTTCGGGCCGATGAGCGAGAAGAACGACCTGCTCTCGAACCTCGCCACTGATGGCACCCTAGCGATGGTAGGGACGCACGGCCTCGACGGTCTGTACGAACGCGACCTCCGCGATTTTGCACCTCGGGTCGGCTTCGCGTGGAACGTGCTGTCTGATACGGTGGTTCGTGCTGGTTATGGCATTTACCACGATTACGTTCCGCAACATCTGTTTATAGCAAATTTCACGTCTTCTGCAGGCGTGGCGACCAATCCGATCGGCCCGAAGCCGGTGCTGCCACTCGATTTTGATCCGGCTGCATTCAATGGAACCAGTCCGAATCAGAGTGAAAACCCGCCGATTCTCACTCCGAACACAACTGGGCCGTACTCGATATTTGTGACGCCCCGCAAGTTTCATTCACCATACACACAGAATTGGAACGTCAACGTACAACAGAAGTTCGCGCAAAATGCGTCAGTTGAGATCGGATATGTTGGCAGCAAGGGTACAAAGCTTGTTCGACTCACTGACCTCAACGAACCCGATGGAGATGGGAACGCTCCTAATCCGAACTTTGGCACGATGGATTTGCTGACGCCCGCGGCTTCATCGATTTATCACGGCCTGCAGTCGACGATTCGAATCCAGAACGCACACCATTTATCCGGTTTTGCAAGTTATAACTGGTCTAAGACGCTGGATGATGCGTCGGATGGTATCGACTTTGCCCCGGGCGTTGCGTTTCCGCAAGACCCCTCGAACCTGAGGGCCGAGCGCGGGCCTTCTTCTTTCGACACGAAGCATCGCTTCACGGCCGCTGTGAATTACAGTCTTCCTTCTTGGACTGCCTTAAAAAAGCTTGGGTCAGGGTGGCAGTTGAACTGGATTGCAAGCGTACAGAGTGGACGGCCGATCCCAATTGTCACGGCGAGTGACACAAGCGGACGGTTCTACTTCAACCAGCGGCCAAACGTTGTGCCCGGCGTCGATCCGATCGTCCATAATTGGACACCAGCAACCGGCTATCTCAACCCTGCAGCGTTCATTCAGCCCGCGTTTGGTTCCTTCGGAAACCTGGGCCGCAATTCAGTCTATGGGCCCGGATATAAGAACCTCGATTTTTCGATTACGAAAAACACGGAAGTCCGGGAACACGTGTCTTTACAGTTCCGCGCCGAATTCTTCAACATCCTTAATCACCCGAACTTCGCGCAACCAAACCACAACGTGATTCCAGCATTTGTCGATAACGGCTCTCCAGGAAATCCTGATGTTCAACCTGACCCGGGAGCGCCAACAGTGGCAGGACTCATCACGCAAACGCCAGACGTCGCACAGACGAATCCCGGCCTTGGAGGCGGCGGACCGCGGGTTGTGCAATTGGGGTTGAAGCTGATTTTTTAAGTGTCTTCGCCGTTAGGGAAACTTGCAGAGCCGTTGATTACGTGCTGCTCACGTCCGCTTCGATTTTGGGCAGGACGGCACGCAGCAAGGCTTCGAATTGTTTTTGCACGCGGCGGCCGGTTTCGAGCACTTCTTCATGATTGATGGGCTGGTCCAGAATTCCTGCGGCCATGTTTGTCACGCACGAGATGGCGAGCACTGTGATTCCCATGTGGCGGGCTGCGATCACCTCGGCGACAGTGGACATTCCAACCAGGTCTGCGCCAATCGTGCTCAGATAGCGAATCTCGGCTGGCGTTTCATAGCTCGGGCCAAGCAGCGCAACGTACACACCATCGTAAAGGGTTAAATTGAGCTTCTTTGCTTCATTGATCGCCATCTCGCGATATTTCTTCGAATAAGCTTCCGACATATCGGGGAAGCGAGGACCAAAGCGGTCATCGTTTGGACCGGCAAGGGGGTTTTGCCCTTGCAGATTGATGTGGTCGCGGAGGGCGACGAGTGCGCCTTGTCCATATTTCAAGTTGATGCCACCGGCGGCGTTGGTGAGAATGGCCGCTTTCACACCCATCCGTCCGAAGACTCGCATGGGGAATGCGACTTCGCGGGCCGTGTAGCCTTCATACAAATGGCTGCGGCCCTGCATGGCAGCCACGGCGACTCCCGCCGACTTTCCGATGACAAGTTGACCGGCGTGCCCCACGGCTGTCGAGCGAGGAAACGACGGAATGTCCGCGTATGGAATACGCACAGCGTCAGTGAGGTCATCGGCGAACGCACCGAGACCAGAGCCGAGGACGAGAGCGATCCTTGGGCGCAGAGACGTCTTGGACAGGATGAAGTGGGCGGCAGATTCGGCGTTGGTGAATGCGTCAGACATAGGTTCAAATTTCGAGTTTCAAAGTTTCCAGAACGCTGCGAGCTTCGAGCTACGCGCTATGAGCTACTAGCTACAACACTCGTGCTGTGCGTTCTAACAAACGAATCATTTCCATTTTGCTTCGAATTCCACGAACTCTTTCTCCAACTTCCACTGCTCGCGGGCGCGTTCGTTATCGCTTAAAAATTTCTGACAAGTAGCGGAAGCTCGTGCGATATCGCCGCGATCCGACGAACATGCGGAAAACCTTCGCGTCCCGGCGACATTCTCCCACAGACTCTTTCCCGGCAGAAAACTGTGCTCGAGGCTGTCGCGAGACATTCGTTTGAGAGAAAGATAGTCGAGAGATTGGTCTCTGACCGCGCGCATGTATTCCTGGGTCATGTCGGACCGTGAGACGCCGGCGTCATCTGTGGCGAGCGCGACGGGAACCTTGAACTTCCGATACATCGTCAACGGATGGTTTGGTCCGGTTACGCCGAGGATGGAATCGTTTGAAGTGAGACAGATCTCGACCAGCACATTCTTATCCGCCATCTTTTGCAAGAGAGCGATTGCCTGCGTTTCGTGCATGACGGAAACGCCATGGCCAATGCGCTCCGCGTGTCCTTTTTCGATCGAATCACGAATGTGAAACTGCAGTCCCTCTGGAGGTACGAGACCCATCGCCAGTTCGCCCGCATGAAGCGTGATGTGGACCTTGGGATAAATTCCATGCAAGTAATCCAGAATGCGCATGTGGAGATCGAAGTCGTGCATCGGTACATACCAATCCTCAGGCATGACGAGATTCAATCCCACGAAACGCGGATCAGCTTGTGCGAGTTCGAATCCGAGAAGAATTTGCGCGAACACCTGCTCCCTGGGCAATCCACGCAGCACTTGGTAAAGGAAGCGGATGTTCACGGCGCATCCCAGGTCGGGCTTGTGAGCGGAACAGTGGAGCGTGTCCTGCATGACGGCCCAATCTTTATCGAGTTGAGCGCGCGTTGCTGCGACGACGTCTTTCAGTCCGCCTGAGAGAAGACCGTCGCGCATCTTGCCGAAATCGTCCTTCCATCCGAGTTTCTGACCAAGGAGGGCGGACTGCATGCCATCGGCGGTATGCATGAGCTCGAGGTATTGAAGATTCTCATGCGCAGCGCGTGCGGCGACTTCTGCCAACGATTCTCCAAGGTGATGCTGCATGGCCGGGAAGAACTTGTCGAAAGTGCCGAAAAAGTGATCGTGGCCTGATTCTTCCGCTGGGTGCCAGTTCCGCATGGACCAGGCATCAATCAGCGAGTTGTAAAGCACCTGGTTTTCGTAGGCGCACTTCAGCCCAGGCTTGGGGTTGAATTTATCGCAGGACTGGCAAGGTCCGGGCAGCACCTGACCCGTGTTGCGATCTACACACAAGCCTTCTTTGGCGCCGAAGTCGATGAAACTCTCGGCGTAGATGGCGCCGGAGAGGTGGTTGTGGAGGTCTGCTCCTTTCGGCATGTCGTGCAAGAAGGCGAGAAGAAGTTGAGGATTAGCGCGAATAGTCTGGAATGCGAGTTGAGTGCGCTGCTCCGAGGTCTGCGCCAGGAGGGAATAGCTGGAAGCTGCCAGAAGAATGGCGGTGAGTAGCCGGCGAAGCAGCATGAAATGTCCTCCGTGGGGAAGGCAGATTGTATCGCGTCGAGTGTGGGTACGTTGATAGCGTGCACGAAAACGCTTGCTGGATGCGGTGTTTGCCGGTTTTACACAGAGCATGGCGTCGGCGAGCAACAGACGCAAATGCAATGCTCGCGGAGAAAATTCGGGAAATCACGACGGATGTGAATGCGAAAATCGAAATCAATCTTCGATGCTGCACTGGTTGCGTTGCACCCGGTTGTGAACGGCGTGCAGTTGCTTGAAAGGAAAGCAGATGGAGATGAGAAGAAAGGATTGACGTAGGGAATAGGGAGAGTAGATTCAACCTCGTTCTTTGACACGTCGTTGTTTTTCCGGTTGGTGCGGCGTCCGGGGCTCGAGCAAGGTCACCTTCAGAAACTCTGCAAAGGGTAGCAAGAAGGAGGGCCAGCAAGGGTCTATAGCAAAGCGCTGGTTGAGGAGAACGAGGACATCATGTCAGAGGCAGGATAGAGTCCCGAGGCGTTGGACTGGTTTATCCGGTTGGCGGTAAGCCCGGAGCCCGAGTGACGATCGCGCGTAGCGACCCGCAAGGAAGCTGCGAAGGCAGGTCAAACAAGGGTCTAAAGCGAGCTACTGGCCGAGACGAATGAGACCAACACCACCTCGGGACTCTCTATTTTTTAGCTACGAGCTTCGCGCTTCTAGCTACGAGCTACGGCGCCTCCGATACTGCTTCAAACTCTTCCTTTTTATTTGCCAACTTGTTCATCGCACGATCCCACAGTGCATTAGTTTCAAAATCCGACCCTAAGATTTCCTAATTAGAAATCACGCCCACTAGCCCCTTGACAGGCAAATACGTGTGGCTTATAAATGACTGATAGTCGTAAATGGTTGCTAGTCATTAATGAAGATGGGTTCAACTTCCGAATTCGCCGACATCCTTGAGGCGCTGGCTGCTGAAGATCTACCGCACCTGAAAGGAATGGGCCGCCGTGAACGTCGTGCGGCGGAGACGAGAGTTCGTTTGTTTCGAACGGCGATCCAGTTGTTTGCGAAACGCGGCTTTCAGAATGTGACCATCGAGGACATCACTGAGGCAGCAGACGTCGGTAAAGGAACGTTCTTCAATTATTTCGAGAGCAAAGATCACGTGTTCGGCGTCATGGCGGAAATTCAGCTGGGCAAAGTGCGAGAGGCCCTGGCCCATGCTGAGACGGGGAACGAGAAGACGGAAACAACGCTGCGTCGATTGTTTTCTCGGATCGCGGAAGAACCCGGGCGAAGCGCAGAGTTGACGAGGGCCCTGATCTCATCTATCTCCGCGAGCGACAGGATGCGAGTGATTATGTCGGAGCGAATGGCCGAAGGAAGACAAATGCTTGCTCGGGTGCTGGAGTTGGGGCAGGAACGAGGAGAAGTCTCGCGAGAGCTAAAGAAGTCAGAGATGGCGGTCGCGTGTCAGCAGTCGGTACTGGGAACGATGCTCCTTTGGTCGCTTAGAGGTGAAGGAAGTCTGGGAAGCTGGATGGAAAACAGCTTTAAACATTTTTGGAGGGCGATCGAGCCCAAGCGTTGAGAGTGATCTCATGAAGCGCGAAGCAATCGGTTTCTTTGTAGTCTTCACCGTTCTGAGTAGTTTTGCGATTTATTCCTGGAGCCAGGAGTCCGCTCCTATCCGGCTAACTCTTCAAGAAGCAATCGAGAAAGGGTTACAAGCGAATTTAAGCGTACTTGTGGCCGATTCGCGCGTGCAGGAATTGGAGGGTACGCGAGTTCGCCGGCTCGCCAACTTGTTGCCGAAGGTGCGGACGCAAGCCTACGCAAATCTGCAGAACAGAAACCTGCGCGCATTCGGCATCTCGTTTCCTGGAGTGCCCGAAGTCGTCGGTCCATTCTCGAATTACGATTTCCGTGTGTATGCCGACCAGAGCATTGTCGATCTTCAGAGTTATCGGAACTACCGTGCCGCCACGTTGCAAGCAGAAGCAGGGAAACTGGATTACCAGGAAGCGCGCGATCTTGTCATTCGTTCGGTAGCCGCGCTTTATTTGAATGCGCAGTCTGCGGCTGCACGAGTCAATGCGGCGCAATCAAGAGTTACGCTGTCGGAAGCCCTTTATCGACTCGCGAAGGACAAGCACGATGCGGGCGTTGCGACGGGCGTTGACTTGTTGCGGGCTCAAGTCGAATGGGCGAACGACCGGCAAGCTCTGCTCGCGGCCCAGAACGGTTACAAACAAGCAATTCTTGCCATCGAACGTAATATCGGGATCTCGCCGGGGACGCCACTGGAATTGGCTGAGCAGCTGGAATTCCAACCACTCAACCGACCACAAATTGAGAATTCAATCTCTTCCGCGCTTTTGAACCGGTCGGATTTTCTGTCGCTCGCGACGCAGCGACGAAGCCTGGCGGAACAGGAACGAGCAAGCCACGCGCGGTATTTTCCGAAGTTGGGAGTCAGTGGAAATTATGGAGGGCTAGGACGCAGCATCGGGAGCGTTCAGGGCACGGGACTGATCCAGGGCACGATTGATTTCACCATCTTTGATCGCGATCGCGCGGGCGAGGCACAGGAAATCGCAGCGCGACTACGGCGAGTCGATGGCCAGATCAACGATCTACGGCGCGGGATCGAGCAGGATATTCGCGAAGCGTTGCTGAATCTGGAGTCCACGGAGGAGCAGGTCCAGGTTGCAAAAGAAGGACAGGACCTTGCACAACGCGAATTGGATTTAGCGCAGGACCGTTTCCAGTCCGGCGTAGCTAATAACGTGGAAGTTGTGACAGCGCAGGACGCGCTGGCGAGAGCGCAGGAGAATTACATCGTTGCCGTCTCGGGCCACACAGACGCACGTTTTGCGCTGGCGAGAGCATTGGGCGGGACGGAACAAGGGATCAGTAACTATTTGAAAAAACCATGAGCTCAGACGCCGATACGTAATCGGTCTCTAGAGGTTCAACTTCATGAAGAAGCCAATCCTACTTGTTGTAGTGATTACGTTGATGGTCGTCGCCGGGATCTTTCTGTATCCGAGATTCACCAAGAAGCCCGCCGATCCGAATGAACTTGTTTTGTCCGGAAATATTGAGGCGCATGACAGCCTGGTGAGCTTTAAGGTTCCGGGGCGCATCGTCGAGTTGCCGATTCAAGAAGGGCAATCCGTCGCGGCGGGTGCTCTGCTGGCCAAGTTAGACAATGCGGACTACAGACAGAAAGTCAACATCGACGAAGCGAATGTGCGCGTGCGGCAGTCGAATCTAGAGTTGGCAACGGCGGGTGGCCGCGAACAAGATATCAAGGCGGCGGAGCAATCGGTAGTAGATGCGGAAGCGAATTTGCAGCAGCGCAAGATTGATTTCGAGCGCGCACAACGTTTGTTTGGCCGTGATGCCATCTCTGCCCAGGACCGGGACAATGCCGATACGGCCCTAAAACGCGCGGAAGCACAATATCAGTCAGCGAAGCAAAAATTGAGCGAGACGCGGGAAGGTAGCCGCAAGGAAGAAGTTGCAATCGCCAAAGCGAATGTAAAAGCGGCGCGCGAGAACCTTGGATTATCGCGGATTAACCTGCAATACACGACACTAACCGCACCCTATGCGGGCGTGATTTCAGTCCGGCAGGCGGAACTGGGAGAGGTGGTGTCTGCTGGAACACCCGTTGTGACGCTCACTGATCTCGACCACGTGTGGTTGCGCGCGTATGTGCCGGAAACTGACCTGGGCCGTATCCGCCTTGGCCAAGAAGCTGCAATCCGAACCGATACGTATCCCGGTAAGTCTTATCGTGGCCGGATCTCCTTCATCGCGGATAAAGCAGAATTCACGCCGAAGAGCGTGCAGACCTTCAAAGAACGAGTGACGCTCGTTTATCGAATCAAGATCGATGTCGAAAATCCAAATCATGAACTGAAGCCGGGCATGCCAGCGGATGCTCACATCGCGCTGGGCAACGTATCGGAACCGACGGCGCAGCAATGAATGACGAGAAAGAACCTGCCATCCTGGTTTCGCACCTCACTCGAAGTTTTCCTGGCGTTCGCGCTGTCGATGACCTGAGTTTTGATGTACAGGCCGGGGAAATTTTCGGATTGGTCGGACCCGATGGCGCTGGAAAAACAACGACGCTGCGGATGCTTGCAGGAGTGATGCCGCCGGATTCAGGTTCGGCGACGGTAGCTGGGTCAAATGTTGTAGACGATCCGGAAGGAGCCAAGCGCCACCTGAGTTACATGCCACAGCGCTTCGGTTTGTACGAAGACCTCACGGTGGACGAGAACATCCGTTTCTACGCGGACTTGTTTGGTGTAGACAGCCAAGAGCGAACAACACGTTCTGCGCAATTGTTGGATGCCGCGGGAATGAGTGAGTTCCGCGAACGCCTGGCAGGCAAGTTGTCCGGCGGGATGAAACAAAAGCTCGGGCTTGTGTGTGCGTTGATCCATCGGCCCAAGGTGATTTTGCTTGACGAGCCGACCACAGGAGTTGATCCAGTCTCGCGACGCGACTTCTGGAAAATTCTGTACGACTTGATTTCGGAAGGCGTGGCCATTCTTACGTCAACGGCCTATCTCGACGAAGCGGAGCGCTGTCATCGCGTCGCGCTGATGAATCAAGGGAAATTACTTTTTTGTGACACTCCAGCGAACCTGAAAAGCCGCCTCGGAAAAGGCGTGCTGGCGATCACGTCGACTAATCCGCGAAAAGTGTATGAAGCGTTACGGGGGGTCGATGGCGTTTCGACGATGGTGATGACCGGAGACGGGATCCACGTGCTAGTGGATGACGTCAACCGTCGAATCCCCGAGTTCACGGCCCGCCTGCGTTCGGGCACTACTCCTTTCACTGAAATGCGTGGTGTGGAGCCAAGTATCGAAGACCTGTTTGTCGATGCAGTCTCGGGTGAGAAAAAGGGTGCAGTTTGAAGTCCGATTCCAACTCGGTGGTGATCAAGGACCTGGTCAAGCGATTCGGCGACTTCGTGGCAGTCGATCACATTTCGCTTGAGACTCGTACTGGAGAAATCTTTGGATTTCTGGGTCCCAACGGAGCGGGAAAATCGACCACGATCCGAATGCTTTGCGGGCTGCTCACACCGACATCAGGAACGGCGATTGTTGCGGGATACGATGTCGCGAGGCAGCCGGAAAAAGTGCGACAAAACATCGGATACATGTCACAGAAGTTTTCTCTCTACAACGATCTGAAAGTGATCGAAAATCTGCGGCTTTTTGCGGGGCTATACAGCGTTCCGGAAGGTGAAGTGAAAGAGCGCATCGAGTGGGCGCTTGAAATGGCGAACCTGAAAGGACAGGAGTCGCTGATCACGGGAACTCTGCCAGGAGGATGGAAGCAGCGCCTTGCTCTTGGATGTGCTGTATTGCATCGGCCAAAAATCATCTTTCTGGACGAACCGACTTCCGGCGTAGATCCGATTTCAAGGCGACAGTTCTGGGAACTGATTCATTCGATGTCGCACGACGGCGTGACAGTGTTCGTGACCACGCATTACATGGAAGAGGCGGAATATTGCAATCGGCTCGCCATGATTTATCGCGGCAAGATGGTCGCGCTGGGAACGCCCACAGAACTCAAGCAAAAATACATGAAGGGGGAGTTGCTCCTGGTAGAAGCGGAGCCGCTGGGGCCGGCGGTTGAGGCGCTGCAAACTGCTCCGGGAGTACTGGATGCTGCCGTTTTTGGAAACGCGATGCACCTGGTTGTGCGCGAAGCAGACAAGGTTGTGCCGTCGATCCGGGAATATCTACAAAACAAAAACATTGAAGTAAAACACATCGAGAAGATCCGTCCTACGCTGGAAGACGTTTTTGTCTCACTTACCACGGAGAGCGCTCAAGCGCGCAGAGTCGAGGTGCGCGCATGAACTGGCGACGTTTCGCAGCAGTTGCAGTCAAGGAGATCGTTCAGATCCGACGAGATACGCGAAGCTTGATCATCGTCATCATCATGCCAGTGATCCTCGTGTTGCTGTTCGGCTACGGAGTGAGCCTGGACCTGAAACACGTCCCGCTCTATGTGTTTGATCGCGACGGCAGCAAGGAAAGCCAGGACCTCCTCAAGCGTTTCCAGTCCAGCCAGTACTTCGATCTAAAACGCGGCGTGAGCAGCTATCCGGAACTCGTTCGTGCGATCGATGACGGGCACGCCAAGTTAGGATTGGTTATCCCGCCGGACTTTTCAGACCTCCTGCGCTCAGGGCAACGCGTGAGCGTGCAGGCTATTGTTGATGCCACGGATGACAACACGGCAAATGTTGCGGTCAACTACAGCGAAGCAGTGATTGCCGGGTACTCGCAAGATGTCCGGGTGGAGTGGTTGCGCGATAGAGGCGCGAATTACTCAGGTGCGCCGCTTAATGTGGAGGCGCGCACCTGGTACAACGAGGACTTAGAGAGCAGCGCATTCATAGTTCCGGGAGTGCTTGCGCTCGTGATGTCCGTCATCGGAGCTTTTCTCACTTCACTCACCATTGCGCGTGAGTGGGAACGCGGAACGATGGAGCAGTTGATCTCAACTCCCGTAACGCCTCTGGAGATCATGTTAGGGAAGTTGGTGCCGTACTTCGTCATCGGGATGTTCGATGTTGGAGTATGCACCGCGATCGCGCTCTACTGGTTCAAAGTGCCGTTTCGCGGGAGCTTCCTAACGTTGCTGGTTTGCTCGGCGATGTTCCTGATCGTGGTGCTTTCGCTCGGCTTTTTTATCTCGGTGATTGCAAAAAATCAATTGGCGGCGAGCCAGATTGCGCTTATCGCTACTTTTCTGCCGGCTTTTCTACTATCGGGCTTTCTGTTCGCGATTGAACAGATGCCCACAGTCATCCAATACATCACGCGTGTGCTCCCAGCGCGGTATTACGTTTCCGCACTCAAGAAGATCTTCCTCAAGGGGACGCCGACCACGATGCTGTTCGCGGAATTGATTCCGCTTGCGTTTTTTGCGCTTGCGTTAGCAGCGATTGCAACACGCGCGTTCCACAAGAGGCTGGTGTAACGATGCTGGCCCGGCTCAAGCAAATGTTGATCAAGGAGTTTATCCAAGTGTTCCGCGACAAGCGGACGCGCTTCTTGCTATTTGGGCCGCCTATCATCCAGATGCTCGTCTTCGGCTATGCCGCGACCTACGATATCCGCCACGTTCCAACGGTTGTGCTTGATTTGGATCATTCGCAGGAAAGCCGCGAGCTAGTGTCGAGGTTTGCCGCAACTCCTTACTTCGACATTCAGCGGTATCTCGACAATCGAGAGCAGATTGTCGATTCGCTTGATCGCGGTAAAGCCACCGTAGCGCTGCATATTCCTCCAGGCTTCGCCGAGCTGTTGCAGGCGGGGCACACTGCGCCGCTTCAGCTCATTGTGGATGGTACGAACTCCAACACTGCTCTGATTGCCAGCGGATATGCGAACCAGATCGCGCAAAGTTTTGCGGGGGAATATCAACGTGACCGAATCAGTCGACTCTCGCCGGCACTCCTGCAACGAGCGCCGGACATTCAACTTGAAGCGCGTCCCTGGTACAACGAGAGCTTTACGAGCAGGTGGTTTTTTGTTCCGGGGGTTATCGGAAGTCTGACATTGGTGCTAGTGACGACGCTCACTGCCTTCGCAGTCGTCCGCGAGCGTGAGATTGGGACTCTTGAGCAGATCATGGTGACACCGATTCGACCCTCAGAATTTATTCTCGGCAAGACACTGCCGTTTTTCCTGATTGGATTGTTCGATGTGGGCCTGATCGCGACGATCGGAACTTTGTGGTTTCGCGTACCTTTTCGCGGATCAATCCTGGTGCTCGTAACCGGAGCGGTTGCATTCTTGTTGTGTCAGTTGGGAGTGGGACTGCTGATTTCAACGGTCTCATCGACGCAGCAACAGGCCATGGTGACATCGTTCTTTTTCATCATGCCGGCGATTACGTTTTCAGGATTCGGTTTTCCGATTAGTACGATGCCCAAGTGGCTGCAGACTCTGACCTACCTCGACCCGCTTCGGTACTTTCTGATTATTCTTCGTAGCGTTTATTTGAAAGGAATAGGTTTAGACATACTGTGGCCCCAAATGGCTGCGATGTTGAGCCTCGGGATTGTGCTGCTGACAGTAAGTATTTTCCGTTTCCACAAGGCGCTCGATTAGATGCGAACGATTCGCGCTTCCACTCACGGATTGACTGCGACTTTCAAAGGCGCAGGCGTGTGCAGCATCTGCTTGATGATGAGCTTCTTGTCGGCAATTTCGGCAACGGCATCGGCGTGCACCATGTAAGAGCCATCCGGCAAGGTGGTGCCGAACGGAATATCGGGGCCGGTTGACTTGGCCTTGAGTGCAAAACGCTGATAGCCGAGTGCGGTAGCGCGTCCACTTTCGTTGATGCCAACCACGATTACCGTGAGGTCATAATCACTTCGCGACCCGTTCGAAACACGGACGACTC
>Ga0310810_10000181_pt1 | contig 63975 bp, 49 predicted proteins | sample NCmetagenome_FD_207641 | JGI IMG/M metagenome (GOLD analysis project Ga0310810, IMG submission 207641) | Soil microbial communities from experimental microcosm in Duke University, North Carolina, United States - NC | ecosystem: Engineered > Artificial ecosystem > Soil microcosm > Unclassified ...
GCGACCTGCGCCTGTCCGCCGAGGACGGCCAGTTCCTCGAGATCGAGCCGGGGATCGGCAAGCTGATCTCCCTCATGAGCCTGCAGGCGCTGCCGCGGCGCATCGCGCTCGACTTCCGCGACGTGTTTTCCAAGGGCTTCCGCTTCGACCGCGTCGACGCCGCCTCGCACGTGGAGCATGGCCTGATGCAGATCCCCGATTTCCGCATGCGCGGCCCGGCCGCCGAGGTGCAGATGTCGGGCGAGGTGGACCTCGCCCGCGAGACGCAGGAGCTGCACGTGCGCGTGGTGCCCGGGCTCGGCGACTCGGCCTCCACGGTGATCGGCATCGTCAACCCCGTGGCCGGCGTCACCGCGGCGCTCGCGCAGCGCGTGCTGAAGAATCCGCTCGGCCAGATGTTCGCGCACGAGTTTTCCGTCACCGGCGGCTGGTCCGAGCCGCAGGTCGCGCGCCTCAATCCCCCCGAGGCGCCGCGCGGGAACGTGGAGCAATGAAGAGTCTGGTTGCCGCGATACAGATGGTCTCGGGCCCGGAAGTGGACGAGAACCTGCGGGTGGCTGCCCGCCTGATCGACTCGGCCGCGCAGGCCGGCGCGCGGCTCGTGGCGCTGCCCGAGAACTTCTACATCATCGGCCGCCACGAGGCCGACAAGGTCAAGGCGCGCGAGGCCGAGGGCGCCGGCCCCATCCAGGAATTCCTCGCCGGCGCGGCGCGCGCAAGGAGGGTCTGGATTGTCGGCGGCACCGCCCCCATATCCTGCAGCGACCCGGCGCGCATCCGCAGCGCCTGCCTGGTCTACGACGACACCGGGAAGCGCGTCGCGCGCTATGACAAGATGCATCTCTTCCGCTTCGAGGGACGCGACGAGCGCCACGACGAGTCGCGCACACTGCAGGCCGGCGACGCCCCGGTGGCGCTCGCGACGCCTTTCGGGCGCCTCGCGCTCTCGGTCTGCTACGACGTGCGCTTTCCCGAGCTCTACCGCGGCCTGGGCGAATTCGACGCGCTGTTCGTCCCGTCCGCCTTCACCGTGCCGACGGGCGCCGCGCACTGGGAAACGCTGCTGCGCGCGCGCGCCATCGAGAATCAGGCCTACGTCGTCGCCCCCGCACAGGGCGGACTGCACCCGACCGGGCGGCGTACCTACGGCCATACCATGATCGTCGACCCGTGGGGCGAGGTGCTCGCCATGCGGGCCGAAGGCGAGGGCATCGTGCTTGCAGAGATCGACCTGGAGCGGGTGCGCGAAGTGCGCGCCGGCCTGCCCGCCAACCTAAACCGGAGGCTGAATTGATCCTCGAAACCGCCAAGACCACGCTGCTCTCGCCCTTCGACCTCGAGGAGGCGAAGCTCGAGCGGGTGTTCGGCGCGCTCGCGACGCGCAAGGTGGACTACGCCGACCTGTACTTCCAGTACGCGCGCTCCGAGGGCTGGAGCCTCGAGGAAGGCATCGTCAAGTCGGCGAGCTTCAACATCGAGCAGGGCGTCGGCGTGCGCGCCATCTCGGGAGAGAAGACCGCTTTCGCCTATTCGGACGAGATCAGCTTCGATGCGCTGCAGGACGCCGCGCGGGTCACGCGGGCGATCGCCGCGGCGGGGCAGGCGCGGCGCGTGAAGAGCAACGTGCGCAGCGTGCCGGCGCCGCTCTACCGCTCGATCGACCCGATCGGCTCGGCGCCGGCCGAGCAGAAGGTGCAGCTGCTCGAGCGCCTCGAGCGCAAGTGCCGCGCGCTCGATCCCCGGATCACCCAGGTCATCGCCAGCCTCGGCGGCGAATACGAGGTGGTGCTCATCGCGCGCGGCGACGGCGCCATGGCCGCGGACGTGCGGCCGCTGGTGCGTCTCTCGGTGCAGGTGATCGCCGAGGCGAACGGCCGGCGCGAAAGCGGCTCCTCGGGCGGCGGCGGCCGCACCGATTATTCGCACTTCACCGACGAGGTGCTCGACGGCTACGCGCGCCAGGCCGTGTCGCAGGCGCTGGTCAACCTCGAGGCGCGCCCCGCGCCGGCCGGCACGATGACGGTGGTGCTCGGGCCGGGCTGGCCGGGCGTGCTGCTGCACGAGGCGGTGGGGCACGGTCTGGAAGGCGACTTCAACCGCAAGGGCAGCTCGGCGTTCTGCGGACGGCTCGGCGAGCGCGTCGCGGCGCGCGGCGTGACGGTCGTCGACGACGGCACGCTGCCCGGGCGGCGCGGCTCGCTCACGGTGGACGACGAAGGCACGCCGACGCGGCGTAACGTGCTGATCGAGGACGGCGTGCTGCGCGGCTATCTTCAGGACAGCCTGAACGCGCGCCTGATGAAGATGCCGCTCACCGGCAACGCGCGCCGCGAGTCGTTCGCGCACCTCACGCTGCCGCGCATGACCAACACCTACATGCTGGCCGGCAGCCGCGATCCGCGGGAGATCATCGCCAGCGTCCGGCATGGCCTGTACGCGACCAACTTCGGCGGCGGGCAGGTGGACATCACGAACGGCAAGTTCGTCTTCTCGGCGGCCGAGGCCTACCTGATCGAGAACGGCAAGGTGACCCATCCGGTGAAAGGCGCCACGCTGATCGGCAACGGCCCCGATGCGCTCAAGCGGGTCAGCATGATCGGCAACGACCTCGCGCTCGACAGCGGCATCGGCACCTGCGGCAAGGAAGGCCAGAGCGTGCCGGTGGGCGTCGGCCAGCCGACGCTCAAGATCGACGGGCTCACCGTGGGTGGCACGGCCTGAAGTACCCGGCGGTCCTGTTCGACCTGCTGACCGGGCTGATCGATTCCTGGAGCCTGTGGGACCGCGCCGCCGGCGCGAGTGATGCCGGGCGGCGCTGGCGCGCCAGGTATCTCGAGCTCACCTACGGTTGCGGCGCGTATCGGCCCTACGAGGCGCTGGTGCGCGAGGCTGCGCTCGAGTGCGGTTTGAGCGAAGGATGCGCCGAGCGCCTGGTGGGCGAGTGGGATTCGCTGCAGCCCTGGAGCGACGCCGCGGAGTTTCTCGCGGCGCTGGGCGTTCGCCGGCTCGGCGTGGTCACCAATTGCTCGGAAGCGCTCGGAAGGCGCGCGGCGTCGCGCCTCGGCGTGCCTTTCGCTGTCGTCGTCACCTCCGAGCGCGCCGGTTACTACAAGCCGCATCCCGCGCCCTACCGCCTCGCCTTGCAGGAGCTGAACCTGGCCGCCGAGCGCGTGCTCTTCGTCTGCGGCTCGGGATTCGATCTTTTCGGCACCGCCTCGGTCGGCCTCGCGACGCTGTGGCACAACCGCGCCGGGCTGGCGAAGCCGCAGGGGGCGCCGGCGCCGGCCGCCGAGCGACGCACGCTGCGCGAGCTGCTGCCCTTAATAGAATGACCGGGATGACCACCGCCGACGCGATCGCCGCCGCTATTCCCGACGGCGCGCTGCTCGCCCTGCCGCCCGACTATTCGCTCGTGGCGATGGAAGTCGTACGGGCCTTGATAAGAAGGAGAGCGAAAGGGCTGCGCCTCCTCGGCGTGCCGATCCTCGGCCTGTCGGCCGACCTGCTGGTCGGCGCCGGCTGCGTCGCCGAGGTCGAGACGAGCGCCGTATCGCTCGGCGAAGCGGGCCTCGCGCCGCGATTCACGGAGGCCGCAGAACAGAAAACGATACGAGTCAAAGACGCAACCTGCCCCGCGATCCATACGGCCCTGCAGGCGGCGGAGAAGGGCGTGCCGTACATGCCGATCGCCGGCATCGCCGGCTCCGACCTCGTGCGCGTGCGGCCCGACTGGAAAGTCGAGAACGATCTCGTGCTCGTGCCGGCGCTCAGGCCGGACGTGGCGCTTTTCCATGCGCGCTGGGCGGACGAGGCCGGCAACGTCTGGGTCGGCCGCCGGCGCGAGCTGGCGACCGTGGCGCACGCCGCGCGCGCCGCGTACGTCACTTACGAAGAAATGCGCGAGGGCGACATGCTGGAAGACGAGCTGCTCGCGCCGGGCGTGATCTCGTCGATCTACGTCACCGCCAGCGCACGAGCCGAGCGCGGCGCCTGGCCGCTCGCCGTGCCGGGCGTCTACGGCGTCGACGACCTGCACCTCTCACAATACGCCAAGGCGGCGAAGACGCGCGAAGGCTTCGCGCGCTACCTCGAGCAATGGGTCCTTACGCCAAGGAAGAGCTCCTCGCCTGCGTGATCGCGCGGCTGCTGGCGGGCGCGCGCCATGCGGCGATCGGCGCGTCGTCGCCGATTCCTGCTTCGGGCTGCTTTCTGAGAAAGATGTCCGACCCGGCGTTTCGCGTGTCCCTCCAGCAGCGGCGCGCCGCAAATCCCTTCACCGAGGGCTCGCGCGAGCTGTTCGACCTCGCCGGCCAGGGACGCATCGACACCTTCTTCCTCGGCGGCGCGCAGATCGACGGCAGCGGCGCGATCAACCTCGTGCGGGCCGACGGCCGGCGCTTCCCCGGCTCGTTCGGCTCGGCGTTCATGTACCCGATGGTTCCCGGCACCATCCTCTTCCGCGAGGAGCACTCGCGCCGCACGCTGGTGCCGAAGGTCGAGTTCGTCTCGGCGCGTGGCGAGCCGAAGGCGCTCGTGACCGGCATGGCGCTCTTCTCGTGGCAGAAGGACCGCCGCCGCTTCCGCCTGGAGAGCCGCCACGAGCCGGTCGACATTGCCGCGATCACCGGCTTCGAGTTCGATGCGCCGCAGCAAGTGCCGACCACGGCGGCGCCGTCCGCCCGGGAGCTCGAGCTGCTGCGCGGGCCAGTGGCGCGGCTGGTTGCCGCGGACTATCCCGATTTCGCCCGCAAGGTGTGGGGACTACACTAGGCGCATGAACGCTCCGGAAAAGCTCAAGCAATACGACCGCACGACGCAGGACGTCGGCAACCTCGTGCACCTCGAGCATTTCAACTGCGTGATCGACGACCAGCGGCTCGCGGTGCTCTTCTACGTCGTCGGGCTCGGCGCGACGCGCGACCCCTACATGTTCCCCGGGCTGGAGAACATCTGGCTCAACTTCGGCCGCACGCAGGTGCACATGCCGAGCCGCGCCGTGCCGCCGCGTGCCGAGCGCCTGCGCGGCACCGCGGGCTTCGTGGTGCCCAGTCTCGAGGAGCTGAAGAAGCGCCTCGAGTACGCGGGCAAGGAGATGCAGCGCGTCGTGCCGAACCTTGCCAACAAGTTCTCCTTCACGGTGAAGGCGGACTGCATCGAAGCGACCGATCCTTGGGGCACGCGCGTGCGCTGCCACGCGCCTTCGCCGGAATATGGATCCACCGACCTCGGCATCGTGTACATCGACTTCGACGTCCCGCCCGGCGCGGCCGAAGGCATCGCGCGCTTCTACAGCGAGGTGATGAAGGCGCCCGCGCGCGCGACCGGGGGAAGGGCAATCGTGCCGGTGGGGAAGAACCAGAAGCTGATGTTCACGGAAACGAAGGCGCCGCTGCCCGAATACGACGGGCACCACATCCAGGTCTACATCGCCGATTTCTCCGGTCCCTATCGCTGGCTGAAGGAGCGCGACCTGATCACTCTGGAAACCGACGAGGCCGAGTGGCGCTTCCAGTGGATCGTCGATCCGCGCGACGGCCGCAAGCTCTTCCAGATCGAGCACGAGGTGCGGAGCCTCAGGCATCGCCTGTTCGCGCGGCCGCTCGTGAACCGCAACCACGGCGTGACCAACCTGACGTACCTGCCCGGTCAGGACGCGTTCCGCGGCACTTACTGAGTCAGGAAGCCGCGGAAGGCCTGAGCGCGAGCAGCGCGCCGAGCGCGGCCAGCGACAGCGCGGCGGTCAGCCCGATCGCCGCCCGCGGCCCCACGTCGTAGAGCACCCACGCATACGAGACCGGCGCTGCCGCCTGCATGGCGCGCGCGAGCACGGCGATGACGCCCTGCCGCTCGCCGTAGCCGGCCTGGCCGAAGAGCGCGAGCGGCAGCGTGCCGCGTACGATGGTGATGAGCCCGTTGCCCGCGCCGTGCAGCACCGAATAGGCGACGGCGGGCGCCGCCGCCCCGCCGAAGGCGGCGAGCGTCGCGCCGGCCAGCGGATGGAGCGCGGTGGCGACCCGCGCCGGCACGAGCGGATGCACGCGATAGCGCCGCGCGGCGAGGATCTCGACGACGCGGGCGAGCACCTGCGCCGGGCCGAGCAGCGCCGCTGCGCCGACGGCGATCACGTTGCTCGCGCCCATGGCGACGAGCAGCCCCGGCAGGTGCGCCGCCATGGCCGAGGTGACGAACGAGGTCGCCGCGGCGAAGGCGATGAGCAGCGGCATGGTGGTCGCGGCCGCCGCCCTTTTTTCGATGGCAGCTTTCTCGTGGGAAACCTGGACGGCGGCGCCGGCGCGCGGGATGAAGATCAGGTTGATCGGCAGCGCGAGCGCGACGTTGATGAGCGCCCACGCAAGGCAGGCGCCGCGCCAGCCGCCGTGATGCAGCAGCCACGCGGTGAGCGGCCAGCCGACGGTGCTGGCGAAGCCGGCGATCAGGGTGATGCCGGTGATGAGCAGCCGCGCATCCTTTCCATGCAGGCGCACCAGGGTCGCGAACGCCGAATCGTAGAGGCCGAGCGCCATGCCGAGCCCGAGCACGCACCACGCGCCGAACAGCAGGAACGGGCCCTGTGCCGCGCCGAGCAGCGCGAGCCCGGCCGCCAGGACGAGATTGGAAATCGCGAGCAGGCCCCGGCCGCCGTGCCGGTCGATCGCCCGCCCGACCGGCGGACCGGCGAGCGCCATGACCACGAGCGAGACGGAAAAGGCGCCGAACACGGTCGCGGGCGCCGTGCCCAGGTCCGCGGCGATCGGCACCGCGAGGATGGCGGGAAGGTAGGTGGATCCGGCCCACGCCACCGTCTGCGTGAAGCCGAGCGCCAGGGTCTCCCTCAGCCGCGCGTCGATTCGCCCGGCTCCCAGCGCAGGCTGCGCTGCACCGCTTCGCGCCAGCGGGCCATGCGTGCCTGCGCCTCGGCACGCGGCATGCGCGGCTCGAAGCGCTTGTCCGCGCGCCAGTGCGAGGCCAGCTCCTCGCGCGATTTCCAGAGATTCACGGTCAGCCCGGCGAGGTAGGCAGCGCCGAGCGCGGTGGTTTCGAGCACCTTCGGCCGCACCACCGGCACGCCGAGCAGATCGGCCTGGAATTGCATGAGCAGGTCGTTCGCCGAGGCGCCGCCGTCGACCCGCAGCTCGGCGAGCCGCTCGCCCGAGTCCTTCTGCATCGCCTCGAGCACCTCGGCGCTCTGGTAGGCGATCGCTTCCAGCGCGGCGCGGGCGATGTGGGCACGCGTGGTACCGCGCGTGAGGCCGACGATCGTGCCGCGCGCGTGCGGATCCCAGTACGGCGCGCCCAAACCGGTGAAGGCCGGCACGAGGTACACGCCGCCGGCGTCCAGCACCGAATTAGCCAGCGCTTCTATTTCGCTGGAAGACGAAAAGAAGCCGAGGCCATCGCGCAGCCACTGGACCACGGCGCCGGCGATGAACACGCTGCCTTCCAGCGCGTATTCCCTGTCCTTGACCTGAGCGCAGGCCGTGGAGACGAGGCCGTTCTGCGATTGCACCGCCCGCTGCCCGGTATGGAGGAGCATGAAGCAGCCGGTGCCATAGGTGTTCTTCGCCATGCCCTTTGCGTGGCAGGCCTGGCCGAACAGGGCCGCCTGCTGGTCGCCGGCGATGCCGCCGATGATCAGCGGCTCTCCCAGCACCGCGGCGGGCAGCATGCCGAATGCGTGCGCCGAGGGATGCACTTCGGGCAGCAGAGCGCGCGGCACGCGCAACAGGCGCAGGAGCTCGTCGTCCCAGTCCCCGGAGTGGATGTTGAAAAGCATCGTGCGCGAGGCGTTCGTCGGGTCCGTGACGTGCGTGCGGTTGCCGGTGAGCTGCCACACCAGCCATGTGTCGACGGTACCGAAGGCGAGCTCGCCCCGCTCGGCGCGCGCGCGGGCGCCGGGAACGTTGTCGAGCAGCCAGGCGAGCTTGGTGCCGCTGAAGTAGGGGTCGATCACCAGGCCGGTGCGCTCGCGCACCAGGCTCCCGGCGCCCACTTCGCGCAGCTCCTGGCAGAGCGGCGCGGTGCGCCGGTCCTGCCAGACGATGGCGTTGTGCAGCGGCTCGCCGCTCTGCCGGTCCCAGAGGAGCGTCGTCTCCCGCTGGTTGGTGATGCCGACCGCCATCACGTCCTTGACCGCGAAGCTGCGCTGCAGGACCTCGCGCGCGACGTCCCGCTGGCTGCGCAGGATGTCCTTCGGGTCGTGCTCGACCCAGCCGGGCCGGGGAAAGATCTGCGGAAACTCGCGCTGTGCGACGCCGGCCGGCGCGCCTTCCTCGTCGAAGAGGATCGCGCGCGAGCTGGTCGTTCCCTGGTCGAGCGCGAGGACGTAGCGCACGGAAAAATTATAGAATCGCCGCCCATGTCCCTGCCGGTTCCCGAGGTCGAGCGCGAGCTCACCCACACCCGACGCGTGCGCTACGAAGGCTACAAGCGTGCCGACGGCCTCTGGGACATCGAGGCCCACCTCGCCGATACCAAGAACCACGACTACCGCCTGAAGACGGGCGTGCGCCGCGCCGGGCAGCCGATCCACGACATGTGGCTGCGCGTCACCATCGACCGCAGCTTCGCCATTCTCGATGCCTTGGCGTCCGCCGACGCGGTGCCCTATCCCGGCGGCTGCGAAACGATCACCCCGGCCTACCGCGAGCTGATCGGCCTCAACCTGCTGCGCGGCTTCCGCAAGCGCGTGGCGCAGCTGCTCGGCGGCACGCGTGGCTGCACGCACCTTACCGAGCTGCTGGCCGGACTGCCGACCGCGGCGATCCAGACCTTCGCCGGCGAGATGAAGGAAGAGCGCGACGACGGCGTCAAGCCCTTCCAGCTCGACCAGTGCCATGCGCTCCAGACCACTGGCGAGACCGTTCGCCGCTGGTATCCGAAGTGGCATCGAAGCTTGATGCCCGTCAATGCCGGCGCGGGCCGTCCGCCCGACGATGCCGAGCGATGAAAATCCACGAATACCAGGGCAAGCAGATCTTCCGCGAGTACGGCGTGCCGACGCCGCGCGGCTTTCCGGCGCTGAGCGTCGACGAGGCGCTCGACGCCGCGAAGAAGCTCGGCGGGCCGGTGTGGGTGGTGAAGGCGCAGATCCACGCCGGCGGCCGCGGCAAGGGCGGCGGCGTCAAGCTGGCGAAGAACCTCGATGAGGTTCGCAAACATGCATCTTCCATTTTGGGGATGCAGTTGAAAACCCATCAGACCGGCCCGCAGGGCCAGAAGGTGCGGCGGCTGCTGATCGAGGAGGGCGCCGACATCCGCAAGGAGCTCTACGTCGGCATGGTGGTCGACCGCGGCACGCAGCGCGTCGTGCTGATGGCCTCCTCGGAAGGCGGCATGGACATCGAGGAGGTCGCGGCGAAGACGCCGGACAAGATCCGCAAGGTGTTCATCGACCCGGCGCAGGGCCTGTCCGACGCCGACGCCGACGAGGTGGCGCTGGCGATCGGCATCCCGCAGGCCGCGCTCGCCGAAGGGCGCAAGGTGCTGCAGGCGCTCTACAAGTGCTTCGACGAGACCGACGCCTCGCTCGCCGAGATCAATCCTTTGATCGTCACGAACCAGAATCGCGTGCTCGCGCTCGATGCCAAGCTGAACTTCGACGACAACGCGCTGTTCCGCCATCCCGACATCGCCGCGCTGCGCGACCTCGACGAGGAAGACCCGCTCGAGACCGAGGCCTCGAAGTACGAGCTGAACTACATCTCGCTCGACGGCCAGATCGCCTGCCTGGTGAACGGCGCCGGCCTCGCCATGGCGACCATGGACACGATCAAGCTGTTCGGCGGCTCGCCGGCCAACTTCCTCGACGTGGGCGGCAGCGCCACCGCGGAAAAGGTCACCGCGGCGTTCAAGATCATGCTGTCCAACCGCAAGGTGAAGGCGATCCTCGTCAACATCTTCGGCGGCATCATGAAGTGCGACACGATCGCCAACGGCGTGGTCGCCGCGGCGCGCGAGGTGAAGCTTTCCCTGCCGCTCGTCGTGCGCATGAAGGGCACCAACGAGGAGCTCGGCAAGAAGATCCTCAAGGATTCCGGCCTGCCGATCATCTCGGCGGACAACATGGGTGAAGCGGCGAGGAAGGTCGTGGCGGCGGTGAAGAAGAAGGCGCCCGTCGCGAAGAAAGCGAAGAAGGTCATCAAGCCGAAGGCAAAGGCAAAGAAGGCGAAGCCGGCGCGCAAGGCGAAAAAGAAGAAATGACCCCCGAAATCCAAACCTCCCGCTCGCCTTCGGCTCGCGACCCCCTTGTCACGGGGTGGGCACAGGAATCCACGCACGCATGAGCATCCTCATCGACAAGAACACCCGGGTGATGACGCAGGGCATCACCGGCAAGGCCGGCATGTTCCACACGCAGATGAGCCGCGCCTATGCGAATGGCAAGGCGTGCTACGTCGCCGGCGTGAACCCGAAGAAGGCCGGCGAGGACTTCGAGGGCATTCCGATTTTCGGCTCGGTGAAGGATGCCAAGGCGCAAACCGGCGCGAACGTCTCGGTGATCTACGTGCCGCCGCCCTTCGCCGCGGCGGCGATCGACGAGGCGGTCGACGCCGACCTCGACCTCGTGATCTGCATCACCGAGGGCATCCCGGTGCGCGACATGATCCGCACCCGCTACCGGATGAAGGGCCGCAAGACGCTGCTCGTCGGCCCGAACTGCCCGGGCGTCATCACCCCGGGAGAAATCAAGATCGGCATCATGCCGGGCCACATCCACAAGAAGGGCGCGATCGGCGTGGTCTCGCGCTCCGGCACCCTCACTTACGAGGCGGTCGGCCAGCTCACCGAGCTCGGCCTCGGCCAGTCGAGCTGCGTCGGCATCGGCGGCGATCCGGTGAACGGGCTGAAGCACATCGACGTGCTGAAGATGTTCAACGACGACCCGAAGACCGAGGCGGTGATCATGGTCGGCGAGATCGGCGGCGCCGACGAGGAGAACGCCGCGCGCTGGGTGAAGCAGCACATGAAGAAGCCGGTGGTGGGCTTCATCGCCGGCGTGACCGCGCCGCCGGGCAAGCGCATGGGCCATGCCGGGGCGATCATCTCGGGCGGCCAGGGCACGGCGCAGGAGAAGCTCGCGGTGATGGAGGAGTGCGGCATCAAGACCACGCGCAATCCGGCCGAGATGGGCAGGACGCTGAAATCCGTACTGAGGTAATCCGCGCGCCGCTCGTCGCCACGCTGCCTTACGCGGCGACGATCTTCCTTTCGTCGTTCCTGCTGTTCCTCGTGCAGCCGATCATCGCCAAGCAGATCCTGCCGTGGTTCGGCGGCTCGGCGGCGGTGTGGACCACCTGCCTCGTGTTCTTCCAGAGCGCGCTGCTCGCCGGCTACGGCTACGCCGACGGCGCGATGCGCCTCGGCGCGCGCCGCCAGGCGTTCCTGCACGTGCTGCTGCTCGCGGCCTCGCTCGCCTTCCTGCCGATCCTCGCCTCGGGCGGCTGGAAGCCGCAGGGCGAGGAGGAGCCCATCACGCGCATCCTGCTGCTGCTCGCGGCGACCATCGGCCTGCCGTACTTCCTGCTCTCGACGACCACGCCGCTCGTGCAGGCGTGGTACTGGCGGCGCTTCCGCAGCGCCGTGCCGTACCGCCTGTTCGCGCTTTCCAATCTCGCCTCGCTCGCCGCGCTGCTCGGCTTCCCGCTTGCCTTCGAGCCGGCCTTCGACCTGAAGGCGCTCGCCTGGGGCTGGTCGTTCGGCTACGCCGGTTTCGCGGTGCTCTGCGCCATCCTCGCGCTCGGCTCGGTCACTGGAGACGCGGCCGAGCCGTCCAGGGAAAGAACGTCATCTTTGGGTCCCGGCGCGCAGCTCGGCTGGCTCGCGTTCTCGGCGATGGGCTCGGTGATGCTGCTCGCCGTGACCAACCACATCACGCAGAACGTGGCGAGCGTGCCGTTCCTGTGGATCCTGCCGCTCTCGCTCTACCTGGTGAGCTTCATCCTCGCGTTCGACCACCCGCGCTGGTACGTGCGGCCGCTCTTCATCGGGCTCGCCGTGCTCGCGGTGCCGGCGATGGCCTATTTCGTCCCGTCGCTGCGCCTCGCGCTCGCCATGCCGGTCTACCTGGGCGGGCTGTTCGTCGCCTGCATGTTCTGCCACGGCGAGCTCGCGCGGGCGCGGCCCGACCCGGCGCACCTGACGCGCTTCTACCTGATGATCTCGCTCGGCGGGGCGCTCGGCGCGGTGCTCGTGGCGATCGTCGCGCCGCTCGTGCTGCCGGGCTACTACGAGCTCGGCCTCGCGCTCATCGCGCTCGCCGTGCTGCTCGGCCTGAGGCTGCGCGGACCGGCGATCTGGGCGGGCGCCGCGGTGAGCGCGGTGACCGCGGTGTTCGTGGTGAGCGGCGCCTACGAGTACTCGAGCGGCATGCGCGTCATGGAGCGCGACTTCTACGGCGTGGTGCGAACCGCCGACCACGAAGAGCCGGTGCGTTACCGCTCGATGTACCACGGCGCGATCATGCACGGCGGCCAGCTCCTCGACGACGCGTTGCGCGGCACGCCGGCCGACTATTTCAGTCCCGGCTCCGGCTACGGCCGGGTGTTCACCTCGCTGCGCGAGATGCACCCGCGCCGCAAGCTGTCGGTGGGCGTGATCGGCCTCGGCGCCGGCGTGCTCGCCGCCTGGATGAGGCCCGGCGACCGGCTGGTGTTCTACGAGATCAGCCCGCGCGTGGTGGATATCGCGCGCCGCGAGTTCACCTTCCTCGCCGACACCGCGGCGCGCACCGAGGTGGTGATGGGCGACGGGCGGCTGTCGCTCGAGCGCGAGCCGCCGCGCGGCTACGACGTGCTCGGCATCGACGCCTTCTCCGGCGACTCGGTGCCGATGCACCTCGTGACGCGCGAGGCGATGGCGGTCTACCTGAAGCACCTCGCGCCGGACGGCGTGATCGTGTTCCAGGCGACCAACCGCTACATCGACCTGCTGCCGGTGGTGAAGCGCGTCGCCGCGGAGTTCGGCTTCGAGGCAAGGGTCGTCTCCGATGCTCCGGACGACGCGGACGACGGTCCCGGCTTCTGGTATTCGCCGACCGACCAGGTGATCGTGACCCGCAACCGGCGCCTGCTCGCCTGGCCGCGCCTCGCCTCGGCGGCCGAGCCGATCGCCGAGCGGCCGCAGCTGCCGGTGTTCACCGACGCGCACCACAACCTGCTGCGCATTCTCAAGTCGCAGTAGCATCCGCGCATGCGGCGCTTCAAGCAGGTCGACGTCTTCACCGCGCGTCCCTTCTTCGGCAATCCGGTCGCGGTGGTGATCGACGCCGAGGGCCTCGATACGGCGGCGATGCAGCGCATCGCCGGCTGGACGAATCTTTCCGAGACCACCTTCCTGCTGAAGAGCGACAAGGCCGACTACCGCGTGCGCATCTTCACGCCGCGCCAGGAGCTGCCGTTCGCCGGCCATCCGACGCTCGGCAGCGCGCACGCCGCGATCGAGGCCGGATTCGCCGCGCCGAAGGACGGGCGGCTGCGCCAGGAATGCGGCGCCGGCGTGCTCGACCTGCAGGTCGAAGGAAAGACGCTTTCGGTCAAGGCGCCGCCCGCCAAAGTGGAAAGCGTCGCCGGCAGCCCCGGCATTGCGCCCGCGACGCGGTTTCTCAGGATCGACGTAGGTCCGGTCTGGCTGGTGGGCGAGATGAGCGACGCCGGCGCGCTCGCCGCGCTGAAGCCCGACATGACGGCGCTCGCGCAGTGGACGGATTCGCTGTCGGCTACCGGCGTGACGCTCTTCGCGCCCTCCGGCGAGCCCGGCTGCGCGTTCCACGTGCGCTCGTTCGCCCCGGCGCATGGCGTGCCGGAGGACCCGGTGTGCGGCAGCGGCAACGTGAGCGTCGCGGCGTACCTGCGGCACTTCGGCCGCGCGCCGCAGGCCTACGCGACGCGCCAGGGCATGCAGCTCGGACGCGACGGCCGAGTGTCGATGCGCGTCGGCGAGTCCGCGATCTGGCTCGGCGGCGAGGCGGTCACCTGCGTCGAAGGAGCGATCGCCGCCTAGGCGAGGTCGGGCTCGCCGCAGTGCCTGAGGATCTGCGCGCGCACCCGGTCGCGCAGCTTCACCGCCGCATTCCAGTCCGTGCCTTCCGGGGAGACCGGCGCACCGACCGTGACGCTGATCGGCGAGCGGCGCAGGTACCAGGTCTCATCGCGCAGCACCGAGCGTACGCCTCGCAGCGCCACCGGCACGACCGGCACGCCGGCCTGCGCCGCGGCCTGGAAGGCGCCGGTGCGGAACGGCATGAGGCCCGCATGGCGCAGCAGGGTGCCTTCGGGAAACACGATGAGCGACTCGCCGCCGCGCACCGCGGCGACCAGCTCGTCGGCGTGCTCGGCGCTCTTCTGCACGTCGAAGCGCTCCACGTACTGCACGCCCAGGCCGCGCAGGAAGATGCGCGTCACCGGATTCGCCGCCAGCTCGCGCTTGGCGACGAACGCGTTGTTGCGCCAGGGCAGCACGGCGAGCAGCGCCGCGCCGTCGAAATAGCTCGTATGGTTCGCGGCGACGATGTACGGGCCGCCCGCCGGCACGTTCTCCAGCCCGCGCACGGCGAGCGGGATGCGGCAAAGGCGCAGGAAGAGGCGCGAAGCGCGCTGGCCGACCCGCCAGGTGGCGCGTCCGGGGGCGACGGCCGCCATGGCGAAGATGACGGCGAATAGCAGGCCGAAGAGCAGCCACGACCAGACCGCATACAGCATGCCGCGCAGCACGCGCACGCCGCGCCGCAGCTGCGGCCCGAGCCCGGCGGCGGTGAGCCGCACCAGCTGCCACCAAACCGGCTGCGGCTTCACCGCCGACGGCCCGCGCTCGTAGTACTCGCGCGCCGCGAGCCGGCGGATCTTGCCGCTGGAGGTCTTCGGCACCGTGTGCGGCGGCGCGAGCACGATGTCGTCGACCGGGGCGCCGATCAGGCCGATCGCGAGCTCGTTGATCCGCGTGCGGACCTCGCCATGGCGCGAGGCGTCCGGATCGCGCGTTTCGGCGAGCACGACCACGCGCTCGGTGCCGCTCGCCCGATCGAGCGAGCCGAAGACCGCGACGCAGCCGCGCCGCACGCCAGCGATGTCGCCCACCGCCTCCTCCAGCTCGTAGGGGCTGATGTTGCGTCCGCCGCGGATGATGATGTCCTTCTCGCGTCCGGTGACGTAGATGTGGCCGTCGGAGAGATAGGCGCGATCGCCGGTGTTCAGCCATCCGCCGGCGAACAGCGCTTTGGTCGCCTCCGGGTTGCGGTAGTAGCCGCTGGTCGCGGAGGGTCCGCGGAACTGCAGCTGCCCCTCGTTGCGGTCGGCGACCTCGAGCCCGGCGGCGTCGACCACGCGCACGTCGTGGTCGGGCAGCACCTCGCCGCACGACACGACCTTGAGGGGCGACGGGTCGTCGGGCCGTGCCGGCACGGCCTCGCCGGAGGCGGAGAAGCGCTCGCGGTCGAGCACGTCGACGCGCCAGGGTTCGCCGGGCGGCGTGAAGGCGAGCCCCACCGAGCACTCGGCGAGGCCGTACACCGGCGCCATCGCGCTCTTGCGCAATCCCCGTCCGGCGAAGCGCTCGCAAAAGCTCGTCATGGTCTCCGGGCTCACCGGCTCGGCGCCGTTGAACGCGAAGCGCCAGGACGAGAGGTCGAGGCCTTCCAGCTCGTGCTCCGGGATGCGGCGCAGGCAAAGCTCGTAGGCGAAATTGGGTCCGCCGGAGATGGTGCCGCGATGCCGGTGGATGGCACGCAGCCACTGGCTCGGCCGCGAGAGGAAGGCGAGCGGCGACATCAGCACGACCGGAAAGCCGAGCACCATGGTCGCGAAGCAGCCGCCGATAAGGCCCATGTCGTGGTAGAGCGGCAGCCAACTCACGAACACGTCCTCGCTGGTGGCGCGCGCGCCGCGGCCCATGGCGCGCACGTTGGCGAGCAGGTTGGCATGCGTGAGCACGACGCCCTTCGGCTGGCCGGTGCTGCCCGAGGTGTATTGCAGGAAGCCGATCTGCCCGCCGCTCGCGCGCACCGGCGTGAAGCTGCGGCCGCTCCCGGCCAGCTCGCGCGTCGTCAGCACGGCGCGCAGCGACTCGACCTGCGCGCGCAGCAGCCAGGCGATCGGCTTCGCCTCCGGGACGGTCACCATGATCGCCGTGCCGGCGCTCTTCAGGATGCCGACGTGGCGCGTGAGATGGTCCTCGATCGTCGTCAGGCGCGCGGGCGGGTAGAGCGGCACCGGAATGCCGCCGGCGAGCAGCGTGCCGTAGAAGCAGAACAGGTACTCGCGCGACGTGGGCAGCATGATCGCCACCGTGTCGCCCGGCGCGAGCCCGGCGTCGGCGAGCTGCGCCGCGTAGGCGAGCGCGCCTTCCCAGAGCGCGCGATAGGTGATCGGGTGCTCGGCGCCTTCCTCGTACAGGTGCACGGTCAGGCGCTCGGGCTGGCGCTCGACGTGGTACTCGAGCGCCTCGGTGAGCGTGCGCGCCTCGGTGGGCGGGCGCACGCCCTGCGCCTGCACCAGGCTCGCCACCGAGCGGTCCGCGGCGTGCGCGGCGTGCCCGGCGCTCGCCAGCAGGAAGCGCAGCAGGTCGCGCGGCGTCTCGCTCGAGGCGAGCGCCTGCTCGGGCAGGCTCGCGCCGAACTCGCGCTCGAGGCGCAGCACCAGCTCCACCCGCGCGAGGCTGTCCAGGCCGAGGTCGCGCTCGAGCGAGCTGTCGAGCGCCACGTAGGCGTGGAAGCTCGGCCGCGCCTCGCGCGCGACCGCGGCGACGACGGCGAGCAGGCGGTTCGGATCGACGGCGGAGGCGGCTTCGGCGGGGCTCGACACGGAATGTGAATTCTCCGTGAATTCGCGCCCGCGTGGCGCCCGCGCGCTTGCCCGGCGGCGCGCCGGCCCGCACGATGGATGCCCGTGCAGCCCGGCATCACGCTCAAGCTCTTCCTCGCGATCCTCGCGGCCAGCATGGTCGCCGCCGCGGCGATGGCGCTCGCGACGCGCTACAGCTTCCACTCGGGCTTCCTCGGCTATCTCGCGCAGGTCGACGAGCAGCGCCTGCAGGCCTTGTCGGGCGCGCTCGCCGAGGATTACCGGCGCACGGGAAGCTGGGAGTTCGTGCGCGGCGACTATGCGCGCCTGCGCGAGATCGCCATCGCCGCTTCCTCGCCGCAGGTGACGCAGCGCCTCACCGTGCTCGACGAAGCGCGCGCCGTGGTGGTCGGCAACCCCGACCCGGCCGGCGCCGCGCTGCTGCCGGTGAAGGTCGGCAGCCGCGTGGTCGGCTGGGTCGGCCGCGCGCCGCTGCGCCGGCTCTCGAGCGCCGCCGAGGACAGCTTCGAAGCGCAGCAGAGCCGCGCCGCCTGGGCCATCGCCGCGCTCGCCGTGGCGCTCGCCGCGGCGACCGCGCTCGTGCTGGCGCGCGCGTTCCTGCTGCCGGTGAAGCGCATCGCCCAGGCGACGCACCGGATGGCGGGCGGCGACTACGCGATCCGCGTGACGGTCGGCGCGCGCGACGAGCTCGGGCGCCTGGCGGCCGACTTCAACCGCCTCGCCGAGACGCTCGAGCGCAACGAGACGCTGCGGCGGCGCTTCATGGCCGATGTCTCGCACGAGCTGCGCACGCCGCTCGCCGTGCTTTCCGCCGAGCTCGAGGCGCTCGACGACGGGGTGCGCCCGTTCACCCGCGAGGCGCTCGCCTCGCTGCGAGCCGAGGCGGCGGCGCTCGGCAAGCTGGTCGACGACCTGAACCAGCTCGCCCTGGCGGATGTCGGCGCGCTTGCCTACCGCAAGCAGGAAGTGGCGCTCGCGCCGCTCATCGAGCAGGCGGTCGACTCCTACCGCGAGCGCTTCGCGCAGCGCGGCATCGCGCTCGAGGCGGGCGGCGCCGCGGCCGCGCGCGTGTTCGGCGATCGCGACCGGCTGACGCAGATGTTCCGCAACCTGCTCGAGAACTCGGCGCGCTATACCGATGCCGGCGGCCGCGCCCGCGTGTCGACGCGGCTCGCCGGGGACTGCGTCGCCGTCGACTTCGACGACTCGCCCCCCGGCGTGCCCGCCGAGGCGCTGCCGCATCTCTTCGAGCGCTTCTTCCGCGTCGAGGGCTCGCGCAGCCGCGCCAACGGCGGCGCCGGGCTCGGCCTCGCGATCAGCCGCAGCATCGCCGCGGCCCACGGCGGCGACATCTCGGCGGCGCCTTCGCCGCTCGGCGGGCTGCGCATCACCGTGCGGCTTCCCGTGTCGCCATGAGCCGCATCCTCATCGTCGAGGACGAGCCGAAGCTCGCCGCGCTGGAGGCCGACTACCTGAGGTCGGCGGGCTACGACGCGCACGTGATCGGCAACGGCGCGGAGGTCGTCGCCTGGGTGCGCGCCAACGCGCCGGACCTGATCCTGCTCGACCTGATGCTCCCCGGCCGCGACGGCCTGGAGGTGTGCAGGGAGCTGCGAACCTTCTCCGACGTGCCGATCGTCATGGTGACCGCCCGGGTCGAGGAGATCGACCGGCTGATCGGCCTCGACCTCGGGGCGGACGACTACGTCTGCAAGCCGTTCAGCGTGCGCGAGCTGGTGGCGCGCGTGCGCGCGATCCTGCGCCGGGGCAGGGCGCCGGCCGCGGGTCTGGTCCTGGACGAAGAAAAGCACCTGGCGCAGCTCGACGGGCGCGCGCTCGACCTGACGCCGGTCGAGTTCCGCCTGCTCGGCATGCTCGCCTCGGCGCCCGGGCGCGTCTTCTCGCGCGGCAGCCTGCTCGACGGCCTGTACGAGGACCACCGCGTGGTCACCGACCGCACGGTGGACGCGCACATCAAGAACCTGCGCCGCAAGCTCGAGGCGGCGCGGCCGGGCGAGGAGCTGGTGCGCTCGATCTACGGCGTCGGCTACAAGCTGGAGCTGTGATGAAGAGAACGCTCGTCCGCGCGCTCGTCGGCCTGGCATTGCTCGCGCTGCTCGCCGGCCTCGGCATCACGCTCTACCGCCAGTACTGGATGACGCCCGCGCCGACGCGGGTCACCGGGCCCGGGCGGCCCGGCAGCGGCGCGCCGGTCCCGGTGGTCGCCGCGCCGGCGCAGGCGGGCGACATCGACCTCGTGGTGAACGCGCTCGGCACGGCGACGCCGCTGCGCACCGTGACCGTGCGCTCGCGAGTCGACGGCGAGCTGGTGCGCGTGCATTTCCAGGAGGGGCAGCGCGTGAGGCAGGGCGAGCTGCTCGCCGAGATCGACTCGCGGCCCTTCCAGGTGCAGCTCGAGCAGGCGCAGGGCCAGCTCACCCGCGACGAGGCGTTGCTCGCCAATGCGCGCCTCGATCTCGAGCGCTACCAGACGCTCTTCAAGCAGGACTCGATCGCCCGTCAGCAGGTCGACACGCAGGCTTCGCTCGTGCGCCAGTACGAGGGCGCGCTGCGGGTCGACCGCAGCCAGGTGGAGAACGCCCGGCTGCAGCTCGCCTACACGCGCATCACCGCGCCGGTGAGCGGGCGGCTCGGGCTGCGCCTCGTCGACCCGGGCAACATCGTGCGCGCCGGCGACGCGAGCGGCCTGGTGGTGATCACGCAGCTGCAGCCGATCTCGGTGCTCTTCACCGTGCCGCAGGACGAGCTGCCGGCGGTGATGAAGCGCCTGTCGAGCGCCCAGGCGATCCCGGTCGAGGCCTGGGACCGCGAGCAGAAGGCGAAGCTCGCGCAGGGCGAGCTCGCGTCGGCCGACAACCAGGTCGATCCGGCGACCGGCACCGTGAAGCTCAAGGCGCAGTTCGCGAACGACGACGGCGCGCTGTTCCCGAACCAGTTCGTCAACGTGCGCATGACGCTCGACACGCTGCGCGGCGTGATCGTCGTGCCGTCGGCTGCGGTGCAGCGCGGATCGCAGGGGCTGTTCGTCTATGTGGTGCGGTCGGACGACACGGTGGCGCAGCGCCGGGTCAAGCTGGGACCGGCGCAAGGGCAGCGCGTCGCGGTGAGCGAGGGGCTCGCGGCGGGCGAGGTGGTGGTGACCGACGGCGTCGACCGCCTGCGCCCGGGCTCGGCGGTGCAGACGTCCGCGGCGCGGCCCGAGATCAAGCCGCCGCCGCCCCAGGCCGGAAGGAAATACGGGAAGAAGAAAGCGCAATGAACCCGTCGCGGCTCTTCATCCTGCGGCCGGTCGCGACCAGCCTGCTGATGATCGCGGTCGTCCTCGCCGGCGCCTTCGCCTATCGGCTGCTGCCGATCTCGGCGCTGCCGCAGGTCGACTACCCGACGATCCAGGTGTTCACCTTCTATCCCGGCGCGAGCCCGGACGTGATGGCGTCCTCGGTCACCGCGCCGCTCGAGCGCCAGCTCGGCCAGATCCCGGGCCTGAAGCAGATGCTCTCGTCGAGCTCGGGCGGCGCCTCGGTGATCACGCTGCAGTTCGACCTGGCGGTCGGCCTCGACGTCGCCGAGCAGGGCGTGCAGGCCGCGATCAACGCCGGCTCGAACCTGCTGCCCCAGGACCTGCCGGCGCCTCCGGTATACAGCAAGGTGAACCCGGCGGACGCGCCGATCCTCGCGCTCGGGCTCTCCTCGAGCACGCTCGCGCTGCCGGAGATCCAGAACCTCGCCGATACGCGCCTCGCGCAGAAGCTCTCGCAGGTGCCGGGCGTCGGCCTGGTCACCCTCTCGGGCGGGCAGCGCCCGGCGGTGCGCGTGCAGGCCAATCCGAAGGCGCTCGCCGCGGCCGGGCTCGGGCTGGAAGACGTGCGCACCGCGATCGCCGCGGCCAACGTGAAGAAGGCGAAGGGCAGCCTCGAGGGCCCGAGCCGCGCCTACAACATCGACGCCAACGACCAGCTGCGCTCGGCGGCCGAGTACCGGGGCGTGGTCGTCGCCTACAAGAACGGCGCGCCGGTGTTCCTTTCCGACGTGGCCGACGTGGTCGACGGCGCGGAGAACCAGCGCCTCGCCGCATGGATGAACGAGGTGCCGGCGGTCATCCTCAACATCCAGCGCCAGCCGGGCGCCAACGTGATCGAGGTGGTCGACCGGGTGAAGCAGCAGCTGCCGCAGCTGCGCGCGTCGCTGCCCGCCGCGATCGACGTGGCGGTGCTCACCGATCGCACCCTGACGATCCGCGCCTCGGTGCACGACGTGCAGGTGGAGCTGCTCCTCGCCATCGCCCTCGTCGTGCTGGCGATCTTCCTTTTCCTGCGCAACCTGCCGGCGACCGTGATCCCGAGCGTGGCGGTCCCCGTGTCGCTGGTCGGCACCTTCGGCTTCATGTATCTCGCCGGGTTTTCGATCAACAACCTGACGCTGATGGCGCTGGTCGTCGCCGCCGGCTTCGTGGTCGACGACGCGATCGTGGTGATCGAGAACATCGCCCGGCATGTCGAATCGGGAACCCCGCCGTTGCAGGCTGCACTGGCGGGTTCGCGCGAGATCGCCTTCACCATCATCTCGCTCACTTTCTCGCTCATCGCCGTGCTCATTCCGCTGCTCTTCATGGGCGAGGTGGTGGGGCGCCTGTTCCGCGAGTTCGCCGTGACGCTCGCCGTGGCGATCCTCATCTCCGCGGTGGTGTCGCTGACGCTGACGCCGATGATGTGCGCCCGCTTCCTGCGGCGCAGTGAAAAGAAGCATGGGCGCGCCTATGAATGGTCCGGCCGCTTCTTCGAGGCGCTGGTCGCGCGCTATGGCCGCGCGCTCGACTGGGTGCTCGACCGCCAGGCGGCGACGCTGCTCGTCGCCTTCGGCGCGCTGCTCCTCACGGCGCTGCTCTATCTCGTCGTGCCGAAGGGCTTCTTCCCGGTGCAGGACACGGGCGTCATCCAGGCGATCTCGGATGCGCCCGAGAGCGTCTCGTTCGCGGCGATGGCCGAGCGCCAGCAGGCGCTCGCCCGCGTCGTGCTCGCCGACCCGGCGGTCGAGAGCCTGTCCTCCTTCATCGGCGTCGACGGCACGAACGTCACGCCGAACAGCGGGCGCATGCTCATCAACCTGAAGCCGCTCGCGCAGCGCGGCGCGCATGCCCTGGAGGTGATCCGCCGCCTGCAGCCGCGGCTCGCCGAGGTGCCCGGCGCCACGCTCTACCTGCAGCCGGTGCAGGACCTGACGGTCGAGGACCGGGTGAGCCGCACGCAGTACCAGTACACGCTCGAGGCGGCCGATCCGCAGCTGCTCGACGAGTGGGTGCCGCGGCTGGTCGAGCGCTTCTCGGCCCTGCCCGAGCTCGCCGACGTCGCCTCCGACCTGCAGAACAAGGGGCTGCAGGCCTACGTGGACATCGATCGCGACACGGCAGGCCGCCTCGGCATCACCCCGGCGGCGGTCGACACGGCGCTCTACAACGCCTTCGGCCAGCGCCTCATCTCGACCATCTTCACCCAGGCGACGCAGTACCGCGTGGTGCTCGAGGTGAAGCCCGAATACCGCGCCGGCCCCGACGCGCTGCGCGGCATCTACGTCGCCGGGGCGAACGGCGTGCAGGTGCCGCTCGCCTCGATCGCGCGCTTCAGCAGCGGCAACGCGCCCCTGTCGGTGAATCGCATCGGCCAGTTCCCGGCCGCGGCGATCTCGTTCAACCTGGCGCCCGGCTACTCGCTCGGCCACGCGGTCGACGCCATCCAGCGCGTCGAGCACGAGACCGGCCTGCCGGCGAGCGTGCAGACCGAGTTCCAGGGGGCGGCCGCCTCGTTCCGCGACTCGCTCTCGAGCACGCTGCTGCTGATCCTCGCCGCGGTGATCACCATGTACATCGTGCTCGGCGTGCTCTACGAGAGCTACATCCACCCGGTCACCATCCTCTCGACGCTGCCCACGGCGACCGTGGGCGCGCTCGCCGCGCTGCTCCTCGCCCGCGACCAGCTCGGCGTGGTGGCGGTGATCGGCATCATCCTGCTCATCGGCATCGTCAAGAAGAACGCGATCATGATGATCGACTTCGCGCTCGACGCGGAGCGGCGCGAGGGCAGAGCGCCGCGCGAGGCGATCTTCCAGGCGTGCCTGCTGCGCTTCCGGCCGATCCTGATGACCACCTTCGCGTCGCTGTTCGGCGCGCTGCCGCTCATGCTCGGCACCGGGGTCGGCTCGGAGCTGCGCCATCCGCTCGGCCTCACCATGGTCGGCGGCCTGGTGGTGAGCCAGGTGCTGACGCTCTTCACGACGCCGGTCATCTATTTGTACTTCGACAGGCTGTCCCGACGCTTCAGAAGAGAAGTCCCGGCATGAATCTCTCGGCGCCCTTCGTCGCCCGGCCGGTCGCCACCACGCTGCTCGCGATCGGCGTCGTGCTGGCCGGCGCCGTGGCGTTCACGCAGCTGCCGGTGTCGCCGCTGCCGCAGGTGGACTTCCCGGTGATCTCGATCATCGCGCAGCTGCCGGGCGCCGACCCGGAGACCATGGCGGCGACGGTCGCGACGCCCCTCGAGCGCGCGCTCGGGCGCATCGCCGGCGTGAACGAGATCACCTCGCGCTCTTCCCTCGGCTCGAGCCGCGTCACGCTGCAGTTCGACCTGTCGCGCAACATCAACGACGCCGCCACCGAGGTGCAGTCGGCGATCAACGCCGCGCGCAGCCAGCTGCCCAGCGGCATGCCGAACAACCCGACCTACCGCAAGGTGAACCCGGCCGACGCGCCGATCATGGTGATGACCCTCACCTCGGACACCCTGAGCCGCGGCGACATGTACGACGTCGCCTCGACGGTGGTGGCGCAGAAGCTCTCGCAGGTGCGCGGCGTCGGCCAGGTCACGGTCGGCGGCAGCTCGCTGCCCGCGGTGCGCGTCGAGCTCAACCCCGACGCGCTGAACGCGCAGGGCATCGCGCTCGGCGCGGTGCGCAGCACGCTCGCCGCGGCGAACGCCAACCGGCCGAAGGGCCTGGTCGAGGAAGGCGACAAGAGCTGGTGGATCTACGCCAACGACCAGGCGAAGAGCGCCGCCGAGTACCTGCCGCTCATCGTCTCCTACCGCAACGGCGCGGCGGTGCGGCTCGGCGACGTCGCCGAGGTGAGCAACTCGGTGCAGGACATCCACAACGCCGGCGAGGCGAACGGCCGGCCGGCGGTGCTGATCATCATCTACCGCGAGCCGAACGCCAACATCCTCGAGACCACGCAGCGCATCCGCGACTTGACGCCGTTCCTCACTGCATCGATCCCGGCGGCCGCCGACCTCGGCGTGGCGATGGAGCGCACCTCGACCATCCGCGCCTCGCTCTCGGAAGTGGAGAAGACGCTGAGCATCGCCGTGGCGCTGGTCATCCTGGTGGTGTTCCTCTTCCTGCGCCGCGGCCGCGCGACGCTCGTGCCCGCGGCGGCGGTGCCGGTGTCGATCGTCGCCACCTTCGGCTTCATGTATGTCGCCGGCTTCAGCCTGAACAACCTGTCGCTGATGGCGCTCATCGTCGCCACCGGCTTCGTGGTCGACGACGCGATCGTGGTGCTGGAGAACGCCACGCGCCACATGGAGTCCGGCATGGCGCCCATGCCAGCGGCGCTCGCCTCGGCGCGCGAGGTGGGCTTCACCGTGCTGTCGATGAGCCTCTCGCTGATCGCGGTCTTCATCCCGATCCTCTTCATGGGCGACCTGGTCGGCCGGTTCTTCCGCGAGTTCGCGCTGACGCTTTCCGCGGCGATCCTGGTGTCGCTGGTGGTCTCGCTCACCCTCACGCCGATGATGTGCGCGCGGCTGCTGAAAACGACGCGACCGACGCGCTTCTACCTCGAAGGCGAGCGATTCTTCAACCGCCTGCGCTCGGGCTACGCAAGGAGCCTCGGCTGGGCGCTCCGCCATCCGCGCCTGGTGATGCTGGCGCTCGCCGCGACCGTCGGCCTGAACTTCTATCTCTACTACGCGATCCCGAAAGGCTTCTTCCCCGCGCAGGACACCGGCCGCATGATGGGCTTCATCCGCGCCGACCAGACGACCTCGTTCGAGTCGATGCAGGACAAGATGTCGCAGTTCGTCGCCATGGTGCGCGCCGATCCGGCGGTCGACACGGTGACCGCGGTGGCCGGCGGCAGCTTCGGCGCGCGCAATTCCGGGTTCATGTTCATCGCGCTCAAGCCGCTCGCCGAGCGCGACCCCGCGGGCGTGGTGGTCACCCGGCTGCGGCCGCAGCTCGCGCGCATCGCCGGGGCAAGCCTGTTCCTCGTGCCGGTATCGGACGTGCGCGTCGGCGGCCGGCAGGGCAGCGGCACGTACCAGTACACGCTGCAGAGCGACGATCTGGAAGCGCTGCGCACCTGGACGCTGCGCCTCGAGACCGCGCTGCAGAGCATGCCCGAGCTCGCCGACGTATCGAGCGACCAGGAGACGCGCGGCCTGCAGGCGATGCTCGCCATCGACCGGCCGACGGCGGCGCGCTACGGCATCACCCCGGACATCATCGACACCACGCTCGGCAATGCCTTCGGCCAGTCGGTCGTCTCGACCATCTACACCGAGCGCAACCAGTACCGCGTGGTGATGGAGGTCGATCCCCGCTACGCCCAGGGGCCCGACGCGCTGAAGGACGTGTACCTCTTCTCGCCGGCGGGCGAGCGCGTGCCGCTCGCCGCGATCGCGCGCTACGACTACGCGAACACGCCGCTCTCGGTGAACCACCAGGGGCAGTTCGCCGCGGCCACCCTTTCGTTCAACCTGCCGGAGGGCGTGTCGCTCTCGCAGGCAGCCGAGGCGATCCAGGCGACGATGGCGCGCATCGGCGTGCCGGCGGCCGTCACCGGCTCCTTCCAGGGCACGGCGCGCTCCTTCCAGACCACCCTGGCGCGCCAGCCGTGGCTGATCCTCGCCGCGATCCTCGCGATGTACATCGTCCTCGGCGTGCTCTACGAGAGCCTGGTGCACCCGCTCACCATCCTCTCCACGCTGCCTTCGGCGGGCGTCGGCGCGCTGCTCGCGCTGCTCGCGTTCCGCCAGGAGTTCACCGTGATCGCGCTGATCGGCGTCTTCCTGCTGATCGGCCTGGTGAAGAAGAACGCCATCCTGATGGTCGACTTCGCGCTCGCCGCCGAGCGCGCGCGGCGCCTCGCGCCGGAGCAGGCGATCCTCGAGGCCTGCCTGCTGCGCCTGCGGCCGATCCTGATGACCACGATGGCGGCGCTGCTCGGCGCGTTGCCGCTCGTGCTGCGGCGCGGCGACGGCGCGGAGCTGCGCCAGCCGCTCGGCATCGCGATCGTCGGCGGCCTGATCCTGTCGCAGCTGCTGACGCTGTACACGACGCCGGTCGTCTACCTCTATCTCGATCGCTTCCGGCTCTGGGCGCGCCGCAGGTTCGCCAGGAAGGCGGCGGCGCCGGCATGAGACGGCTGATCTTGCTGCTGGCCGGTCTCGCCGGATGCGCCGCAGGGCCGGACTACGTGCGCCCGAAGCTCGACGCGCCGCCGGCGTACAAGGAGCTCGAGGGCTGGCGCGCCGCCGCGCCGAACGACGCGGCGCCGAAAGGCGAATGGTGGACGCTGTTCGCCGATCCCGAGCTCGATCGGCTGATCGCCCGCGTCGACATCTCCAACCAGAACATCCGCATCGCCGAAGCGCGCCTGCGCCAGGCGCGCGCCGCGAGCGACCAGGCGCGCGCGGCGCTGTTCCCGACGCTCAACGCCAATGCCTCGGCGACGCGCGCCAAGTCGCCCTCGCTCCCCAACGCGCCTTCGTTCGCCACCGGCGCGGTGAACAACTACAGCGCCTCGCTCAACGCGAGCTGGGAGCCCGATTTCTGGGGCGGCGTGCGCCGCTCGGTGGAGGCGGGCGAGGCGGGCTTCCAGGCGAGCGCGGCCGATCTGGAAAACGCCCGCCTCTCGGCGCGCGCGACGCTCGCGCAGAACTATTTCGCCCTGCGGGTGGCGGACGCCACGCGCAGGACGCTGGAAGACACGGTGGCGGCCTACGGGCGCACGCTGCAGCTCACGCAGAACCGCTACGCCGCGGGCGTCGCCGCGCGGGTCGACGTGGTGCAGGCCGAGGTGCAGCTGAAGAGCGCGCAGGCGCAGCTCATCGACGTCGGCGTGCAGCGCGCGCAGCTCGAGCACGCCATCGCCCTGCAGCTCGGCCTCGCGCCGGCGCAGTTCGGCCTCGCGCCGGCGCCGCTCGCCGCGCGCATGCCCCCGATCCCGGTCGGCGTCCCCTCCGAGCTTCTCGAGCGGCGGCCCGACGTCGCGGCGGCGGAGCGCCGCACGGCCGCCGCCAACGCCGACATCGGCGTCGCGCAGGCGGCCTTTTTCCCGACCGTGACGCTCAGCGCGGCGGGCGGATCGCGCACCACCAACCTTGCCGATCTCTTCGCCGCCCCGACGCACTTCTGGTCGCTCGGGGCGGCCGTTCTCCAGCCGCTCTTCGACGCCGGCCTGCGCAGCGCCCGGAAGGCCCAGGCGGTCGCGGCGTACGACGAGCAGGTGGCGACCTACCGGCAGACCGTGCTCGCCGGCTTCCAGGAAGTCGAGGACAACCTCGCGGCGCTGCGCATCCTCGAGGAGGAAGCCCTGCTGCAGGACGAGGTGGTGCAGGCGGCGCGCCAGGCGGTCGAGCTCACCACCAACCAGTACCAGGCCGGCGTGGTCAGCTATCTCAACGTGATCGCGGCGCAGGCGACGCTGCTCGCCAACGAGCGTACGGCGGCGAATATCCTCGGCCGGCGGCTCGGCGCCAGCGTCGCGCTCATCCGGGCGCTGGGCGGCGGCTGGAGCGCGCAGGACGGCTTGACCGCAGTCAAGAAGCCGGAGGCGGCGGCGGGACGATAATAGGCGTCCCGATGAAAACGAAAACCCGGCCGACTCTCAAAGGCAGGGCGGTCGACGCGAGCGCGCTGCAGGACGTGCGCCGCCTCCTCGGCGACGCGCCGCGGCGCCGCGACCTCCTGATCGAGCACCTGCACCTCATCAACGACCATTTCGGCTACCTGCCGGCGGCGCACCTCGCCGCGCTGGCGCAGGAAATGGCCCTCGCGCTCACCGAGGTCTACGAGGTGGCCACTTTCTACCACCACTTCGAGGTGGTGAAGGAAGGCGAGGCCCGGCCGCCGAAGCTGACCGTTCGGGTCTGCGATTCGATCGCCTGCGAGCTCGCCGGCGCGCGCGAGCTCCTCGAGATGGACCTCGGAAGCGGCGTGCGGGTCATACCCGCGCCGTGCGTGGGGCGATGCGAAGTGGCGCCGTGCGTCGTGGTGGGACAGAACCCGGTAGGCAACGCCACGGCCGACACGGTGCGCGAAGCGGTGAAGAAGGGCGCCACCGCGCCCGAGAAGACGCGCCCGATCGGTTATGAACAGTACTGCAAAGCGGGCGGCTACCGGTTGCTGCGCGACTGCCTGAGCGGTAAGCGCACGCGCGAGGACCTCACCAAGATCATGGAGGACTCGGGGCTGCGCGGCCTCGGCGGCGCCGGCTTTCCCGCGGGCCGGAAGTGGCGCCTGGTCGCCGCGGAGCCCGAGCCGCGCGTGATGGCGCTGAACATCGACGAGGGCGAGCCCGGCACCTTCAAGGACCGCTGGTACCTGGAGCGCGATCCGCACCGCTTCCTCGAGGGCATGCTCGTCGCCGCGTGGTGCGCCGGCGTGGGCGAGATCTGGATCTACCTGCGCGACGAGTACGCGGCCTGCCGCGCGATCCTGGAACGGGAGCTGAAGCTCCTCAAAGCCAGTCCGCCGTGCGCGCTGCCGCCGATCCATTTGCGGCGCGGCGCCGGCGCGTACATCTGCGGCGAAGAGTCGGCGATGATCGAGTCGATCGAGGGCAAGCGCGGCATGCCGCGGCTTCGCCCGCCCTACGTCGCCCAGGTCGGCCTGTTCGGGCGGCCGACGCTCGAGCACAACATGGAGACGGTCTACTGGGTGCGCGAGATCGTCGAGAAGGGCGCCCCGTGGTTCGCCGCGCAAGGGCGCAACGGCCGCAAGGGCCTGCGCTCGTTCTCGGTCTCGGGCCGGGTGAAGAAGCCGGGCGTGCATCTGGCGCCGGCCGGAATCACGCTCCTCGAGCTGGTCAACGAGTTCTGCGGCGGCATGCTCGACGGCCATCGGCTCTACGGCTACCTGCCGGGCGGCGCCTCCGGCGGCATCCTGCCGGCGTCGAAGGCCGATATCCCGCTCGACTTCGACACGCTCCAGCCGCACGGCTGCTTCATCGGCTCCGCCGCCGTCGTGGTCCTGTCCGATCGGGACAAGGCGAGCGCCGCGGCGCTCAATCTCATGAAGTTCTTCCACGACGAGTCGTGCGGCAAGTGCACGCCTTGCCGCGTCGGCACGGCGAAGGCGGTCCAGCTGATGAAGGAAAAGCGCTGGAACCAGCCGCTCCTCCAGGAGCTCTCGCAGGTCATGATGGACGCGTCGATCTGCGGCCTCGGCCAGGCGGCGCCCAACCCGGCCCTGAGCGTCATGAAATACTTCCCGCAAGAGGTGCAGTGATGGAACGAGTCAGCACCCGGCAGCTGGCGATGATGCCGATCGAGTTCAAGCTGAACGGCCAGACGGTGGTCGGGCGCCCCGACGAGAAGATCATCGAGACGGCCAAGAAGCACGGCGTCACCATCCCGCACCTCTGCCACGGCGGCAACCAGCGCTCGGACGGCAACTGCCGCGCCTGCGTGGTCGAGATCAAGGGCGAGCGCGCGCTCGCCCCGTCGTGCTGCCGCTACCCGACCGCCGGCATGGAGGTGACGAGCAACTCGCCGCGCGCCCTCGCCTCGCAGAAGATGGTGCTCGAGCTCCTGATGTCGGACATGCCCGAGCAGGACCACACGCTCGTCAACAAGGCGCGCAACTGGGCGAGGAAAATGGGCGTCGGCAAGCCGCGCTTTCCCCGGCGCGAGCAGCCGAAGGCCGACATTTCGCATCCCGCCATCGCGGTCAACCTCGACGCCTGCATCCAGTGCACGCGCTGCGTGCGCGCCTGCCGCGAGGTGCAGGCGAACGACGTCATCGGCTACGCGTATCGCGGCGACCGCTCGCTGCCGGTGTTCGATTTCGACGACCCGATGGGCGAGTCGACGTGCGTGGCCTGCGGCGAGTGCGTGCAGGCGTGCCCGACCGGCGCGCTGATGCCGGCGCGCGGCGTCGGCCTGAAGAAGATCGAGAAGCGCGTCGACTCGGTGTGCCCGTTCTGCGGCGTCGGCTGCCTGCTCACCTACCACGTGGCGCAGAACAAGATCCAGTTCGTGACCGGCAAGGACGGCCCGTCGAACCACCACCGCCTGTGCGTGAAAGGCCGCTACGGCTTCGACTACGCGCATCATCCGCACCGGCTGACGAAGCCGCTGATCCGCAAGCCGGGCGTGAAGAAATCGGCCGACTTCAAGGTCGATCCCGGCAACTGGTCCGAGGTGTTCCGCGAGGCGAGCTGGGAAGAGGCGCTGCAGCGCGCCGCCGACGGGCTGAAGGCGATCCGCGACACGGACAAGTACGCGCTGGCCGGCTTCGGCTCGGCGAAGGGCTCGAACGAGGAGGCCTACCTCTTCCAGAAGCTGGTGCGCACCGGCTTCGGCACGAACAACGTCGATCACTGCACGCGGCTGTGCCACGCCTCGTCGGTCGCGGCGCTCATGGAGGGGGTCAACTCGGGCGCGGTCTCCAACCAGGTGAGCGATGTGCTCAAGGCGGAGCTGGTCTTCCTGATCGGCGCCAACCCGACCTCCAACCACCCGGTGGCCGCGACCTGGATGAAGAACGCCGCGCGCGCCGGCGTGAAGCTCGTGTACGCCGATCCGCGACGCGGCGAGCTCGCGCGCCATGCCTGGCGCATGCTGCAGTTCAAGCCCGACACCGATGTGGCGCTGCTCAACGCGATGATCCACACCATCATCGAGGAGAACCTGGTCGACGAGAAGTTCATCGCCGACCGCACCAGCGGCTTCGAGGCGATCCGGGAGAACGCGAAGGGCTTTTCGCCCGAGGCGATGGCGCCGATCTGCGGCATCCCCGCCGGGACGATTCGCGAGGTGGCGCGCGCCTATGCCACCTCGAAGGGCTCGATGATCCTGTGGGGCATGGGCGTGAGCCAGCACGTGCACGGCACGGACAACGCGCGCTGCCTGATCGCGCTCGCCATGATTACCGGCCAGATCGGCCGGCCGGGGACCGGCCTGCATCCGCTGCGCGGACAGAACAACGTGCAGGGCGCCTCCGACTCCGGCCTCATCCCGATGGTGTTCCCGGACTACCAGCGGGTCGACAACGTCGAGGCGAACCGGCGCTTCGAGGCGCTGTGGGGCACGACGCTCGACCGCAAGCCCGGCCTCACGGTGGTCGAGATCATGAACGCCGCGTACGACGGCAAGATCCGCGGCATGTACATCATGGGCGAGAACCCGGCGATGTCGGACCCGGACCTCGAGCACGCGCGCGCCGCGATGGCCAGGCTCGAGCACCTCGTGGTGCAGGACATCTTCCTCACCGAGACGGCCTACCTCGCGGACGTGGTGTTGCCGGCCACCGCGTGGCCGGAGAAGACCGGCACCGTGACCAATACCGACCGCATGGTGCAGCTCGGCCGCCCCGCGCTGAAGGCGCCGGGCGAGGCGCGCGAAGACCTGTGGATCATCGTGCAGCTGGCGCGCCGCCTGGGATTGAATTGGAACTATGAACATCCCAGAGAAGTGTTCGATGAGATGCGCAAGGGCATGGACTCGATCCGCGGCATCACCTGGGAGCGGCTCGAGCGCGACTCGTCGGTCACCTACCCGTGCGAGAACGAAGGCGATCCCGGCCAGCCGGTCGTCTTCGAGACGCATTTCCCGACCACCACCGGCCGGGCGAAGCTGGTGCCGGCCGACCTGATTCCCGCCGCCGAGCGGCCGGACCAGGCGTACCCGATGGTGCTGATCACGGGACGGCAGCTCGAGCATTGGCACACTGGCGCGATGACGCGCCGCTCCGGCGTGCTCGACGCGATCGAGCCCGAGCCGGTCGCGTCGCTGCATCCGCTCGAGCTCGACGCGCTGGGCGCCAAGCCCGGCGAGCTCGTCACGGTGCGCTCGCGGCGCGGCGAGATCTCGCTCTATGCGCGGGCCGACGCCGGCACGCCGCGCGGCGCGGTTTTCATCCCGTTCGCGTACTACGAGGCGGCGGCCAACCTGCTCACCAACCCGGCGCTCGACCCGTTCGGCAAGATCCCGGAGTTCAAGTACTGCGCGGTGCGCGTCGAGCGCGGCGGCAAGCGGCCGGCCGACCCCGGCTACGGCAAAGGGCGTACACTGCAGATCGTTCAGGGCTAAGGCTTTTCCCGGGGAGGGGAAGATGCCGATCATCGCCATCACGCGCGAGATGGGCTCGCTCGGCAAGGACGTCGCGCAGGGCCTGGGCGAGGCGCTCGGCCTGCCGGTGATCTACCACGAGGTGATCGACTGCCTCGCCGACCGCATGCGCGTGCGCAAGAGCCACGTCGTCCGCCTGCTCGACGGCAGCGCCGGGCTGCTCGAGCGGCTGACCGCCGACAAGACCAGCCTCTCGATCTTCACCGCCGAGGAGATCTTCGCCCTCGCCGCCGCGTCTTCCGGCAAGGGCGGCGCGGTGATCCGCGGCTGGGGCGCGACGCACCTGCTGCGCGGCGTGCCGCACGCGATCTGCGTGCGCGTGTGCGCGCCGTTCGAGGTGCGCAAGCGGCGCATGATGGAGCGCGTAGGCAGCGACGACGAGGCGCGCATCGCCGAGGAGATCCGCGCCAACGACGAGGCGCACGGCGCGATCGTGCGGCGCAACTTCGGCGTCGAGTGGACCGACCCCGAGCACTACGACGTAGTGCTGAATACCCAGCGCGTCAACATCGACGAGTGCATCGACGAGCTGCTCGCGCTGTCGCGCGCGCCGCAGTTCGAGGAGACCGAGCCGGCGCGCCAGCGCCTCGACGACCTCGCGCTCGCGGCGCGCGTGCGCGCCGCGCTGCGCCGCGCGCCGGAGACGCGCGGCGCCCGCGTGCACGTCGCCTCGCAGGCCGGGCGCGTGCTGCTCTCCGGGGCGGCGAATACCGACGAGATGCTCGCGTTCGTCGAGGTCGCCTCCGCGGTGCCCGGCGTGCACGACGTCGCCTATCGCTCGAGCCCGGGCGAAGAGATCCGTCCCCGCTTCCATTAAGCGGCTTGACCGCGGTCAAGGCCGGCCCGGCGGGCTGTCTTGGAGAATCGCGGCTTCCCCAAAAAGGAGCCGGAGAAGCCCGGCTTACAGCGAGGAGCCGGAACCATGCCGTCGGATATCGAAATCGCGCAGGCCGCCAAGCTGCAGCGCATCTCCGCCGTGGCGCGCGAGAAGCTGGGCATCGCCGAGGAGCATCTCGAGCCCTACGGGCATTTCAAGGCCAAGGTCGCGCTCAAGTACCTCGACACCCTGAAGGGGCGCAAGGACGGCAAGCTGGTCCTGGTCACCGCGATCAGCCCCACGCCGGCGGGCGAGGGCAAGACCACCACCACGGTCGGCCTGGGCGACGCGCTCAACCACATCGGCAAGAAGGCGATGATCTGCCTGCGCGAGCCCTCGCTCGGGCCGGTGTTCGGCATGAAGGGCGGCGCCGCGGGCGGCGGCCACGCGCAGGTGGTGCCGATGGAGGACATCAACCTCCACTTCACCGGCGACTTCGGCGCGATCCAGCTGGCGAACAACCTGCTCGCCGCGCTCATCGACAACCACATCAACCACGGCAACGAGCTCGGCATCGACGTGCGGCGCATCACGTGGAAGCGGGTGCTCGACATGAATGACCGCGCGCTGCGCGACATCGCCATCGCGCTCGGCGGCCCGGCCAACGGCTATCCGCGCCAGGACGGCTTCGACATCGTCGTCGCCTCCGAGGTGATGGCGATCTTCTGCCTGTCCAACTCGCTCGAGGACCTGAAGAAGCGCCTGGGCAACATCGTCGTCGGCTACACGCGCGAGCAGAAGCCGGTCAAGGCGTCCGACCTGCAGGCGCACGGCGCGATGACCGTGCTGCTCAAGGACGCGCTCGCGCCGAACCTGGTGCAGACGCTCGAGAACAACCCGGCCTTCATCCACGGCGGGCCGTTCGCCAACATCGCGCACGGCTGCAACTCGGTCATCGCCACGCAGAGCGCTCTCAAGCTCGCCGACTACGTGGTCACCGAGGCGGGCTTCGGCGCCGACCTGGGCGCCGAGAAGTTCCTCGACATCAAGTGCCGCAAGACCGGCCTGCGGCCGAGCGCCGCGGTAATCGTCGCGACCATGCGCGCGCTCAAGTACCACGGCGGCGTCGACGTGAAGGAAGTGAGCAAGGAGAACCTGGCGGCGCTCGAGAAGGGCTTCGTCAACCTCGAGCGGCACGTCGAGAACGTGTCCAAGGTCTACAACCTGCCGTGCGTCGTGTCCTTCAACCGCTTCACCTTCGACACGCCGGCCGAGATCGAGCTGGTGAAGTCGAAGGTGGCGAAGCTCGGCGTGCCGCTGGTCATGGCGAACCACTGGGCCGAGGGCGGCAAGGGCGCCGCCGAGCTCGCGCGCGCGGTGGTGCAGCTGTGCGAGAAGCCGTCGCAGCCGACCTTCGTCTACGACGACGCCGACCCGCTCTGGGAGAAGATCTCCAAGATCGCCAAGAAGGTCTACCGCGCCTCCGAGGTCACCGCCGACGCCAAGGTGCGCGCGCAGATCAAGAAGCTGCAGGACGACGGCTACGGCCGCTATCCGGTGTGCGTGGCGAAGACGCAGTCGTCGTTCTCGACCGATGCGGCGCTGCGCGGCGCGCCGTCGAACCACGTGGTCAACATCCGCGAGGTGCGCCTCGCCGCCGGCGCCGAGTTCGTGGTGATGATCTGCGGCGACATCATGACCATGCCGGGCCTGCCGAAGGTGCCCTCCGCCGCGAAGATCGACCTGGTGGACGGGAAGGTCGTCGGCCTGTTCTAGAATAAACGATGCTCGAGGAGCTCGCGTCGCAGGCCTTCTGGTGGGGCCTGATCAAGATCATCGGCGTCAACGTCATCCTGTCGGGCGACAACGCGGTGGTCATCGCGCTCGCGGCGCGCTCGCTGCCGCAGCGGCAGCAGAAGCAGGCGGTGTTCTGGGGCGCCGGCGCGGCGATCGTGCTGCGCATCGTGCTCACGATCTTCGCCGTCAAGCTGCTGCAGCTCGAGTGGCTCAAGCTGATCGGCAGCCTGCTGCTGTTCTGGATCGGCATCAAGCTGCTCATCCCCGAGGACGACGACGCCGACATCGCGGCGAGCGAGCATCTTTTGGTCGCGATCCGGACGATCCTGATCGCCGACCTGGTGATGAGCCTCGACAACGTCATCGCGGTCGCCGCCGCCGCCGGCGACAGCCTCGTGCTGCTCATCCTCGGCCTCGCCATCTCGATTCCGCTCGTCATCTTCGGCGCGACCCTGCTGATCAGGCTGATGGAGCGCTTCCCGGTGATCATCACGGTGGGCGCGGGCCTGATCGGCTGGGTGGCGGGCGAGATGCTGGTCGCCGATGCGGCGCTGCAGGGGCTGCTCGGCGCATGGGGCGTGCAGTACCGCGACGGCCATCCTTACGCCGGCAGCTTAAGCCTGGAGGTGCTCTCCGGCATCGTCGGCATCGTGATCGTGGTGGCGGCCGGCAAGTGGCTCGCCAGCCGCCACGCGGCGGCGCCCGAAGCGCCGCTCGACGTGCCGAAGTAAACGGGGCGGGGTCATTGGGCGTTATGATTCAGCGAGAGCGCGTCACGGCCCCGGAGAAAGGGCCGGACGCATGGCAGCCAATCAACGGAGGAGGAGGACGGTCATGACAAGGAAGCTTTCTTACCTTTCCATCGCGGGCTTCGCCTTGCTCGCAGCGGGCGCGCCGCTTTGCGCGAGCGCCTGGGAGCCGACCAAGACGGTCGAGTTCATCATCCCGGCCGGCACGGGCGGCGGCGCCGACCAGATGGCGCGCTTCATCCAAGGCATGATCGCGAAGCACAACCTGATGAAGCAGTCGATGGTGGTGATCAACAAGGCCGGCGGCGCGGGCGCCGAGGGCTTCCTCGACGTGAAGGGCGCGAAGGGCGATCCGCACAAGATCATCATCACCCTTTCCAACCTGTTCACCACGCCGCTCGCCACCGGGGTGCCATTCAATTGGCGCGACCTCACGCCGGTGAAGATGATGGCGCTCGACGAGTTCGTGCTCTGGGTCAACGCCGACAAGCCGTTCAAGGACGCCAAGGACTTCGTCGAGGCGGCGAAGAAGGCCGGCCCGGGCAAGTTCAAGCACGGCGGCACGGGCTCCAAGCAGGAAGACCAGATCATCAGCGCGGCCATCGAGCAGAGCACCGGGGCGAAGTTCACCTACGTGCCGTTCAAGGGCGGCGGCGCGGTGGCGGTGCAGCTGGTCGGCAACCATATCGACTTCAGCGTCAACAATCCGATCGAGGCGGTCGCGCACTGGCGCTCGGGCAAGCTGAAGCCGCTGTGCGTGTTCGACTCCAAGCGCATGCCGTACAAGCAGAAGGTGACCGACAAGATGTCGTGGTACGACATCCCGACCTGCCAGTCGCAGGGCCTGCCGGTCGAGTACATCATGCTGCGCGGCATCTTCATGCCCGGCGGCGTGAGCCAGGACCAGGTCCAGTACTACGTCGAGCTGCTGCGCAAGGTCCAGCAGCTGCCGGAGTGGAAGGACTTCATGGAGAAGGGCGCTTTCAACACCACCTCGCTGGAAGGCAAGGCGTACGCCGACTGGGTGGCGAAGGAGGAAGCGCGCCACGTGGCACTGATGAAGAAGGCCGGCTTCATGGCGGCCGGCAAGTAAACCGAAGCCTGGACCACGGCGGCGCGCCGCAGACCGGCGCGCCGCCGTCGTGTTGAAAGGGGAACCATGAGCGAACCTTCGGGCGAGCGGCCGGCGTTGCGCATGCGGGCGGCGGAGCTCGCCGCCGCCGCCGGCTTCTTCGCCATCGGCGCGGTGGTGATGTTCGACAGCGTGCGCCTGGGCGCGCGCTGGGCCGAAGACGGGCCGCAGCCGGGCTATTTCCCTTTCTACGTCGGACTGCTGATCTGCCTCTCGTCGGCGGTGACGGCGTTCATGGCGCTCGGCCTGCGCGGCGAGAAGAACCGCACTTTCGTCGAGCTCGGCCAGCTCAGGCTCGTGCTCGCCGTGCTCGTGCCCTCCGCAGTGTTCGCCGGCCTGGTCGGCTGGCTCGGCATCTACGTCTCGGGCACGCTGTTCATCGCGCTGTTCATGCGCTGGCTCGGCAAGTACCCGTGGTGGAAGGTGGCGCTGGTGTCGGTCGGCAACAGCGTCGTGTTCTATCTCATCTTCGAGGTCTGGTTCCTCGTTCCGCTGCCCAAGGGGCCGCTCGAGGCGCTGCTCGGGCTGGACTGAGGGCATCGTGATCGCGGACCTGCAGTCGCTCTTCCATGGCTTCGCCGTCGCGCTCAGCCTGACCAACCTGGCGCTGATGCTGGTCGGCATTCTGCTCGGCGTGATCATCGGCGTGCTGCCGGGCCTCGGCGGCGCCAACGGCGTGGCGATCCTCCTGCCGCTCACCTTCTCGATGGCGCAGACGCCGGGCGGGCAGACCTCGGCGATCATCCTGCTGTCGTGCATCTACTGGGGGGCGCTGTTCGGCGGCGCGATCACTTCGATCCTGTTCAACATCCCGGGCGAGCCGTGGTCGGTGGCCACCACCTTCGACGGTTATCCGCTGTCGCAGAAGGGACGCGCCGGCAACGCGCTGACTGCGGCGTTCACCTCGTCCTTCGTCGGCGCGTTCGTCGCGGTGCTGGTCATCACCTTCCTTGCGCCGATCGTCGCCGACTTCGCCCTGGAGTTCGGCGCCCCCGAGTTCTTCGCCGTCTACCTGCTCACCTTCTGCGCCTTCGTCGGCATGAGCAAGGAGCCGCCCTTCAAGACCATCGCCGCGATGATGCTCGGCTTCGCGCTCGCCGCGGTCGGCACCGATCCGGTGACCGGAACGCTGCGCCTCACCTTCGGCTCGGTGCGGCTCCTGAACGGCTTCGACTTCCTGGTGGCGGTGATCGGCCTGTTCGGCATCGGCGAGATCCTGCTCACCCTCGAGGAGGGCCTGGAGTTCCGTGGTGCCAAGGCGAAGCTCAACCTGCGCGTGGTGCTTGAGACCTGGAAGGAGCTGCCGCGCTACTGGCTCACCTCGCTGCGCGCCTCGGCGGTCGGCTGCTTCATGGGCATCGTGCCGGGCGGCGCGACGCCGGCCTCGTTCATGAGCTACGGCGTGGCGCGCCGCTTCTCCAAGGACGGCGACAAGTTCGGCACCGGCCAGGTCGAAGGCGTGGTGGCGCCCGAGACGGCGGCGCACGCGGCCGGGACCTCGGCGCTGCTGCCGATGATCACGCTCGGCGTGCCGGGCTCGCCGACCGCGGCGGTGCTGCTCGGCGGCCTGCTCATCTGGGGCCTGCAGCCCGGGCCGCTGCTGTTCGTCGAGCAGAAGGACTTCGTCTGGGGCCTGATCGCCAGCATGTATCTCGGCAACATCGCCGGGCTGGTGGTGGTCCTCACCTGCGTGCCGCTGTTCGCGGCGATCCTGCGCATTCCCTTCTCGGTGATCGCGCCGATCATCATCGTCATCTGCGCGATCGGCGCCTACACCGTGCACAACGCCATCTTCGACGTGTGGATGATGGTGGTGTTCGGCGTGCTGGGCTACGTGTTCAAGAAGCTGCAGTACCCGCTTGCGCCGCTGGTGCTGGCGATCGTGCTGGGCGACAACGCCGAGGCCTCGTTCCGCCAGGCGATGCTCGTCTCGCAGGGCGACATGGGGATCTTCTTCGCCAACAAGCTGGTCGGCACCATGGTGACCCTCGCCCTGGCGCTGCTCTTCTGGCCGCTCCTGTCGTGGGTCTGGGCTAGGGTTCGCCGAGCTTCAGCCTGAGGCGCGACAGCGTCTCCGGGGTCAGGTTCAGGTAGGCGGCGAGCTCCTTCTTCGGGATCCGCCCGGCGAGCTCGGGATGCTTGCGGTGGAAGCGCGCCATGCGGCCCGAGGCATCGAGCAGGTGCAGCGTGATGGTATGCGCCATCACCTCCGACATCAGGCGCATCACCTCGTACTCGAAGCGCAGCTTGCTCTCGGGATGGCGCTCGAGGAACTCCGCCCACAGCGCGAGCGGCAGCTCGGCGGTGCGCACCTTGGTCACGGCGACGATCGAGTAGGGCAGCGGCGTGCGCAGCCGCCACGCGGCGTACGAGGTGTCCATCTCGGTCTCGGCGGCGAAGCGCAGGATCATCTCGCGGCCGTGCGGGTTGGACACCACGCGCTTCACCATGCCCTCGAGGATGAAGAACTGCTCCATCTCCTCGTCGCCCTGGCGCACCAGCGGGTCGCCCTTGCGGTAATCGCCGATCACGAGCAGCGGCTCGAGCTCGGCCCATTGCGCGCTGCTCATGCCGGCGAGCGACTGGTTCTGCCGCAGCTGCAGCCGGATGCTGTTCCTTTGCGGGTGAGCGGAAAGACGCGTCATGGGAGGCGGGATTCTAGTCCCTTGACCTCAGTCAAGGCCGGGCGCGGGGGGCGATTCTTACCATAGCGATCCTTCACGAGGAGCTGCCCCGTATGGGTACCGTCGAACCCCAAGTCGCCACGACCGCCGAGACGGTCACTGCCGATGGCTTCCAGCTGGTGATCGATGCGCTGAAGCTGAACGGCATCGACACGATCTACGCGCTGCCCGGCATCCCGATCACCGACCTGACGCGCCGCGCGCAGGCCGACGGCGTGCGCGTGCTGTCGTTCCGCCACGAGCAGAACGCCGGCTACGCCGCCTCGATCGCCGGCTTTCTCACGCAGAAGCCCGGCATCTGCCTCACCGTGTCGGCGCCCGGCTTCCTGAACGGCCTGAATGCGCTCGCGCACGCCACGACCAACTGCTTCCCGATGATCCTGATCAGCGGCTCGAGCGAGCGCGAGATCGTCGACCTGCAGCAGGGCGACTACGAGGAGCTCGACCAGCTCGCCATCGCCAAGCCGCTCGCCAAGGCCGCCTACCGCGTGCTGCATGCCGAGGACATCGGCGTCGGCATCGCGCGCGCGATCCGGGCCGCCGTTTCCGGCCGTCCCGGCGGCGTGTACCTCGACCTGCCGGCGAAGCTCTTTCCGCAGAGCATCGACGCCGAGCTCGGCAAGAAGTCGCTCATCAAGGTGGTCGATGCCGCGCCGAAGCAGATCCCGGCGCCCGAGGCCGTGCGCCGCGCGCTCGATCTCCTCAAGGGCGCGAAGAAGCCGCTCATCATCCTCGGCAAAGGCGCCGCCTATGCCCAGGCCGATTCCGAAATAAGGAACTTCATCGAAAAGACCGGCATCCCCTACCTGCCGATGTCGATGGCGAAGGGCCTGCTGCCCGACACGCACGAGCAGTGCGCTTCTGCGGCGCGCTCGTTCGTGCTGCCCGGCGCCGACGTGGTGATGCTGATCGGCGCCCGGCTCAACTGGCTGCTCTCGCACGGCAAGGGCAAGACCTGGGGTGGCAAGAGCGCGAAGGACTGGGGCGGCCAGAAGTTCATCCAGGTGGACATCTCGCCGCAGGAGGCCGACAGCAACGTGCGCATCCATGCCCCGGTGGTGGGCGACATCGGTTCCTGTGTCCGCGCCTTCCTGGCTGAGATGCAGTCCGGCTGGGCGAAGCCGCCGGCCGAGTGGCTGAACGCCGTGCACGACAAGAAGACGGGCAACATCGCGAAGATGGCGGAGACGCTGGCGAAGAACCCGTCGCCGATGAACTTCCACAGCGCGCTCAACGTCGTGCGCGACATCGTCAGGGCCAATCCGGACGCGATCCTCGTCAACGAGGGCGCCAATGCGCTCGATTTCACGCGCAGCATCGTCGACATGTACAAGCCGAGGAAGCGCCTCGACGTGGGCACCTGGGGCATCATGGGCGTCGGCATGGGCTACTGCGTCGCCGCCGCCGTGACCACGAACCAGCAGGTGATCGCCATCGAGGGCGACAGCGCCTTCGGCTTCTCGGGCATGGAGGTGGAGACCATCTGCCGCTACAACCTGCCGGTGTGCGTGGTGATCCTCAACAACAACGGCGTGTACCGCGGCGACGAGGTGAATCCGACCGGGCGCCCGGATCCGGCGCCGCTGGTATTCGTGAAGGACGCGCGCTACGAGAAGCTGATGGAGGCGTTCGGCGGCGTCGGCGTGCACGTCACCACGCCCGCCGAGCTGCGCAAGGCGATGGAGCAAGCGCTCCACTCGCGCCGGCCGACGCTGATCAACGCCATGATCGACGAGAAGGCCGGCACGGAGAGCGGCCGCATCACCAGTCTCAATCCGACCGCCGGGAAGAAAAAGTAAATGGAAGCCTTGAAAGGTGTTCGCATTCTGGACATGACCCATGTCCAGGCCGGTCCGACGTGCAGCCAGCTGCTCGCCTGGATGGGCGCCGACGTGATCAAGTTCGAGAACCCGCAGGGCGACGCGACGCGCGGCCAGCTGCGCGACGTGCCGAACGCCGACTCGCTCTACTTCACGATGCTCAACTGCAACAAGCGCTCGATCACCGTGAACATGAAGACGGCGGAAGGCAAGCAGGTGTTCGTCGACCTGCTCAAGACCTGCCACATCATCATGGAGAACTTCGGCCCGGGCGTGCTCGACCGCTTCGGCTTCCCCTGGGAGAAGATCCGCGAGATCAATCCCAGGATCGTCATGGGATCGATCAAGGGCTTCGGCTCGACCGGCCCGTACGCCGAGTTCAAGGCCTACGAAAACGTCGCGCAGGCGATGGGCGGCGCGATGAGCACCACCGGCATCCCGGACGGTCCGCCGTTCGTCACCGGCGCGCAGATCGGCGACACCGGCACCGGGCTGCACCTGGCGATCGGCCTGCTCGCGGCGCTGCGCCAGGCCGAGCACACCGGCCAGGGCCAGTACGTCGAGGTGGCGATGATGGACGGCGTGATGAACCTGTGCCGCGTGAAGTTCCGCGACCACCAGCGCCTGCAGCGCGGCGAGCTCGCCGAATACTCGGTTCCCACGTACAAGGGCATGGGGGAAGTGCCGCGCGCCGGCAACGACTCGGGCGGCGGCCAACTCGGCAACGCCATCCACTGCAAGCCGCACGGCGCGAACGACTGGCTGTACGTCGTGGTGCAGGAAGCGGTGTTCGGCGCGCTCGCCAGCCGCATCGGGTCCGAGGTCGGCATGCCGGACATGGCGACCGACCCCCGGTTCGCGAAGATCTCGGACCGAAGAAAGAACCAGAACCTGATGTGGACGCTGCTCAACAAGTTCGCCGAGCAGTACACCAAGCGGGAGCTGATGAAGATCCTGAACGAGCTCGACGTGCCCTGCGGGCCGATCATGAGCACCGAGGACCTCGCCGACGACGAGCACGTGCGCGGCCGCGAGATGTGGGTGGAGCTCGACCACCCGCAGCGCGGCAAGTGGTTCAACGTCGGCATGCCGATCAAGCTTTCCGCCTCGCCGGCGCGGATCAAGCGCTCGCCGACCCTCGGCGAGCACACCGAGGAGATCCTGCGCGACGTGCTGGGCTACGACGAGGCGAAGATCAAGAGCCTGACCAGCGCGGGCGCGTTCAGCATCCCGCCGAAAAAGGCGGCGTGATGAGGATCGCGATCATCGGTCAGCAGGACTTCGGCAAGGCGGTGCTCGAGGCCTTTCTCGCGCGCGGCGACCAGGTGGGCGCGGTGTTCTGCGCGCCGGAAAAGGAAGGCGGCCGGCCGGATGCGCTGCGCGTCGCGGCCCAGGAGAAGGGGCTCAAGGTCCATCAGCTCAAGTCGCTCAAGGCGCCCGAGGCCGTGCAGGCGATGAAGGAGGCGAACGCCGACATCGGCATCATGGCGTTCGTGCTGCAGTTCGCGCCGCAGGAGTTCGTGAAGATCCCGAAGCACGGCACGATCCAGTATCACCCGTCGCTGCTGCCGAAGTATCGCGGCCCGTCGTCCATCAACTGGCCGATCACGCGCGGCGACAAGGAGACCGGCCTCACCATCTTCCGCCCGACCGACGGGCTGGACGAGGGCGCCGTGATCCTGCAGAAGAAGACGCCGATCGGCGAGAACGATACGCTCGGCAACGTGTACTTCGACCGGCTGTTCCCGATGGGAGTGCAGGCGATGCTGGAAGCCGCCGACCTGGTGGCGGCCGGCAAGCACAAGGAAATCGTCCAGGACGAGTCGCAGGCTTCCTACGAGGGCTGGTTCCGCGAGGCCGAGGCACGCATCCACTGGGCCAGCCACGTCGACTTCATCCACAACCTGATCCGCGGCGCCGATCCCGCTCCGGGCGCCTGGACCACGCTGAACGGCGTGAAGCTGCAGCTCTTCGACAGCCGCAAGGAGCCGGTGCGCACCTTCGGCGCCGTCAGGGGCAAGATCGGCGAGGTCGTCGAGGTCAAGGACGGCCGCCTCGTCATCACCGCGCAGGGTGGGCGCATCCATGCCGGCAAAGCCAAGCTCGGCGACGGCAAGAAGGTCGGCGCGGCCGACCTGGTCTCCAGCGGACAAGTCAAGCCCGGCACCTTGCTGGGCAACTGAGCTCGGCTCCCGACGGCGCCTGAGCCGCGTAACCATTTGACGCGGCTGATGTTCGACTGCAACAATGCGGCTCAGGGTGCTGTTTTTAGGGAGGTTGTTTCCGCGCGTTACGTGGAATCGCGTAGCGTAGAATTTTTTCGCGGAACGACAAGGGGAGCGCGCCGCTGGACCTGACGCAAACGCTGGAAATCGCCACCTGCACCGATCCGGGCATGGTGCGCTCGCACAACGAGGACTCGATCGCCGCCGACGCGGCGAACGGCCTGGTCGTGCTCGCCGACGGCATGGGCGGCTACAACGCGGGCGAGGTCGCGAGCGGGATGGCGACGACCGTCATCGTCAGCGAGATGCGACAGATCCTCACCAACGTGCGGCCCTACGAGGTCGACCAGCGCAACAACGAGGAAGTCGGCGCGCGGCTCGTGCGCGAGCAGGTGCTGAAGGCGAACAGCTCGATCTACCAGGCCGCGCAGAGCCAGCCGCAATACGCGGGCATGGGCACGACGCTGGTCGTGTGCCTGTTCTACGACAATCGCATGCTGGTCGCGCACCTCGGCGACTCGCGCCTGTACATGCTGCGCGGCGCCGACTTCCGCCAGGTGACGCGCGATCATTCGCTGCTCCAGGAGCAGATCGACTCGGGAATCATCACCCCCGAGCAGGCGAAGAAGGCCGCGCACAAGAACCTGGTCACCAAGGCGCTCGGCATCGATCCCACGGTCGAGCCCGAGATCCACGAGTACGCGACGAAGCCCGGCGATATCTACCTGCTTTGCTCGGACGGCCTGTGCGACATGGTGGAGGACGAGGACATCGGCATGACGCTGCAGGCGCTCGGCGGCAACCTCAAGCTGGCGGCCCAGCAGCTCGTGCAGATGGCCAACGACAACGGGGGGCGCGACAACGTTTCGGTTATACTGGTCCGGGTCCTCAGGGAGTACCCGGGCCCCCGCGGCGTCATGGCTAAGATGTTCGCATGGTTAAAATAAGCTGCCCCAGGGGCCGCCAATGGCAAAACTGATACTCAGCATGGATGGGCTGGTGCTCAAGGAGATCCCCTTGACCAAGGAGCGCACCACCCTCGGCCGCAAGCCCCACAACGACATCCAGATCGACAACCTTGCGGTGAGCGGCGAGCACGCCGTCATCGTCACCATCCTGAACGACTCGTTCCTCGAGGATCTGGGCAGCACGAACGGCACCGTCGTCAACGGCAACCCGATCAAGAAGCACTTCCTGCAGAACAACGACGTCATCGAGCTCGGAAAGTACAAGCTCAAGTTCGTCGGCGAAGCCGCACCCGCCGCGTCGGCCGAGAAAGCCGACTTCGAGAAGACCATGGTGCTGCGTCCCGCCGCCATGAAGGCGGCCGCGGCCGCCGCGCCGTCCGGCGGTGGCGGCGCACAGGCCGCGGTGGCGCAACGCCAGGCGGCCGTGCAGGCCGCGGCAGCGAGCGCTGCGGCGACCGGCATCGCCGACAAGGACGCGGTCAAGACGCCGGCCCCCGCGCCGGCTGCAGCGCCGGCCGCTGCGCCTGCCGCGGCGAGCGCCTCTCCCAGCCGCGCAAGCGGCCAGCCGCTTGGCGCGATACAGCTGCTGTCGGGCGCGAATGCCGGCAAGGAGCTCGAGCTCACCAAGCCGCTGACCACGCTCGGCAAGCCCGGCGTGCAGGTCGCGGTGCTGACCCGCCGGCCGCAAGGCTACTTCATCACCCACGTCGAAGGCGGCAGCCGGCCGTCCGTCAACGGGCAGGAGATCGGTCCTGCACCGCACGCCCTCAAGGATCACGACGTCATCGAGCTTGCCGGCGTCAAGATGGAATTTTTCTTGAAGGGCTGACCTGAAGCAGCACCTCGCAAGGATCGCCCTCGGCCTTGCGATCACGCTTTTCTTCATCGGCCACGCGCTGAGGCTCTACCCGACGCCCGACGGACGCATCGGGTTCATCAGCCGCCTCGACAACATCCTCTACGACGCGCGCCTCGCGATGACCATGCCGCGCGGCATGGACGAGCGCATCGTCATCCTCGACATCGACGAGGCGAGCCTGGGCGAGATCGGCCGCTGGCCGTGGAGCCGCGACGTCATGGCGGCGACGCTCGACAAGCTTTTCACCCGCTACGGCGTCGACCTCGTGGCGTTCGACGTGGTGTGGGCCGAACGCGACCCGAGCTCCGGCATGCCCGTGCTCGACCGCCTGGGCGAGGGCGAGCTGCGCAGCGACCCCGCGTTCCGTGCCGCCTACGCGAAGCTGCGTCCGCAGCTCGATTTCGACGCGCGCTTCGCCGCCGCGATGAAAGGCCGCCCGGTCGTGCTCGGCTACTACTTCAACAGCGAGCAGGGCGCCGTGCGCGCCAACGCGCTGCCTCGCCCGACGCTCGGCAAAGGCACGTTCGACGGACGCAACGTCCAGCTTCACGACTGGCGCGGCTTCACCGGCAACCTGCCGGCGTATGTGGCGAGCGCGGCGAGCGCCGGGCACTTCAACCCGCTCACCGACTTCGATGGGGTCGTGCGCCGCGTGCCGCTGCTGGCGGAATACGACGGTCAGTATTACGAGGCGCTGTCGCTCGCCGTGATACGCACCTTCTACGCGACGCGGCTCGGCGACGCTCCGGCGGTGCAGCCCGGCTATCCGGCGCAGCGGCCGAACGATCTGGAATGGCTCACCGTGGGGCCGCTCACCATCCCGGTCGACGAGAACGCGGCCGTGCTCGTGCCGTACCGCGGGCCGAAGCGCAGCTTTCCCTACGTACCGCTTGCCGACGTGGTGAAGGACCGCGTGCCGTCCGGGGTCCTGCGAGGCAAGATCGCGCTGATCGGCGCCACGGCGCCCGCCCTGCAGGACCTGCGCGCGACGCCCGTGGACAGCGCTTTTCCGGGCGTCGAGGTGCACGCCAACATGATCGCCGGCATGCTCGACGGGAGCCTGATGCGCCGGCCGTGGTTCACCGACGGCGCGGAGGCGCTGTTGCTGCTCGTGGGCGGCACCGCGCTTGCGCTGCTGATCCCGCTCCAGTCGGCGCTCGGCGCGACGGCGCTCACCGCTCTCGGCATCGGGCTGATCGCCGCCTTCAACGTCGCGGTTTGGAGCGCGGCCGGCACGGTGCTGCCGCTTGCCAGCTCCATCCTCATGGCGCTCGCGCTGTACACCATGAACATGGCCTATGGCTATTTCGTCGAGTCGCGCGCCCGCCGGCAGCTCGCCGGGCGCTTCGGCGAGTACGTGCCGCCGGAGATCGTCGCGCGCATGGCGCGCGATCCGACCCGCTACGACATGCAGCCGAAGGAGGCCGAGCTCACGCTGCTCTTTTCCGACGTGCGCGACTTCACCCGGACCTCCGAAGGACTCAAGCCGCGGGAGCTGGGCGAGTACATCAACGAGTACCTGACCGCCATGAGCAGCGTCATCCGCAGCCGCCACGGCGGGACGCTCGACAAGTACATCGGCGACGCGATCATGGCGTTCTGGGGAGCGCCGATCGAGGAGCCGCAGCACGCGCGTCGCGCGCTACTCGCGGCGCTCGACATGCAGAACGAATGTGCCGCCCTAAACGTCCGCTTTGCCGCGCGCGGCTGGCCCGCGCTGAAAATCGGCATCGGCCTTAACTCCGGCCGGGTGAGGGTCGGCGACATGGGATCCCAGGTGCGCCGCGCCTATACGGCGATGGGAGACGCCGTGAATGTCGCCTCGCGGCTGGAAGGCCGCACGAAGTATTATGGCGTCGGGATCCTGGTAGGCGAGGCGACCCGCGTCCTGGCGCCGGAAATGCTGTTCCGAGAGGTCGACCGCATAACAGTCAAGGGAAGGGAGGGAGCGATTACCGTGTACGAGCCGCTCGGTCTGGCATCCGAAGCGGGGCCGCAGGTGCGCGCCGAGCTGGAGCTATGGGACGCCATGCTCGCGGCCCTGCGCGAGCGCCGCTGGGACGACGCGCAGAAACGGCTCGAGGAGCTGGAGCAGCGTCATCCCGGGCGCACGCTGCAGCGTCTCTACGCCGAGCGCCTGACGACGCTGCGACGTACGCCGCACGCCGGGGACGAGCTGCCCATCATGGCGTTCGACGAGAAATAGCCGTGCGCCTGCGCGTCCTCGGGTGTTCGGGCGGCATCGGCGGGCGCCATTTGCGCACGACCTCGTTTCTCGTCGACGCGGACATCCTGGTCGATGCGGGCAGCGGCGTGGGCGATCTCACGCTCGCCGAGCTCTCGCAGATCGACCATATCTTCGTCACCCATTCGCATCTCGACCACGTCACCTCGATTCCCTTTCTCGTCGACACGGTGGGCGGCATGCGCTCGCGGCCGATCACCGTCTATGCCACGCGGCCGACCATCGAGATCCTGCGCAACCACCTCTTCAACTGGGCGATCTGGCCGGATTTCACGGAGATTCCCTCGCCCGAAAGTCCTTTCATGCGCTACCAGGAGATCGAGCTCGGCCAGCCGGTCGTCCTGTCGGGGCGCACCATCACCCCTCTGCCGGCGCGCCATACCGTTCCCGCGGTCGGCTACCACCTCGACAGCGGCGCGGCGAGCCTGGTGTTCACGGGCGATACGGGGCCGAACGATGCGCTGTGGCAGGTGGTGAACCGGATCGGCAACCTCAAGTTCCTGATCATCGAGACGGCGTTCTCCAACAAGGAGCGGCAGCTCGCCGAGATGTCGCGCCACCTCTGCCCGGAGATGCTCGGCGAGGAGCTCGCCAAGCTCGAGCGACCGGCGGAGATCTACATTACGCACCTGAAGCCGGGCGAGATCGAGCCGACCATGCTCGAGATCGAGGAGTGCGCGGGACGTTTCCGGCCGCAGATGCTGCAGAACAACCTGGTGCTCGAGTTCTAGCGTGGTCGGGCGAGGGCAACTGCCTCGCGCGACCCCGGCGCAGCTCGCCGCGCTGGCGCCCCTGTCGGCGCTGCCGGCCGAGCGGCTGGCCGAGCTCGCCGAGATCGCCTTCGTAGAGCGTGCGGCGCGCGGCAGCGACCCGCTCGAGGGCCGCTCGTCGCACGTGCAGTCGCTTTTCCTTCTGCAGGGCGAAGTGCTGCTCGCCTTCCAGGGCGGCGGCACGCAGGTGCTGGTCGGCGGCACCGAGGACGCACGCATCGCCATCAACCGCAGCCGCGGCCGCGTGCTGCGGGCCAAGGCGATCACCGACGTCGATCTGCTCGCCCTCGACGACGAGGTGCTCGACATCCTCGCCACCTGGGACGAAGTCGCATCCGCAGGCGGCGAGCTCTCGCCGATGGCGCGCGCCGTCCACAGCGATCCCCGGCTCATGGCGAGCGCCTTCTCGCTCGCCAGCCTGCGCTCCGGCGCCTTTGCGCAGCTCCCCGCCGCGCACATCGACGAGCTATTCAAGCGCTTCCACCGCATGCGCGTGCAGCGCGGCGAAACGCTGATCCGCGAAGGCGACGAGGGCGATTACTACTACGTGGTGGAAGCCGGACGCTTCGAGGTCGCGCGCCAGGTCGGTGGCGTCCGCGTGGTGCTCGCCGAGCTGAAGGGCGGGGACGCGTTCGGCGAGGAAGCGCTGGTCTCCGAGGCCAAGCGCAACGCCAGTGTCCAGGCGCTCGGCGACGGCGCGGTGCTGCGCCTCGCCCGCCAGGAGTTCAACGCCCTGCTGCGCGAGCCGCTGCTGCATCGCATGGGCTTCCCGGACGCTGCGGAAAAGGTGCGCCGGGGCGCGGTGTGGCTCGACGTCCGCTATCCGTCCGAATACCAGTACGACAAGCTTCCCGGCGCGATCAACGTGCCCCTCGCCGAGGTGCGCAACATGTTCGGCGTGCTCGACCGCTCGCGCGAATACGTGGCCTATTGCCAGACCGGGCGCCGCAGCGCCGCAGCCGCCTTCCTGTTTTCGCAGCGCGGCTTTCGTGTCTGGCTGCTCGAAGGGGGCCTGAAGGGCGCCGCCGCAAGGCCGCCGGAAGGGTAAAAATCTTTGTGAATCAGGGCGTCTGGCGCTATTATGCAAGTCCGGTAAGAAAGAGCGGTCGGGGAGAGTGAAATGAGCGCAGTCCTGAGCCATCCGGCCTCGGCGCCGACGGACGTCGGCGCCCGTCTGGCATTCCAGAAGCAGCTCCAGGCGGTCACGAACAAGATCCACGCGACCAACAACATCGACGAGATCATGCTCGAGGTGAGCGCGGACGTCTGCGCGCTGTTCAACGCGGACCGGCTGACGATCTATTCGGTGAGCGAGGACAAGCAGGCCATCGTCTCCAAGGTCAAGACCGGGCTCAACTCGTTCAAGGACCTCAAGCTGCCGATAGCCGAGCACTCCATCGCCGGCTACGTCGGGCTGGCCAAGAAGACGATCAACATCAAGGACTGCTACGACGACGCGGAGCTGCGCGGCATCAATCCCAGCCTGCGCTTCCTCCAGGAGGTCGACAAGCGCACCGGCTACCGCACCAAGCAGCAGCTGGTCGCGCCGATCGTCGAGCAGGCGAGCGGCGAGCTGATCGGCGTCATCCAGATCATCAACAACAAGGCGGGCGTGCCGTTCGGCGCGCTCGCCGAGGAAGGCGTCGGCGAGCTGGCCCAGACGCTGGCGATCGCCTTCAAGCAGCGCCAGAAGCCCACCCTCGCGAAGACCAAGTACGACTACCTGATCGCCGACGCGGTGCTCTCCGCGGGCGAGTTCGAGCTGGCGGCGCGCCAGGCGAGGAAGAAGGCGGTCGACATCGAGCAGGTGCTGGTCGACGAGTTCCAGGTCAAGGTGCCGGCGATCGGCCAGGCGCTGTCCAAGTTTTTCGGCGTGCCCTACGAGCCGTTCAAGTCCGATCGCATCAAGCCGGCCGAGCTGCTGAAGAACCTGAAGCGCGAGTACGTCGAGGCCAACCTCTGGGTGCCGATCGACGACACCAAGGAGGGGCTGGTGGTCCTGTGCCTGGACCCCGAGCGCATCCGCTCCTCGCGCATCGCCTCCAACGTGTTCCCCAAGGCGCGCATCGTCTACCGCGTCACCACGCACAAGGACTGGAAGGACACGCTGAACCAGTTCTACGGCCAGGAAGCCGTGGGCGTGGACACGACCAACGTCGAGGACCTCCTTTCCGGCCTGGAAGGCGACGAGGGCGGCGAGGCAATGGAGGGAGCGGGCGCCGACGAAGTGTCCGCCGCGGCGGACAACGAGCTGGTGAAGCTGGTCAACAAGGTGATCGTCGACGCGTACAACCAGGGCGCCTCGGACATCCACATCGAGCCCTATCCCGGCAAGGCGAAGACCGAGATCCGTTTCCGCAAGGACGGCTCGCTCGGGCCGTACATCGAGGTGCCGGCGAGCTACAGGGCGGCCATCGCGGCGCGCATCAAGATCATGTGCGACCTGGACATCTCGGAGAAGCGCAAGCCCCAGGACGGCAAGATCAAGTTCAAGAAGTTCGGACCGCTCGACATCGAGCTGCGCGTCGCCACGATCCCCACCGCGGGCGGCGTGGAAGACATCGTCATGCGGATCCTCGCCGCCGGCGAGCCGATTCCGCTCGACAAGATGGGCTTCTCGTCGAGCAACCTCGACAAGCTGCAGAACGCCGTCTCCAAGCCGTACGGGCTGTTCTTCGTGTGCGGTCCGACCGGCTCGGGCAAGACCACCACGCTGCACTCGGTGCTCAAGTACCTGAACACGCCCGACACCAAGATCTGGACCGCGGAAGACCCGGTCGAGATCACGCAGAAGGGCCTGCGCCAGGTGCAGGTGAACAAGAAGGCCGGCCTCGACTTCGCGGCGGTGATGAAGGCCTTCCTGCGCGCCGACCCGGACATCATCATGGTCGGCGAGATGCGCGACAAGGAGACCACCTCCACCGGCATCGAGGCCTCGCTTACGGGCCACCTGGTGTTCGCCACGCTGCACACCAACTCGGCGCCGGAATCGATCATCCGCCTGCTCGACATGGGCATGGACCCGTTCAACTTCTCCGACGCGCTGCTCGGCATCCTGGCGCAGCGCCTGGCGAAGCGCATGTGTTCGTGCAAGCAGCCCTACACGCCCGAGCCGGCGGAGCTGACCGCATTCCTGCGCGAGTACTGCGAAGAGCTCATGAACACCTCGCGCTTCAAGGCCGACCCGAAGGCGGCCATGGAGGCCGTGTACCGCGACTGGGTCAAGCAATACGGCAACGACAAGGGTCAGCTCGTGCTCTACAAGCCGGTCGGCTGCGACAAGTGTGGCGGCTCGGGGCTCAAGGGCCGCTGCGGCCTGCACGAGCTGCTGATCGCCACCGATCGCCTGAAGAAGGCGATCCAGGAGCACGCACGCGTGGCCGAAATGCTGGCCATCTGCCTCGAGGAAGGGATGCGCACGCTCAAGCAGGACGGCATGGAGAAGTGCCTCACCGGGGTGACGCACATCAAGGAAGTCCGCTCGGTCTGTATCAAGTAGGCAAGGCAACCACGGCCCCGTGAGCGCAACCTTCGACGCCACGCAGGAGCTTCGCTTCCCCGGCGGCATCGCGCCCACGGCCGCCGACGACCTGGTGCAGCGCCTCGAGCAGCTGAACGCCATCGGCGCGTCGCTGTCCGCGGAGCGCGACATCAACCGGCTGCTGGAAGGCATCCTCGCCGCGGCAAAGACGATCACGCGCGCCGACGGCGGAACGCTGTACCGGCTGACCGAGGAGCGCACGCTGCGCTTCGAGATCATGCGCACCACGTCGCTCAAGTTCTATCTCGGCGGCACTACCGGCAACCCGATCCCGTTCTATCCCGTGCCGCTGCACAAGGACGGCAAGCCGAATCACAACAACGTCTCGGCGTACGTCGCGCTGACCGGAAAGACGGTCAACATCCCGGACGCCTACACGGCCGAGGGCTTCGACTTCACCGGGACGCGCGGCTTCGACGCGAAGACCGGCTACCGCTCGAAGTCGTTCCTCACCGTGCCGATGAAGAACCACGAGAACGAGATCATCGGCGTCCTGCAGCTCCTCAATGCGCAGGATCCGCTGAGCGGCGAGGTCGTCGCCTTCTCGTCCTCCGATCAGCGGCTCGCCGAGTCGCTCGCCTCGCAGGCGGCGATCGCGCTCACCAACCGGCTGCTGATCAACCAGCTCGAGCAGCTGTTCGAGTCGTTCATCAACCTGATCAACAGCGCCATCGACGAGAAGTCGCCCTATACGGGCGGCCACTGCCAGCGCGTCCCGGTGCTGACCATGCTGCTCGCCGAGGCGGTCAACGAGACGCGCGAGGGTCCGCTCAGCGATTTCAGCATGAGCGAGAAGGACCGCTACGAGCTCAAGATCGCCGGCCTGCTGCATGACTGCGGCAAGGTCACCACCCCGGTGCACGTGGTCGACAAGGCGACCAAGCTCGAGACGATCTACGACCGGATCCATCTCATCGACACGCGCTTCGAGGTCCTCAAGCGCGATCTCGAGCTGCTCCAGCTCAAGGGCGAATTGGACGAGATGCAGCTGCGCCGGCGCCTGCGCGAGCTCGAGGACGATCGGCGCTTCCTGCACGCCTGCAACATAGGCAGCGAGCGCATGTCGGACGATGACGTCGGGCGCGTAAAGCGCATCGCCGCCTACCGCTGGCGCGACCTGACGGGCCACGAGGCGAACTTCCTCTCCGACGACGAGGTGAAGAACCTCACCATCCGTGCCGGCACGCTGACCGACGACGAGCGCAAGGTCATCAACCACCACATCGTCGCGACCATCCGCATGCTGGAGGCGCTGCCCTGGCCGAAGCACCTCGCGAATGTGGCGGAATACGCCGGCGGACATCACGAGCGCATGGACGGCAAGGGCTATCCGAAAGGTCTCAAGCGCGACCAGATGTCGATCCAGGCGCGCTGCATGGGGATCGCCGACATCTTCGAGGCGCTGACCGCCAAAGATCGGCCCTACAAGAAGGGCAAGACGCTCTCCGAGTCGCTGGAGATCCTCGGGCGGATGAAGCAGAACCAGCACATCGACGCCGACCTGTTCGACATCTTCGTGCGCAAGAAGGTCTACCGGCGCTACGCGGAGATGTTCCTCGATCGCGAGCAGATTGACGAGATCGACGAGTCGAGGATTCCCGGCTACCAGCCATGAGCAGCAGAGGCACGGAAAGCCGGGCACCGCTCGAGGACGGCGCGTATTCCGTCGATTGGACGCCGCCGGTCGACTACGACCCGGAGCCGCTCGCCGACCCGCCGCGCGCTTCGCTCACCGAGATCGCAGACCACTACAAGACCGACAAGGGCACGATCCGGCACGGCTACACGGCGATCTACGAGATGTACCTCGAGCCGCTGCGCACGCGTCAGGGGCTACGCCTGCTCGAAGTCGGCGTGGCGTGCGGGGCCTCGCTCAAGACATGGTCGGTGTACTTCCAGGACGCCTCGATCGTCGGCGTCGATATCCGCGAGGAATGCCGCAAACTGTGCCGGCAGTTCCCGAAGATCGAAATCCGCATCTGCGATGCGCGCCGCGAGCCGCAGGCCGGGTCGTTCGACGTGATCGTCGACGACGGCTCGCACATCAGCGCGGATATCGTGGAGATATTCCGCACCAACTGGCCCTCGCTCAAGCCGGGCGGCTACTACTTCATCGAAGATCTGAAGTGCACGCACAACCCGCTTTACCCCCGGCAGCTCGCCCAGCAGGCCGAACCCGCGCGCTTCGCGCGCCGGCACTTCATGGAGTTCGTCGACGACGAGCTGATGCGTCTCGACTGGGGCCAATCGGCGGTCGAGTACATGCATTTCTACCCCGAGCTCCTGGTGCTCAAGAAGACGGACCAGCCCGGCAGCGAGCCCCTGCAACGCTGGAAGCACCGGCTGTTCGACCGGTACCGTCGCTTCCGGGCTGCAGTCGGGTGACCAAAACCGTCAGTACCCGCAGGTTTGGTCATCCAAGAGGCGGTAAGCCCGTGATTTGTTTCACGCCAGGAGGCTCGGAGAGCCTGGCATGCAGTTTGCAGCAAGAGGGGCGGTCAGGGAGATTCTGGCCGCATCATTCCCCAACTAACAAAGGAGCACGTATGAAGCAACTCCAACGCGGCTTTACGCTGATCGAACTGATGATCGTGGTCGCGATCATCGGCATTCTGGCGGCGGTTGCGCTGCCGGCGTATCAGGACTACACGATCCGGGCGAAAGTGTCCGAGGGTCTGACCCTGTCGGGCGCCCTGAAGACCGCCATCTCCGAGACCTTCGCGTCGAAGGGCGTGAGCGACATGACCTGCAGCGACGCCACCACCTGCGGCAGCATCGGCGCCTCGGCGCAGATCTCGACGCAGAATGTGCAGAGCGTGTTCTCCGAGTCGAACGGCGGCATCGTGATGACGTACAACCCGACGGTGCTTCCGGCCGCGGCCAACGTCCTGACGCTCACCCCCGTGAACGCCAGCGGCACGGCGATCGACCTGAGCAACACCGCCAACGCCGGCGCGACGTTCGCCTGGAAGTGCGGCGCGGCCACCTCGGCCGGCACGGCGAGCACGGTGCAGACGAAGTATCGTCCGGCGACCTGCCGCTAATAACAACGACTCATAGCTGGTAAAAAGGCGAGGACTTCGGTCCTTGCCTTTTTTTTGACCCCATCATGTCCGAGGCCCCGAGGGCACGGCCCATCGCAGAGCTCGCGCCGAGCCGCGAGCTTGCGCTGCGCTTTGCGTGGGTGGCGCTGATAGCGGCCTGCCTGATCCGTTCGCGACCCTATCTGGGGATAGTGCACGACGGCATCCAGTATGCCGCCCAGGCGCTCGAGCACCTGCATCCCGAGATCTATCGCAACGACATCTACTTCCGCTTGGGCTCGCAGGACCAGTACACGCTGTTCTCGCCGGTCTTCGCCTTCCTGGTGGCGCACATGGGCCTGGGCCACGCGTACATGGCGCTGGTCGTCGTTTTTCTCGCCCTCTTCCTCGGCGCCTCCTTCCTGCTGGCCCGCGCCCTCGTTCCGGCGGGCCTGCAGGGCGTCGCCATGCTGCTTATCGCAGCGAGTGCCGGACACTACGGCCCGCATCGCATCTTCCGCATGGCGGAGGCCGTGGTGTCTCCGCGACCGCTTGCCGAGGTCGGTACGCTGCTCGCTCTGCTGCTGCTTTTCCGGGGACGGCAGTACGCGGCCCTGGCTGTGCTCTTCGTTTGCGCGGTCCTGCATCCGCTTGTAGCGCTGGCCGGCATGCTGTATTGGGCGGTGTACGTGCTGCTTTCCGGCGGCGATCGCCGGCTGCTGTTCGTGCTCGCGCTCGCGCCGTTTGCAGCGGCGCTCGCCGGCCTTTCGCCGTTCGATCAGCTGTTCACCCTCTTCGATGCGGAATGGTTCCAGCGCGTCTATGAAATGAATCGGCACCTGTTCATCGCCTACTGGACGCCGGATGACTGGTCCCGCGTCGCGTTCGACCTGGCTGCGCTCTACATGGTCGTTCGCGTCGGCGAAGAAAGGACGCGCGTCGTCTTCCGCGCAGCGATCTGGACGGCCGTGCTCGCCGTGCTCGCCACCTTCCTGGGCGCCGACCTGCTGCACGACGTTCTCGTGACGAACCTGCAGCCGTGGCGTGCGCTCTGGATCGTGCACTGGCTCGCGCTCGCTGCGACGCCGATCGTCGTGATGCGGTTATGGTCGGAGGGCAATGCCGGCCGCCTGGTTGCCGGTCTGCTGCTCTTCGCGTTCGCCACGCGCGGACTGACGACGTCGCTCGGCGCTTCCCTCTTGGCGGCGGCGCTTTTCGCCGGCCGGGCGCAGGTCGCGCTCGGAGCCCGCCTGAGTGCAGTACTGCTGATCACGCTCGCGGGAGGCGCCCTCGCGAGCTGGATTGCCTCGGATCGCGCGCTGTTCGCGAGCCCGCTCTTCCCGGTTGCTTCGGCAGAAATCCCGATCCTGCGGGTGCTGTCGCGACCCTTCCCCCTCGTCGTGATCGCGGCAGCGGTCTACTGGTTCGCGTTGCGCCGCCGTGCGGAACGGACGGCCGCCGGCCTTGCGGTGGTCCTGCTTGCCCTGTCGATCGTCATCTGGGATCAGCGCTCGCCGTTCGCGCGCTACGTCGATTCGGCGACCCCGGGCGAGCATCCGTTTGCGCGCATCATTCCGCCAGGTGATCAGGTCTGGTGGTACGGCGAGAACCTGGGCGACGGTCGCAACCTCATCCTGTCCTGGCTCGTGCTCGAGCGCGCCAGCTATGTTTCCGCGTTCCAGCACGTCGGACAGCATTTCGACCGCGCGCGCACCCTTGAGCTGCATCGGCGGGACGAGCTGGTGCTGCCTTTCGCCTTCCAGATGTCGCTCTGCGGGGTGATGGAGCTGGTGGATCCCAAGGAACAGTGCCAGCCCGAATTCGATGCGCTCGAGGATCTGTGCCGCGATGCGGGCGGGCTGGACTATCTGATCCTCGACACGAACTATCCGGGAAAATGGGTAGCGTCCTGGACGCCGCCGCTCGACGCGGGCGGCCCGGTGCCGAGCTACTACCTCTATGCGTGCAAGAGCCTGGTCGCGCGCTGAGGCGCTGCTGATCCTGCGCGAGGGCTCGCGCTATTTCCTCGCCTCGGCGGCGGCGCTGGCAGTGGACGTGGCCGTGTACGTGACGCTGATGCGCCTCGCCGGCGTGCATTACCTCCTTGCGGCACCGATGGGATTCAGCTGCGGCTTGGTCACGATCTATCTCCTCAGCGCGCGCTGGGCGTTCGCCGTGCGCCGCTACGCCGATCGGCGGGTGGAATTCGGCTTGTTCGCCGCGATCGGCCTCGCCGGCCTGGCGCTCAACCAAGCGGTGATCCATGCCGGGGTCGCCGGCCTGGCGCTCTCGCCGGAGGCGGCGAAGCTGCTATCGGCCATGCTCGTCTTCTGCTTCAATTTTGCCGCGCGCAAGCGGATGCTGTTCACGCGCCAGGGAAGCCGAGCATGAAAACCCGCGTGGTCATCATCGGCGCGGGGCCGGCCGGGCTGACGGCGGCCCACGAGCTGGCGCAGCGCGGCGTGCGCGACGTCGTCGTGCTCGAGGCCACCGGCGATATCGGCGGCCTCTCGAAGACGGTCAATCACCGGGGCAACCGCATCGACATCGGCGGGCACCGCTTCTTCTCGAAGTCCGACTGGGTGATGGACTGGTGGCTGCGCATGCTGCCGCTCGTGCCGGGTGAGGAGAAGCGCGGCCTGGAGATCGCCTACCACGGGCAGCGCCGCAACCTCGATGCGGCGCAGCCTTCCGCCGCCGAACCCGGCATGCTGGTACGCAGCCGGCTCTCGCGCATCTACTTCAACGGCCGCTTCTTCGACTATCCGCTCAAGGCCAATCTCGACACGGCGCTGAAGCTCGGGCTGGTGCGCTGCCTTCTTTTCGCGGCCAGCTACGCGCGCGCCAGGCTATTCCCTCGTCCCGAGCGCAGCCTCGAGGATTTCTTCGTCAACCGCTTCGGCCGCCGGCTCTACCTGCAGTTCTTCAAGTCGTACACCGAGAAGGTGTGGGGCGCCGCCTGCACCGAGATCAGCGCCGAGTGGGGCGCGCAGCGAGTGAAGAGCATGTCGATCGGCAAGGCGCTGCGCCATGCCGTGCGCCGGCTGCTCGGGCTGGACGGAGGCGCGGCGCAGGCGACCTCGCTGATCGAGCGTTTCCTCTATCCCAAGCACGGCCCGGGTCTCATGTGGGAGACCACCGCGCAGGCGCTGCGCTCGCTCGGCGTGCGCATCGAGATGCGGGCGCCGGTCGCTCGTCTGGAGCATTCCGAGGAAACGCTGCGGGCCGTGATCACGCGAGACCCGGATGGCGTGGAGCATCGCCATGAGGCCGACTACGTGATTTCCACCATGCCGGTGAAGGACCTCGTGCTCGGCCTGCGCCCCGCGGCGCCCGCCCCCGTGCGCGAGGTCGCGGGCGCGCTGCAATATCGCGACTTCATCACCGTCGGCCTGCTCTACCGCAAGCTGGCGAGCCCCCTGCCGGACAACTGGATCTACATCCAGGAGCCCGGCGTGCAGGTGGGCCGCCTGCAGATCTTCAACAACTGGAGCCCGGCGATGGTCGCCGAGCCCGACAAGACCTGGGTCGGCCTCGAGTACTTCTGCCGCGAGGGCGACGGCCTGTGGGCGATGCGCGATGAGGACCTGATCGCCCTGGCCGCGCGGGAGATGGCGAGGCTGCGCCTCGCCGACGCCGCGGACCGTCTCGACGGCGTGGTGATCCGCATGCCGAAAGCCTATCCGGCCTACCACGGCGCTTATGCACGCTTCGCCGAGGTGCGCCGCTACCTGGACGCGATTCCGAACCTGTTCCTCGCCGGGCGCAACGGCATGCACCGCTACAACAACCAGGACCACTCGATGCTCTCGGCGAAGCTCGCCGTCGACGCTATCCTCGCGGGCAGCGCGGACAAGAGCGCGATCTGGGGCGTCAACGTGGACGACGAGTACCACGAGGAGAAAGCCGCTCAGGGGGGAGATGCCGATGAAAGCCGAGCCGTCGCCGGATTTGCTGGGCGCTGACACCGCGTTCGCCGTGTCGGCCGTCATCCCGTGCCTCAACGAGGCGGGGACGATCGCCATCTGCATCGGCAAGGCGCAGCGCGCGATCGCCGAGCTCGGCGTGACGGGCGAGGTGGTCGTGGTCGACAACGGCTCGAGCGACGGCTCGGCCGAGCTCGCTGCGCGCCTCGGCGCGCGCGTGATCTCGCAGCCGGTGCGCGGCTACGGCGCCGCGTTGCAGGCCGGCATCGAGGCGGCGCGCGGCGCGATCATCGTCATGGGCGACGCCGACGATTCCTACGACTGGGCGGCGATCGGCCCGTTCGTGCGCAAAGTGCAGGCGGGATACGACCTCGTGATGGGCAACCGCTTCCGGGGCGGCATCTCGCCCGGGGCGATGCCGCCGCTGCATCGCTATCTCGGCAACCCGATGCTCTCCGCGGTGACGCGCCTAGCATTCGGTGTCAAGGTCGGCGACGTGCACTGCGGCATGCGCGCGTTTACCAAGGAAGCCTTCGCGCGCATGCGGCCCGCGACGCCGGGCATGGAATTCGCCACCGAGATGGTGGCCAACGCCGCGCACGAGCGGCTGCGCATCGCCGAGATCCCGACCCGGCTCTACCCCGATAAGCGTGGCCGCGCGCCGCACCTGCGCAGCTTCCGCGACGGCTGGCGCCACCTGAGGTTCATCCTGACATACGCGCCCGACTACCTTTACCTGGCGCCCGGCGCTCTGCTCCTCGGCGTCGGCCTGGCATTGCAGCTGCTGCTCGTCGCCGGCCCGGTGCGCATCGGCTCCCTTGCGTTCGGCATCCACTACCTCGCGCTCGGCGCCATGCTGGCGCTGGTCGGCTTCAACGTCATCAACCTCGGGGTGCTCGCGAAGGCGGTGATGCAGCAGCGCTACCGGTCGTTGCAGAGTCGCACCATGAGCCTGCTGTCGCGGCGTTTCAGCCTGGAAGGTGGCCTGATCGCCGGGACGCTGCTCATGCTGGTCGGCCTCGCGACCGACGGCGTGATCCTCGGCATGCGGCTCGCGTGGCCCGGGGAGCCCATGTACGGCACGGTGCACCTTGCCTTCGTCGCCACCACCATGGTCGTGCTCGGCCTGAACGTGCTCTTCAACTCCTTCCTGCTCGCGATGGTGCTGCGCCATCGCGAGGAGTAAGGCCTAGGGCACACCCCACACCGACCCGCGCGGCTCGCGCGCGAGCGGCCGGTACTGCGGAAAGGCACGCGCCATCATCTCGTCGTCCGCTTCCTGCCCGTGCGTCACGAACGTGACGACCCGATTGCGCAGGAACGCGTCGTTCTGCACCAGGTCGACCGCGTAGAAGCCGCTTTTCGGGTCGATGATCAATACGCGCGCCTCGCCGCTCGCCGCCGTCGGACGCTGCGCCAGGTGGGCGGCGATGAAGTGCTCGACCTGCCCCGCGCGCACGCCCGTGAGGAGTACGCTCGCCAGCGCGCAAGCGCCAAGGAATCCGGCGACGGCGGTCGAACGTGCCGCTGCAACCGCAAAGATCGGCAGCGCCAGCCAGGCCGGGTGGAAATACCGGTAGCCCCAGCCGTGGCCGCCGTCGAAGCGCACCGCGAGGTAGCCGACCAGGGTCAGCAGCGCTGAGCCGGCGAGGGCGAGCCACGGGCCGGTGTCCTCGCGCTTGCGCCACGCGCCGACGGCCGCCGCGGCGACGAGCGCGGGCACGGCCCAGAGCCATACCTTGACCAGGCCCAGGAATCGCGCCTCGAACACCGTGCCCGAGGGCATGCGGAACGAGCCGAGCGACTCCCGGAACGTGCGCAGGGCGCCGGCCGGCGTGCCGGGCGCCGTGGCGGCGGTCGCGTCGCCGACGGTTCGCAGGAAGAGCGGCCAGCCGAGGCCGACGAGCAGCGCGCCCGGCAGGTAGCCGGCAGCCAGCGCGGCGATCCGCCGCCCGCCTCCCGGCTGCGTCGCCATCCAGCCGATCCACGGGAGGGCGAAGAGGAGGTGCGGCACCGGGTTGTGCAGCACGAGCGCGAGCGAGCCGACGATGCCCGCCAGCAGCGCCGTCGCGGCCGTGCGGCGCAGCAGCAGGACCGCGAACAGCGTGTTCGCGAGCAGGTGCGCCGGCATCGAGTAGAACGAGATCGCGTTGATCGTGATCGCCGGCGAAGCGAGCGTCAGGAGCACGGCCAGCCCGACCGCTTCCTCGCTGGCGAAGAACTCGCGCGCCAGGCGATGCATGGCGAGCACGGTGGCGCCGCCGACGAGCGGGTTGAGGAGCCACGGCACGCCGAGCAGGGTGAACGGCGTGAGGAGCAGGGCGAGCCCCGGCCAGTACATCGAGGCCACCGCGCCGCTCTCGTGCGAGACCTTGAAGAACACGCCCTGGAAGCCCTTCGGCACCAGCCAGTCGACGAGCGCCGCCGGGACCTGTCCCGTGAGGCGGCCGGCGGCGAAGGCTTCGCTCTGGAAAAGCGGCGCGTACTCGTCCATGGCCAGCGGATGCGCGTGGTAGGCGAGGCGCGCGCCCACGGCGAGGACGACGACGGTCGCCGCGGCGAGCGAGCGCGGATGCCGGCCGCACCATCGGGCGGCCTGCGCGCCCGCTCTGCGCAGCGGCGGGGCGAGCGCCACGCACAGGGCGAGCGCAAACAGCGGCGCGACGGTGAAGTCCTGCGTCAGGATGAGGGTGCGGAAAATGCCGAGCGCGTGCGGGTCGGCCACGCCGGCGCGCTGCCACGCCAGGTAGAGGAAGATGCCGGCCGTGACGGCAAGCGACGCGAGGAACAGCTCGCGCAGCTCCTCCGGAGCGAGGCGCGAGAGCCGGCTCACTTGCGCGCGACGAACACGAACTGCCCGGCGAACACAAGCTTCAGCAGCGCGCGCGTGCGCGCGCCAAGGCCGAGCAGCCGCCCGGTCAGCTCGATCGCCAGGTTGAGCGGCGAATCGCGCTCGACGAAGAAGTCGAACGGCCGGGCGAGCTTGACGAACGAGAACACGCGCCGCGTCGTGAGCGTGAGGCCGTCGATGCCGGGCAGGATCTCGATCTCGCGAAAGCCCGCTTCCTTGAGCAGCTCGGCGAAGCCGTAGGCGGTGTAGTTCCAGTAGCTGCGCGAATGAAAGGGCTCGAGCTGCGAGGTCGAGCCGACGAACATTCCCTGCGGCGCGAGCACCCGCGCCGCTTCGCGGAGCAGCGCCTGCGGGTGGCGCACGTGCTCGAATACCTGATGCGAATACACGAGGTCGAACGCGCCCGTGGCGAGCGGGATCCGCACGCCATCGAACGCGACGAAGGCCAGATCCTGGCGCGTGCGCAGGCGCACCTCCGGAGAATCGGCGATGTCGAGCCCGACCCAGCTTTCGAGGGACGCGGCGGCCGCGAGAAGGTCATGGCTCGTGCCGGTGCCGCAGCCGAGATCGAGGACGCGCCAGGCGGGGCGCGACGAGGCGCGCAGCCGCTCGGTCACCTCGCGCCGCGAGGAGGTCTGCCGCGAGCTCGTCTGCGAGACGTACGGCGAGACCAGCGCGGCGTCGCCGCTCGACAGCCACCGCGCCGCTTCGCGCTTGAGCCAGCCGGTCATCGCCTGCGGCAGCGGTAGATGCGCTCGCGCGGATCGAGGCCGGACGCCCGCACGACGTCGGCGGCCAGCTCGGCGGCATAGTCGATCGCATCGACCTGGAAGCCCGCTTCGCCCAGCCGCTCGGGATAGTCGGCGCCGTAGACCCGCACATGGTCCCATTGGCCGAACAGCCGCTCGCGTTCCGCGGGCGAAGTCACCGCCGGATCCTCGTAGGTGCGGCTGCGCGAGCGATCGTCGGGAACCTGCAGGATCGCCCAGCCCCCCGGCCGCAGGACGCGGTGCAACTCGCGCATCGCCCGCCGATCGTCGGGCACGTGCTCGAGCACATGGCTGCAGAGGATGACGTCGAACGCCTGGTCGGCGAAAGGCATGGCGATCAGGTCCATGGCGAGCATCGCCGAGCCCGCGGCGCGATCGGCGGTGACATAGCGCAGATTCGGCCGCGCGCGCAGCAGCGGCTGCAGGCAGTCCTCGGGCGCGATGTGCAGCACGCTCAATCGCTCCTCGAACAGGCGCGTGCGGCGGGTCAGGTAGAGAAAAAGCAGGCGCTGGCGCTCGAGCGAGTTGCAGGCCGGGCACGCGGCCGGCCGCGGCGGCGCGCCGACCGGCAGAAAACGTGAAAAACGACCGCCGCAGCACGGGCAGTGCACCGCGCTGCCGCGATAGAAGAGCGAGCGGGCGCGGAAGTACAGCAGGCGCGCCGGTTGCCGCCGCCGCGCAGGCACCAGTGATTGCGCCTTGCGCGCTATCGCGGACCAGGTCATCGCGGAATCGAGTCTAGCGTAAGGCGGCTAGAATCGCCGGCATGCCGCCGGAGCGCCAGCACACCACGCTCGTCGCCAAGCAGTTCGAGGAGCAGCTCGGCTTCTACACGAGCGAAGCGCGCAGCGCGCGCGACTCGCGCATCGTCTCGTTCCTCGCCGAAACGCTCGCGCGCGATGCATCGCTGCGCGCGCAGGGCCGGCTGCGCATCTGCGAGTTCGGCGGCGCCGATGGCATCCTGCTGCGCTCGCTGCGGGAGCGGCTGGGCGAGGCGCTCGAGCTCACGAACGCGGAGCTGGTCGACGCCTACCGGCCGCGCCAGGCTTCGCCGGCGATCCGCTTCGTGCGCACCTCGATCCTGCAGCCGCAGTTTGCCGATGCGAGCTTCGACGTGGTGATCGCGCGGCATGTCTTGCATCACCTGATCGGCGACACGCTTGGCGCCACGCGCGCCAACCAGGCGCGTGCCTTCGCCGAGCTCGCGCGCGTCACGCGTCCGGGCGGGCTGGTGCTGGTCGAGGAGCACCTGAATCCCTCTGCGTTCGCCTGCCGGCTGTTCTACTTCCTGTCGCGCATGGCGACGCAGCTCAAGATGCGCCTGCCGTGGTTCGAGGTCACGCCCTACACGGTCGTCGCCTTCCTCACGCCGGACGAATTCCACCGCGCGGCTCGACACGCGACGCAGCTGCAGACCCTCGTCGAGGAGCCCAATCCGGCGCCGATGCCGATCCAGTGGCGGCTCACGCTGCTGCGGCGAAACTCGACGAACCTGTTCATCGCCTTGCGGCGGACATGACGGTGCCGAGGGTGTCGGTCGTCATGCCGGTGTATCGGCCGCAGCCCGGCTACCTGGCGCAGGCGATCGACAGCGTGCTGGCCCAGACGCTCGCCGACTGGGAGCTGGTGATCGTCGAGGA
>Ga0310810_10000182_pt1 | contig 63912 bp, 53 predicted proteins | sample NCmetagenome_FD_207641 | JGI IMG/M metagenome (GOLD analysis project Ga0310810, IMG submission 207641) | Soil microbial communities from experimental microcosm in Duke University, North Carolina, United States - NC | ecosystem: Engineered > Artificial ecosystem > Soil microcosm > Unclassified ...
GCTTCGCGATGCAGCGTTACAGGGTACGTCGTTCGCGGATGCGCAGCACAGGCGCACCATTACCGCTGTTCGGTTGGGTTCGGAACCCATAGCAGGTCTGGCGCTGGAAGCCGAACAGATGCCCGATGCGGTTCTGCAGGGGATTTCCAACCTGATCGCTATCGGACTCGAACGGGCGCGAGCGCAAGAGTTGGAATCTCAAGTCGAGGCAGCAAGGCAGAGCGAAAAGCTACGAACGACGCTCCTCGACGCTATGGCCCACGAGTTCAAAACGCCTCTGACATCGGTGCTGGCGGCTACCAGCGCGCTTCTGGATAACCCCGATCAACCTTCCGAGAGCAGGCAAGAACTCCTCAAGATCGCCGACGAGGAAGGCCGCCGTCTGAAAGAACTCATCGAGGATACTGTTGAAATGGGACGTCTGGATACGCCGGAAATTCGGTTGGAAGCCGTGCCAGCCGACGTTGGGGACCTGGTCCGCGAGGTGCTCGTGTCGATGCAGACCGGCATCGATAATCGGCCCGTGCAGGTCGTCTGCGACGAGCGCCCTCCGTTTGTCTCGGTTGATCGGCGCCTTGTGAAGCTCGCGATTCGGCAACTACTGGACAACGCGTTAAAGTACTCGTTACCGGACAGGCCCGTAGTTGTCCAGGTGCTCGGTGGCAGCGCCACAATTACCGTAGCAGTGACGGATCACGGCGAGGGAATCCCGGGGCCTGAACGGAGCCGCATTTTCGGAAGGCTATACAGGAGCCCTTCGGTTGAGCGCCGGATTCCAGGGTCCGGCCTCGGACTGAGCATCGCGTTGAACATTGCCCGCGCGCACCACGGAGATCTTACGCTCACCAGCCGTCCTGGTGAGACCACGTTTCGCTTGACCCTGCCATTAACCCGGGAGGGAGCACCCCAGTGAGCGCAGGCCGCATTCTTGTGGTGGACGACGAGCCCCAAATCCGGCGCATCATGCGTACAACGTTGACCGGCGCTGGTTATGAAGTGGACGACGCCAAGAGCGGCGAAGAGGCTCTGGTCAAGCTGCGGGAGTTCCGGCCTGAATTGGTGCTCCTCGACATCAACATGCCGGGAATGAGCGGGCTGGCGGCGTGCAGGGCGATCCGCGCCGATTCCGCCGCCGCGATCATCATGCTAACCGTCCATAACAAGGAAGCGGCCAAGGTCGAAGCGCTCGACGCCGGCGCGGACGATTTCGTCAGTAAGCCATTCAGCACGCCGGAACTGCTCGCGCGCATACGAGCCGCGCTCCGCAGGACGCCGGGTGCGCAAGCTTCACCCAGCCGGATTCACGTCGGAGAGTTGACGATCGATTTCGGCGGCCGAACCGTGACCCGGGGCGAAGCCTCAAGCCACCTGACGCCCAAGGAGTTGGACCTTCTCCGCTATCTGACGCAGCACGCCAACGAGGCGGTGCCGCACAGGGAACTCTTGCAGGCGGTATGGGGCCCCGACTATGGCGATCAGGTTGACTACCTTCGGGCGTTCATCAAGACTCTGCGGAAGAAGATCGAGGTCAACCCGGATCGCCCGCAGTACGTCACGACAGAACCATGGATCGGCTATCGGTTCAATGGGACCGTTGAATCACTTTGAAGTGACAACGGGCAGCCCTCCCGGCCCAGTGCAAGCCGACTAATCTTCACGACTTTTTCATGGTTTCTCCATGACTTCCTCATGCCTTGCCGAATACCCTCAAAAGCGTGGAGGGACGGCAAAAGATCGTGCTCGCGTTCGAGAAAATCCTACATGTCGAAAAAGGGCGCCCCGTCCGGCCCAAAGCCGAGGGCAGGGAACCGAGGCTGAATATTTCGGTGATCTTCACGTCGGTCGACTCGACGCTCAAGGCTCTGAAGAAAGCGGGCGCGCTGGCAACCAGCCTGGGCGCGCGGATTACGATTCTAGTGCCGCAGCCGGTGCCTTATCCCCTTCCGCTTGAGAGCCCACCGGTACTGCTCGATTGGAACGAGAGGCGCTTTCGCGTGATCGCGAGCGAGAGCCCTGTCGAGACGACTGTGCGCATCTATCTGTGCCGCGATCGCCTGGAAACCCTGGCGTCGGTATTGAATTCGGGCTCGATTGTCGTTCTCGGTGCCCGAAAGAAGTGGTGGCCCACCGCCGAGGCCCGGTTGGCACGCTCGCTGCGGAAAGCGGGTCACGAAGTGATTGTGGCGGAATTGGAGTAATCCGATGCTCGATGCGTTCTATATCGCGCTCTGCTGCCTGGTCTTGCTGATGTTTTGGGCCTTTGCGAAAGCTTGCGACAAGTTGTAAGGAGAATCACGATGGACTATCTCATAGCCGGGCTGGCATCAATCGGCCTGTTCATTTACCTGATTTATGCGCTCTTGAAGCCGGAGCGCTTCTGAGAACATCTATGACAACGTCCGGCATCCTGCAGATTCTTATCTATTTCGGCGCCCTTCTTGCGCTGACCAAACCCCTCGGCTCCTTTATGGCTCGCGTTTATGAGGGACAGAGGACCTTTCTCCACCCCATCCTCCGCCCCGTGGAGCGCGTCGTGTACGCAATCGGGGGCGTCAACGAGGAGGTGGAACAGCGCTGGACCCAATACGCCGCCTCGTTGTTGGCGTTCAGCGTCGTCTGCTTTGTCGCTGTGTACGCCCTTCAGCGTCTCCAGGGATTCTTACCGCTGAATCCGGCGGGCTTCGGCGGGAAGCAGGCGCCGCCGGACCTTTCCTTCAACACCGCCATCAGCTTTATGACCAATACCAACTGGCAAGCCTATTGCGGTGAGACTACGCTCAGCTACTTCGTGCAGATGGCCGGGTTGACGGTGCAGAATTTCGTCTCGGCCGCGGCCGGGATGGCGGTCGCGATCGCGCTTGTCCGGGGATTCGCCCGACGCCAGCAGAATACGATCGGCAATTTCTGGGTGGACCTGGTGCGGAGCACGGTGTACATCCTGTTGCCGCTGGCGCTAATCGGCGCGCTGTTCCTCTGCTCACGGGGAGTGATTCAGAATTTCGGTCGATATACGACTGCGACCACTCTGGAGGGCAAGACTCAGATTATCGCGCAAGGCCCGGCGGCTTCTCAAGTCTCGATCAAGCAGTTGGGCACAAACGGCGGAGGCTTCTTCAACGTCAACTCCGCGCACCCCTTCGAGAACCCGACGCCGCTCTCCAACTTCGTCGAGTGCTTGTTCATCCTGCTGATTCCGGCCGGCCTGGTTTACACGTTCGGAAAAATGGTCGGGGACACACGGCAGGGTTGGGCGATATACGCCACGATGAGCCTTCTTTTCTTCGCGGGAATCTTCCTCTGCTACCCGTCCGAGCAGGCCGGCAATCCGATCCTGGCAAGACTGGGAGTGCAGACGCACGCGACGGCGTCCCAGCCCGGCGGAAACATGGAAGGCAAGGAAATCCGCTTTGGCATCACGCCTTCGGCGATCTGGGCCGTCGCTACCTCCGACGCCAGCAATGGCAGCGTCAACAGCATGCACGACAGCTATACGCCGTTGGGCGGCCTAGTCCCGCTGTTCAACATCCAGACCGGTGAAGTGATTTTTGGCGGAGTTGGGGCAGGACTTTACGGGATGCTGCTGTTTGCGATTGTTGCGGTCTTCATCGCCGGATTGATGGTTGGGCGGACGCCCGAGTATCTCGGCAAAAAGATCGAAAGCAAAGAGGTCAAGATGGCGATGCTGGCCTTGATTGCCTGCGCGGCCAGCATCCTGGTATTTACGGCCGCCAGTTCCCAGATCCGCTTTCAGAAAGACGGCTACTGGAACCCGCCCGGGCCTGCCACCGCAAACATGAACAACAACGGCCCGCATGGCCTGTCCGAAATTCTTTACGCCTATTCCAGCACGACGGGGAATAACGGCAGCGCCTTTGCCGGCATTAATGTGAACACGCCGTGGTACAACCTGACCCTCGGTTTGGCAATGCTCATAGGCCGGTTCTTGATCATCATACCGATGCTGGCTGTCGCCGGAAGCCTGGCGGCAAAGAAAGCTGCGCCTGCCACCAGCGGCACGTTCCCCACCCACGGCCCGCTGTTCGTCGTGATCCTGGCGGGCACGGTAATCATCGTCGGCGCGTTGACGTTTTTTCCGGTGCTGTCCCTTTCGCCGATCGTGGAGCACTTCCTGATGCATAGCGGCCAGCTCTTTTAGACCGCCGCCAGTTTGGAGAGCAAACGATGCCTACAATGACCACGCCCTCAAGCTCAAAGGAGTATGTTCTACAAGACGATCCCACGTCCCTTCTCCCAAAGAGACTGGCGCGGTCGCGCCCGCTGTTCGACCGTGAGATCGTTGCCCGCGCGGCGCGCGCCTCGTTTGTCAAGCTGAATCCCGTAACGCTGCTGAAGAACCCGGTGATGTTCGTTGTAGAAGTTGGCGCGGCGCTGACCACTGTGTTCCTGATGCGCGACTCCGTGACCGGCGGAGCCGCCGTGGGGTTTTCGTTTCAGATCGCGCTCTGGCTCTGGTTCACCGTCCTGTTCGCCAACTTCGCCGAAGCCATGGCCGAGGCACGCGGAAAGGCGCAGGCCGACGCCCTGAGGAAGACCAAGACGGACGCGCCCGCCAACCGTTTCACGGCGGACGGACGCCTAGACCGAATTTCCGCTTCCGCGCTGCGATCCGGGGATGTCGTCTTCTGCGAAGCCGGCGACCTGATTCCGGGCGACGGCGAAGTAATCGAAGGCATCGCCACGGTAGATGAATCCGTGATCACCGGCGAGAGCGCTCCGGTTATCCGCGAATCGGGCGGCGACCGCAGTGCCGTAACCGGCGGCACCAAGGTGCTCTCGGACAACATCAAAGTCCGAATTACCTCCAATCCGGGCGAGACGTTCTTGGACCGCATGATAGCCCTGGTTGAAGGGGCCGAACGCCAGAAGACTCCCAACGAGATCGCCCTGAATATCCTGATCGCAGGATTGACGCTGATCTTTCTGCTCGCGGTGGTCACGCTCCACCCGTTCGCCGCCTTCAGTGTTGTCCAGGTAGGATCGGGAGGAGTTCCGAGCGTAGCGGTATTGGTTTCCCTGTTGGTCTGCCTCATCCCGACGACGATCGGCGGTCTGCTGTCCGCCATTGGCATTGCCGGGATGGATCGGGTCATGCAACATAATGTCCTGGCGCTGAGCGGAAAAGCGGTGGAGGCCGCGGGCGACGTGAACTCGTTGCTGCTGGACAAGACCGGCACCATCACGCTAGGCAATCGGCAAGCCGTGGAGTTCCTGCCGGTCAACGGCGTGAGGGACCAGGAACTGGCGGATGCGGCTCAATTGTCGAGTCTGGCCGATGAGACGCCGGAAGGCCGATCCGTGGTGGTGCTCGCAAAAGAGAAGTACAGTCTAAGGGGGCGTCACATTCCGGAGGGTGAGGCGGTGTTCATTCCTTTCTCCGCGTATACCCGGATGAGCGGCGTCGATTTCGAAGGACGACGTCTGCGCAAGGGCGCTACCGATGCAATCTGCAAGTTCGTCGGCGACAGCGGCGGACATGTTGCCGGTGAAATCCAGGAGTTGAGCGATCGCATTGCGCGCAACGGCGGAACTCCTCTCGCAGTCGCCGACGGGAGCCGATTGCTGGGCATCATCCATCTGAAGGATATCGTGAAAGGCGGAATGAAGGAGCGGATCGCGCAACTGCGACGGATGGGTATTCGCAGCGTGATGATCACCGGCGACAATCCTTTGACCGCGGCCGCCATCGCCGGGGAAGCCGGCGTGGACGATTTCCTGGCTCAAGCGACGCCTAAGGACAAGCTGGAATACATCAAGAAGGAGCAGGCCGCCGGACGCCTGGTCGCCATGACGGGAGATGGCACGAACGACGCCCCCGCACTGGCGCAGGCAGACGTTGGGCTGGCCATGAATACCGGCACGATGGCCGCGAAGGAAGCCGGCAACATGGTGGATCTGGACAGCAACCCAACCAAGCTCATCGAAGTCGTGGCCATCGGAAAACAGTTGCTGATCACGCGCGGTGCCCTGACTACCTTTTCCATCGCCAATGATATCGCCAAATACTTCGCGATTATCCCGGCGATGTTCATGGCCACGTATCCCGCGCTCCGCGCGCTCAACATCATGGGACTGCACACGCCCCAGAGCGCGGTGCTGTCGGCGGTAATATTCAATGCCCTGATCATCATCGCGCTGGTTCCGCTGGCCCTGCGCGGGGTCAAGTACCGGCCGCTGGACGCCGCGAGCCTGTTGCGGTGGAACCTGCTTATTTACGGGCTCGGCGGCATCGTCGCGCCATTCCCCGGCATCTGGATCGTCGACCAAATCGTCCACGCGCTGGGCCTGGCGTAAGGAGAGACTCATGTTCAAGCAAATCATTCCCGGACTGCGAATCACGCTAGCGTTGACGGTCCTCACCGGGCTCCTTTATCCAGGGGCCGTTACTGGTCTTTGTCGACTTTTCTTCCGCCAGCAGGCAAGCGGGAGTCTGATCGTGAGGGATGGGCGTGTAATCGGCTCCAACCTCATTGGCCAGAACTTCACGAAACCGGAGTATTTTCACCCGCGGCCCTCGGCGGCAGGGAACGATGGATATGACGCCTCAGCGTCCAGCGGGTCGAACCTGGGCCCCACGAGCCAGAAGCTGATCGATCGCGTGAAGGCGGATATCGAGACGTTCCGGAAAGAGAACCCGGACTACCACGGCCCGATTCCGGCCGATATGCTAACAGCCTCGGCGAGCGGTCTGGACCCTCACATCAGCCCCGCTTCGGCCCTGGCGCAGGCAATGCGGGTCGCGCAAGCCCGCGGCATCGGCCTAGAGCGGGTGAACCAGATCATCGCACAACACACCGAACAGCCCACGCTCGGCCTTCTGGGCGATCCACGCTTGAATGTCCTGGAGCTGAACCTGGCCCTCGACCAGCGATTTTCATCGAGGTAAGCAGGGCGCGCTTCAATTCAATTTGGGTTGGGCAAAACTCAATATCAGACAAACCACAGAGGGGGCGGGGCGCTGGAGCAGCCCGAGGATTCATGTTTCAGAATTGTTCTCGTAATTTCGCGCCGGTAACTTATTCATTCACAGTCTTGCTTCTGTGTTGCAGCCTGACAGCCGCCCAGACGGCCGCGCCAACCACTCAGACGCCATTGACCGATCGGGAGCGGGCATTGCTCGACCGGGTCGAGTCCCTCGAGAAGAGGGTCACAGCGCTGGAAGGGAAGCTCCCGGCAGAGGCGCAGGCGGAAACGGAAACGCCTCGATCAAGTATGTTAGGGGCTGCCGCCACGGGTGCGGCCGCGGCAAACGTGGCAACGGAAGAAGCCACCAAGCGGGGAGCCATGGGCCCGCCCGGGACAACCCTGAACCTCTACATGGACGGTTACTACGGCTGGAACTTTAACCAGCCCGTCGGACGTGTGAACCTTCTCCGCGCCAACGATGTGTTGAGTAACAATTTCACGCTCAATCAAGTCGGGCTCATCCTGGAACGGGCGCCTGACGTGGCGTCCGGGCGGAGATGGGGAGTCCGCGCCGACCTCATGTTCGGCCAGAATACGGAGGTCTTGCAAGGCGGGGCGCAGAACGAACCTAGGCCGCAGGTCTACCGCAATATATTCCAGGCGTACGGAACATACGTACTTCCGGCCGGCAGCGGCCTCACCGTCGACTTCGGCAAGTTTTACAGCTCTCTCGGTTTGGAAAACAACTATGCCTACCACGAGATCAACTATTCGCGGGCCTTTTACTTCAACTTCCTACCGTTCTACCACATGGGCCTCCGGACAACCTACAACGTGAACCACAAGCTGGCGGTACAATACTGGCTGGTTAACGGAGCCAACCAGGCGGAGGATTTCAACGGATTCAAGTCGAGCGCGTTTATATTTACCGTCAAGCCGACGAAGACCATTTTCTGGAACCTTAACTACTACTTCGGCGACGACAATCGCGATCTTGTCCCGGCTTACAACCCGGGCCTGCCATCCCTGCCGACTCAGCCCGGACTCTCCGTAACACATGCGCCCGGACCGCAACTGAACGGCAAGACACGTATCTTCGATACCTACGCGAGCTGGTCTCCAACCACAAAGATCACGGTTGCGGCCGAATCGGACTACGTCGTCAGCCGGCTCGTTGCCGACGGACCACCATCCAGCGTGACGGGCGGAGTGGGCTATCTGCAATACCATTTCACGCCGAAGCTCTCCCTAGCGGGGCGCTTTGAATATCTAAGAGACAACGGCGGTCTATTCAGCGGCGCCACTCAAGATCTCAAGGAACATACCATCACGGCTACTTATCAGTTCATCGACGGCTTCCAGGTGAGACTCGAACATCGGCGGGACTTCTCGAATCATCCGTTCTTCCTGACCGACATTCCCGGTTTGCTGAAGAGGGAGCAGAACACCGCAACCCTCGGACTGATTTGGTGGTTTGGGGGTAAGGGGGAATCGTGGTAGAACCAGGCGCGCGTCGCTCTTCGCGGTTGCGAATCGGGTGGTCATGCCGGCCAGCGGTTCTTTCCAAAGCGAAACTGTTTATGCTGAAAGCGGTCCCGTGAGAGCGGTTTCGAATGATAGGAGGACGTGGTGACCCGTGAACTGCGCCGCAGGACGCCGGAAGAGCTTCTGCGTGAAGTACAGGCCGAAGAAGCGGGGGCCGTCTCCAAGGGGCACCTTAAGATTTTCCTGGGATATGCATCCGGCGTGGGAAAATCATTCCGCATGCTGGACGAAGCTCGGCGCCGCCGGGAGCGCGGGCAGGATATCGTCATCGGCGCCATCCAGCCGCGGCTGTCGCCGGACGTGAGGGGCTTACTAGAGAGACTCGAGGTCATTCCACTAAAGACTGTCGATGGCGAAACGGCAATTGATGTCGAAACCATCATCCGCCGTCATCCCACGGTTTGCGTCGTCGATGGCCTCGCCTACAATAATCCGCCTGGAGTGCGCAACCGGGCCCGCTGGCAGGATGTCCAGGAACTTCTGGACGCCGGCATAAAAGTAATCGCATCCATTAACGTGCAATATGTGGCGGAGCTCAGAGACCAAGTAAAGGAAATCACCGGCAAAGAAATCACCGAGACGGTCCCGGGATCCTTCATCAAGAGCGCGGACGAAATCGAGATTATCGACGCTCCGGCCGAAGAGTCGATGGATCGCACACCAGAAGAGGAGGTTGAAACCAAACGCCGCCAGGAGCGCTTATCGAAATTGAGGGAACTGGCCCTGGTGATCGCGGCGGACGTCGTCGACTTTCAATTGCATCAGTACCTCGAAAGTCATGGCATCAAACAGCGATTTGGAGCGCACGAGCGAATTCTGGTGTGCATCACGCCCCGTGCGAACCTGGACGAGATGCTGGAGGAAGCATGCATCGTGGCCGACCGGTTCCATGGCGAGCTGATGGCTGCGTACGTCAAACAGCCTGGGATCTCGCAGGCGGATCAATTGGCGCTTGATGCGAAGTTGGCACTGGCGCGCGCCGCCGGCGCGCAAATCGAGATTCTGGAAGGCGACGATCCCGCCGAAGCCCTGGTACAGTACGCAAGGTCGCACGGCGTGACCCAACTCTTCGTCGGACACAGCCAGCGCGGAGGCTTGGCGCGATTTCGCGGTAGCCCCCTCGACAAGCTGATATGGGAGGGCCACGGCATGGACGTGCGCGTGTTCCCGCAATAAGAAATGGCTGAGCAGAAGCGCGGAAAGCTGAAGATCTACATGGGCTACGCCGCGGGAGTGGGCAAGACGTTCAAGATGCTGGAAGAAGCTCACCGGCTACGAGCCGCCGGCATGGACGTGGTGATCGGATATTTCGAATCGCACGGTCGCCAGGAGACGATCGACAAGGCCGAAGGGCTGGAACTCATACCCAGACAGAAAATCGAATATCGTGGAGCGAGTTTTGAGGAGATGGACACGGCCGCCATATTAGCGCGGCACCCCGCCGTCTGCGTGGTGGACGAGTTTCCGCACACCAACGTTCCGGGCTCCCCGCGTACGAAGCGTTGGGAGGATGTGGAAAAGGTGCTGGAATCCGGCACTGACGTTCTCACTACCATGAACATTCAGCACCTCGAGAGTCTGAACGACCAAGTGTGGGAGATAAGCGGCGTCAGGGTCCGGGAGACTATTCCGGATTGGGTGGTACAGCAGGCGGATGAAGTGGTGATGGTAGACCTGACTCCTAGGGCTCTGTTGCACCGCCTCCAGCGCGGCGTTGTATATAAGATCGAGAAGGCCGAGAGCGCTCTGAAGAATTTCTTTCGCGAATCGACCTTGGTCGCGCTGCGAGAACTTGCATTACGGCAAGCGGCCCATGAGGTCAAACAGCGGATCACCCAGGACGAGACGCGTGCCTTACCTCCCGTGAGTGCGCGCCCGCACAAGCCCCGCAGAATCGTGGTCCTCGTAACCGCGGATCCTAGGACGGCTATGCTCATCCGACGCGCCCGGCGAGTGAGCGATTTTCTCGGGGCGGAGTGCTTCGCTGTGGCGGTCCAGCCGACCGGCGATGTGAGCGGATTGCCCCAGGAGGCGCGGGAGTCGGTCGAGCGGCACCTGAATTTTGCCCGGAACCTTCACATTGAAACGCGGATTTTGCAGGGTGACGATGTAGCATCGACTCTCGTCGATTTCGGACGACGCAATCGGATTACGCAGATCTTCATCACGCGACCACGGAGGCGAACGATCCTGCCGGGTCTATCCGGCGACCCGGCTCAGAGAATCGTCAATATGGCCAAGGAGATGCAAGTCGTCATCGTTTCGGAACGGGAGCCGGGCACGTAGTCAGATCGTCCCAGACGCTCAGCCTCGGACGTGCAGCCAAATCTCGGAAACAAAGCCAGCGCGGTAATTGAACAGGGGGGGCGCGGGACGGACCCTTGCCACGCTTGGCCTACGCGCTTGAGATTCGTAAGCCATGACAGCCGTGCGACGATCCGTGTCGTACGGCAGTTTCCCCGCACCCCAAGTGATTGTGCCAGAAATGTGCATAAAATCCGTCAGCTCACCCTCTCGGTGCTCGAAATTCCCCTCTCGTTGGCCTGCCGATCCAACTTCGCCAACGCCTCTCGCATCATGCTGAGTTTGACCTGGCTGTACAGCTTGAAGACGTCGGCGTCGCTCTGCCTAAGCATCTGCGTAGCCATGTGATCGGCCACGCCGCCCGCACACAGCCGGAGTAGCAAATGTGTGCCGCAGTTCGTACAGTGTGAAATACGGCACCCGCGCCTTCTTCAGAGTCTGCGCCCAGACCTTGCGGCATTGGTCATATAAGGCTTCTGGGCGTCCTGCTTCGGGCCCGGAAATAGATACTCGAGCCCCAGTTCTGAAATGTTAGAGGCCACTCTCGTAGTGAGGTCCCTTCGCGCCGATCGAGGTATTGAGTTAGATCGTTACTACCTAGGAAATCTGATGCCATACTTCGAGACGGCCCAGAACGAACGCCGCCTCGATCCGGATGTCGTTCCCCAGGACTGTCGAGAGTTTGATTCAGGAATTGCGAACCGCGCCAAGCACACCGAGACCCAATTTTGCGGGCCGAAATTTCTACGTGGCACTTCGGGATGAGACGTTCCCCAATATGGTTGCGCTGAGCGAGACGTTGACGCCGTGCATGCCCGTGTTGTTTCGATTGGCCGCCCGCGGTCACTGAATAGGAAAGCATCGACCGGCACGAGCGAGGCGCGAGGAAATTGATTTCGTATCGCCGGTTCTTCCCCGCCTCGCGGCCGGCAACGTCTTCCTTTCCGGGCATGTGAACGCGAAGGGGGATCTAAGTGGGCTAATTGAAATGCTCGCAAAGGGTGTCTTGTATCTGGTCAGTCTATACCCCAGATTCGGGAATTCTTGGCGATGCTCGCACATCTCGTGCCTGGCGGAACTTGGGACGGTAAACCATCCGCACCGATTACTTTCGGGTGATGTCCCACCTAACGGTGCGTCCGGAACATGATGAGATGCTGCAAATTCTACTGGCTATGCAGTTTCTCTCGCTGATCATCACCGTGGTGCCCAGCCAGATAACCGATGAGCGCGAAAAACTAAGCCAGCTCCAATGCCGGCACTCTGGCAATAGCCAGAAAGTCGTGGACGCAGGGCCAGGGGATCACCCACTGGGCGCCGCTTTCGGCGAGGGCGGTAAGCGCGCGGTCGGCGGCCGGATGCCAGGGCGAATCGTCGCGATGGGCATAGACGAAGATATGGAATCGACGGCGATCATCCACCACGGCCTCCGTAGATGAGCGCGCGGATCGTCTCCCCGGCACGAATCCGTTGGCCTTTACCTTTAAACGTGACTTTGCGCAGGCGGAACGGCTTCCGGGCGCTGGACTGTTTATCGAGAGCCCTACGGAGAGAAGTTTCGATCAATTCGCGAAAAGTGAGACCGTGGGCGGCGGCATGTTTTTTGACCTCGGCGAAGAGGGCATCGGGGATCTCCACGGTGGTCTTCACAGGTCCAGTCGACCATATCTAATCTATGGGTCGACGAATATGGGAGTATGGGCCGCAGGCTATTGCACGGGTAAATTTGCCGCTGGCGAGGTCGCTCCATTGATCTTGAGCACCACGGGCTGAAGGCCCGAGGGGACGCCGGCGGGGACTTCGACATTCACCTGATACAGGCCGGGGAACCCTGGCGCGAGGCCGCCGAACTGGACAGTGGCCACCTGTCCGGCAATGGTCACCTCAGGCAGAGTCAGCGTGTGGGACAAGGGCGATGCGGAGGCCGGTTCTCCGGTGGCGGGCTGGTGGTCGACTGGGCCGAGTCCGTTGGCGTAGAGCTGCACAACCTGGCCGGGCTGTGCCGGATGGGTGGGTGAAATGAGGCGGTTGGTGCTGTCGAGCGCGGCCAGCAGCTTGCGCTGGGTGGGAACGTCGGTGTATTCGAAGAACGCCGGTGAAGCGATGGTAAGCGGCAAAGTATAGACGGGTCCTTGCGTGTCTTCGATTGTGACTTTGATTTGGGCTGAGGTCTGGCCCTGCAACTCCCAGGGAACCTGCACATTGATCTGGCTGGGGCTAACGTAAATGAGACGCCCGGGAAGGCTCAGGTTGGCCGAGGGCACATCAAAGCTTACGCTGGCGCTATCGATGGATAAAGGCAGGGGAATGGAAATCGCGCCATCGGTAAAATCGCTCAAGCCGGTTCCGAACAAAGAAATGTATGAACCGGGCGCCGCGCCGGGCCCGACCTGGAAGCTGGCCGCGTTGACAGCACCGTTGGGAGCGATGACGGGCGACACGCGGGCGAAGTCACTAAATGTGACCGTGAGGCCGCCAGCGTCGCCGGCGAACTGCACGTTACCAGGTTTAGGACCGCACGTCGCGACCGCGCCGGCGATTCCGTTGGCGTCGGTCTTCGCATCTGGCTGGCTGATGGAGCCTCCGCCGCTTTTGACTGCAAATTGAACCGGCAGGCCGGCGGCGGGGACGCCGAATTGATCTACGACTTTCAAAACGACTGCGCCATCGGGAATCTGCTGGTTCACGGTGCAATCGTTGCTGTCGCCGAGAAGTGCAAAAATGTTGAACGCCATGCCATTGCCACGCATGTAGAGATAGGGCACGCGCAGGGAATTTCCGCCGCCCTGGATCAGAATGGCGCCATCGTACTCGCCCGCGGCGGGTAGCGATCCGCTGAGAGTCGCGGTGGCGAAATCAGATTGGCCGGGGGTGAGTGTCAGGCTGGTTTTGTCGAGGGCAACGTGGGCCTTGGTGTCGGCATCGCGTTGTGAGACCGAAAGCGTCAGGGTTACGGTGGAACTGCCGCCATTGGTGATCTGGAGGCGCTGGCTGGTTGGCAGAGCACTCGACGACTTGAGAATACCGAACGAGATTGTCGCGGGGTTAACGGTGACAGTGGTGGACAAAGCCGCGCCGGCATCGAGCAAGCCGCCACCCATTGCTGTGACGCGCGCGGTTCCGGATTCATCCGTGACTTGCTGGTTGGCGGTATTTACGATGGCCGATTTGATATCCAGCGGACCGAAACCGGGGTGCTTCTGCTTCACCAGCGCCGCGGCACCGGCCACAATGGGCGTGGAAAAGCTGGTGCCATTCGAGACTGTGTATCCATCGGGGCTGTAAAGTTCGCCGTTGGGATCGTAGCTCTCGGTCGCCAGATACAGGTCTGTGCCGGGAGCCACCACATCGGGCTTGATGGTACCGATAAAGGAGGGCCCGCGCGAAGAAAAATCCACAACCGAGTTGAAGCTGGCATCAACGGGCAGGACGAAGGGATCGATGATTACCGGGAAGCCGGGATGCGCGTCGATGAAAGTCTTGAGGGCCTTGCCGCCGGTGACGCCGATTAGCACCGCGGGAATCGATGTATTGGTTAAGCCCGAGGGACTGTCCGAGGTATCGGTCGTGGGGTCCCAGAAGATGACGCCGACGGCACCGGCGTTTTGCGCATTGGTCACCTTCACGACGAAGTTGCAGTTGCCGCGCTCGATTAGTACGAACTCGCCATTGAGCGATCCGGCAGACAACGTGCCGCAGCCAAAGACATCGGGCGAGACGGCGGATACGTCGCGCAGGGAAGCGGTAACCGGCCAGAACGTTTCAGGGCCATCGCCGAACTGACCTTCGATCTTCTGAATATTGGACGGGACACCGCTGCCGCTGACGCGCACGCCCGAAACCCAGGTGTGCGAATTGGTGGTGGCCCCGACGGCGATGGCCGAAGGCGCGTGGCCCGGAGAATCGACGGTTCCCATGGTGGGCAATTGGGTGCCCGTGTCGCCTTCATTGCCTCCGGCCGCAACCACCAGTAAGCCGGCTTTGGTGGCGTTCTCGATGGCCACCGCCTCGGGATCGCAGGGCGTAGTACCGGTGAGACCGCAGGCCGCGCCTTGATCGAGCGGCCCGGAGAGCGCGGGACCGCCCAGCGAGAGAACAGCCACATTCATTCCGTCTTTGACCGCGTCTTCGAGCGCGCTGATGATCTGGTCATCGTAAGCGCCATCATTGACGCCGGGTGATCCAAATACCTTGTAGCTGCCTAAGTAGGCCTTGGGCGCGATACCCTCGATGGTATCGGCGGGACCGGTAACGCGCTCGCCGGCCGCGGCCATGGCCACAGCCGTTCCATGTCCGACGTGGTCGCGCGGCGAATAGTCGTCAGGCCGCGAGGTGGCGGGATCGGGCGGCGAAAGAGGTTGCACATAACTGCGGGCGACGATCACTTTATCGCTGGTGAAGGCGCAATCGGCCGGCGCGCACTTGGGGAAGCCGGAGGGAATCGCCAGCGTGTTGTCCTGAAATGCCGGATGGTTCTGGTCGATACCGCTGTCTATAATGGCGATCTTCATGCCCAGGCCCGCTTTTTGATCTCCGCCCAGCGCGTTCCAGGCGCCCTGGGCATTCACCAGGACGGCGGCGCGATCGAGTTTGGGCCGCATGCGGCGCATCTTCACGACACCTTTGACGCCAGGCAGCGCGCGCAGTTCGCCGATGCGGTCCGGAGTGGCGCGGACAAACACCGCGTTCAAGACAGTCTGTACGGAACCGGTTACGTTGAAGCTGCGGCGCGCGAGCTCACTGCGCAACGAATTCTGCGCGGCCAGGATACGCTGGCGGTGACTCTCAGTAACGGCCTGAGGCGCATTCTGATGCGACTGAGAAAATTCTCCGGCCGGCGGATCACTAAGAATGAGGGCATAACGCTCGTAAATCTGAGCAGCGGGCAGAAATGGAACGGTGAGGAGCGTGAGCAGGAACAGGGCGTAACGCGCAGAACTCATACACACGCGACGCAGCCGCTGGGCGCATGGTTACATTTCATTTCCGCGCAGGTCTTTGCGATGTTGTAACTAAACGAACAAAGTGCGCCAGACGGTCACCACCAGGGCGTGCGTTACCATGCTGGCGCGGATGCTTCCGGTCTTGCGGTATGCCATGCCGTAGAAACAGCCGGCCACGGCGGAAACCGCGGCCATGGTCCAGTTGGGAAACGCGCGGACGGGGAGATGCGCGGCGCCGAACAGCAGCGATGCGGCAATGAGCGCGAGATTCGGCCGTGCGGTCCACGCCGTCAGCCACTGCTGTAGCAGTCCGCGAAAGAAGAATTCTTCCGAGAACGCGACCACCCAGAGGAAGCCGCAGAAAATGGCGAGTGTTTTCCAGAATAGAAACCCTGTGAAACTCAATTGGACCAGTCCCAGGGCAAGCGCCAGCGGAAATCCCACGGGCAGGAAGTAGAAGAAGTACCGGACGCCCGCAACCCACTCTTTCTGGGTGGGAATGAAGCCGAACGCGACGCCGTCCAGACCGCGAAGCTCGAGCACTGCGAGCGCGCCGGTGCGGATCAGCATGAGCTGGCCGAGAATATCTATGCGCACGTCGATGGGTGACGTGTAGATAAGGTTGAAGGCGCGGCTGAACTTGATGGCGGCGAGGAGCACGAGAAATAGAAAGTCGGACACGGGAGAGGGCCGGAGCGCCACGTACCAGAACGAAACCGCGGCCACGATGGCGGCGAGCGAGGCGCAGGCTACCCAATTGAACGGGCCGGTAAGAACGCTATAGACAAGATAAGGTGCGATGGCGCTGAGGGCTACGGCGAGCGCCAGTGTGCCGCGCGAGAGACGCGCACGCAATTGCTCACGCGCCGCTTCGATTCCGGGGACCAGATAGAATGAGTATTCGAGAAGGAACGCGGCGATGAGAGGAACGGCCGCCCAGAGCGGAATGTTCTTCTGGCGGGCATACAGCCAACCAGCAGTGCTCAACACAATCCAGCCGGTCAGCAGAGCCGCCCGGAAAGCGCCAAGCTTCGGGAGCATCGGCCTCATTCTAGCATCGGGGATCGTGTGTACCGCGATGATGCGCGCGCAGGATGCGCCGCCCGATCTGGTCCGCAAGACGGCGCACATCGAAAGCGAGGCGCAACGGGCGCGCGATCATTTCACCTACCGGCAAAGCGTGACTGTGCAGGAAATGAGCGAGCGCGGCGTCATGGCGGGCGAGTATCGGGAAGTGCGTGACGTGATTTTCTCACCCACACAAGAAAGGACCGAGGAGATGGTGGGACGTCCCATCCTGTCCTTAAAAAATCTCAAACTGACCGAAGAAGACTTCGCCGATATCCGCAATATCCAGCCGTTCGTGCTAGTGGAGGAACTGCTGCCGATTTACGAAACGAAACTTCGCGGCGAGGAAAATATCGACGACGTGGATTGCTACGTACTCCAGGTGCGGCCGCGGCAGATCCTGCAGGGCCAGCGGCTGTTTGACGGCATGCTTTGGGTGAAGAAGGACGATTTCGCCATTGTGCGCTCGCAGGGCCAGGCGGTGCCGCAGATCCGCAGCATGAAACAGGAGAATCTGTTTCCACGGTTCACTACGGTGCGGCGGCCCATCGACGGGAAGCACTGGTTTCCGGTTTATACGCACGCTGACGATATGCTGCCATTCCGTACCGGGGCGCAGCGGATCCGGCTCATGATCCGCTATAGTGAGTACAAAAGGTTTGGGGCGGAATCGAAGATCGAGTTTGGGAAGTGAAAGAGCAGGCGTCAGGTGCCAGGTGTCAGGTGTTAGCAGACTGCCGTCTGGTTGGCGCGGCCGTGTGCTGACACCTGAAACCTGCCAGCTGAAACCTAATTTTTTATTCTCACGTTGCGGAACCACACGCGCGCCGGGCCGTGGCCGAGGAAGCCGATATGGCCGGTGGTGCGAGCCAGGCCGGGGTGTTTTTTGAGGATCGCGGAGTCGGTGACGGCGTCCAGGTTCGCGTCGACGATGGTGTGGCCGTTCAGCTTGACCGTGATCTGGCGGCCGTTGGCGGTGATCTCTTCTTCATTCCACTCGCCGGTTGGTTTGAGGAAACCGGTCTTGGCCGGGACGACGTCGTAGATCGAGCCGTGATACTGCGCCGGACGCAGTTTGCCGCGGTAGATTGGCGCGTCATTGTCGAGGATCTGGATTTCCATTCCCTGATAGGCCGTGTCGCCTTCGTATGGCGCGCGGATGCCGATGCCGTTGTTGGATCCCTCTTCCAGTTTGAATTCGAAGCGGAAAACGAAATTGGCGTATTCTTTTTCGGTGAAGAGATTGCCACCGCCGTCAGCCGGGCATTCGAGCAGGCCGTTTTCGACGATGTAACCGCGGCCCTCGGGCTCGACGAGCTTCCAGCCGGTGAGATCCTTGCCGTTGAACAAAGTGGTGAACCCCGGTTCGGCGGGGGCGGCCGGCAGCGCAAGCAGCAGGCAGGCAGCAAGTTCGATTGCGGTAAAGCAGATCGTTTTAGACATCGACTTCGCTCCACTCGACTACGCGCTTTTCGTAAATCGATTTGCGGCCCATCATGGCGGTGAGCGTGGAAATACGCGCGGACTCGGCGTTATTGAGCGGCGTCTTTTTGCCGCGGGCGTTATCGATGAAGGCGGCGACCGAGAGGTACGTCGAGTCCTGGTCGGCATCCGCGACTTCAAGCTTCCGGGGCGCGGCTTCTTTTTCCCTTTCGATTATGGTGGCAGTGGCCAGGTCAATGGCGGCGTCGGAGCCGTAAACGCGCTCCTTGATGCCAGAGAAATGCGGCGGATCGAAATAGATGTGGCTGAAGGTGAAGCGCACGTCGTTGGGGAACTCGTAGATAACGGCGTAATTGTCCATGGTGGTGCGGCCGGGCGGGTCGTTCTTGAAAAGGTTGATGCCGCCGGTGCCGAACGCGCGCAACGGATGATGACCGGCGGCCCATACCATGAGGTCGATGATGTGGCAGGCCTGCTCGACGATGTTGTCGCCGGAGCGCGAGCGGTCGAAGTACCAGAGCATCTGGTGCGGCAGGTCGCCGGTGTGACGGTAGGCCTGCAGGAACAGCACCTTGCCAATGCCGCCGTCGTGCACAACTTTCATAGACGCCGCGCGATTGGGATCGTGGCGCAACTGAAAGCCGGCCTGGAAAATTCCTTTGGCGCTCTTGGCGGCGTTGGTCACCATGCGGCACTGCTCGGGATTCAGCGCCATCGGCTTTTCACAATAGACATGCTTGCCCACTTCGAGCGCGGCGATGGCCATCTCTTTGTGGAGGTCGACGGGAGTGGCGATGACCACGGCATCGATATCTTTGCGGTCGAGCATTTTGCGGTACTCGGCGTAAGGCTCGGGTGTGCTGCCCGCCTCGGTGGCGGCTTCGACCGCCTTCTTCAGAGCTTCGGGATCGATATCGCAGATGGCGACCACTTTGACGCCGGGCACCTTGAGCATGTGTTTGAGCGCGTAAGATCCCCGGTTGCCGACGCCGATGAAGGCGACGCGGACCGTGTCGTTGGGCGATTGCGCCAGCAGCAACGAGGCTGAGCCGGCGACGGCGATGGACGATTTCACAAAATTGCGGCGAGTTGGATTGTCAGTGGTCATGATATTTTCCATTGGGATGAGATGGCACGGCCCACGTCAGTGAGCAGCGCGGTTTCTTCGGTAGTAAACGTACGCGGCGCGCGGCTGGCGATGCCCAGGGCGCCGACGGCGTCAGGCCCGTGGAATATGGGTACGACGATCGCGCCTTCCATGCCCGTGGCTTTGGCGCCGGGGCGGGCGTCGCCGCTCGAATCCGTCTGCAGGTTGCACACGCTGATCGGCTCTTTGCGCTCGACAGCGAGGCCCGCCATTCCCTTGCCGATGGGGACGAGTTGCACGGCCTTTAACACTGGCTCGGGAATGCCGGCGCTGGCGGCTTTGAGGTGCATGACGCCGTCGGATTCGAGCAGATGGATGGTGCCGGTGTCGGCGCGGAAATGCGCGATCGTCAGGCGCAAAACTTCGTCCAGATTGCCGACGCGCGCGGCAGAGTTCGCTTGTTCGAGAAATGTCATTTGTGGCGGGTGAGATTGTCGAACAGATAGAGGCCGCTCTTGCCGGCGACGACGAAATCGAGATCGCCGTCGCCATCCAGATCGACCACTGGAATTTGCATACCGGCGCCAGTGCGCGAGCTGTAGTCGATGACGTGCTTCACCCACTCGATTTTCTTGCCGTCACCCGACTTCAGGTACTCGTACCAGTAGATGCCGAGCGGCTCACGCTCGCCCGGATCGTGGCCGTTGTGGGCCATGAAGCGTTTTCCGGTGAGGAAATCCAACTTTCCGTCGCCGTTCAGGTCAACCATGGTCATGGCATGCGCCTGCGACCAGCTGTCGTCGATCACGTGTTTGGTCCAGGTGTTGCCGTCGCCGTGTTCAAGCCAGAAGACACCGTAATTGTGCGCGGCCGACGTCACAATGTCGTTGCGGCCGTCGCCATTGACGTCGAGCACGTACATGAAGCCGAGGGACTCGAGGCTCCAATCGGGATGAAATTTCCAATCGCCGGATCGCGGATCAGGCGGCGCTTCGAACCAGCCTTTGGGCGTGAGGATATCGGTGCGACCGTCGCCGTTCACGTCGCCCGCGCCGATGCCGTGGCCATAGCTGTGCGGGCTGACCACGTGGCGGATATGAGCGCCGCCTTTGAGCTCATACCAGGAGAGCGGGGCGTTCTCCTGGCCAAATTGCGGCAGCAGTTCGCGCTTCTTGCCGTCGTTATCGATGTCGACCAGAAAGACGAACTCGACCGACCACCCGTTTTCGATGGCGTGCTTCTTCCAGTCGCCGATGCCGCGGCCGGGGTTTTCCATCCAGTAGAGCTCTTTGGTGAAATACGAGCAGCTCACGATGTCCGGGGCGCCGTCGCCATTTACGTCGACGGGCAAGTCGCTAAAATTATCGATGTAGTTGTCGCCGTAAGAGATGTCGCGGAAGTGGTGCTTCGTCCAACGCGGGCCTTCGTACCAGTTCTCGCCGGAGACGATATCGAGCTTACCATCGCGGTTGATGTCGGCTACGGCGCAGGTTTCGTTCGAGCCCAGATCGAGGGTGTGCTTCTCGAAAGCAATTTCCGGCGTGCGGACGATGCTCCACGCGGCCGCGGCCGCGGCCAGTAACAGTGCGACTGCGATACAATGCCGCGTCATGCGGACGATTTTACCTCTTTTGCTCGCAGCGGCAGCCGCACAGGGTGCGATTCGTTTTCGCGCGCAGGAAATTCAGCGCGATTTCGGCGTAGTTTACGCGGTGCTGACAGCCGACATCAACGGCGACGGAAAGCCGGACGTGGTGGCTATCAATCCGACGCAAGTGGTGTGGTTCGAAAATCCGACGTGGGAAAAACACGTGATTCTGGACGGCGCCACCAAGAAAGACAACGTCTGCATAGCGGCAGCCGATATCGATGGCGATGGGAAACCGGATCTGGCGCTGGGTGCGGACTGGCACCCATCGAACACAACCAGCGGCGGGACGCTGCAATGGATCGGGCGCGACCGCGCAATGCCGTCCGCGCCGTGGAAGCTCGTGCCGATTGCCGAAGAGCCGACGCTGCACCGCATCCGCTGGGGAGATGTGGACGGCGACGGCAAGCCGGAGCTGATTGTGGCGCCGCTGCACGGGCGCGGTAATAAAGGACCGGAGTGGCAAGGGCAGGGTTCGCGCATTCAGGTGTTTCACATCCCGAAAGATCCGGTGCACGATGCGTGGCCCATGGAGGTGGCGGACGATTCGCTGCACATCGTGCACAATTTGCTGATTACGGATTTCGATGGCGACGGGCAGCAGGACATTCTCACGGCGAGCCGCGAGGGAATCCACGTGCTGACGCGGAACCCGAATGGCAAGTGGACCAAGCAGAAGATCGGCGAAGGTGCGCCGGGCGAAATCAAGATGGGGCACATCGGCGGCAAGCGGCGCCTGGCGACGGTGGAGCCCTGGCATGGGAACTCGATTGTGATTTACGAGGAGCCGCACAGCGGATTGTGGCCGCGGCGCGTGATTGAAGAGGGTCTTGCGGGCGCGCACGCCATCGGTTGGGGCGATTTCGACGGCGACGGAAATGACGAACTGGCAGTGGGCTGGCGCGACAAGAACTTTGGAGTGGCGGTTTATAAGAGCGCGGCGGACGGATCGTGGTCGAAGGCGATGGTGGACGACGGCGGGATGGCGGCGGAAGATCTAACGGTGGCGGATTTGAATGGCGACGGAAAGCCAGAGGTTATCGCGGTGGGGCGAGCCACGGCGAATGTGAAGATTTATTGGAACGAAGGGGGAAATAAATCGGAGGCTAGAGTAGCGCGGCGTGCAGAATAACGAGCATGCGCCTGAACAGGGGGCAGGCTTCCAGCCTGCGGACCCGCTTTCCAGCGCGTCCAGCCGGCCGGCAGCGGGCAGGATTGCCCGCCCTAGATAACTCCGCGAACCGATGGGATCCCGCGCTACGCTAGGAGGTTGCGGAGAGAAGTGCAACCAAGCCGCCGATGAATGCGGATCAGACAACCCCAGCCCAGCTATCTGTTTTCAATCGGCATCGCGGTCCTCGCACTTGACGCGCGTTCTTTCCGCACTCTGTTAGAGCGCTGGAATGCCGGTGCGGCCGGTTTCCAGTTCTTCAAGCAGCAAGGTGAGCCGGGAGGCGGCGTCGGTTTTGCCGCCGAAGCGGAGTTCGTTGTAGGCGGCGGTGAACTGGTCGACCAGCATGCCGGTTTCAGCGGGCAGGGAAGCGGCGAACTCGCGCGGCGTAAACCAAGCCGGCTTCTGAAAGCCGCGCCGGTGCAGAATATCCAGCATGCGGGCGTAGAACAGCGTGGCGTCGCTCGCGGAAGCCTGACCATCCCGCACGCGCCGCACGCGATGCAGCATGCGCATTGCGCGCCAGGCACGCGGGCCGCCTAGCAGGGCGCTCACCACGAGCAAAACCAGAATCACCAGGGTCGCGCCATGCTGCGCGAACCACGCGTGCGCCTGTGACTTCCACTCCCAGGCCGTTTCGGCCCAGCCGTCGAGCCAGCGCATACCGAGGCGGCGGCTCGAATTCTGCAGCCGATCGGCGAGGATCAACTGGCGGCCCAGATCGTAGCGCAGTACCCAATCCTGCCAAAAGGTCTCCATGGCGTCGGTCCACAGCGACAGTTTAAAGAGCAAACCGGCGGATCGCGCGCCCGGATCGGGCGGCGTGGGATCGTAGGTGGTCCAGCCGCGATTTTCGATAAAGGCTTCCACCCAACTGTGGGCGTCGGAGGCGCGGATGACGTAGAGCTTCGAGATGGGATTGAAGGTGCCGCTCTGGAATCCATTGACGATGCGCGCGGGAATGCCGACGGAGCGCAGCATCACGGTCATGGCCGAGGCGAAATATTCGCAGTGGCCCTTCTTGCGCTCGAAGAGGAAGTAGGCGATTGGATCGGCGGTTTCGCGATCGGGGAGATCGAGTGTGTATCCGTAGGAAGTCCGCAGATGGCTTTCAATCGCGCGGGCGCGATCGGCATCGGTGGCAAGGCCCGTGATCGCTTGCACCGCGAGCGTTCGGATGCGCGGGTCGAGCGCGGGTAACTGCAAGTATCTGGCGCGGACTGACGGATTGAGACTGATGACATCGGCGGCTGGTGCGAGAGATTCGAGGTTGCTTGAGACGGCGTAGCGGAAGTTATCCGGGGGAATGTACCCGAGGCGCAGGTTGTCATTGGGTCCATGAACGAACGCCACACTCAACTGCTCGGGACGCCCGGCGACGAACAAGGCATCGGAGTCCACTGCGTTGAGCGTGACATGATAGAAGAATCGCCGGCCCTCCTGCCGCAGACCGGGCACCAGCGTCCAGTCGCCGGCGGGATGCAGGGGCTTGCCCATGTTGGACAAGTTTGACCAGCGTTTGCCATCGAACTCGCTCAGTGCCGCGCCGCGCCATTTCAGGTTGGCGGGAAAATCGTGCGAATCCGGGAGGATGTGCATCACCGGGCTGGAACTGTTCTTGAACTCACCGATCTGGCCGAGTGTCACTTCATTCGAGAAACCGGGAACGTGCAAACGGCGCGATACCAGGCGGCTGAGGGTGGCGTTGGGGCCGCGCGGCAGGAAAAAAAAGAGTCCCGCGGTGAGCACCAGAATGCCGCACGTAACGAACACGGCCAGGGCCGCCAGGCGCGGATGAAAACGCCGCAGGCCCGAGCGCGCAATCTGGTGCGGCTTCTGCATGGCACGGCGGATTTCGGCGCTGGTGAACGCGGCGATCGCCGACAGCAGATAGATGCCCAGAAAGAGCAGAAAATTCATGCTCACCGAGAGGATCGCGGCCGCCAGGATTTCCAGGAACGCGATGGCCGCGGTGTAGAGATAGTCGCGATTGGAACGCGCCGTCAGAATCTTGACGACGGCGAGGTAGAACACCAGGTGGACGGTCGCCTGAAGAAATCCGCGCGACAGAAAAAAGTAATCCAAAGGATAAAAGCCGATATAAGCCAGCGTCACCCAGGTGACGAGGCTATCGGAGATCTTAAGCTCGACGGCGCCTGTGACCAGCAGCGCGCGCAGAAGCAGCCCCACGCCCGTCAGGATGATGGTGGGCAGGTCCAGGTAGCCGGAGCCGGCCACGGCGAGATAGCCGCTGGTGACGAGGCACAGGACTGAGAGCTGGAAGAAACGCTCGACCGAAAGCTGGGGATTGATGCCGGCACGCGGCATGGTCCTATTCTAGCGTCACGGGGCGCAGGCCGAGCAGGTTGCGCAAGAAAGGCGACTTAGCCGCCGATGAACCTCATATGGCCTGAGGGCCACCCTCAAACATGAAAACGGCGAGAGCGATACTGGCGGTAGCTGGAGCAGGTGAACCGTTCTGCGTAATGGTGGCGAGAGCCCCGATGATGAACCTGGTTCGGCCGGCGTAGAACGCACCCTATGCTTCGGCTCGCAGAACCACTTGTACGGGTAGACGCCGGCAAGCCCCAGCCGAAGGAGGCTGGATGATCTCGGCTGTAATCGAACGATGTGCCGGCATTGATGTCGGCAAGAAGTTTCTGGCCGTCTGCATCATGAAGGGGCCGGCCGGCCGCGGAGAACGCCACCGCCGAACTCAGGAAGTTCGGCACGGTTCGAGCAGAACTGGAACGCTTACGAGAGTGGCTCAAAAGCGAGGGCTGTACGCACGTGGTGAAGGCCGGTGCTGAAGAGACCGACCCGCACGATGCGCGCTGGCTGGCGCACTGGTTGCGTCACGGAATGATTCGTCCCAGCTTCATTCCGCCGCGGGCGCAACGCGAACTGCGGGACCTCACGCGGCGCCGCAAGCGGATGGTCCGGGCGGCGGCCGAGGAGCGCAATCGAGTGCAAAAGGTATTGGTGGCCCGAACATGCAACAGTTCCCCGTCGCCGCTCATTTCACTTCCTGGTCCGGGATCGCGCCCGGCAACCACGAAAGCGCCGGAAAACGAAGACGTTCGCCCACTCTGCGCGGCAACCCTCACATGAACACGGCGCTGGTGGAATCGGCCTGGTCGGCCTCGCGCATCAATGGCAGTGAGTTTCAGGAGCGCTATCAGCGGCTGCAACCCCGTCTCGGGCACAAACGCGCTATTGTCGCCGTGGCTCACGTGCTCGCACTACGAATCTATGACGTGCTTCAATCCGGTCTTCCTTATCAAAAAGCCCGCTCCGCTCAGAACGAATCCTCTGTCAAGCGACTCATCCGGCACCACTGTCGAAGGCTCAAGCACCTCCATCGTTGGCTCACGGATATGGATTCCTAGCAGGCCTAGTCAAATCGTTTTCAGAACAACGCGGATCGACGCCGATAAGACGAAACGAAGTTAGTTATTTTCAACCGGCGTTCATCGGCGGCCACTTTTAACGTGTTTTTCCGCAGTCTGCTATTCGACCTTCGGGCGTTTGCGGTGCCAGTCGGTTCGGGTTTGGAACTCTTTGCCCATCGCCAGGAGCACGTTTTCGGAGAAGGGCGGACCGGCGAGCTGGATAGCGACTGGCAGGCCGCTGGCGAAGCCGCAGGGCAGGGACAGCGCGGGGATGCCGGCCAGATTGCCCGCGGGAATCAGCGCGCTGAGGCCGAGATCTTTGGGCGCGGTGGATTCCGGTGGACGATGGTCGAGCGGCTCATCGGCTTTGGGCGCGGGGCCCATGCGGCTGGGGGCAAGCAGAATGTCGACTTCGGTGAACAGCCGGCGAATTTTCTGTTGCACGATCGTGCGGATGCGCATGGCCTTCAAATAATCCTGGGCGGAGATTTCGAGGCCGGCTTTCAAGCCCGCGATTTGTTTGGGATCGGCGAGTTGATCCACTTTGCCGCTCGCGATGAGGGGCTCGAAAATCGAGCACGCTTCGGCCACGATGATAGTGCTCGTGAGTGCTCCGTACGGCAGGTCGGGTAGCCTGGTCTCGATGAGTTGCGCGCCGGTTTCACGAATCGCGGCGAGCGCCTGTTCGAATGCGGGGCGTGCGGAAGCGTCCGCCCGTTCGGCGAAATCCACGGGCGCGTAGCCGATGCGCAGGTCTTTCGGTGGCCGGTAATATTGAGGCGTGTAGTAGAAGCTTTTGTGAGCCGAGCCAGGGTCATTTGCGTCGCTGCCCGCGATGGCTGCGAGCACCAGGCCGCAATCTTCCGCCGAATGGCACATGGGGCCGAGCTTGTCCATGGTCCACGAAAGGGCCATGGCGCCGTAGCGGCTCACCAGGCCGTAGGTGGGGCGCAGCCCGGTAATTCCGCAGAACGCGGCGGGGGTCAGGATGGAGCCGGAAGTTTCCGAGCCGATGGCGAACGGCACTAGACCAGCCGCCACGGCGCTTCCCGATCCGCTCGACGAACCGCCCGACCAGCGCGTACGATCCCACGGATTGAGGCCAGGGCCAAACATCGAGGCGCCGGCGATGTTGTATCCACCGCCACCCGCCAGTTCCACCATGGCGAGTTTGCCGATGAGCACCGCGCCGGTCTTGTCGAGTTTTTGCAGAACCGCGGCGTCGTAGTCGAACACCTGATCGGCGTAGGGGCGCGCGCCCCAGGTGGTGGGCTGGCCGGCGGTACTCAAGAGATCTTTCGCGCCGAATGGAATGCCTTGCAGCAGCCCGCGCGTGCGCTCGCGCTTGAGTTCTTTGTCTACGTCCTTCGCACGCTTGATGGCCGGGCCGGTGAGTGGAAGCGCGAGCGCGTTGTAACGGGGCCCAAGCTGCTCGAGCCGCTGGGCAAAGGCGCGAACCAGCTCGACGGGCGAGAACTCGCGAGCCTTCAGCTTCGCATTCAACTCAGTGATGGTGGCGAAGAAGATGTCGTCAGTGAAGTCGGCCATCAGGCTTTAAATTGAAACGCGGGCTCGGTGGACATGGGCAGGTCGAATTTTGCCAGGGTTTCGGAATACTTGCGGCCCTGCTCCTTGGCGGCGTTGAGGTCTAGGGGGATGGCCGGCGCGGGGGCCTGCCTACTCGCGGCGTGAAGGGCTGCCGCCGAACCCAAAGCTGCCGCGGCCAATCGACGGCGCGTGATTTTGTCATTCATGGCTTTTGCTCCAGTGCTTCCATGGCCGCTTTCTCCATCACGGAGCGCGGCGCGGATTCGCCAGTCCATATCTCGAACTGGCGGATAGCCTGTTCGATAAACATCTCGATACCGGGCACGACGTCCTTGCGCTGCTCGCGCGCGCGCGTGATCAGTACCGTCTCCAGCGGATTGTAGACTATATCGAAGACGATCTGGGCGGGAATCACTCCGTTGAAGAAGCATTCGTTCACGTGCGGGAACATGCCGAGCGGGGTGGCGTGGATCAGTGCGTCGAACCCACGCTGCTCGGCCTGCTCGCGCAGCAGCGGCTCGGCCCCGCAGAGGCGCGAGAGGGCGCGAACGCGATCGGGATTGCGGCCCACGATGGCGACCCGGGCTCCGGCGTCGATGAGCGCACAAGCAGCGCCACGTGCCGCGCCGCCATTGCCCACAATTAAAACAGTGGCTTTGGAGGGCCGTATGTGCCGGCTCAGAGGTACCAGCACGGCGGCGGCGTCGGTATTGGTTCCACGCCATTTTCCAGCCTTGCGCCAAACGGTATTGACGGCTCCGATCCGGCGCGCCAGGGGATCAACGGCGTCGAGGTAGCGAATCACCTTTTGCTTGTGCGGAATAGTCACGCTGAAACCGGAGATCGGTACTTTATCGGCCAGCACGAAGAAATCCCGGAGCTGGAGTGGCGAGACCAGAAACGGCAGATAGACGGCGTCGATGCGGCGCGCCTGGAAGCCGCGGTTGTGCACGGCGGGCGAAATGGAGTGGCGGATAGGGTCGGCGATCACGCCGTACACTTTGGCTGCCTTGGTAATCTTCTCGATGCGATAAAGATGCCGCAACAGGCGCGCGCTGACTTGTCCCGAGGCCGTGCCCTGCGTATTCAGCGGAGCGGCATAGGTGTACAGACCACCGAACGCGGGCGAGAGCACGCGCGTGGGGAACCCGAGCTCGCCCACGGCAAGAATCACGAGCGGCGTGCGTGGAAAAGCTTTGGCCAGCGCCAGCACGCGGGCGTTGTCGGAAGGCTTGCGCGCGGCGGTGACGATCTTGTACGCATCCGCCGGGAAGCGCGTCATGCGCTTCACCAGCGCGTCCAGAGGCGGCGTGGTCTCGAAATTGTGATACGAGATGATGATCTGCGCGCGCCCGCGAAAGGCGTTCAACTTCTCGGCGCAGGCTTCCGCGCTCTCGATCTCCAGATCGATGGCCTGCGCTCCAGCGTGCACTGCAAGGTCCAGAATGCGAACCTGCTCCTCGACGCTGCCATTGAATTTCCCATGGTTCTGATGGCGGCGGCAGGTGGCCAGAATTATGCAATCGCTGTGCTGTTTCAGAATTTCGCGGATTACTTTGATGCCGCTTTCGGGATTTTCCAGATAATCCAGGCGGAATTCAAAGAAGGTTTCGCCCGAATTGGCTTCGCGCCGTGCGTGTTCCAGCAATTTGGCGGGGTCCGCCAGCCCAAGGGCGATACAGATGCGGGGAAATGGCCGTTTGTGCGGCATGGCCGTTAGAAGGTACTTAGAATATCACGTGGGGCAGAGGCTATTATGCCGCTGTGCCAGCGGTGGCCTGGAGGCGCGCCTTCCATGCATCCAGAATGGCGGCGGTGGCCGTGGCGCCGAAGCGCGAGCAGCCCAGCTGGTAAACTTCCAGTGCCTTTTCGAGCGTGCGCACGCCGCCTGCCGCTTTGACACCGATGTGCTCGGGGGTGTGGGCGCGCATCAGCTTTAAATCCTCAATGGTGTAGCCAGTGGGCGCGAACGCGGTCGAGGTCTTGACGAAATCCACTTCGGCGCGTGCCGCGATGCGGCAGGCTACGATCTTCAGCTCGTCGGTGAGGTAGGCGTTCTCGAAAATCACTTTGAGCAGAGCACCCTGTTTATGGCATTCCTCGGCGGATTGCTGCAACTCCATCTCGACGTATTGAAACTGGCGCGAGAGCAGCTTCGAAATATTCAGCACCATGTCGACTTCTTTAGCGCCGCGCCGCAGCACATCGCGAATTTCGTAGAGCTTGACGGCTGTTGTCGATGAACCGTGGGGAAAGCCTGCGAGGCTGCCGATGGCTACGCCAGAGCCGCCCAGCATGCGCACCGCCTGATCCACATCACATGGGCGCACACTGACGCTCGCCACCTGATAGCGCTTGGCCAGTTCGCAGCCCGCAACTACGTACTCGTCGGTCAGCTCGGGCCGCACCAGCGAGTGGTCGATCATTTTGGCCAGCCCCTCGTAGGTGGTTAGCGGCGGCCGGGCTTCGGCGACGTTCGAATCCATAACGTTCCCCATTGCCTCAATTGCGTGCGCACATCTTTGGCTCCGGCAAACCAGTCCTCATGATGGAAGTGGCCGAAGTTGCCATTGCCTTTTTCTCTTTCATCCAGATCGCCCAGCGCGATGTTCAGGCCCATGGGGCGATCGCCCATTTCGACCGAATAGAATTTCCGCGGTTCCACCTCCAGGCACGGGTCGAAATTCACGGCCCACTCGATAATGTACCCCTTGCCGCCGGGCTTGGGTTTGGCCACCGCCTCCTGCGCACCGGTAAGAATCCAGCCCTGGTAGGTGTGCCAGGCTGTTGCGCTCGAGCGCGGCTCACCCTCGATCAGGCCGCCTGCGCCGATGCCGCCTTTGCGCGATTTGGTCAGGTTGCAGACCATTTGCCACGATGAGCCGTTGCCGGCGGCCTCGTGATTGCCGGGCCAGCGGTTGGTCGCGTTGATAAGCAGTTCCATCTCGTCGCCGAACCACGGGTAACCGCGGCGGCTCAGTTCATGGGCATGCGGATTTTCGTCAGGCAGCCAGCGGGACGTGTCGATGCCGTAGAGCACGTCATCGGTGACGTCGAATGCAAAGTAGAGGCGGCGGCCGTCATGCTTCACGTAGCCGTGCACCGCTAGATCTTTGGGATCGGTGGTGGGAGAAAATTGCGGTACCCAATCCGCTACGCCGGAGAACTCGGTGGCGTCAGCCCATTCGCCAGGGGAGATTTTGCCATCGAGCACCGGGGTACTGCCGCGGAAGGCGTCCAGTTTGCGTGGAAACTCGCCCGCCACAGCCGTGGCACAGAGGGTCAGCAACAGCGTCAAACGCGGGGACGCCGGGGCGCGCAAGATTGTCAAAAAGGTTTTGCCGGGGCGATGGCAGCTTGTCGTTGACGGAGGGCGCAGAGGAGATTACCGCTTCCGCGAGGCGGATGTGGACGAAGAAAGCCCCATTTGCTTGAGCTGCAGCCTGGCGTTAGCGGCGGCCTCGCTGCCTGAATATTTGCGGACCACCTCATGAAACTGGGTGGCGGCGGCGGAGCGTTTCCCCAACTTCATGAGAGTCTTTCCTTTCCAGTAGAGGGCATCCGGCGCCTTGCTATTGTTGGCGGGAAATCTCTCGAGGACCAGGTCGAACGCCTTGAGTGCGTTGTCGTAATCGCCTTGCGTGAAGTAAATGTTGCCGATCCAGAACTGCGCCGCCGGCGCCAATGTGCCGTCGGGGTAATACTTCACGTATTCATTGAACTCTTGCAGGGCGAGGTCGAACTTGCCTCCGAGCCGGTCGCGGTTTGCGTTTGTGTACAGCATGTCGCCAGAGGGCGGGGCGCCCGCAGCGGTGGGGCCCGGACCAGTGACTCCGGAACTGGGAGGCGGCGCGGCGGGCGTCTGCATAGTGCGCACCGCGTTGCTCAGATCCTTCATCTGCTGCTCGAGGTTTCCGAGGCGCGCGGTCACATCGGCCATGGAATTCTGCACCTGTTGGAACGCGGTGGCCATCTCGTCGATCTTCGTCCCCACGTTGGCTACCGGGCCCACGACCTCTTTACCCTGCTGGCGCATTTGCTCCTGGATGCCGCCCTGCAACCCAGCGACGGCATTGTTGGCTTTATTGGCGGCATCGACGGACTGCTGCACGGTCATGGTGAGCGCCGTCATCTTGGTATCGAACGCGCTCTGCAGCGTACGAACCTGGTCCTGCAACTGCGCGACATCGCGCTGCAGTTCGACGATCTCTTTGCTCGCTGCCGAACAAATGACCGGAAATACAAATAGTACGGCCAGAATCAGCCGGCGAAGTTTCATGCAGGCCTCCTAATATGAGGGTAGGACACCCGCCCGGCGCTGTCCATTGTGGAACAGCCGGGCGAGTGTCCTATTGGCGTCGTCGTTACTGCCCCGCCGAGAAGTGCGCACGGCGATTGCGTTGCCAGCACTCCTCATTCGACTCGGTGCAGACCGGCCGCTCCTTGCCATAGCTGATGGTCTTGAGCTTGTCGGCGGGAACGCCTAGTTGGACCAGGAAGTCCTTCGCCGCGGTGGCACGCCGGTCACCTAATCCGAGATTGTACTCGGCTGAACCGCGCTCGTCGCAGTGCCCTTCCACCGAGATGACGGCGCTGGGGAACTCCTGGAAGATGGACTTCAAGGCTTCGGCGCCCCTGGTGAGAGCTGCGCGCGCATCTTCGCGGATGTCGCTCTTGTCGTAATCAAAGTACGCATCCTGCAACGAGGAAACGCGCTCCGAGAGCGACGCCTTTGGCGGGGCGGGCGCCGGCGGCGGCGGCGCTGGGGCCGTGACCGTCACGGTAGCGGTTTTGTTCATAGTTCCACCAGAACCCGTGGCCCGCAACGAATAAGTAGTCGTTTCCGTCGGGAACACGCTCTTGGTGCCGTTGGCCTGTACCGTGCCGACGCCATGATCGATCGTGATCTCGGTGGCATTGCTCACCGACCATTTCAGCGTGGACGATTGCCCGCGCTCGATGGTCGACGGCTCCGCTGAAAATTCCGTGATGTCCGGCGCGGGTGCCGGCGGTGGGGGTGGTGCGGGCTGCACCGGCGGCGGTGGGGGTGGCGGTGGCGGTGCTTTTTTCTTGCAACCCGAACTGAACGCGACCAACGCGACCAGAACAATGGCGACCCAGATGACATTCCATTTCCGTTTCAACAGCATGATCTCTGCCTCCAGAATTGTTTGAACGAGCCGATCATTTTCCCCAGACAGGCGTCTGGTTCCTTCCCGACGTGGTCAGTTGGTGCACCTGGGTTCCATCCGCCAGCATGCTATAGATCTGGTGAGAGCCGCTGCGCGTCGACATAAATACCAGGTGCCGCCCATCGGGCGCCCAGCTCGGGTTTTCATTCCGGCCCTCGCTGTGGGTCAACTGATCGAACTGGCGTGTAGCCACGTCCATGAGAAAAAGATTGAAATTCCCGGTTGCGTACCCCCGCGTCCACGAGAATGCGATGTGCTGGCCGTCGGGGTTCCAGGACGGATTGGAAGCCTCACCCTGCCCGTTCGTGAGCCGCTCCACGCCGGTCCCATCGAAATTCATCCTGAAAATCTGCTGGGGTCCGGTGCGGCCGGAAACGAAAACAATATCGCTCCCGGTTTTTGGATTCACTTTGGGTTCCACCTCGATGGCGCGCGAGGAGGAGATCCGTTTTAAACTGCTCCCATCCAAATTTGCGACGTAGATCTGGGCGTATCCGCTGGCCGAGGAAGCGTACAGAATCTGCTTTCCATCCGGCGTGAAATCAGGCGTGGCGTTCAACGATGCCACCTGATTATAGAAGGACAGGCGCCGCCCCGTCTCCGTTGAGAGTATAAATATAGCAGGATTTCCGCGTGCAAAGCTAGTAAAAGCAATTTTTGAACCGTCGGGAGAGACGGCTGGCATGATAGAGATCGATTTAAATGAAGTGATCTGCTTTTGATTCGATCCGTCCGGGTCCATGGACCACACTTCCTTGTGGCCGGTACGGTCGGAGACGAAGTAGATCTTGGTTCCGAACAGTGAAGTGGCTCCCCAGTGTGCCAGGATATCGGCTGCGAACTCATGCGCCACTTTGCGGGCGCCGGCTTCATCCAGCGTTCCGAAATAGCGCTTCCCTACTACCTGCGCGTTGATGATGTTGGGCTGGCCCACGTCGAACAGCCAGCCGTAAAGGGCAATCTGGCCGTTTTGTTCGGCGGTGTAGCCCGCTGTCAAAAAGTTGGCCTGTACAGGAGGCGAAGACCAATCAGAGAGCGCCATGCCGCCGAGCGAAGCACCCGGCCGCGGCGGCTGGCGGAATTCTTCGGGGCGCTGCGGCACCTGCAGCGGATACATGCCTTTCGGCCGCATGTCGAACAGCCCCGAGTTTTGAAGATCGCTGAAGAGCGTTTCGTTGAATGCGCCCATGAAATTCTGTGCCGTGCCCGAGCCGCGAAGGTCCGGTACGGCGATCGCGGGCCTTTGCGAACCCACGATTTTGATGACGACCGATCCTTCCTGCGCCCATACAAAAGCTATGATGCCGAAAAGTACGGCGAACGTTAAGGTAAACCATGTCGTTTTCTTCATCGCTTTAGCTCAAACCAAAATTCGATCGAAACATCACTTCCGCTGTAGCCGACAGGCAGGGGCGGAAACGGCGAGGCATCGGCGATCGCCCGTTGCGCGGACAGATCGAGCGCCAGGTTGCCGCTAGTTTGTATGATCCGTACGCCGGCAGTCGAGCCATCACGCCGGATCGTGAAGGTCACGACGGCGGGCGGCGCCATGCGGATGCGCGGATCGACATCGCCGGTGCGCCAATGCTGGGCCACCTTCTGACGCAAAATATCCACGTAGTACCCATATCGGTCGCCGAAGGGCGATCCTTTACCGACGCCGATGCCGCCTGAACCCGGCTGCCCGATCTGGTTGGTGACCAGGCGCTGGCCCTGGCTGCTGTAGATCTGATTCGGCTGGTCGACCTGCTTCTCACGGTATTTATTGACACTGGCCGCGCGCGGGGACGGCTTCTTTGGCGTGCTGTGAGTGGGGATGGGAATAGCGTCCGGCTCAGGTTCCTTTACCACGGTCTTTTTGACGGGTTCAGGCTTGGGCTCGGGGGCTTCGGAGCGCGTGTCGTTAGCGACCGGGTTGATGTTCCCGCTGTTGGCGGGCATCGGTAACTGGTGCACGGTATTGATCAGCATGGCCGAGCCGCCACCCGCGTTGCGGTCACCCCAGAACTCGCGGCGCCCGCCGACCAGTGAAAATACGACCATGGCCGCGGCGAGCGAAATGTGCAGCGCGAGCGAGCCGGCCAGCGGTCTGCTGAGCGACTCCGGCTGGTCGAGGATGTCGACGTGAGGCGCCATCACCGCCCTCGTTTATCCGCAGAGTCCTCCGGCTGAGTCACGGCATTCACCTGAATTCCGGCGTCACCGAGCGCGCTCATCACCTGGGCAACCAGTTCCCATGTGGCGGCCTTGTCGGCCTTCAAATAGGCGGCCTGGCCGCGGTAGCGGCTCTTCACGACGGACCCCAGCTCATTGATATTGACCCGCTTCTCATTGAGGTAGATCTCGCCATCGCCCGTGAGCTTCACGATCGGCAGGTCTTTCACGCTCTCCTTCACCGACTTGGTTTTGGGAACGTCGACCTCGATACCGGAATCCATTACATGCGCGGTCATCATGAAGATGATGAGCAGCACGAGCACGACGTCGACGAAGGGAGTGACGTTGATTTCAGAAAGCGCGGAAGTTCCGTGGAACCGCCGCCGTCCCGATGCACCTCCGCTGTTGACGGTGATCGCCATTCGCTCACTCCCCGTAAGTGCGTTCCGTCAAATTGAGGAATTCGAGCGTGAAATCGTCCATGCGGGCGCCCATTTCCTTGATGACGTGGCCGAAGTAGTTGTAGGCGACGGCTGCGGGAATAGCCGCGAAAAGGCCCACGGCAGTGGCAATCAGCGCTTCGGAAATCCCGGGACCGACGGCGCGCAAACTCGAGCTCCCTTGCGCACCGAGCTGCTCAAAGGAGCGGATAATGCCAAGCACGGTGCCGAGCAGTCCGATGAAAGGGCTAACCGACGCCGTCGTGGCCAGCCAGCCCATGTTGCGTTCCAGTTTGGTCAGCTCCTCACTGGTGCCGAGCTGCAAAGTGCGCTCAAGAGCGACACTGTTGTTGACGGTGCCGCGAGACTTCACCTGGCGGGTCACTTCCTCGTAGCCGAAGTCGAACAGCGCGACCAGCGGAGCCGGACGAAACTGCTCGCTGGCCACCATCACCGCATCCAGGCCGTTGGCTTTCCGGAACGCGCGCAAGAATCTGGCATTGGCGCGCCGGGCGCCGCGAAAAGCGCCCCACTTGGCGAAGATGATGGTCCAGGAGAAGATCGAAAAGATCAATAAAACCACCAGTATTGCAAATGACAGCGGGGTGGCACGGCCGACCATCTCCCATAAGGTCACTTGCAGCAAGAGTCCGGGAATCGCTGGAACCAAACTGTCTCCTTAACTGCAAATGTAGCATAAGAAGCGCGCGGACTAGCCACAAATCGGCGCTCGAAAGAACATTTCGACACAGAAATGTTTGATGCGCGGCGGGAGCACGCCCGCGCGGCTCCGGGCGGACGATCAAAGTTCGTATAATCGGCTGCATGCTGCTGGAGCTGACGGTCGAGAACTACGCGGTCGTCGACCGGATGCGGGTGCGTTTTCACGCCGGGCTGAATCTGCTGACGGGGGAAACCGGCAGCGGAAAATCTATCGTGGTGGACGCGTTGGGGCTGCTGTTGGGCGGGCGGGCCTCGGCGGAAATGATCCGGTCGGGTGAAGAGCGGGCGCGCGTGGCGGGCATTTTTGAAGTGCGGGATAGCACAAAACTGCGCACGCTGCTTGAGCCGGCCGGCTTCGAGATCGAGGACGGCGAACTGCTGATCGAGCGCGAAGTGCTGGCCGGAGGAAAGTCACGTGCATTTGTGGCCAGCCGGCCGGTGACTGTGGCGCTGCTCAGGGATCTGGCGCCGCACCTTGCCGATATTCACGGACAGCACGACCAGCAGCTTCTGTTCTCCGCCGAGACGCAGCGCGAGATGCTGGATGCGTTCGCCGGCTCGCAGAAACTGCTGGCGGAAACCGGCGAAAGCTATCGCGCAATGCGGCAGGTGGAATCCGAGTTGGCCGAAATGGAGCACGGCGAGCAGGAGAAGCTCCGGTTACTAGATTTATGGCAATTTCAGCGGCGGGAGATCGAGAGCCTGCGGCTCGAGAGCGGGGAAGACACGGCGCTCGAGAACGAGCGCCGCGTGCTGCAGAACCTGGGCAGGATCCTCGAAACCGCAGGCGCGGCATACGCGGCGCTCTATGAATCGCCAGAATCGGCAACGGTTCTGGCAAAGCTGGCGGCCAAGAAGCTGGATGAGCTGGCGCGCATCGATCCAGCGCTCGGCGAGATTCGGGAAACGCTCAAACCGGCGGAAATCGCGTTAACCGAGGCCTCATACGCGCTGCGTGATTACCTGAGTTCGCTCGAGGCCAATCCCGCCCGTCTCGAAGAAATTGAATCGCGGCTGGCGGCCATCGATAAGGCCAAGCGCAAATACGGGGCGACGGTCGAAGAAGTGCTCGGTTATCTGGCGCAAGTCACGCGCGACATGGACTCGATTGAACACGCGGGCGAGCGGATGGAAGCGCTTCGCGCCGAGCGTGGAAAGTTAGGTTCACAATATGAGGCGCTGGCGGCGAGCCTCAGCGCGCGCCGCAAAGAAGCTGCCGGCAAACTCGGCAAGCGCGTGGAAGCGGAGTTGGCTTCGCTCGCAATGGAGCGGGCGGTTTTTCAGGTCGCAGTGCTGGCGGCGGATGCATCGGTCTCCGGCAAAGACACGGTCGAATTTCTGGTGTCGCCGAATCTGGGCGAAGAGCCGAAAGCCATCGAGAAAATCGCGTCCGGCGGCGAGATTTCACGCATCGCGCTGGCGCTGAAGACGTGCTTGGGGCCGCTAGCCCGCGGCAGTGGCTCGGTCCGCACGCTGGTGTTCGATGAAGTGGATGCCGGCATCGGCGGCGGCGTGGCGGAAGGGGTCGGACGGCGGCTCAAGAAACTGGCGGCGGCGAACCAGTTGCTCTGCGTGACGCATCTGGCGCAGATCGCCTGCTTCGCCGACCATCATTATGTGGTGGAAAAGCGCGAGCAGAAAGGGCGCACTGTGGTTGCCGTCGCGGAACTGGACGCAGAGGCGCGCACGCGCGAAATCGGGCGCATGTTATCGGGGCAGAAACTGACGAGCGAAGCGCTCAAGCACGCCGAACGGCTGATTGAGATGAGCTGCAAATAGGACAGGCATTCCTGCCTGTCGCTGCTGAAGCGCCCGGTCCTAAACGTTTTCCGGCACGACGAACGGCGGGCGGTATTTTCGCGTGATGTAGCTGTTGGCCTCGTCGTCGTTGACGAAGCGCTCGGTCTTCGGATCGAAGTGCAACTTGCGGCCGGTCCGGTAGCTGATATTCGCCATGTGGACCAGCGCGGCCGAGAGGTAGCCCTCCTCGATATCGCACGTCAGGTCTTTGTGGTTGCGGCTGCGCACGGCCTTCAGGAAGTTTTGGATGTGCGGCGTGGTGTCCCACTCGATGGGCTCTGTGTACTTCATCTGCTCGGCAATCTTGCGGTCCTCGCCGCGATAGATCTGGTAGCCCATGAGGTCGATGGACATCCAGCCTTCGCTGCCGTAGAACAGGTTGCCGATGAAGTTCGAGCCATCGTAAGCGATGCTGCTCTCACCGCCGGTAATCAGGCCGCGTACCTCGAACTGCAGTTCGCAGTCGTCGTACTTGAAAATGGCGAGTTGCGTGTTGGGCGTCTCCTGATCGTCGTTGTACACGAACTTTCCACCTTCGCAGGACACCGCTTCAGGCAGCGTGTGCTTATTTAGGCCCCAGCGGCAGATATCCATTTCGTGCACGCCCTGATTGCCGATGTCGCCATTGCCGGTGTCCCAGAACCAATGCCAGTTGTAATGGAAGCGATTGGGATTGAACGGGCGCATTTGTGCTGGACCGAGCCAGGTGTTGTAATCGACGCCGGCAGGCACTGGACCATCGGGTGAATGGCCGATCGATTTCCGCCGCTTGAAGCACAGCCCCTTGGCCATATACACCTTGCCGATGACGCCGTCGTGCAGCATTTGCATGGCTTTGATCTTGTGACCGGTAGTGCGGCTCTGCATGCCGACCTGCACCATGCGGTTGTACTTGCGCGCCGCCTCTACCATCTTGCGGCCTTCCCAGATTTCGTGGCTGGCGGGCTTTTCGACATAGACGTCTTTGCCCGCCTGGCAGGCCCAGATGGTGGCGAGCGCATGCCAGTGATTGCAGGTCGCGATGGAGACCGCGTCGATATCTTTGTCTTCGAGAAGCTTGCGGATGTCCTGATAAGTTTTCTGCGGCTTGTAACCGGTGAGTTTGTCGGTGAAGGCCACGGCACGCTCGATCTGTGCCTGGTCGATATCGCAAATGGCGGCGATGCGCGCTTCCGGCAGCTTGGCGTAGCTGGTGATGTGATCGCGGCCGCGGCTTCGAACGCCGATCACGGCGACGTTGATGCGATCGTTGGCGCCCCGCGTGGTCATGCCGGAGGCCATGGCAATGGCCGAGGATTGGATGAAAGTTCTGCGATTCATAGAAGGTTGTCCGAGTGTATTGGCATGAGTGCCGATTTAGTTCTCAATCCGCGGCGACCGAGCCCGCGCGCCCGCGGAAATCGTGGACGAATTCGAGGAAGCGCGCCGCGTAACGGTCGAGGTTCTCGATCGAGCCGCCGCCCAGCAGCGGTGAGCACATTTCGTAAGCGATGCTGCCGTGGAAGCCGCCCGTGCGCAGAGCGGCGAGGAACTTGCGGTAATCGATGAAGCCCTCGTCTATGGGCACGGCCTGGATGTAGGGCGTCAGCGGGGTGTAATTCACTACGGCCGAATCGTAATGATAGCGCGGGCGTTTCTGATAGGCCGCAATGGTCGTGTGCGGAGTGATGGGCGCCATCTTTCGGGCGGCGGCATCCAGATCTTCGCCGTGCAGCGCCGGGGCCCACGCGTCAAATAGTGCCCTACAGTTCGGCTCGCCAATGGCCTGGATCAGATCGTACTGGCTCTCATAACCCACCGCGATATCGTGATGGTTCTGCACGCCGATTGTCACGCCGAACTCGGCGGCGCGTTGGGCGCACTCTTTGAGCGCGGCTACCACCATGTTCCACTGCGCCGTGTAGCTCGCGGCGGGACTTTCGTAGGCTGTAAAAATGCGCACCAGGCTTCCGCCCAGATCGTGCGTGAGCCGTGCCAGATCGGTGATGTAGTGGACCTGGATTTCGCGCTGCGGCACCTCGCCGTGCTCCAGATCGCCGGTGAAATTGTTGTAGCCGGCGATGCACAGATCGCGCAGCTTGCGCTCTTCAAGATGCTGGCGCAGTTGCGCGCGCTCTTTCGGGCCGTAGTCGAGCAGCGAAAGATGCGGCCGCTTGGCCATCAGCATGACGCCCTCATAACCCAGGTCGGCGGCCTTGTCGATGAACGCGTCGAGTGAAAGATGAGCCTGTCCCCAGGAACCCGAATAACTGACCGAATGCAATAGCGCGGAAAAACTCACAATAACTCCCTAAGCCACTCTACTCTGTGCGGCGCGCTCGATCAACCTGGGGTCCGGCGTACGGAGGGTCGAGTCGGCGTCCGATTAGGGCGTTGCACCTCTACCATCGCGGCTCCTGGAGGCTGGTCGCGCGGATCGATCCCGCTCCACGCAATGTAGAATGATGTGCGCTATGCGCGCGCTCAACGTTCTTTTCGCCACGCTTTTGACCACGGTTATCCTGGCCCAACAGCCCAGCACATTCAAACTGAAGGCCAGCCCAAAAACCGTTGTCTGGGGATATTACTCCGCAAAGGCGCCGCCGGCATTGCGCGTGGTCTCCGGCGACACGGTCGAGATTGAAACGCTGATCACCAACAGCCCCGCGCGCCTGGAAGCGGCGGGTGTTGCGCCCGACCAGATCGAGCCGTCGCTGCGGGCCATTTACAAAGAAGTCACCGATAAGGGACCGGGCGGGCACATTCTGACCGGGCCGGTTTACATCGAAGGCGCCGAGCCTGGCGACACCCTCGAAGTGCGCATCCAGGCGATCCGGCTCGCCATTCCGTATGCATACAACGGTTTTCGGCCGGGTTCCGGTTTTCTGCCGGATGAATTTCCATACTCGCGGATCAAAATCGTTCCACTCGACCGGGAACGCATGGTGGCGCATTTTTCCGATCGGATCGAGATTCCGCTGCGGCCGTTCTTTGGGAGTATGGGCGTCGCGCCACCGGAGGCTTCGGGCCGCATCAGCAGCGCTCCGCCGTGGTTCCACGCGGGCAACCTGGATAACAAGGAATTCGTCGCCGGCACGACGCTCTACATCCCGGTCCACGCGCGTGGCGCGCTATTCGAGGTGGGCGACGGGCACGCAGTTCAGGGCAATGGCGAGGTGGATATCACGGCGCTCGAGACCTCGCTCAGCGGCGTGTTTCAGTTCATCGTACGTAAAGACATGCATCTTCGCTGGCCGCGGGGCGAAACGCCCACGCACTACATCACCATGGGCCTGCATGAGGATCTGCGTGAAGCTACGCGCCTGGCGGTGCTCGAGATGATCGACTTCCTGGTAACCGAAAAGCACCTGACACGCGATGACGCCTACATGCTGACCAGTTCTGCCGCGGATCTCGCGATCACGCAACTGGTGGACGGCAACAAGGGTGTGCATGCCATGATTCCGAAGTCCATCTTCCGGTAAGATTGCCCTATGCCCGAAGAACCCAGACTGCAGGTGACTTTGCAAGATGGCGTGAAGCGCATTACGTTCAATGCGCCCGAACGCCGCAACGCCGTAGACCGCGCCAGTTCGGAACGTCTGTTGGAAGTCGTGCAGGAAACCGCGCGCGATGAAAGCAAGGTGGTGATTCTGACCGGCGCCGCCGATGCCTTCTGCGCGGGTGCCGATCTAAGCACGTCCAAGCCGGGTGGCGGCGATGTCACCGATTTCCTGCGGCGCGTGGTGAATCCGACAATCCTCGGGCTGCGCGAAATGCCCAAACCCGTGATCGCGCGCGTGCACGGACATGCGGTGGGCGTGGGGTGCAACTATGCGCTGGCGGCCGATATCCGTATTGCCACGCCGGAAGCCAGGTTCGGCCAGGTATTCAGCAAAATCGGCCTGATCCCCGATGGCGGCAGCACTTACTTTCTGCCGCGCATGATCGGCTACCCCAAAGCTTTCGAGTGGATGATCACCGGCGCCATCATCGACGCGCACCAGGCCGCGGAGTGGGGGCTCGTCAACGCGGTTGTGCCGCTCAAGGAACTGGATGACGTAGTGGAAAAATGGGTCGCCATCCTGCGCTCCGGTCCGGGTCTGGCTTATGCCGGCATCAAGCGGGCGGTCACTTACGGCGAATCGCACACGCTCGCCGAGGCGCTCGATTTCGAGGCGGTCACGCAGCAGACCTGTTACGTGTCGGACGATTTCTGCGAGGGCGTCGCTGCCTTTCGCGAGAAACGCAAAGCCGCTTTTCGCGGGAAGTAGAGCCGGCGGTGCATCGCGGCCGGCGGCACTAGCCCGGCGTCCGGCGAATCTGAACGATTTCACGGTTTTTCCCGTACCATTCGTGTAATAATCGCGCCCGCACACAGTCATATTTGTGTATGGGAAGCATGCAGGCCGTAATGGATCAGTCGCCGCCACCGCCGGCTGCCGCCGGGCAACTCGCTGAACTGGAAAGACTTTTTCAGGCGCACCATGGCGCAGTGATGTGCGCCGCGTACCGCATCACCGGCAATACGACCGACGCCGAGGACGTGCTGCAAACGGTTTTCATGCGGCTGCTGTCGCGGCGCGTGGATTCCACGGCAATGGAAAACGTACCTGCGTATCTGCACCGGGCGGCGGTAAACGCGGCGCTCGATCTGGTGCGCGGTCGGCGCGAGGGCAAGCAAATTTCTATTGACGCGCCCGCCACGCGTTTGCCGGCCGCGGAAGACGCCGCGCCCGATCGCCAGCACGAAGCGCGCGAGATACGCGACCTGATCCGGCGCGCGATTGCGCATCTGCCGCCGCACATGGCTGAGATCTTCGCGCTGCATTATTTCGAAGGCTATTCGAATCCGGAGATCGCGAGCTTGCTGGATCTTTCGGCGGCCGGCATTGCAGTTACGTTGCACCGGGCGCGCACGCGCCTGCAGGAAGAAGTCCGCAGTTTCATGGGAGAACGATCATGAGTACCGAACGCAATCATCCCGATCAGATTCTGGATCAGGCCATCGCTGAAATCCGCGCGGAAGAACTGGAGGCGGCCGCGATCGAGCAAGCAGCCGCGCGCGTGTGGGCCAGCGTGTCCGGGGCCGTGAGCGCCGCGAGTGCGGGCACGACGTTGCGCACGTGCGCCGATTTTCGTTCGCTCATGCCGGCTTATCTCGCCAAACAGGCTCCGGACGCTCAAGTGTGGCTGCTCGAAGATCACGTTAACGGCTGCCCCGCTTGCCGCAACGCGCTGGATGCCATGCGCTCGGGCAGGGTGGTAGAACTCGCGCCGCGCGCCGGCCGTCCGAAGTTGGCGAGTCTTCAAGTGAAGTGGGCCATCGCGGCCGCGCTGGTAATAGGCATTGGAATCGGCGCCTGGCAAGAGCGCGATCACCTGTTACCCGCGCCTGGCGGCCCGCGCGGCGTGGTGCAAACTGTCAGCGGCGTGCTGTATCGCGTTTCGGATACGGGCAGCGCTCCCATTCAAGTTGGCGCGGAACTGGGAGAGCGCGAAGCGATTCTCACGGCGCGTGGCTCGGTCGCTACGGTTCGGCTGACCGACGGATCGCTGGTCGAGATGCGTGAGCGGTCTGAACTTTCGCTTTCGCGCAGGCACAGCGGGACAACAATCCGTCTGGAACGCGGCAGCGTGATCGTGCAAGCTGCCAAGCAGCGTAATGGCAGGCTGTATGTTGCGACCAACGATTGCCTAGTTTCGGTGAAGGGCACGGTGTTCGCCGTGGATCGTGGCACCAAGGGCTCTCGCGTTTCCGTGATTCAAGGCGAAGTGCAGGTGGAAAGGGCGAACCAGACCGAGCTCCTGCATCCCGGCCAGCAGGTTTCGACCGATGCCACCATGTCGCCGGTGCCGATCGCGGACGAGATCGCCTGGAGCCAGAATCTGGACCAGTACCTGGCGCTGTTGGGCGAATTCGCTGTGCTGCAGAAACAGTTGGAGCAGGTGCCTGGCCCCGAATTGCGCTACTCTTCTAAGCTGCTCGATCTCGTGCCGGACGGCGCCGTTTTGTATGTCGCGATTCCCAATATCGGCGGCATGCTGGGCGACGCGCAGCGCATTTTCGAGGAACGTCTCAACCAGAGCGCGGTTCTGCGCGACTGGTGGAACCAGCGGCAATCACAGGAGAAGCTGCAGAAGGTGCTGAATACTGTCCGCGGCTTCAGCGACTATCTAGGTAACGAGGTGGTCGTGACCATGACGGAAGGCGGGCCGGACGGGCTGCACCCGCCGGTGGCTATGGCAGAAGTTACGCGCTCCGGTTTTCGCGAATATTTGCAACAGCAGATTGCACAGATCTCTGGTGGGGCGGAGCTGACGGTGGTAGATGACCCTGCCAATCTGCCCGCTGCCGGCGATCCGCATGGAGCCGTCGTGCTGCTCATGAACAACGTCGTGGCGGTATCGCCCGGCCCCGCGAATCTACGTGCGGTGGGCGCGCTGATCCAGCAACCAGGATCGGGAGCATTTTCCAAAACGCCTTTCTACCAGCGCATCGCGGACTCATACCGCGCGGGCGCCGGCTGGCTAATTTGCGCCGACATGGAACAAATCCTGCCGTATTCCGTAGAACAGAACGGGCGGCGTAAAACGGAGCCGCGGGCGGCGCGTACAGAAAAATTGGCGAGTACGGAAAAATCAATGTTCAGCGAGCTCGGGATTTTCGACGTGCAGCATCTAGTTGTCGAGCGGAAAGAGACCGGCGGCAAGACAGAGAATCGCGCGATGGTGACGTTTACGCAACCCCGGCGCGGAATGGCTGCGTGGCTGGCGCCGCCGGCGCCCATGGGGGCTCTCGATTTCATTTCACCGGATGCCAGTTTCGTGACGGCGTTCGTGGTCAAGCAGCCGCGGGCCGCGCTCCAGGAGCTGTTCGGCGCGTTGCAAACGGTCGACCCCAACTTCGCAAACGGGCAGGCGAATTTTGAAGCGCAGGCCGGCATCAGCGTTTTGGACGATTTGGCCGGGCCGCTCGGCGGCGAAGTCGCATTCGCGATCGATGGACCCCTGCTGCCGGTGCCGGGATGGAAATTCGCTATTGAAGTTTATGACCCCGCGCGGCTGGAGCATGCCATCGAGACTCTGCTTGCCAAAGCCAACAGCGTGCATCAGGGCGCAAACCTGAATCTGACGCAAGCGTATGTGGGTGGCAGGACCTACTACTCGCTCCAGTCGCCGCCATCGCTCATCGGCGTCCACTATACGTTCGTCGATGGCTACCTGGTGGCCGCGGCGAGTCCGGCGCTGCTGGGGCAAGCCATCAGCCAGCGGTCAACCGGTTACAGCCTGACCCGATCGGCGGCATTCAAAGCGCTCCTCGGCCGCGACGGTTACAGCAATTTTTCAGCGATTCTCTATCAGAACTTCGCTGCCGTGGTCGGTCCGTTGGCCGGAAAGTTGCGCGCGACCGGCGCTTTGACTCCCGACCAGCAGAAGGCCATTGACACGCTCAAAGCCAACGCGGCGCCGACGTTGATCTATGCTTATGGGCAGCCGGACCGGATCGAGGTGGCTTCCACCGGCAGTTTCTTCGGCGTGAACCTGGACGCCCTCGCGGGAACCGGCGGCCCGTTCCAGATTCCAAACGTGCTCGAAAGAACGCTGCGTATGCGACCCATGCAATGACACCGGTTATCGAACTCGACAGTCTCGCGGTAGACCTGGGCGGAAGGCGCATCCTCGACGACTTGAGGTGCACGCTTTCCGCCCGCACCATTGGTTTGCTCGGGCCAAACGGGGCGGGCAAATCGACGCTCATCAACGTGCTGCTCGGTTTTCATCAACCCGCGGCGGGCACGGCGCGCATCTTCGGGCACGACGTCCGCCACGATATTCGCGCGATTCGCAATCTGACTGGCTACATGCCCGAGAACGACGCATTCATCGCTAAGATGAGCGCAGTTTCCTACGTGTGCCTGATGGCCGAGCTTTCGGGACTGCCGCGCGACGCGGCGCTCGAGCGGGCGCACGAAGCACTGTTCTACGTCGGCTTGGGTGAAGCGCGCTACCGCAAGGTGGGCACCTATTCGCTCGGAATGCGGCAACTGGCCAAGCTGGCGCAAGCTATCGCGCACGGACCGAAGCTGCTGATCCTCGATGAGCCGACCAACGGCCTCGATCCTCCGGCGCGCCAGCGGATGATCCGGCTGATCCGCGAAATGCGCGAATCGGGCGAAATGAATATTATTCTGTGCTCGCACCTGCTGCGCGATGTCGAAGAGACCTGCGAAGAGGTCCTGATTCTCAAACAGGGCCGCATCGTGCATTACGCGAACCTGGAAGAGGAGCGACGCGCCAATCGCAAGTTCATCGAAATGGAAACCGTGGGGGCGAACGGCACGTTTGCCGGGGACATCGAGAAGCTGGGTTGCGCTTGCGCCATCACTGCAAGTAACCGCATCAAACTGATTCTTTCGGAAGGTGTTGCCATTCGCGATTTATATCAAGTCGCGAAAGATCGCAACGTGCAGATCCGGCGGCTCAGTTACCGGCGCGACAGCTTGGAAGACATTTTCCTGAAGGCCATGGAGAGCGATTTGGCGCCGGCATACGGCGCGAATGGAGCCGCGAATGGCCGTCTATAAGCGCAGCTACCGCGGCTATGCCGGGCCGGTGACGAGCGAGTGGTCGCGCTTTGCCATCATTCCCCGCTATGCTTACCGCGGTCTGTTTCGTTCGAAGATCATGACAGCGTTCTTCGTGATCTGCTTCATTCCGCCGCTGGTATTTCTGTTCCTGATCTATCTCGCCAACAATTTCGGCTCGTTTACGAAAGTGTTTGGCGTAACGGGCGCAACTTCTCCGCTCGCGGTCAACGGGGAATTCTTCGCCACTTTCCTGGGCATTCAGGCCGGATTGTCTTTTATTTTGACTGCCTTCGTGGGACCGGGGCTGATCTCGGGCGATCTGGCCAACCGTGCTCTCCCGCTCTATCTCTCGCGGCCATTCTCACGGGCGGAGTACGTGATCGGCAAGATGTCGGTGCTGCTCATGCTGCTCTCGCTCATCACCTGGGTTCCGGGGCTGATTCTGTTCGGTGTGCAAGGCGTGATGGCGGGACGGGTATGGCTGAGCCACAACCTCTGGATCGCCTGGGCCTTGTTCGCTGGTTCATGGATCTGGATTCTAGTCATTTCTCTGCTGGCGCTGGCGCTTTCGGCGTGGGTGAAGTGGAAGATCGCCGCAGGTGCGCTGCTGCTGGCGGTATTTTTCGTCGCCGCCGGTTTTGGCGAGGCGATCAATGCCGTGCTCGAGGTGCACTGGGGCAGACTCATCAATCTGACCTATCTGTTCGCGACGGTCTGGAACCGGCTGTTTCGGTCGCGCGAGACGTTTGAAATTTCCGAGGCGTCGGCCTGGCTCATGCTGGGGCTAATCTGCGCGGGTTGCCTGGCGTTGCTCAACCGCAAGCTGCGTGCGTTCGAGGTGGTGAAATGAGCGGGCCCGAGCGCGAAATCGTTTTTGAAAACGTCTCGAAGTTTTACGGCGAGGTGCTCGGTGTCAACCGAGTTAACCTCACGATCCCGCCCGGCATCACCAGCCTTGTGGGGCCGAACGGCTCGGGCAAGACGACGCTCATGAATCTGATGACGGGCCTGCTGCGGCCGACGCAGGGCCGTATCCACGTTTTGGGAGTACCGCCCGATCAGCCGGAGCGCCTGTTCCGCTTCGTCGGCTACTGCACGCAGTTCGATTCTTTCCCGCGCGGGATGACGGGCTATCAGTTCGTCTACTCGTACTTGCGCCTGCACGGCAAGACCGCCGAGGAAGCCGCCGACCTGACGGCGGATGCGCTCGAACGCGTGCGACTCACCGACGCCGCGCATCGCAAGATCGCCGGGTATAGCAAAGGCATGCGGCAGCGCATCAAGCTGGCGCAAGCCATCTCGCACTGGCCCAAAGCGCTGGTGCTGGATGAGCCTTTGAACGGGCTCGATCCGCTGGTGCGCGCCGAGACCATTGCGCTTTTCCGCTCGCTCGCCCAGGAAGGGCAATACGTGATCATCTCGAGCCACATCCTGCATGAAGTGGACGCCATCTCAGATCGGGTGATTCTACTCAGCGGCGGTTATGTGGTCGCAGAAGGGCAGATTCACGGCGTGCGGACCGAAGTGGAAGAACATCCCATGCAGATCCTCATCCGTTGTGGGCAGCCTGCGACGCTGGCATCGCGGATCTTCGAGCTGGATACGGTGGTCGAGGCGCGCGTGCACAAAGACGGCAAAGGGCTGCTGGTGCGGACGCGCGATCCGGAGCGTTTCTACCTTCTGCTGAACCGGCTGGTGGTGGATGGCGTGGATCTTGAATCCATTGCGCCGGCGGATGACGATGTGCACTCGGTCTACGAGTATTTGATCGGGCCGGACGGAGGCGCCATATGAACCGGGGTGACTGGGTGTTGTGGCGCGAACAGGTGAGCGCCATCCTGCACTTGGAGATCAAGAAGAATCTTCTGGCGCGCCGCGGGCTGTGGATTTATCTGCTGGCGGCCGCCCCCGCGGTGTTGCTGTGGGCGCATGCATTCCTGAATATGCGCCACGGCCGCAGATGCGATCTGGGGCGCGACAGCCTTATTTTTGCCGCGGTCTTCCAGTTCTTCTACCTGCGTTTAGCGATCTTCTTCGGCTGCGTGGGCGTGTTTATGAACCTGTTCCGCGGCGAGATGATCGAAAAGAGCCTGCACTATTACTTGCTGGCGCCAGTGCGACGCGAGGTGCTGCTGGCGGGGAAATACCTTGCCGGCGTGGTGACGACATCGGTCATCTTCTGCACCGCAACCGCGCTTTCGCTGGCCGCGATCCTGGTGCACGCTCCGCGTCAGGTGGCGGAGCAGTATCTTTTCGCGGGTGGCGGCGTGGGCCACGTGCTCGCTTACATCGGGACGGCGGCTCTTGCCTGCGTGGGTTATGGCGGGGTGTTTCTGGTGATGGGTTTTCTGTTCCGCAACCCGGTGATTCCGGCGGCGCTGGTGCTCTTGTGGGAATCGATGAACCCCTTCCTACCCGCAATGCTGAAAAAGATCAGCGTGATCTTTTATCTGCAATCGCTGTGCCCCCTCCCAGTTCCGGCGCAGGGCGACTTTGCTTTTCTGGCGGTGCTGGCAGAACCGACGCCCGCGTATCTTGCCGTTCCCGGCCTGCTGTTATTGACGGCGGCTGGATTGTTTGTTGCGGCGCGTCAGGCGCGGAAGCTCGAAATCAATTACGGAGCGGAGTAGAATGTCTGCCAGCCTACACCTTCGGCAGCCCGTACGGCGCGCGGTACTCTTTCGTCAGGTACGCGTTGGCTTCCTTGTCGTCCCCGAACGTCTCAGTCCTCGGATCGAAGCGCACGTCCCGTTTGAGGCGTGTGGCGATGTTGCCCAGGTGGCAGATGGTGGTGCTCAGGCGGCCTAGTTCGACGTCCGCGTTTGGCCGCTTGCGGCTTTTGATGCACTCCAGGAAATTGCCTTCGTGCGAGCCGCCCGATGGCTTCGCGTTTTCAACGGCCTTGCCTTTATTGTCGTAAACCGTCCAGCCCTGGTCGTCGTCAGCCACGAGCGTGGCATCGGTGCCGTAGAAAGCGGTGGCGCCCTCGGTCCCCTCGATGGGATGGTGTCGTGCGAAGCTACGCAATTCCCACACCAGACCGAAGTCGCCGTAATCGTAGGTGAGCACCTGCGTGTCCGGAACTTCCTTGGCATCCTTGAGCCAGTAAATACCGGAGCTGCCGGAAACGTGGCGCGGAAGACAATTCTCGAGCCCGCGCATGCTCTCAATGGCCCACATGGCGACGTCCAGCATGTGCACGCCTTGGTTGCCGAGCTCGGTGTTGCCGTAATCCCAGAAGAAGCGCCAGTTGTAATGGAAACGGTTAGGATTGAACGGGCGCGCGGGAGCAGGGCCCAACCAGACGTCGTAATCTACGCCCGCGGGCGCCGTGACGTCCGGCGGATTGCCGATCGTGGGGCGCAACTGGCACATCCAGGCTTTGATCAGGCAGATCTTGCCAAGCTTGCCCGAGGCCACATACTCGACCGCGCTCCTGAAGTGCTCCATGCTGCGTCGCTGCGTGCCCACTTGCACCACGCGGTTGTATTTGCGGGCGGCATCGCGCATCACGTGACCTTCGTGGATGGTCTGTGAGAGCGGCTTTTCGATGTAGACGTCCTTGCCTGCCTGGCAAGCCTGGATGGCGATGTTGGCATGCCAGTGATCGGGCGTGGCGACGATCACCGCGTCGATCGACTTATCATCCAGTAGGCGGCGGAAATCTTTGACGAATTCGGGACGCTTACCCTGCGCCTCTTCGAGCTGCGCGCCGGTTTTGGCGAGGATGGCGTCGTCGAGATCGCAAAAAGCTTTGATCTCCGCGCCCTGTTTGATGGCCGCCAGCGCGTCGTGCTTTCCCTGATTGCGGCCGCCGATCAGGCCCAGAACAATCTTTTCGTTGGCGCCAAGCGCGCGCGGATTCAGATTCAGGAAGCCCGCCGCGAAGGCGGCAGTGCCGGTCTCAAGGAACGTCCTGCGGTTCTGGCTCATATCACTCCTTATAGCGCAACGCGTACACCTGCGCGAGGCCGTCATCGCCGCGCTCGCCGAGCACCAGGAGGACCAAATCGCGTTTTGCATCGTACACCATGGCGCGGTTCTCGCCGGCTTTTGGCTGCGGCGAATCAAATGGAATCGAAACGCGGCGCCAGGTGTTTTCTTCGGGCTTCCAAAGCCAGAAACCGTCGCCGTAGGTGAGAAAAGCTTCCTGCCGCGGCAGATAGACGGCCTCGCGGGAGCATACGGGTGTGCCGGCGCCGGCTTTAGGCTGCATGTTCCGCCACTGGCGCGAGGCGAAGTTAAAAGTCCAGAGCTCGTCGCGCTTGAGGCCGCCGCCATGCAGGATGAGCTGGTCACGTTTCGTGTCATACGCCAGGCTGGTCAGTTCGTAGAGATTCTGCGGCGATGGTTGGCTCTCGCTATTGAGCCGCTCCCAGCGGTTTTCGGACGCGTGGTAGAGATAGATCGCCGTATCCTGATGCGGACTCGCGGCGCTCCACGGCCACTGATAGCCGGCATCGTTCAACCGCGCAGGCCAGTCCACGTTAATGCCCACGACGCCGTGCGGCGTAGACACAACGGTATCCACACCCAACGGAGCCGGGCCGGCGAGCTTCCATATTGAGGTTTTCGGGTCGAACATCCAGGTGAGGAACCGGACACGTGAAGACGGCGGCCGAACCAGCGCATCGGGCGCCGTGCCCGTCTTGGGCGTCTGGCCGCACAACGCGGGCTCATAGCCAGTGGTGAGCCGCAGCCGGCGCACGACAATCATCTGGCGGCTGACTGGATCGTAGGCATAAATGCGGCGGCCATGCTCCATCCAGGGGCGGCCGCCGAAGGTGACACCGGCCTCGCGCACGCCGTGGTTCCAGAGGCGCTCGGGATATTCTGGAGCGGCGTCGCTCGATCGCCAGGTGTGAGCCGCGACATCGTAAATATCCACATCGCTGCCGCCGTAGCCGCAATGGCCGCCGCCCCAATAGAGAATCTGCTCGCGATCGGTATCGAAAGTTGCGCCGCCCCAAGTGCGCGTAGGCGCTGCGCGGCCCGGATTCGCCAGCAGAACCCACCGGTTTTCGGGAAGGTGATCGAGCCGCGGCTGCCCTGGGGGAGGAGCCGTTTGGTCATCCCGTTTTGAGATGGCGTGCTGCGGCGCCATGGGATACGCTATCGCGACGCCGGTCTGCGGTCCGATGCGGTACTCATACGTCGTGCGCACCGGAAACAGGATGTTGCAGGTCATGCGATCGTCGGGCTTCCGGCTGCTGGTGGCAAGCACGAGCAGGCGCTTTTCGACCGCGATGTCGGCGGTGAGATAGAAGCCAGCCGGCACTTCATTTCCCATCGGATGCCAGGAATCGTCGCGTGGGTCATAAGCCCACATGTCAGTAAGGTCCCGGCGATTGTAACCACCACCGATGATCACCCAACCGGTCACCGGGTCGTAAACCGTAAAATGTCCAGCGCGCGCTTCCGGTCCGGCGGACGCTTTCGATGCGCGCCACGTGCGCGTTTTCAAATCGAAGCGCCAAGTGTCCGCCAAGTAATGGCTCTGGCCATCACCGCCGAAAACGACGAGTACGTTGTTGTGATTGTCCGTCACGATGCGCGTATTCATACGCGGCGGCGGTTGCTGACCGCGCGGCAATTCGCGCCAGTCGTTAGCCTGGGGGCTGTAGATCCACGTTCCGGTGTAACCGACGACGGTTCCGTTCGGCCCGGGCTCGGCCACGTGGCCGCCGCCGAACAGCACGATCTCGTTATGCAGCGGGTCATAGGCGAGCGAACCGCCGAGTGCCGGGGGCGGCGAGTGCGGAGGTGCGAGATCGGTCCAGCGGCACGCCGCCGGGTCGTACACGGCAGTCAATCCGCCGGTAAAGTACACGAGCCCACGCATCGAAGGCGCGTAGACCACCTGATCGAAAACCAGGTTGAGGTCCGGCCGTGGCGCGGCTTCTTTGTCGTTGGTGGCGCCACGGAGCACGGTGCGCTCGCTGCCGCTGGTAATGCCGGAGTAAGTGCGCGGCACGTATGCTAGCGGCAGCCGCTTGCTCCACAGCTTCGCCCATTCAAAAGGGAAATGGCTGCGCCAGCGGCCGTTGGCGGGATCGAAACTCACCATATCGTACTCGGGAATCTGCATGAGCGGCTGCTCCTGGAGAAGCTCCGGGTCGTCGTTCATGTATCCCCACAGAAAAAATGCGTGCGACTCCGGAACGTAGCGAATGGCGCTGCCCGGGCGCGCACCGGCTGAGTCTTTGCGGATTTCCACCCAGCGGTTTAGCGGCAGTTCTTCGGCGGCGCTCGCGGCCGCGACAAGCAGAAACGTGGCAACGCACGAATGGGCACGCATCGAGGACCAGATTATCAGAGGCTACGGATTGGTTGGAGGGCAGTGGAGAATCACGGCGTCATTTGTGATGTGCGCGGTTGCGCCGGTGCGCACAGGGTATTGGCGCTCGCGCCACGGTTCGGCGATACGTTCCACGTGCGACCGCGCCACCGAGCCTTCGTGCCACAGATGGGTGACCTCGAGGACCGGCGACCTGTGCTCTTCGGGGGAAATCGTGGCTAGGCGCAGGCTGTCGAGCGCCACTCCGTGCAGACGGTAGCGCACATAAACGCGCTGCGAGCCGCCGGGCAACCCGCGCACTTCACGGAAAACTTCGGGCCAGCGCAGCGTGCGATCGATTGAGACGCCGTCCTTCCACTTCAGGTCCTGATCGTAGTGCCAGAGCTCCGTGTACGGACCGCTGGGTGTGAGGGCCCATGCCAGCGAAGCCGTTCGTTTGTCAGCCCGCACATCCGTTTCGTATGACGTTCTGCGAACCTCGGCCGTTAATTTGTCCGGAGCCTCGCCGCGGCGAATGTCGAGAAAGCGGCCACCCGCATCGAAACCGCTGAGGACCCTGCCGCCGGGCGCTGCCAGTTCGACGACGATCTCGGCGGGCTCATTGTCTCGGGGCGCGAGAAATCCCTGCCCCTGCTCGGCGACGTAGTGCGCATTCACCACGCGGGCAAACTGCTCGATGCGCTTTAGTTCAATTGGAAGGGACCACCGCCGTTGAGCCGGTCCGGCGCGGTAGGCCAGTTCGTTGGTACCCGCTGCCAGCGCAGGCAGCGTGCGCGGATTTATTTCGAAACGAGTGACGAGCGTGAGTTGCTTCAGTGGCGTGCCGCTCGCTGGTGTCTTGATCTTGACGAGATACTCATATAGGCCGCTCACCGCCGTCAGCGCTCCGTGCGCTGAGCGCGCCTCGACGTGCGGCGTCGCCTCCCAGTGCCCTTGGAATGGTCCCGCCCTGCGCGCGCCTTCAGCCCAGCTCTTCCCGCCGTCTGTCGAGGTCTCGATTTGCACGGCTTCCGTCTTCGAGCCGAGATCCAGCTCGAGTGAAAACCTGGCATCGATGACGACGTACGGGCTCACCACCTGAAAAACGGCTTCGCCCGGAGCGCTGGAGTAGTAAGCGCGCGGATCGGAAAGGGAAGGCGTGTATTCGATGCGGCCTGTCGACCAGAGACGATCGTCCTTTTGGCTTTTGGGGCCATCCGCCGTGCGGATGTGATACTGCGCCACCTCCTGCGGAAACTCCTCCCATCCTTTTTCCGTTCGCTTGTACGGCAGGTAAAACAAACCTGGTTCCTCCGGGCGGAAGTAGCGAATCAGCCGCTCACCGGACCGCAGCGTGAACTCCATACTGTGCCCGGGCGAAAAGCGGGTGAACGGGAACAGCCGGTTGTCCGCGGTCGTGGTGAAGAGCTCCGCAAGGCCGTCGATGGCGGCTTCGCGTACGTCGGCGGGGTACCAGGGATCGTCGACGAGCTTGGCGTTGACATCGCGCGGGGCCTTCAGCTTGCAGAGCATGATCTGCCCGTCTTGCTCGATCTGGTGCACCGAAGCCACAAGCGACCGGCGCGGATCGCCGGCGCCAACTGAGTTGTAGCCCATCATGTCGGAATCAAAGTAATGGTACGCGCCTTCGTAAAAAACTTCAGCCACCGTGTGGCCGGTGAGAAACCACACGCGCGCATCTTCGAAGCCACCCGCCTTGTACACGGCTTCGAGCAGCGGCGCGATGTGATAGCACAATCCGAAGCCGTAGCTGTTGAGCAGCTTCACCGGGTCCAGCACTTCGCCGGCGGGCTCTTCGTACGCCCAACCTGCGATGTGGTACCAGAAGCCTGGTTTCACGAAGCGCCCGTCCGTCAGGAAGAAGCGCCAGATGGCTTCGGCCTTTTCGCGCCGGGTGACGGCGTGCGCATGGTCATAAATACCGCGCGCCAGAGTATTGAGATCGGAGCTATCCACCTGGCCCTTAACAAGGACGCGCGGAGAATAGACCTGGGCGTGCGCGGCCGTGGCCAGCAGCCATCCCAGCACCAATACGAGGCCGATTTGTTTCATCGTGCTCTGATCAATACTGGCAGATTTCGCGGCAGAAAGCGGCACTCACTCTTTGTGCGCCAGGCCTTCCACCAGCTCGATGCGCACGCGGTCGGGCCCCTCGATGAACGCGTACTTTACCTTGCCATGGAAAGCCGTTTCGATTTCCTGTGTCACCTTCACGGTGTCTTTTCGCATCTTCTCCAGGGCACCATGGAGATTGTCGAAGCTGAAGCCGATGTGATCGACCACGCGGCCTGCGGTCGAGTCGAATGCCGTTCGGTCCTTCCAAGCGCCTGGATAGGCACGGGACGCAAACTGCATCGGAAAAATAATGATGTTGATATTGTCCGACATCAGCGACATGCCGGGACCCACCTGATAGCCTTTGTAAAAGCTGGGCTCGCGCGAGGGCGGCTCCTGGCCGCGCCGGGTAGCGCCAAAGTATTTCATGTACCATTCGCCGGCCGCCACCGGATCGGCGCTGAGCAGGTGCAGGTGGCCGAGATGGTGATGGGGCGCCGTATTTAACTCGATGAGCGCGTGATCCGGACCATCCACGTAGGCGTAAAAGAAGCCGGGAAAGCCGGCGAGATCGCTGATGTCGGTGATGGGTGTCTCGAACTTCGTTCCCGCGTCGACCTGCTTCTGATAAGCGGCTTTCATGTCCTTGGCGCCCCAACCGAAGTGCCAGATGCCGGAAGTGATCGTCGATGGTGGCGGGGCCGCGACTTTATTGAAGAGAATCCATGCTTTCTGCGCCCACACGCCGTCCCACTCGCCAGCGAATTTAGCTTTCTCACAATCGAATTTGGACGTGTAGAAATCGATCGCGGCAGCGGGTTCGGTCGTGTTCAGGTGGATGTGATGAAAATGCGCCGGAGGCATTTGGGCCAAGCCGGCGATAGGCAGCATTAGATATGCGAGCGAAAGTGTCGTGATATTCGGCATGAAAGTCGCAGCAGGTGCGCGATGGACGTATGTTATCAGGTTCACCGCGGGCCGCTACGTGGGGGATTTCACGGTGTGGGATTTCATTTTCAGGGCAGTCCCAGTAACCGCGTCGGATTGACCTTGGCCATGCGCTCGATCTCGCTCACGGTGAAACCCTGGCTGCGCAGTGCGGCGAAGAAGGCCTCGAGACCGTCGGGATGTAACGGATTGCCGGCTTGGCCGAGGTCGCTGGACAAGATGCAGTGCTCCGGACCAACGGTGCGGATAGCGCGTGCATATTCCGGGAGCTCGAAGGCTTTAGTAGCGCCGATGAGAGCGTTGTATACAAACTCGATATACGCGCCGAGCCCGGCACCTTCGCGCATTTGCGCGACAGTCATGCCGACCGGTGGCAGCATGCCGTGGGTCACGACGATGCTCGTGATGCCCGCGCGGCGCGCCTCACGAATCAGGATGAGGTCCTCGGTCGGCGAAGAATGACCCGTCGCCAGCGTCAGTTTGTTCTTGGCAATCAACGCCAGCACTTCGCGCACTTCGGGTAGTAGGGTACCGTTCTTCGACACGGGCACGAACGGCCGCGACTCTTTCGAGTAACGCACCTGATTTTCCGCGTCGAAGGTAGGCATCCAGACGACGCGCCCCCAGCCGCCCTTCACGCGCGTCATCCGCTCCACAGCCGCGGGATTGACGCCGCCCACCGTCCGGTTGAGCGCGATGCCGCCGAAAAGCTCGATACCGGGCACGACTTTGCGCACCAGAAAAGCCAGCGATGCAGTCGGTTCGTAGTGGTTCTTTAGGACCAGCGCGCGGATGCCGCGATCCCGGGCCAATTTCGCCAGATCGATGGCGTCGATGGAGCGCGGCATGCTGTCCGGATCGCAATGCGCATGGATATCCACAACGCCCTTGAGTGTTTGAGACGACAGCTGGCCACACGCCACCGCCAGCACAATCAGGAGTTTTCGCATGTGCTCATAGTAGAACGGTCCGGCCGCACAGGTAGAATGAGATTTGCCGCCTTATCGCCCCCTGGTTTCGAATCCGCACCTGCTCACCATGCTGGGCAATTTCTGGCCGCGCGAGTTGGATATGCGGCCGTACCCCGTGGAATCGCGGCTCTATCGCACGGACACCGAAGTGCAGGTACTGGTCCGGACCCAGCGTCCATTGGGCGCACCGCGCGGTGAACTGATTCTTGTGCACGGTCTCGAAGGCTCGGACGAGTCCGGCTACATGCGCACCATGGCTAAGGCCGGCCTGGACGCGGGCTATGTCGTCAACCGGTTCAACAATCGCACGTGCGGTGGAACCGCCCACCTCTCTAACACGTTGTACCACTCCGGTCTTACGGTTGACCTGCGCATGGTACTGGAGCGGTTCCGCGAGGAAGGCCGCCCACCGGCGCATATGGTGGGATATTCGCTCGGGGGAAATCTCGTGCTGAAGCTGGCCGGTGAGCTGGGCGGCGATACGCCATCGCTCATCGCGAGCGTCTGCGCCATTTCCGCGCCCATCGATCTGGCGGCATGTGTCCGGCGGCTGGCACAGCCCGTCAACTGGATCTACGAGCGGCGTTTCTTGAAGCGGATGCGGCAACGCGTGGCCGCCACCGGCCGGTTCACCTTCGAGCAAATTCAGCACGCCCGTTCACTATACGAATTTGACGACCGTATTACAGGCCCTTCGTTCGGATTTCGCGGCGCTGATCACTACTACGAAACGCAATCCTCGCGTCAGTTTCTGGAAAGCATCCGCGTCCCCGCGCTCCTCATCCAGGCTCGCGATGACATGTTCATTCCGTTCAAAATCTACGAACATCCGTCCGTGCACTCCAACCCCCAAGTGCGCTTGCTGGTCACCGAGCATGGCGGACACTGCAGTTTTCTATCGCGAACGCGCCCGCGGTTCTGGATCGATCAGGCTGTCCTGGAGTGGATCGAAAGCAACGGCGTCTCGCGCGAAACGGAAACTAGCGACCCGCGCTCAAGTACAGTTTGAGGTAGACCACGGGCAGCGCAAACAGCGTGCTGTCCACGCGGTCGAGCAGCCCGCCATGCCCGGGCAGCAGCGTGCTGCTGTCCTTCAAACTCGCCCCGCGTTTCAATGCGGATTCCGCCAGGTCGCCGGCCTGCCCCGCGATATTCACCACCGCCGAGAGCAGCCCTGCTTCGACGGGCGACACGATGGGCAGCACACGCGGCAAATAGAGAATGCCGAAAATGACGGAGCCCGCGAGCGAGGCTGCGGCGCCTTCCCACGTCTTGTTCGGGCTAATGTGCGGCGCGAGCTTGTGGCGTCCGAAGCTCTTGCCGGCATAGTAGGCGCAAGCATCGCCCAGCCAGTTCAATATGAGCGCGTATGCCAGCCAATGCGGACTCTCGGCGTGCAGCAGGATCGCGAATTTCCACGAGCCGAAGATGTAAATGATCCCGAACAATAGAAAAGCGGATTGCGGCAGCGCTTTGGAAAGATCGCGTAGGCGCAGAACGAGAGACAGCGCGATGAAAGCCAGTAGCGTGAAAATCAGGTACGCGTCCTGCGGCTTCATCGTCAGCACCAGCAGGCCGGCGCCGTAACCTAGCGGGCCCGGCTTGTCGATCCCATACGCCGCTGCGATTCCCGCGTATTCCGAATAGCAGATAATCGCCACCAACGCCGTCACGCCGCAAAACAGCCAGAAGGGGCCGAGGAAAACCACGTAAAGGATGAAAGGGATCAGGAGACCGGCGGTCAGCAGACGCTTCATCGCGAGGAAACGATCGCTTCGATCAATTGTTCCTCTCGTTTGGCGCGCGTACCGTTCCAGCCATGGCTCAGGCCGCCATAGCGGCGATCGCGCTTTTGATAGTCGAGGATGGCCTTCAGCAGTTCCGCGCGGTTGAAATCCGGCCAGAGAGTCTCGGTGACGTACAACTCCGAGTAAGCGATCTGCCACAAGAGGAAATTGCTGATGCGCATCTCGCCCGACGTGCGGATCAACAGATCGGGGTCGGGAGAACTCGCGGTAGAGAGGCTGGATGCGAACAACTCTTCATCCACGCGCAGGGAGTCGAGGCGGCCTTCGCTGCGAGCGGTCTCAATGATGCTGTTGATGGCGTCCAGAATTTCGGCGCGGCCGCTGTAGTTGATGGCCAGATTCACCCGCAGACCACTGTTGCGGGAAGTGGCCTCGACTACGGCTTCCAGTTCGCGGCGCACCGCATCCGGAAGCGCTTCCAGCCTGCCGATGGCCTGCAACCGGATGTTGTTCTGTTGCAGTTCCGGCAATTCCTTCTTCAAGTAAAAGCGCAGCAGGCGCCACAAGGTTTCGACTTCGGCGCGCGGGCGCTTCCAGTTCTCGACCGAGAAAGCGTAGAGCGTCAGGACCCCGATTCCCATGCGCGCGCAGGTCTCGACCGTACTGCGTACCGGTCCCACGCCCGCGCTGTGCCCGGCGACGCGTGGCAGGCTGCGGCGTTTGGCCCAGCGGCCGTTGCCGTCCATTATGATGGCGATGTGCGCTGGCAATCGAGCGGGATCGATGGCATTCGCCAGCTCCAGATCCGGATCACCGGGCCGGAGCGCTTCCAGCAAGTCTTTCATGAAGTAAACCCATATGGTACACCGCGCTTCCGAATGGCTGCCACTCCTGAGCGTGAGCTTTCGCAGTGTTCCATAACAATCTTAAAGTATTCTGACATACTAAGGACTTTGTCTCATCAAAACGAATGACTTTTTCGCAGCCGGTTCTCGTCCGCGTGGCATATTACGTTGCATTCGGCTCGGCCGTCTCGATCCTGTTCTCCATTGCGGTGTCGCAGATCCTGCTGGGGCTGGCGATCGCGGCTCTGCTGATCTCTGGCGAGAAATTGCGGCTGCCGCGGGTGTGGATCCCGCTGGGTCTTTTCCTGCTCGGCACGCTGATTTCGCTGGCACTGGCTGATACTCCCGCCGCGGGATTGCCGCAAGTTCGAAAAATTTATGTGTTTCTGATGCTGCCCGTCGTCTTCTCGACCATACGCGATCGCCTCGCCATGCGGCGGCTGTTCCTGACGTGGGGGATCGTCGGTGCTGGCACGGCCGTATGGGGGTTGATGCAATTCGCGCAGAAGGTTCGCCAGGCGCGGGCGCTGGGCGTCAATTTCTACGACTACTACACAGGCGAACGGATCACCGGCGCGATGAGCCATTGGATGACGTTCGGTGGCGAAGAAATGTTCGTGCTCCTGATGTTGGGCGCTTTCATCCTGTTCGGTCCGGTGAGCCGTCTGCGAAACCTATGGCCGTGGCTCGCGTGCGCCGGGCTGCTGATTCTTGCGCTCGTGCTGGGTGAGACGCGGAGCATCTGGGTCGGTACGCTGGTGGCGGGTCTCTATCTGATCTGGTTCTGGAAGCGCAGCGTTGTATTGCTGGTGCCGATGCTGCTGGCGCTCGTGATCTTCTTCGGACCATCGTCCGTGCGCGAGAGATTCGCGTCTTTTCTCCACCCAAAGGGCGTGGATTCCAACATGTTTCGGATTGTGACCTGGAGAACCGGGCTTCGGATGATCGAAAAGCATCCATGGTTCGGCTTGGGGCCGGAGGAGGTGCGTATCGAGTTCAATGATTATGTTCCGCCGGATATCCCCAGGCCTCTGCCCACCGGCTGGTACGGACATCTGCATAACATTTATCTGCAATATGCCGCGGAGCGGGGCATCCCAACAATGCTGTTGTTGATGTGGGCCCTGATTCAGGCTCTGGCCGACTTCGGTCGCGGCGTCCGCAAACTGCCGCCCGGGCCCAGTGATGAGCGCTTCATATTGTATGGGGCAATCGCGGTCGTGATCGCCACCATGGTGGCGGGATTTTTCGAAGTGAACTTAGGCGATAGCGAAGTTCTGACGATGTTCCTGGTCGCGATCGCGTGCGGTTACGCAGCCCTCGCGACTGCCAAACAAGCGACGGAGGGACGAAAGCAAGCCTTGAGCAGGACAACTAGCTGACCGGGTACGTTCTATTCGTGGACAGCGGCATTACGCTAAAGGCCTTCTGGCTTGACCCCGACGTATTCCCACCGCTGGAGCGCGATCGGGACATTGCCGTTCTTCCACACGAAATCATGGAACGATTTCAGATTGAACTTGGCCCCTTGGTCGCGCCGCGCGTCGGACAGCATCTGCATGATCTGCAGCTTGCCGATCTGATACGAAATCGCCTGGCCCGGCGTGGAGGCGAAGAAAGCAGCCTCGGCGCGCGCGGTGCCTTCGTCCATCGGCACGGTTTTTTGCAAATAGTCCGCCGCTTGCTTGACGGTGAACTGGCCGAGCGCCAGCTTTACGTCCGCCACTACGCGTGCCGCGCGCAGGCGCATGAAGCTATAAATCATCTCCCGCGAGCGCGGGCTGTCGTCGAACAATCCAACCTGCAGCGCCATCTCCTCGGCGTAGAAACCGATGCCTTCGTTGGCGCCGGAATCGTAGTAGTGGCGGCGGATCGGATTTTCTTGCGCCCAGGAGAGAGCGAGTTGATAATAATGCATGCCTTCGTGCACGATCAGCACGCGCGGATCGCGCGCCGTAGCCAGCGCGAAATAGCCGAGCTTGGGTGATGGCTGCGGAATGTAGCTGGTCGCGTTCTCTTTGAGACGTGCAGGCCCGGTGAGATCATCGGTTACGCCAAGCGCGGGAAGCGCTTCCAGATAGCTTGGCAGCGGCAGGTTCCAATAATGCTGCAGCCAGGTCGGAAATGTCAGGAAACCTTTCTCGTCCAGATACTTTCGCGCTGCCGCTTCGTCATGCTTCTGCCGGTCGACCTGCTCGGCCCGGCTCGCCGGAAGCGCCAGCACCGGCAATCCGGCGTTGCGCTGACGCTCGTAGCTCTCAAACGCTACTGCACGATCCCATTCCTGCTGGGCCATGGCCAGCACCTGCTCCGGCGTGAAGGGCATGAGCGCGACATTCTTCAGAAAAAATGCGTAGTCATGGCGGCCGATCGAGTTCCTGGCGACCATGGTTTTCAAGCGATCAGTGAGCCATTTGCTGTACGACTCCAAGGCCTCAATGGCCTTTGTAGTTGCACCGTCAATCTCCGAGGCTGCGGTTGCATCCAGCAGCGGCTTGAGCTCCTGGATGGCTTTCAACAGACGCGGGCGAATGTCCTTCAAGGTCCCAATCGCCTCTTCCGCCATGGGACGCACCGGATCATCCAGATTGGCTTTTGCGTTTTCCAGAATGTGGGGAACCGCGCGCATGCGGCGCAGGATTTCCGTGCTGCGTGCGCTATCGAACGGCGGCGGTTGCAAGAGCCGGTCGTAAACCGCGCCCAGCGTCTGATCGACATAGAACGCCGGATTGCGCTGCCAGTTGCGCGTCACATACAACTCCCACCCCACGCGGGACAGTGCGGACCCGATCAACCGGTAATCCACTTGTCGCGGGATGGCCCATCGGCCGGCGTCCATCTCTTTCCAGCGCTTCTCGAAGCTTGCCAGGGCCTCCTTCTGCTGCGCCACCGATTGCGCGGACCAGTCGGGCGTCCAGTCCGCCGGGCGGTCGATGCGCGCCATGTCGTCGCCGGAGACGGGTTGGTGAATCGCGCGCCATTCCCAGAATTCGCGGGCGAGATCGTCGAGGGGGTCTGCCGCAAGCGCGCCGCACACGACCAGCGCGAGCAGGAGAATGCGCGTCCGGCACCCGGGCCGGGATATCAAATCGCCGCCTTCCGCGCCTCGCGGGCGATATGATCCGCGGCGCGATACGCCAGCGCCTGAATCGTGCACGTTGGTTGGCAGCACGCGGTCACCAGGCTGCTGCCATCGACCATGTAGAGATTGGGGACGTCGTGCGCGCGATGGTAGTGGTCGACCACCGACGTCTTTGCATCGTTACCCATGCGGCACGTGCCCATCAGGTGGTTGTGCGGCAAGTAGTACACGTCGGGTGGGTCTGTCCAGAATTTCTGGGCGCCGGCGGCTTGGAAGATTTCGACCTGCCGTTCGAGCAGAAACTTCATCGTCCTCACATCGTCAGGATGATAGTCGAAGGTGACCCGCATGGCCGGCAGCCCCCACGCATCCTTGACTTGCGGATCGAGAGTGAGGCTGTTGCGCTCCTGGGGCAGACAGGTGGCGTGGGCCAGCAGCGTCATGGTTCGATTGAAATTCCGGCTGACCATCGCCTTCCATTCACGACCCCACCGCGGCGCGTCCGCCGGGAGGCCGGACAGAGCAAAGCTGGCAGGATAGAAATCGAAGCGCGCGTCGATACCGCCACCGCCGTGGAAGCCGCGCTTGGGATCGGGCTCGTAGAAATCGTGAATGGCCCGCGTGGTTTGCACGCTCTTGAATTCGTTGAGCGGATGCTCAAAAACGCCGTACGCTTCAAAGCCGGCATCCAGCATCAGGTTCTTGCCTACCATTCCATTAGAATTTGCCAGACCCTGCGGGAACCGGCTGGATTTCGACATCAGCAGCAGGCGCGGCGTTTCACTGCCATTCGCGCAGACAATCACAACCTTTGCCTTCTGGAAGACCCCGCGCCGGTCGGCGTCGAAATAGACCGCTCCGGTAACCCGGCCATTCGGTCCGACTTCAATTTTGCGCGTGTAGCACTCGGGCCGGATTTCGCAGCGTCCGGTCCGCTCCGCGAGGGGAATCACGGTGGCGAGCGTGCTCGATTTTGCGCGCACCTCGCAGCCGAAGCCTTCGCAGAAACCGCAATGCAAGCAAGCGCCGCGGCCGCGATATGGCTGCGAGAGGATCGCCATGGGCGTGGGAAACGGATGCAGGCCGAGTTTCCGCGTGGCGCGCTCGAAAATCACGCCGGACGATTTCACCGGCAGCGGCGGCAGCGGATAGGGCTTGGAGCGCCACGCCTCGAACGGATTCGCTCCTGCAAGGCCGGAAATCCCGAGTACCTCTTCGGCTTTTGTATAGTAAGGCTCCAGGTCCGCGTAGCTGATGGGCCAATCCGCCAGGCTCGCGCCGGCAACGCCGCCCCATTTCGTCTTTTGCTTGAAATCCGATTCCCATAGCCGCCAGTAGTTCGCCGTGAAGTGGACCGATCCGCCGCCCACCTGCCGCCCGTATTGGATCACCTTTTGGCCCTGCACTCTCGCCGTCTCTGCCTCCGACTTGCGGAATGTATGCGGCTGGCGCTTCACATCGTTGGTCATGGCCGCGAGCCGGGTGTATTTGATTTCATCGTGCTGGAAATCTTTCTCGCGGAGATATGGTCCCTGCTCCAGTACCACCACGCTGAAGCCCGCGGTGGAGAGCTCTTTGGCCATGACGCCGCCCGCCGCGCCCGCGCCAATAATCAGAAAATCGACTTCTTCGGAAGGCTGGTACTGCTTCAAGGCTGCGGCTCCCTGTGGGCCGGGTCATCGTAATAGCCAAATGGCGGTTCGAACTGGAAGCGATCTTCGAAGCCGATCAGCTTCCAGCCCGCCAGCTCGCGATTGCCGCCGTAACTCGGATTGCCGAAGAAGCCCAGAATGCTGTGCGTGCGGACCAGTTCGAAGAACTCGGTCTTCTCGATCGCTTGCAGCAGGAGAACCTGTTCCTCCGGCCGCAGCGCCGCGATGCTGTTTGAACCTGGAAACAACTCCGCTCGCTTAGACTGCGTCTCCTCGAGTCCGCGCGTATAGAGGGCGCGCTTATCCTGGTCGAATGTCGCGAGGGCTCGATCGATAAAGTAAATGACGCCCGCTTCGC